>Ga0209698_10000237_pt1 | contig 59898 bp, 45 predicted proteins | sample LitLauG_LLR_2012_FD_187203 | JGI IMG/M metagenome (GOLD analysis project Ga0209698, IMG submission 187203) | Freshwater sediment microbial communities from Pennsylvania, USA - Little Laurel Run_MetaG_LLR_2012 (SPAdes) (version 2) | ecosystem: Environmental > Aquatic > Freshwater > Creek >... | reverse complement strand
GAGTCGCCGGGCAACCTCCTCGATCGTCATTCCGTCGGGCAGGTATTCCCGCAGCAGCTCGCCCGGGTGCGGAGGGTTGAACATACGGGTCATCGCGAATTCCTAGTGATAGTCCTGGTAGTCGACCAGGATCGCGTTCGGGCCTTCAAAAGTGAAGGTCAGCCGCCAGTTTGCGTCGACCCAGACCGCCCAGTGACCCTTGAGGTCGCCCTTCAGGGCATGCAGCTTCCAGCCGGGTGCATCCATATCCTTCGGGCTGGTGGCATCGTCGAGGCGCGAAATCATGAGTCGCAGCCGGCGTTCGTGAATCGCACGAATACCCGCATTCGTCCCCGTCTCGAAGAAACGCTGCAGTCTCTTGTGCCGGAAGCTCCGGATCATCTCGGATTGTATCTTGTAACGTTACGTGACGCAAGCGGGGCGTGAGTGGGCGAATGCCTGACATGCCAGACAGGTCACCTGAAGTGCGAGAGAACACTCTCGGTGCCGGATCATGAGCAGTTCAAGAATGCGGCGCAACGAAGAAGTCGTAGCTACCGGCCATGGTAGGTGCGCTATTTCACAGCGGAGGGCGGGAATTGCCGGCCTCCTTCGCAGCTTGGGAAGCTGCCGTTCTACCGTTGAACTACACCCGCGAGTCTGGCAGGAACTGCGAGATTCCTGGGGATGTGACGGAATGCACTTACAACGTTCGGGCGACTCGCGGTAGCGTTATTTAGCTTGCATTGATAGCGCCAATTTGCCCGCCTTTGCCGCGATCAGGAAAGGAACGATATGAGTGACGTGCCTCCGAAAATCAACATGAACGCTCCTGGCATCGATAACCCACTTGTGGCCCTGGCGGGAATGCGAACCCGGCTTAAGAGCGTCGCAGAAGACATGCAGTGGGCGCGGCAAAATGTACAGAAAAATCGAAGTGATGCGGTCGTCTACGCCGGTATCGCAACAATTTGGGCGTCGGTCATCATGACTACGGATATCCTTCGGGTAGGAACTTCAGCCTTCGACCGTCGAGCAAAAGTTCTCTTCTCGGCGCAGGACCGAGCGGTTGTTCAAGCCAATAAGGTCCTCAAAGCGCTTGGCCGCAGACAAATCCAAACTCGGGAAGATTTGCTAAAAAGCTTAGATCCAAATCTTAGACAAGTCGCAAATCTGGCCGGAGATGTCCAGCGGGCAAGGCAATTCCTTCAGAAAATAAAAATCAATCTACCAAAGGAAGCGAATGTTGTCGTCGATCTAGTCATTGCGATGACCCAAGACACGGCTTTGATGCTCCAACCAGGCCTGACGGCGCAGCAGGTTCAAACATTCAACGATGGCGTATTGAAAAAGATCGATTCGGATATTGAAAAAATCCAAAGACGCATCTTGAATCTCGACCAGGAGATCTTTCGGCTGTGCGAAGTCATTTCACGAACTGCGTGATCTTTCGTCGATCGGACCGGCGACTCTAGTTGGTTGCGGAACTCTGTGACTTCTTTATCCAAGTACAGATACGATGGCAGTGCCGAGAATTGTCCCAACGTTGTAAGTACATTTCGTCAAATTGCCGGCAATCTCGTAGAATCCGGCCAGCGTCGCGGGTGTAGTTCAATGGTAGAACGGCAGCTTCCCAAGCTGCATACGAGGGTTCGATTCCCTTCACCCGCTCCAAAGACTTCCGGTCTGGGCCGGACGGTTCGTTAACGGTTTATTCCTGAGACATGGGTAACACCTTATCGCCGAACGGATTTTCAACGCTAGTGATCCGGTCGGTCGCGCTGTCGAAGAACCCCAGGTCGTCGTTCATGAAGGTGGCGAGCCAGACGTCGTCGCTGATCCCCTTGATTCCCAGGTTCTGGCCGGCAAACCTGCCCATGGCTGAATCCTGCGGGATAGAAGATTAGCGCCCTGACTGACGAAGGCGCGAACCGGGACGCTACAGGCTACTTCTCACCCACCGCGCGCACCAACCAGGGAACGATCACGGTCTCGTAGATCCTGGCGTCCGGCCAGATCGAACCCTGGCGTCCAACGTGGCCGCCGGCCGGATTGATCCATGCGTCCTTGGGCGCATCGCCGGTCGACAATAACGTGACCAGGTCGGCCCACGGGACCTGCGTATCCTTTACGCCGCCCACCACCAGCATCGGCGGCGTCGGCTTGCCCAGAAGACCCTCCGCTTTGAGCGAAAGCGGCGGCATGAGGGTGAACAGGTCGTCGATCGACTTTGCTCCATCGATCACGGAGATGAACGCCGGCCCCCGATCGAAAAGATATTCGCGGTTGCCCAGCGCGCTTTCGCGGACGAATTTTTCTGAAAAGTACTGATCGACAGGCGGCGACTGCACCACGACCGCCACCAGCCGCTCGCGCTCCAATATGGCCAGCTTGGTCGCCCAGTAGGCGCCAAAACTGACGCCGTGCATCGCTATGCGGGCCGGATCGACTTCGGGCCGGGAGCGCAGATAGTCGATCAGCTTCTGGATATAGCGCTCGGAATGCGGCCCCACCTTGAGCGGGGCCTGGCCGGTTCCGGGACCGTCGACCGTGAGCACGCCCACGCCGTGCGCCAGCAGCGCGGCGTAATTCTCCATGGTCGTTTCCTTGCGCGAGTCCAGGCCCGAAATGGCCAGCACCACGGGTACCCTGGTGCCCGGCTGGGCCTTGGGCAGGCGCAGATAGCAGACGATTTCGCTGTCTTCGAAGGGCACGCGGACAACTTCGAGCTTCGGGTCCATGAAGGCAGCGTGGCGCAAAAACGCGCCAATCGCCGCCTTGTACGCGGCCTTCTTGCCTTCCGAGTTGGGCACCGGCCACTGCGCGAAGTGGAACAGCCGCCAGGCACGAACGTAGTCGGCGTCCTTTTGCTTGTCGGTACCAGCCTTGGCAGCGTCGTCAAGATAGCGCTGGGCGATCGAGGAAAAAGCGCGCGCCCATTCGTCGCGGTCGCGCGTGTTGATCATCGCCAAGGCTTCGCGCACATCCGATGGCAGGATGCCGATGACCGGATAGGCGCCCTTTTCGGCGCGAGCCTGCGTCTCGACCTTGAGTTCTTCTATCGTGCGCTCCGAAACCTGCGCCATGACGGCGGCCGGCAAGGCCATGAGTGCCAAGGCACAAATACGGATCAGAGGGTTCATTAGGCGTCTCCTTATTGTCCTTTAGTGATTCTCATTTTCCGACATCCGGCCAATGAAGTCGACGGCAATTGCACAATGCGCGCCATGCGGCCGCAATACGGCAAACTTCCTGAGGGCCTCGCTGAAGTCTGCAATATAAATACCAGACAAATGCTCGGTCGGACCTGCCGCGAAACGAACGCCAGTTTGTCGAGTTCCGGTTCATTGCCAACACGGTTGCCAAAGAACCTGCCTCGCCTGTTAGCACACGCTTATTGATTTGCAACAAGCGCCAGCCGGGAAAACTTACGTAGCCTTTTGACCCCATAAGCTGCCAACCGCGACGGGTCCCGGCCTATTGGGGCTCAACTTAAACCGCTGCGTCGCAACAAATGGGGGTTGATTCATGGCACCGGAAAGTCGAGCGCGCAAGCCCGTCGCAAAATCCACGGCGGCGGCCAGCGAGACCCCGCGGCTACCCCGCGCCACACGACGAAACGCCAGCGATACCAGCTCCGCAATTGCAACGCCGGCAAACGTGCGCCCCTATCTCGTGGGCATCGGCGCGTCGGCGGGAGGACTGGAGGCGCTGTCCAATCTCATCGCCGCGCTCCCGACCAGTCTGGGGTTGGCCTACGCCGTCATACAGCACCTTTCGCCCACACATCGCAGCATGATGGCGCAATTGCTGGGGCGAGAAACCTCGATGGCGGTCAAGGAGATCACCGATGGAATGGCGCCCGAACCGGACACCATCTACGTCACACCGCCCAGCAGCAACATGGTCCTGCGCGGGGGGCGCTTCGTATTGCAGGAAGAACCGCGCAACGCCAGCCCGCGCCCCTCGGTCAACGCCTTCTTCTCGTCGCTGGCCGCGGAGAAGGGCGAGGATGCCATCGGCGTGGTGCTCTCCGGCACCGGCAATGACGGCGCCGTCGGCCTGCGCGAGATCAAGGCCGTGGGCGGCTTCACCTTCGCGCAGGAGCCGCAAAATGCCAAGTACGCCGGCATGCCCCAGGCGGCGATCGACACGGGCTGCGTAGACTGGATCCTGCCCGCGGACGGCATCGCGCGCGAGATCGCGCAGATCGCCCTGTCGCACGGCACGGTCACGGTAGCGGTCAAGCCCAACGCCGCGGCAACGACCCTCAAGAAGCTGCTGATGCGTGTCAAGCAGCACACACGCATCGACTTCGCCGGGTACAAGGAAGGCACGCTGTGGCGGCGCATCGAGCGGCGCATGGCGGCGCGGCACGTTTCGGACCTGGATCACTACCTTACCCTGATCGAATCGGATCCGTCCGAGCTGCACAACCTATGCAAGGACATCCTGATTTCGGTCACGGCCTTCTTTCGCGACCCCGAATCCTTCGATGCCTTGCGCAATACGCTGCAGGCCCTGCTGGCGACCAAGCAGCTGGGTGACGAGATCCGCATCTGGGTACCGGGATGCGCAACCGGCGAGGAGGCCTACAGCATCGCCATCCTGGTGGCCGGCCTGCTGGGACCCAACCTGAGCCAGTTCCGCGTGCAGATATTCGCCACCGACATAGACATGGGAGCCCTCGCCGTGGCCCGCCGCGGCGTGTATCCCGAAACGGCGGTCGGCGGTATGGACCCGGCGCTGGTGCACGCGCACTTCACCAACAACGGCAATCGCTTTGAAGTCTCGCGCACGCTGCGCGACATGGTCGTCGTCGCGCGCCAGGACCTCGTGCAGGACCCGCCCTTCCTGCGTCTCGACCTGGTGAGTTGCCGCAACGTTCTCATCTACCTCCAGAACGATCTGCAGGCCAAGGTGCTCGCAACCTTCCACTACGGACTGCGGCCCGGCGGATTCCTGTTCCTGGGCAAGTCCGAGGGCATTTTCCACCAGGAGGCGCTCTTCGATTCGGGCGACCGCTCGGCCAAGATCTTCCGGCGGCGGCCGGGGGAATCGCGCCTGCTGCCGGCGCCGAGCTTCCGCGTCCCGGACAGCCGCGACCGCAACAATCCGCCGGCACCCAATCCGCAGCAGCGCCTGATGGACGCGGCAATCGAGGCCTTCGTGCCACCCTCGGTGCTCATCAATGCCGCCTTCGAGATCCAGCACATGCATGGCGATGTTGCGCCTTTCCTCGCCGTCAGCGCGGGCAAGCCCACGACCAACCTGCAGCAACTGGTGCGCCGCGAATTCCGGGCCGACCTGAACCTGCTCGTGCATCAGGTCGAGCACAAACTCGAGTCCGTCGAAGGACGCGCGCATGTCATCAGCACGGCCGAGGGCAAGCGGCGGGTGGTTCTTTCCGTGCACCAGGTCGAGCGCGGCACCACCAACGCCTACTTCGTCGTCGCGTTCCACGCCACCGCGGTCAACGGCGACGAAAGGATCACGGGCCGCAGCGAAGCGGGCCAGGAGTCGCTGGATGTGAAAGCGCTGGAGGAGGAGCTGCTTTCGACACGCGAGCGCCTGCAGACCGTGATCGAGGAGCTGGAGACCTCCAACGAGGAAATGCAGGCGCTCAACGAGGAGGTGCAGGCGGCCAACGAGGAGCTGCAATCCTCCAACGAGGAACTGCAGGCGGCCAACGAGGAGCTGCAGTCGACCAATGAGGAACTGACCACCGTCAACGAGGAACTGCAGGTGCGCTCCACCGAGCTGGCCGAGGCCCTCAACGACATGGAGAAGATCCAGAACAGCGTGGGCTTCCCGATCATCGTCTGCAACGCGGACCTGGACCTGGTGCGCTTCAACAGCCCGGCGGCGGCCATCTTCCTTCTGTCGGAGAAGTCGATTGGCCGCCCGCTGGTCACCATCCGGCTGCCGGCCGGCATGCAGGAGTTCGCCACTGCGGTCCAGGGGGCGATTGCCAGCAACGAGAGCGCCGAAGTGTCGATCTTCTCCAACGAGCGCAACTACCTGCTGCACATTGCGCCCTACGAGACCACCCGGCCGGGCCAGCGCGGCGCCGTCATCAGCCTCATGGACTACACCGAGCGCCTGGCGGCCGACAAGGCCATCCTGGAGAGCCGGGAACGACTGCTGGCGATCATGGACAACTCCACGTCCGTCATTTCGCTCAAGGACCTGGCCGGCCGCTATGAGTTCGTGAACCGCCAGTTCGAGCACACCTTTGGCGTCAAGGCCGAGCTTGTCCTGGGCCAGACCGACGCGCAGGTGCTTTCGGGGCGCAATGCCGAGATATTCCGGAACAAGGAACTGGAAGTGATACGGCAGCAGGCGCCGCTGGAGACGGAGGATGTGCTCGAGCGCGCCGACGGCAACCGTTACATGCTGTCGATCCGCTTTCCCCTGTTCACGGCCGACAAGGTCATCCAGGGCGTCTGTACCCAGTCCACGGATATCACCCAGCGCAAGCATGCGGAAGACCAGTTGCGCCTCGCTGCGCGCGTGTTCGATCGTGCCGGCGAGGGCATCATGGTCACCGACGCCGAGAAGCGCATCGTCACTGTCAATGACGCGTTCACCAAGGTCACCGGCTACAAGGCCGACGAAGTGATCGGCCAGATCCCGGCGATCCTGGCATCGGGAAGGCACGACAAGGAGTTCTACCGCGCAATGTGGTCCGGAATCAAGGAAAAAGGCTGGTGGCAGGGCGAGGTCTGGAACCGGCGCAAGTCGGGCGAGGAGTATCCGGAATGGCTCACCATCAATACCGTCCACGACTCCGACGGCCGGCTGTGCAACTACGTGGGCATCTTCAGCGACATCTCGGTGGTCAAGGATTCGCAGCGCCGTGTCGAGTTCCTGGCCACCCACGACGAGCTTACATCGCTGCCCAATCGCGCGTTGTTCATCGACCGGATCCGGCAGGCCACGGCGCGCGCCGAGCGCCACCAGACACGGTTTGCAGTGATGTTCGTGGACCTGGACAATTTCAAGGTCGTCAACGATTCGCTGGGCCACGCCGCCGGTGATGACCTGCTCAAGGAGGTGGCCAAGGTGCTGCGCGGCTGCGTTCGCGCCACCGACACCGTGGCCCGCTTCGGCGGCGACGAATTCGCGCTGCTGCAGGAGGAAACCCAGGCAGACGAGGTCGACGAAACCGCGCGGCGCATCGCCGATGCGCTGGGCCGGTCAATCAGCGTCGACGGCCAGTCCTTCTTCGCCAGCGCCAGCATCGGCATTGCCCTCTACCCCACCGACGGCAAGGACGCAGAGACGCTGCTCAAGAGCGCCGACAGCGCCATGTACCAGGCCAAGGACAACGGCAAGCGCACGCACCAGTTCTTCACCAACGACCTCAAGGTGGCGGCCGACGAGCGGCTGCAGCTGGGCAACGGGCTGCGCCGGGCATTGGAAAAGGACGAGCTGTTCCTCCTGTACCAGCCGCAGGTCGAGCTGCGCAGCGGCCGGCTGGTCGGCATGGAAGCGCTGGTACGCTGGAAGCATCCGCAAAAAGGCTTGGTACTGCCCGAAAAATTCATACCGATGGCCGAGAAGGCGGGCCTCATCCACCACGTGGGCGAGTGGGTGGGCGAGACGGCCTGCCGGCAGATGGCCACCTGGATCGCCACGGGATACGAGGTGCCGCGACTATCCATCAATGTGTCGGCCGAGCAGTTCCGGCGCCACCATATTCCGTCCGCGATTGCCCGCCTGATGACCCGCTACCGGCTGGAGCCGCAGCTGCTTACCATCGAGCTAACCGAAACCGCGCTGATGCTCGATCCCGAGCAGTGCCTGCGCCAGCTGCGCGACCTCAAGGCGCTGGGCGTCAAGCTGAGCGTCGATGACTTCGGAACCGGCTTCTCGTCCCTGTCCTCGCTGCGGCGCTATCCCATCGACGAGCTCAAGATCGACCGCAGTTTCGTCGACGAAGTGGGCTCCAATCCCGATGACCGCGCAATCACGCAGGCCATCCTGGCGATGGCCGACAAGCTCAGCCTGTCGGTCGTCGCCGAGGGCATAGAGACGCAGCAGCAGCTCGATGCCTTGCAGCAGCTCTCGTGCAAGCACGGGCAGGGGCACTTCATCGGCAAGCCCATGTCCGCTGACGAAATGGCCCACCAGCTGCCGCGGCGCCACTGATCAGGATCCTCGCGCCCGCAATGGGGCGGGTTCAGGCATCTGGAAGATGTGGATCGGCGGGGACGCGCTGCTGTGCGGCGGTCAATTCTGCCGAATGGTCGCGGAATCCCCCCCTTAGTCCTGCTTAGGAAAGGCCGGTTTTGAGTGACCATGCTCGTCCGTGGGCAAGGGAACCCGTGCACGGGGGTCCCGTGCCCGGCCAAATACGTTCTCCAGACAGGACAGGCCAGACATCGTGCAATTTTCTTTCTGACCGCGACCCATGGGCGCCCCGCTTCGAGCCCCTTTGACCATCCTCCCCGGGCAGGCATCCGGACCGGAGAGCGACACCCCGTTCCCGGAAACCGTACCCGACTTGTGCCCCGCACCGGAGCCGGCCGCCGCGCCGGCCAACCGCGGCGAGCAGCGTGGCGAGGAGATTTCCTTCCAGGTGCGCAGCGTCGTCCTGGAGCGGCTCGCCCGCAATGCGCCGCTGGAAGAGATTCTGGAACTGCTTGCCCGGGAGATCGAGCACCACGACGTGACCATGCAGGCCTCCATCATGCTGCTGCGCGACAGCGATGGCATTGCCCGCCTGCACTGCGCCAGCGCCCCCAGCCTGCCGCGCGAGTACAGCCTCGCTCTTGAGGGGATTGCGATCGGACCCAACGTCGGCTGCTGTGGCAGCGCGGCTTACTGGGGTGAACGCGTCATCGTGAGCGATATCGCTGAAGATCCGCTCTGGCGCGAGTACCGCGACCTGGCGCTGCGCCACGGGCTGCGCGCTTGCTGGTCGCAACCCATCAATGCCACGAACGGCCAGGTGCTGGGAACCCTGGCCATGTACTACCGGACCGTTCGCCACCCGCGCGAAGCCGAAATCCTCGCCATCACCGAGGCGGCCAACCTGGCGAGCATTGCGATCGAGCGCAAGCGCAGCGACGAACGCATCGCGCGCCTTACCCGGCTGTACCGGGCGCGCAGCGAGATCAGCCATTACATCGCCAGGGAGACCGCCCAGGACGCGCTGCTCGCGGCAGTATGCCGCGTGTGCGTTGATTCCGGCGGCATGCGCATGGCCTGGATCGGCAGCCCCGATCCCGGCACGCAGCGCATGGAGCCCTTGGCCCGGTATGGCGAGGGCGTGGAATACGTCGACGAGGCCAATATCGCCGCCACGGACGACACGCCCGAGGGGCGCGGTCCGGCAGGGCGTGCGTATCGCAGCGGCGAGAGCGTGATCGTCAACGATTTCGAACTGAATGTGAGCACCGGTCCGTGGCAGCAGCTTGCGGCCCGCTTCGGCTTCCGCTCCACGGGCTGCTTCCCCATCCGGCGCGCGGACACCGTCTTTGCCATCATGATCGTGTACAGCGAGCGCAAGGACTGCTTCGACAGCGAGGTCATCAACCTGCTGCGCCAGACCGCCCGGGACCTTGGATATGCGCTGGACGGCATGGATCGCACCCGGGAGCGCGACGCGGCACTGCGCGATCTGCGCAGCAGCGCGCAGCATTTCCGCGCCTATTTCGAGCGGTCGATGGTGGGAATGGCAGCGACGAACCTGCAGCGGGGGTGGATCGAGGTCAACGACGCGCTGTGCGCGATGTTCGGCTATGCACGCGACGAGCTGATGGCGCGCACCCTGCTGGACCTGACGCATCCGGACGACCTGGCACAGGCGCGGGCAAGCTGGGACGAGATGTGCGCGGACCGCTGCGGGGAGTTCGATGCCGAAACGCGCTACCTGCACAAGAATGGCCATACCGTGCATGCACGCATCGCGGGCCGCCTGGTGCGTGGCGGCGCCGGCGATCCGGGTTACGTCGTGCTCATCGTCAAGGACACGAGCGAACCGCGGCGCACGGCGCAGGCTCTGCTGGAGAAGAACGCCTTCCTCGAATCGATCCTGCGCAACGAGCCCGAATGCGTCACGGTGGTGGACAAGGATGGCGCACTGGTCCAGATGAACGAGGCCGGCCTGAACATGTTCGCCGTGCGCACGATAGACGAGATGCGCGAAAGCGGGCTGATCGGCTGCCTGCTGCCCAAATACCGCCGCGCCTTCCTGGACCTGCATGCGCGAGTCTGCAGGGGCGGCAAGGGCGTACTCGAGTTCCAGGCGCGCGCCGGCGACGGGACGATACGGTGGCTGGAAATGCACGCCACCCCGCTGCGCGACGGGATGGATCGCATCAGCGCACTGCTGGGGATCGTGCGCGACATATCCGACAAGAAGCATTCGGCGGAGCTGATCTGGCGGCAGGCCAACTTCGACCTGCTCACGGGCCTGCCCAACCGCTACATGTTCCAGGACCGCCTGGCGCAGGAAATCAAGAAGGCGCATCGCGGCGGGTCCCTGGTGGGGCTGCTGTTCATCGACCTGGACTACTTCAAGGAAGTCAACGACACCCTCGGCCACGAAACCGGCGACGCGCTGCTGATCGCGGTTGCCCAACGCATCAGCGCCTGCGTGCGCGAGTCCGACACCGTTGCCCGCCTGGGCGGCGACGAGTTCACGGTAATACTGCCGATGCTGGCCGATGCCGCGCCTGCAGAGCTGTCGGCGCAGAACATCATCACGCGCCTGGGCGAGGCCTTCACCATCCGCGGCGAGTCCATCGTGCTTTCCGCAAGCATCGGCATCACCTATTTCCCGTCCGACGCCAAGACCGTCGACGGCCTGCTCAAGAACGCCGACCAGGCGCTGTACGTGGCCAAGCGCCAGGGACGCAACCGCGCGGCCTTTTTCACGGCCATGCTGCAGGACGAGGCGCAGAACCGGCTGCGCACGATAAACGACCTGCGCGGCGCGCTCGAGGCCGGGCAGTTCCGCCTGTATTTCCAGCCGGTGGTGGACCTGACGACCCAGCGCATCTGCGGCGCCGAAGCGCTGCTGCGCTGGCAGCACCCCAAGCGCGGACTGGTATCGCCCGCCGAGTTCATTCCCCTGGCCGAGGACACCGGGCTGATTCTGGGCATCGGCGACTGGGTATTTCGCGAGGCGGCAAAGTGGGCCAAGCGCTGGGCCCAGCGCCACGGGCCGCAGTTCCAGGTCAGCGTGAACAACTCGCCCGTGCAGTTCCGCGATCCCGGCCTGCTGCTGGCCTGGCCACAGTACCTGGAGGAACTGCAGCTTGCGGGCAGCAACATGACGATCGAAATCACCGAGGGGCTGCTGCTGGAGGCCGATGCCGGCACCACCAGCGTGCTGCGGCGGCTGCGCGCAAGCGGCATCCGGGTATCGATCGACGATTTCGGCACCGGCTATTCCTCGCTTTCCTACCTGCACAAGTTCCAGCTCGATGCGCTCAAGATCGACCAGTCGTTCGTGCGCAACCTGCTCACCGAGCCGGGCGCCAACGCGCTTTCGGAATCGATCATCGTCATGGGCCACAAGCTGGGGCTCACGGTCGTTGCCGAAGGCGTCGAGACCGCCGAGCAGCGCGACTTCCTCATCGGCGCCGGCTGCGACAGCGCCCAGGGTTACCTGTTCTCCCGACCATTGCCGTGCGAGGAGTTCGATGCGCTCCTTGATCGGGGCCTGAGCCTGTTGCGGGCAGGACCCGACTTCGACTGTTCGTGACCGGACATCGCCCCGGCGGCGGCGCCGCAGTGCCGGGCGCCGGGAAGGCCGGGTCGATGGGCAGATATGCGGTATTCCCGGACGAAATCATGGCTTTTCGGGGACTCGCCACCTGCGCCGCGGGCGTAACGTCGCAATACAAATCCAGGAGACCGGATAGGGGATCTCCGTCCACCCTACCCAACCCAAAGAGGTGCAAATGAAACTAACAAGCCTGCTCGCGACCGGCCTTGCCGCCGCATGCGCAACGATCGCCTTCGCCGCCCATGCCGCGGCCGAACACGCCACGCGCGATGAGGCCGTGGCCATGGTCAAGAAAGCCGCTGCATTCTGGAAGGCCAACGGCGACGAGAAGACCTTCGCTGCGATCACGGACAAGAAGGGGCCGTTCACGGACCGCGACCTGTATCTCGTGGTCTACGGCCTCGACGGCGTGGTGCACGCCCACGGCGCCAACGAGAAGATGGTCGGGCGCAACCTCATGGAAATGACCGACGTCGACGGCAAGGCGTTCGTCAAGGAGCGCGTCGAAATGGCGCAGAAGCAGTCCAGCTTCTGGCAGGACTACAAGTTCACCGATCCGGTCACCAAGAAGATCGAACCCAAGCAGTCCTACTGCGAGCGCGTTGACAAGAACGTGCTGTGCGGAGGGATCTACAAATAGTGGTGGCCGCATGCTGTCATGAAGGGGGCGCGCTGCGTCCCGCGGGCACCGTTGGACACTTGCAGCAAACTGCGGCCCCTTGGCCAAGGCGGACTACCGGATGAAGATCAAGGCGTGGATGCTGATTCCTGCGGGCGTGAGCCTGCTGGCGACGATTGCCGTCGGCGCCACCGGCATAATGGCCATGCAGCGCATCGGCGCCATGCTGCAGGCCAGTGCCGACAACGAACTGGCAACCTACACCCAGGCCCTGAAGATCAAGGCCGCGCTGGGCGAGCTGCAGGCATACGTGTACCGCGAGGTGACCGTTGCGGGCAGCCTCAGCAACGACGAGATCAAGCGTGCCCGGGCGATGATCGCCGGCGACGTTGAAACGCAGCGCCAGGCGCTCGAAGCCCTGCAGCCGGCCGTTGCCGCCAACGGCGCCAGCAGCAACGCCCTCAAGGCCATACTGGACGATCTGCAAAAGTACGCGCGCACGGCCGACCAGGCGGTCGACCTGGCAACGGTGGATCCCAACACCGGGATCGCCAGCATGCACAGCGCCGACGACATTTTCCACCGCAATGCCGAAAACCTGGACAAGATCGTCAACGCCGGCAACGCCGACGTTCTGGCGGCGTTCGCGTCCATCGCCAGCGCGCGGGGCCGGATGGCCGCCATCGACGTCGTCGTCATGGTGGCGGCAACCGTGCTGGCGCTTGTACTCACGCTGCTGTCGATGCGCAAGATCACTGCGGACATCGGCAAGTGCGCCGCGCTGGCCGACAGCGTCGCGCGCGGCGAGCTTGCCGCATCGGACGTGCGCGCGCACACCGACGAAATGGGTGCGCTCCTGTGCAACCTGGAAGGGATGAAGACGGCGCTGCGCGCCGTCGTGGGCCAGGTGCGCAACGGGGTCGAATCGATGAGCAGCGCCACGCGCGAGATCGCCCAGGGCAACGACGACCTGAGCCGCCGCACGGAACAACAGGCAGTGAACCTGGACGCCACCGCCGAATCCATGGCCAAGATGGCCAGCGCCATCGAACGCAGTGCCGGCCATGCGCGCCAGGCCGAGACCCTGGTCAACTCGGCATCCGCCGTCGCCGCGCGCGGCGGCTCCGTCGTCGGCGAGGTAGTACAGCAGATGAGCGAGATCCAGGACTCGAGCCGCAAGATCGCCGAGATCATCGGCGTCATCGACGGCATCGCCTTCCAGACCAATATCCTGGCACTCAATGCCGCGGTTGAAGCGGCGCGCGCCGGGGACCAGGGCCGGGGCTTCGCCGTGGTTGCCGGCGAGGTCCGCAACCTGGCCCAGCGCAGCGCGGTGGCCGCGCGCGAGATCAAGGGGCTGATTTCCCACTCGGTGGACAAGGTAGCCTCGGGCAGCCGGCTGGTGAACAATGCCGGCGACACCATGAGCGAGATCGTGGAGCAGGTGCAAAAGGTCACCGAGCTCATCGCCGAAATCACCGCCGATACGCTGGTGCAGAGCAATGACGCGGGCGCCGTGAACCAGTCCGTCGCGAAGCTCGATTCCATGACGCAGCAGAACGCGGCGCTGGCCGAGCAGTCGGCGGCGGCCGCGCAGTCGCTCAGCCAGCACGCCGAGAAGCTCTCGGCGGCCGTTGCGGTTTTCAAGATGGACGGCAGCGAGCAAGCCGCCCTGGTGGACTGAGTCCGGCAACGCCGACCCGGCCCGCCGGCCTGCTTCAAGCCGGCCCTCTCCCCGGCAGGGGTGAATTCCCCGGAGTCAGGAGTGCACGAGCCGTCCGTCGACGATCTCGACGCGGCGGTCCGCGGCCGCGGCGAACGACGCATCGTGGGTCACCGCGATCACGCTCTTGCCCATCTCGCGCGTCAGGTCCCGCAGGATCTGCCGGACGTTCGCCCCCGAGGCCGAATCCAGGTTTCCCGTCGGTTCATCCGCCAACAACACCAGCGGATCGTTGGCCAGGGCGCGCGCCACGGCCACCCGCTGGCGCTGCCCTCCCGACAGCTGGTGCGGACGCTTGGCCGACTGGTCCAGTACGCCCAGGCGGTCGAGCAACTGGTCGGCCCGCGCATTGCAGGCGTCACGGTCGAGCCGGCCGAGCCGGCGCATCGGCAGCGTCACGTTCTCGCGTATGGTGAACTCGGCGAGCAGGAAATGGAACTGGAACACGTATCCCAGCCGCTCGAGCCGGCACTGGGCAAGCTGATCCTCGCCGTAGCCGGATGTGTCCTCGCCCGCCAGCCGAATGCGTCCGGTATCGGGAACATCGAGCAGGCCGAGCAGGTACAGCAGGGAGGATTTGCCGGATCCGGAAGGTCCCATGATGCAGACGAACTCACCGAGCGCGATGTCGAGGCTGACGTCATCGATGAGCGTCACGGGAACGTCTCCCGGCAGCCGCCTGCCGACGCTTTCGGCCTGCAGGATCACGCTCACGCGGCGCCCCGCAGGATGTCGACGGGGTGGACCCGGCTCGCGCGCTTGGCCGGCAGGTAGGCCGCCGCCAGGCAGGACGCCAGCGCGAAGAACGCCGCCAGCGCAAACTGCTCGGGTCCCCACCAGATGGGAAGGTGGACGACCTCGCTCACGCCGGGCGGGCGCAGCGCCACGCTTGCCAGGACCTGCATGAGGCCGGCACCCAGCAGCAGACCGAACACGCTGCCCACGCAGCCGATCATCAGGCCTTCCAGGAGGAAAATGCCGCGCACGTCGCGCGCGTGAAATCCCATCGACTTGAGGATGGCGATGTCGCGGGTCTTTTCCATGACGATGGTCGACAGGGTGTTGTAGATGCCGAACGAGGCAACGACCAGGATGGCCGATACGACGCTGTACATGATGATGTTGCGCACCAGCAGCAGGCTCAGGATGTCCTCGGAGGCTTCCAGCCACGACACCGACTTATAGCCCGAAACCGCCTCGATCTGCGCTGCGACGGACCGAGCCTGGGTTGCATCCTCCAGTTGTATGACGAACCGGTTGACGCGATTGGGACGCTCCAGGACCGCCTGCGCGCGCTTGAGTACGACAAAAACCTGGCCTTCGTCATACGATGCATTGCCGGTGCGGAACAGGCCCACGACGCGCAGCGCGTGGCTGGCACCGCTGGCGGAGACCACGCTGATCGTGCTGCCCAGCTCCAGGTGGAATTTTTGCGCCAGCCCGGTTCCCAGCACCACGCCATTGGAGTCGGCGGTTAGCTCGTCGAGCGAGCCCTCGACCATCTTTTCCTGGAGCGTGCTCACGGTCTTCATCCTGGCCGGGACGATGCCCGACAGGCTCACGCCCTGCTGGTGGCCGGCAAACAGCAGCACCGCCGAATCGGTCAGCACGGGCGCGACGCGCACGCCCGACAGCGACTCGATGAAATCGAGCTTCTGGCGGTAGGCGCGGATGCCCCGTGGTTCGGCGCGCGGCTTGACATGCAGGACGCGGACGGCGCCGTCGGCCCAACGCATCTGGGCCGGCTGCGGCTCCGGATTGCGGTATTCGTCGTAGACGGTGATGTGCGGATTGTTGTCGATCATGCGCTTGAGAAAGTCCTTCTCGGAACCGCGCATGAGCGAGGAGACGGCGAGGAAGAACGCGACGCCCATGACGACACCGCCCAGCGAAACCAGCGTGGGCCGCAGGCGGCTGGTCAGGTGCGTGGTAGCCACCTCCAGTGCGATGCCCATGGCCACCCGTCAGGCGTGCGCGCCCGGTTGCGCGCGATTGCGCACCGGGGGCCGCGCGGTGAGGCTGCGCTCAGGGGACATTGGACTTGCCGCCTGCCGCCGCGCCCGCAGCCGGCGCCGATCGCGCGGCGCTGTTGGGCGTGCCGGCTGGCGCGATCATCGTCTCGCGCACGCGCTGGTTCTCCGCCAGCCCTTCCACCGGTACGGCAACCACGTGCGCCGATGGGTCCAGGCCATCGAGAATTTCCGTGCGCTCGGTCCCGACGATGCCGGTCTTCACGGCCAGGCGCGCGAGTCGCCCGTCGCGCACGGTCCAGACGTTGCCCCCCTGCACCGCGGCAGTGGGGATGAGCAGCGCATTGGGGTGTTCGGCCACGATCAGGTTGGCATCGACGGTCATGCCAACCTTCACCGCAGCGGGGTCGGCAAGACGGATGCGCACCCGGTAGCTGCGCGAGACCGGATCACCCTTGGGCGTGATCTGCGCAACGGTGCCCTCAAGGGTGACGCCGGGCAGCGCGTCGAGGCGCATGAGCGCCCTTTGGCCAACCCGCACGCGCAGGATGTCCTCCTCGTCGACTTCCACCGCCACGCGCAGCGGCGCGCAGCACGACATCGTGAGCAACGCCTGTCCGGCGGGGAAGTACTGGCCGATCTCGCCATCGCGGCGGATGATCACGCCGTCGGCGGGCGCCACCAGCGAGGTGTAATCGCGCAGCGTTCGGGCCCGCGAAAGGGCGGCGTCGGCCGCCTCGCGGTCCGAGCGGGCGCGGTCGAGTTCGCCTTGGGATATGAAGCCGCGGCGCAGCAGGTCCTGCGTGCGCTCGAAATTCTCCGTCGCGTAACGGGCGCGCGCCGCCTGTTCGTCCACGGTGCTGCGCAGGTCGGTGTCACCCAGCCGGGCAAGCACCTGCCCCTTGCGAACCACGCTGCCTTCGTCGACAGACAGCTCCGCGAGCGTGCCGGAGACCCGCGAGGAGATCGGCAGCATGACCGCCGGTTCCACGGATCCCGTGGCATAGATGGCCTCGACCGCAGTTGCCCGCACGGGTTGCGCCACCTGCACCGGAGTCGGACCCAGGCGCCAGAAGAGAACCAGACCGATCGCCGCCAGCGCAGCGGCAACCAGCAGCAAATTTCGCGCGCGCGTCGTCAATTGCATATGTTCCGCAGGAATCGCAGTTCCATGTTCCGGCCGACAAGCCAGGAGTGCGCGCAGGCCCGGCGCGATGGCGGCAAACCCCGTCCCTCTTCCGCACGATCAGGACACGGGGCACCCGGCCGCACGGATTCTGCCTGTGTTTGCACGGCGCGGAGAAATTCGCGGATATTTCCCCGGGCTGCACTTCCAGCCAGACAGACTGCGGTTTCCCGGAGCTTGCACGCAGGGTTGCCGATCCGGTTATGGCACGTATGGTGCGTTGCCGCACAGAGCGGCATTGCTTTACTGCCTTACGTTACTGCATGGCGCGACCTTGATGGTACTGCAAGGCGCGACCTTCAGATAGCGCGCTTGCGCCGTCGGCTTGCATCATTGAAACGGGAACATCTTGGAAACGGGCAGGTGCGGTTGCACGCCGGCGTCATCCAGCCGCAGGAAGCCCGATCTTGCGAGGCAGCCCCGGCATCGCAACCGCCGACGGCAATGTTCTGCGGCGCGAGGCCGGTCTTGCCCAGGCAATCGCCGAGCCCGACCATGAGCAGTCACATCGTGCGGCCGCCCGTGGGCCTTCGCAGTGCGCTTTCCGTGGTCAAGTTTGTCGAGACCGTTCTCGACCCTGTGATCATCGTGTTGTGGCTCGTCGGGCTTGCGGCTGCGCTGCGCATGGGGCTCGATGCGCGGGTGGTCACTTCGGTGGTCGTCGTGTTCGCGCTCACCTTTCCGGGCAACGTGCGATTTTCGGACACCCTGCTGGTCGTGATCCGCAAATGCCTGGTCAGTTCGCTGGCGGTCCTGGCAGGGCTGTCGCTGCTGTGGCTGGCATCCGGCGGACTCGACGGAAGGGATGCCGACACGATGATGGCATGGCTGGTCATGCTGCCGATGCTGCTCTTTGCGGGGCATCTGCTGTCGCGCTTCCTCGTGCCGCGCATGTTCGCCAGGGCGCGTTCCGAAACCACGGTGGTGGTATGCGGCGTCAACGACATCGGCTCGGCGCTGGCGGCGCAGTTCCAGGACAATCCGTATTACGGCGTCAATTTCATCGGTTTCTTCGATGACCGCAAGCGCGAGCGCATGGCGGACCTGGGGGACCAGGAATTGCTGGGTACCTTCGACGACCTGGGAGACTACGTCCGCAGGAACCGCGTGGACCGCATCTACCTCGCGCTGCCGATGGCATCCCAGCCGCGCATCGTCAAGATGCTCGACGACCTGAAGGACTCGACCGCGTCGATCTATTTCGTGCCCGATATCTTCGTCACCGACGTGATCAACGGGCGCTTCGAGTCCGTCGCGGGCATGCCGGTCGTGGCCGTGCGCGACACGCCGTTCGCCAGCGTGGTCAACAGTGCGGTCAAGCGCCTCGAGGACCTCGCAATTTCGGCCATCGCCGTGGTGCTGCTGTGTCCGATACTGCTGGCAATTGCCATCGGCGTGCGCTGGACGTCGCCCGGGCCGGCGCTGTTTCGTCAACGCCGCTATGGACTCGATGGCCTCGACATCGTGGTCTACAAGTTCCGCACCATGAGCGTTGCCGAGGACGGCGACCGCACCTTCACTGCGGTCACGAAGGGCGACGCGCGGGTTACGCCATTCGGCAATTTTCTGCGCCGCACCTCCCTGGACGAGCTTCCCCAGGTCATCAATGTCCTGCAGGGACGCATGAGCCTGGTCGGACCCCGGCCCCACGTCAAGGCGCAGAACGAAGAATTTCGCAAGCTCATTCCAGGCTACATGCTGCGCCACAAGATCAAGCCGGGGATAACGGGACTTGCGCAGGTGCGCGGGTTTCGCGGCGGCGATGACCTCGCCGCGATGACCAAGCGGATTTCCAGCGATCTCGAATACCTGCGCAAGTGGACCCTGGGCCTGGATCTGCTCATCCTGGCCCGAACGGTGCTGCTCGTATTGGGCGATCGCAAGGCCTACTGACCCTCCCGGATCGGGGCCTCCTCGTCCCGCAAGGAGCGGCCCACGCGCGCCGCAATTGTCGGCTGCCGCACAGACGGCAGGCGTCACCGCTGGCAATCTGCCTCCTGACACTTGCGGACCCGTCGATACCGCATTTTGCGGCGCAGCAGACCCGACGCACCCGCTAGCGATGTCAAGAAGCATTCGGCGAGCGAGCCACTCTCGCTAAAACAGACGAATTTTCAAGATTGAACGGCAATTCCTCGAAAAAATGAGAAGTCGGACGATACTTTTGGGCAATAGATGCCGTGTACACGCCAATTAAACTCGAAAAGTTTGCCGCGTTTGCGGTATCCGCGCGTAAGCTGCAATGCAGCAACTTGAAATTCGGCCTGATGTTTTTTACCCGGCGAAAGGGGCAACGATGAGAACCACACGCATTGGCAAGGCACTGGCGGAATCGGCGCTTATCCTTGCCGTGATGCTCGCCTATGCCCAATCCTCCGGCGCGGCAGGCACTGCGGCTGCGAACGCCACGGTCGCCGTTGAACTCGATCGCACGAACCGCGATGCCGCCCACGAGGTCACCATGGAGCACGCAATGGCGCGCCGCCACACCATTGCGCACGTACCGGCCGCGATATTGACGACCGCTGCCGCCTACCCGACTGCTCGGGCTGTCGACGCTCCGGGACGCGGGGGCAATGGTGCGCTCAAGGGCTGGGTGCTGTTGCTCCTGGGCACCTTCCTGATCGTCACGATCTCCCAGCGCCGATACCAGACCCTGTCGGATCTTTAACCGCGCGGCTGCGCCAGCGGCAGCGCACCCACGCTGCCTGCAGCGTCGTCCGCGCGATCGGCGGGCGTGGCCTGCCCCCTGCGGACCCGTTCGTCGCGCATGCGCTTGACGTGCAGGCCCATGTGGACCAGCACTCCCCGCAGACTCCAGTTGGGCGCGTTGTAGGACCACAGGCCGGTGATGAGCGGTTTGAAATTGCGCGCCCACGCAGGCTCATTGACCAGGCTGACGATATCGATGTCCGGGTCCTCGCAAGCCTGGCGGATGGTGCGCTCGAGCAACAGGTTGCCGGGGGCAAAACCCGAAGCGGCGTCGCTGAAACCGATCTTGAGTATGTTCAGGGTCCGGCCGATCTGCAGGCAGAACTGGCCGGCCACGGGTTCATCGCCGTGCCACAGCAGATTGACCACGCACGCGCTGCGCGGCGCAAATTCGCGAACCAGTTCCCGATAGAAGGCGAGCATCGAGGGCTGGCAGCGTATGGCCGACGAGGTGCCAGCCGACCCCTTCCAGCCTGAGGCCTCGATTTCGATGAAAGCGTCGAACGCCGCCGCCAGCTCACCTTCGTGGCGGTACGACTGGTGGCGCAGCGGAGCCGATTCCTCGGCACGGCGCGACAGCCGTCGGAGGTTGCGCTTGAAGGTTCCGGACATGGCATGGACCGCGTGTTCGTACGAGCCGCTCGTCTCGAAGTACGCACTGCCGTCATGGCGCAACGTCAGCGTCGCAAGCGGCGCACAGGCCCGCACCGCAAACGCTATGGCGGAATCCTCCGGCACCTTGCGCAGCCGCAGTTCATCCCAGGCCAGCAGCCCCTGGCCGCGCAGCCAGCGCGTGAGTTCATGCAACAGGCAGCGGTTTTCGTGCGTCTGCGCGAAGATGAAATCGGAGAGCTGCAGCTCGCCGTCGTCGATCGTGCCCAGCAGGCGCGGCCGCAGCACCTGGTGCAGTTGGCCATCATCGAGCGTGCCCAGCAGGCGCGGCCGCCACGCGCTGACGTGGTATTTCTGGAACTGCAGCGGGAAGACCGCCGCAAGCCGCGGCCCCCGGTGCGCCGCGATGAACCAGATCAGGTCGGGATCGGACTTGCGCGAAGCCAGATAGGCGCGATACCACTGCGGAAGATGCATGAAGCGCATGGCCGGCAGCGACTCGGCCATTGCCGACCATTCAGCGGACAGCCGTTCCAGGCCCAGTGGTCCCTGGAAGGCCTCGAAAACGAGCGCGCCGTCTTTCTGTGCAGATGCGATGGAGACGTTCCCCTGTCCGGAAGCAGGTTCCACAGCGGAACCGACTGCGTCGCCGCACAGCAGCGAGACTGCACGGAGATCGATATCAGTCACGGCGCGATTCAACAACCGTGAACCGCTGGCGCTTGAGCCGCAGGAAAGGCAATTCGAGCCAGCGGTACGAGGCCGCCGCCATGACAATGGACCCGGCGAGCCCGAACAGCCAGTAGGCGGCCATCTGGGAGGCAGAGCTGTCGTGCAGCGGGAACAGCGGAGCGCCGACGGTGAGCAGGAGCTCGTGATAGACATACAGCCCGAAGGAGATCCGCCCCAAGTAGATGAAGGGCCGGCTGCGCAGCAGCGCCGTGAAGGGCCCGGCGTCTCCCAGTACGGAAAGCAGCAGACCGCCGCAGGCGATGGCGGCAAAGGCCCAGCCGAACATCAGCTGCGGCAGGCGTACCGGTGGTTCGAACAGGCCGAAGGTGTACGCGATCCAGAGCAGTACGAGGACGCAGGCCGCGGCCAAGGCGGCGCGCGTACCGGCACGCCATTGCGGCACGCCGCCGTTAAGCGTCAACGCGAGCAGGGCGCCGACGGCGATGCCGTCCACGCGCGTAAAGGAATTCTTGCTTACCCAGTCGTCGCCGGGGTGGACGATACCCATGGCGAGTCGGGCCGCCATTGCGAAGATCATGAGCGCACCTGCAAACTGCACCAGGCGCCGCTCGCTGGCGCCGCGCATCAACCAGGGCCAGACCAGGTAGAACTGCTCCTCGAGCGACACGCTCCAGAGGGGCCCCGCCACGGTCGTCACGGGAATCAGGAAATAAACCCAGTTTCCCGCAAAGAGAAAATAGCCCAGCAGATGCCGCCACGTCAGCTCCTCGCCGGGTATGGCGAAAGCAAAACCGTACGCGAAGACGATGAACAGGAAATACAGGGGCCAGATGCGCAGCATGCGGCGGATGTAGAAGGCCTTGACGTCCAGCACACCCGTCATGACACGCTCGCGCAGCAGGAGTTCGGTTATCAGGTAGGAGCTGAGGACGAAGAAGAGGTCGACGCCGAAGGTCCCCGCTAGGCCGATCGTTCCGAACAGGTCGCCCAGCCAGTTGGGCAGATGCTGGTGATTTCCCGCGATTCCGAACCCGATCGTGTGTTGCATGTAGACGGCAATGAACGCGAGGAACCGCAGTCCGTCGAGCTCCGGTCGGTAGAAGCCGCCGACATCGGCGGGGGACCGCGGGCCAGGGATCGCCAAGCTCGCATCGACCGACCACGCCGAGGCGGCCAGGACATCGGTTGTCTCGGTATTGGTTACATCCATGCAAATTACTCTGCTCGCTTTAGCGACAATCGTGATGGTGGCCGAACGGAGCAATACCAATTTAAACCGGCAAAAGCGCCACGGCGAATCGCAGCAACGCGCACAATCGAGAGAATGGCGCTTCAAGCATCGGCGCTCTGTGCGTTAGCGCACGCAATCGGACATTCAAGCGTGGCGCGGGGCGACTACAATGGGTTCACATTACAGGAACGCAAGATGACACTTGGCAGGCTTGGGGCGATCGCCGTTGTTGCAGCCCTCTTGGCGCTTTTGCCCGCGCTCGGCACGGCGCAGGAAGTACCGGCTGGCGCCTCCGCCGCCGGCACTGCTGCCTATCACATCGCTCCGGGCGACGTTATCCGTGTCTCGGTTTATCAGAGCCCGGACCTGACGCTGGAAACGCGGGTCGATGAAGGCGGCGCCATATCCCTCCCCCTGGTGGGCGCGGTAACGGTCGGTGGATCCAGCGTGGGCAGCGCCGAAGAAAAGATCGCAAAGCTGCTGCGCGACGGCGGTTTCATGGTGTCGCCCCACGTAAGCATTGTCGTACTGCAGGTTCGCGGCAGCCAGGTCACCGTGCTGGGCCAGGTGGCGCGGCCCGGGCGGTTTCCGCTGGACTCGACCGACGCACGCCTCACCGACCTGCTGGCGCTGGCCGGCGGCATATCACCCACCGGATCCGACGTAGTGGTGCTGACCGGCACGCGGGACGGCAAGCCGATACGCCGTGAAATCGACATGCAGAACATCGCCGCCGTGGGAGATGCTTCCAGCAACGTCCGCCTGCAGGCGGGCGATATGCTCTATGTGAGCCGCGCGCCCGCTTTCTATATCTACGGAGAAGTTCAGAAGCCCGGTTCGTACCGCCTGGAGCGCGGGATGACCGTGCTGCAGGCAATGGCGACCGGCGGCGGACTCACGCCCAAGGGCACGCAACGCGGACTCACGATCCACCGGCGCAGGGTCGACGGGAGCGTGCAGGTCATTGAGCCCAAGCTCGACGACGTGATCCTGGCCGACGACGTTCTCAACGTCCGCGAGAGCCTTTTCTAGGCGCCGGCAACCGTCGCCCGGCCCGCCAGGCGATCGGGCGTCAATCCGCGAATTCCGGACGCTGTGCAATGGCGTCCTTCACCAGTTCATTGATGTCGCAGGAGCAGTAGTGGCGCGCCAGAACGGAATCGGCGTGGGCGCGCCATTGCGCGGGTGTCCGTTCGTCGAGGAAACGCTGCAGGGCCGGCCGGAGTGCATCGGCAGAATAGGGCAGGAAGTCGATGTCGGGCACGAGGTTGGTGCCGCGCACGCCAAAGGGTGTCGATATCACCGGCAGGCGCGCCGCCAGGTATTCGAACAGCTTGATGTTCGATCCGGAGCCACGGGTGATTGGATTGAGCCCGGCGTCCGCGGCCGCAAAATACGGCAGCACGTCGGGCACGGGGCCCGTGGCGATAAAAGGGCCCTCGCGCTGCGGCGCCGCCATCATGGAGCCCAGCGCCAGCAGGTGCAGGCGGTTGCGCTCCAGGAAGGCCGTCTCGGCGCGGCAGAAGTTCCGGAGCGCCTCCAGCGATTCCAGATTGGGACCATAGCGGCTGCCGCTGAACACCAGCAGGCGATCGTCGTCACCCAGTCCTAGTGCTGCACGCATGCGTTCGCGAGCGCCGGGCGCGGCAATGTAGCTGCGGCAATCGACGCCGCAGCGGATATACGGCAGCCGGAGCTCCCCCGGGCTGTCGTGGGCCCGGAAAAAATCGCGGTCTTCCTGCGCGCAGACGAAGATGTCGCGATAGCGCGCCGGCGCGGCCTGCTCCACGCCCTGCATCCAGCCCGCAAATCGCCGCTCCAAGGCACCGCCCTGTTGGAACAGCCGGAATTCGAGTTCATGACTGACCATGAACCAGGGCTTGCCGCGCCACGGCCCCGGCACCGGCGGGCAGAAGGGAAAGTCGGCAATGATGATGTCGGCATTGCGCAGTTCGTGCTTGAGGCGGTCCGGGACGATGCCGCGCCGGAGCAGCTCGAACTGGCCGATACGGGGCAGGCCGATCCGGCGCGACAGCGTCTGCAGGAGTCCGTAGCCCACGCCCAGATGGGTCTCCTCCACGAGACCCGGCTCGATCTCGACGCGGCGCATGCCGGCGCCCAGCCAGGCCGCGGGCGTGTAGTCACCGCGGCGGCCCGCAAGGCAGTACACCAGCACCGGATGCCCCATGCGGGCCAGCGCCCGCGCGATCGTGGTCGAGTGCACGTGGCCGCCCGTGCTTGGCGGAAAAATACGATACCCGCACAGCATCAGGATCTTCTTCTTGATGCTCATGGCGTGACGTTGGTGGAGGCAAGTACGGGTTCGGAAAGGCGTATCTCGCGCAGCGAGAGCGCGAGAAACCCGAGGATATTGAAGCCCTCGCCGGTCAGCACGCCGACCAGGGCACCGACAACCCCGAACATGCGCATGCCGGCGTAGCCAATAGCCAGCGACAGCACGGCCGTGACCAGGGTGAGCCACGCCATGATGCGGTAGCGGCCGCGACCCGCCGGCAGGAAGAGCATCTGGTCGCGAACCGCCATCAGCAGGAACACCGCGCCCCACATCAGGAGCAGGGTGTCGCGGTTCTCGAAATGACCCTTGATCACGTAAGTGAAAATCCAGTCCCGCGCGAACCACATCGCCGTGAAATACATCAACGCCAGGGTGGCGATTCCCGTGGCCAGCCAGGACAGCCGGTGAAATACCGCCCGCACCGGGTACTCCTGCAGCCACTTGGAAACGGTGGGAAAGGTCATGGAGCCGATGCCCGAGGACATGAGGTTGACCGGCATCATGATGAGGCGCGTTGCCGAAACGGTTGCGACCGCGGTGACGCCCAGCGTACTGGCGACCAGATAGATATAGCCCTGCGAGAACGTCCAGTGGATGGCCGCTCCGATCACCGCCCAGGTGCCCAGCGGCGCAATTTCGCCCAACACGTGCGGCGATCCGCGGATATTCCATCCCTCATGGCGCCAGACCATGCGGGAAAGCAGCCAGCCGCCGACCGCGCCGGAAAGGGACAGGCTCAACGCCGCCGTCATGGCGGGGACGGACGTGTAGGTGGACGCGTAGGCGCCGGCAACCAGCAAGCTCACGTAGAAGATGTCGACTTTGAGCGCCTGGGCCGGCAGGCGGTAGGCCAGCAGCACCATCCGGAAATATTCGCGGTACAGGGTCGACAGCGCCGCGGCAATTGCGGCAATCACGATGAGCGCTGTCGATCCACGCACGAAATCGAAAAACCAAAGCAGTCCGAGCAGTCCGCAACAGGCCGCGGCAAAAATCATCATCCGCCGGCGCTGCTCGCGCAGGGCCCCGCCGACGAAGTCGCGACGCCCATCCAGGTCGGAGGTCGTCAGACAGCGGACCAGCGCCGGCATGATGAAGGCCGCCTGCAGTCCGGACAGCAGCAGGACGGCCGTGACGATGAGAACGTAATACGCGTATTCGTCGGCCGCCGTGCGGCGGATCAGCAGGAGTCCCACGAGAAAGTTTCCCGCCGACAGCAAGGCCTGGCTGAGCACGGCATTGCTGAGCATGCGCAGGAAATCGAAATTGTGCGCGAGGCGCATTTATACGGGCGCACAATGCCGCCCCCGGGGGAAATTCAGTGGAGAGTGGGCACGAAGCGCCGCGTCTTGGAGGAAGGACCGGGCGTCCCGTACTGCAATTACCGAGCGGCTGCCAATCCCACGCAGGGCCGGGATCGCGCGCCGCAACGTCCGGATTGTCGCCTGGATATTAGCATCGGCATTGTGCGTTACCGCACGTTGCGTCCGCGAACTGCACGCGCGCCGCGGAACCCGGAAACTGCGCATCGCGCGCCAAATCGCCGCCGCGGCCCGTATGCTGCAGCCTGCGCGAGCAGCTGGGAAAGGCACGGCGCCATGACGGCAATTGCCGGGTGGATCATCATCTGCACAGGATCTTGCCTCTTGAGCGCGGCGCTGCTGTGGCCCGCGTACCGGCAGGTGCGCCGGCGCTTTCCCCAAATGCTGCATCCGCGGTGGGCCTACGCAGCCGCCACGGCCGGATGCAGCATCGCACTCTGGTACCTGGTGCCGCTGCTGGTCTGGGCCCTGTTTGGCCGGACGGCGCATTGAGGAAAGTTGCACGGAACTGCGCCGGGCCGGCGGGTCGGCCGCTTACCGCAGGTGATCGGCCAGGCGCAGCGCCAGCGCGACGATGGTCAACGTGGGATTGGCCTGCCCTGCCGTAGGAAAGACCGAGCTGCCGGCCACGAACAGGTTGCGCATGCCATGCACGGCGCAATCACGGTCCGTCACCCCCTGCGTCGGATCGTCGGCCATGCGGGTAGTGCCGATGTAGTGATAGGTCTCCTTGAGAGCGTCGGCCAGCGGCAATCGATCGTCTTCCAGCCAGGGCTCCGGGCGGCAGCGCCCTATTTCCAGGCGCGAGAACTCCGCGCCGATCAGGCGGGTGAACACCGCCGCCGTGCGTCGCTCCAGTTGACCGATGCGCCAGTCCGCCTTGACCCGGCGCAGCCCCAGCGCATCGCGTTGCCCGCCAAGCAGGATGCGGCTGTCGGGATCGGGAGCCTGCTCGATGTCAAGCACGATGGATGCCGAACGCGAGGGCACGCCCGCGGCGCCTTCCAACGCCAGGGAACGGCCCGCGCTCAGGCGATGCGCGAGGCTTTGCGTGACCGCACCCAGGTCGGCCCCAATCTGCGCAAGCTTCTCGCCCATGCCGGGCGCCCAATGCCCGGTCTTGAGCGCACGCCAGATGTCCTGCGCTGCCGTGACGCCGGAGTCCGGATCGCCCAGGTATTGCAGGACGGCACCGCAGTTGAGCAGGCGTTGCCGCTCCTGCTGCTCGGGAGCGAGCGTGAGGCCAACCTCGACGGATATGCCATCGGCCCCGCGCAGTATGTTGAACTGCTCCTGCGTACGCGTCATGAGTTCCGCGCTCTGAATCAGCCCCGACGAACCGCGCGAATGCTGCATGAAATAGCGGCCGACGCGGTCGTGCCGGCTGCCGAAGCCGCCGCCGCCCTGCTCCGCCGCCAGCAGAAGCAGGCGCGCGTTCTCGATGCCGCCGCAGCACAGCACGTAGTTCCGAGCCACCACCGTCGCCGAGGCGCCGCCGAGCGCCTTCACCGTCAGGCCGCGGACATGGCTGCGGTCGTCGTTGCTGGCAAAGCCCGCGAAATTGGCGTGCAGCAGGGTTCGGATATTGCGCGCGTCGCGCAGGACCTTGCGATAGGCAACACCCCAGTTCCACACACCGGCGTCCTGCGTGGCCGGAGCGTAGTGCCAGAGAAAGGGCCGCAGCCACTCGGAATTGACCGCGGGCAGGCTGATCTTGAGCGATTCGCCCAGGGTCCGGGCATCGGCCAGCCAGGGCGCGGTGAAGCCGGCGACCTCGCGCGCACGCACGTAATACGGATCGAGTTCATCACGGCCGATCGGCCACCCGCTGTGCGGTATCCATTCGCGCCGCCGGAAATCGATTTCGTCCAGGGGCGCGCACCGCCCGCCCCAGTGATTGGTGGATCCTCCCAGGAAGCGCAGCCGGCCGGCTTCGAAGTCGACGGGCGAACCCGCGTTCTCGCCCGCATAGAGCGCCTGCGACGCTTCCTCGTAGTCCAGGCCCCCGCCCTCGACCAGGCAGATCTGCAAGGGGCTGGCGGCGAGCTCTCGCGCGATGGTGATCCCGGCGGCGCCGGCGCCAATCAGGCAGACATCGGCATGCAGGGTGCTCGCGCCGGGGAGCCGGCGCAGATCGTCGATCACGCCGGAGCCGACAGGAAGGCCAGTGCGCAGATGCGAGCCTCGCTGCGCGACAGCAGCCACCCGTCGACGGCCAGCACATCGTGCCGGCGCCAGTCGCGCGCAATCGCCGCCAGCAGGGACTCGCGCAGCGGCGCGCCCGATTCGGGCGCAAGCAGGCGCGTGAGCACGGCGGGGTCGCGTTCGAGCGGATGGGCGTCAAGGTAGAGGGCGCCTTGGCGCGCGAGCGCTGCCCTGCCACCCAGCGCTGCGAAGTCACCAAATCCTGACCAGCCGGCGCCTTGTGCACCCGCCCGCCCCGAATGTACGGCAACGCACAGTGGCGCAGCCGGAAATGCCGCATAACAGAACAGATAAAGCGCGCCGTGCAGCCATGCGCGGCGCCGCGCCCCGCAGCCCGCGCAGGATGGCGGGCGCGGCCGGAACAGGAACCGTGGATGGTTTGGCTTCGTACCCATTTTGCCTTCGAACGGCTGCGCGGCCGCGACACAACGGTAGCCGCGGGCGATGGAGACGCATGGTCCCGCCGCGGAGGGCAACTGCTACGATGACCGCCAGATGCCCGAGATGATGCAGTGTATGCCCGATTCCGTGGCTCCGGGCGCAGGAGCGCAACGCCCGCCCGGTCCCGGGGGCGCAGTCAAGCCGCAACGCATACTCGTGCTGGGCGCCGGCGGTTTCATCGGGCAACGCGTCGTGCAGGCGCTAGCGCTTTGCCCATGGGCAGCCCCCGTCGCCGCGGTTCATCGCCATCGGGCCGCACTGCCCGCCGCGGTGGAAACCGTGCACCTCGATGCGCGGCAGCCCGATTCGCTGCGCGCGGCGCTCGAGAATGTCGGCGGCGTCGTCAACTGCGTCACCGGCGATGGCGAAACCATACGGCAGAGCGCGCATGCCCTGTTCTCGGCCTGCGCCGCGCCCCACGCACCGCGCGTGGTGCACCTCAGCTCCATGATGGTGTATGGCACGCAGACCGGTACGCTGGACGAATCCGCGCCCTTGCTGGGCGACTGGGACGACTATTCCCGCGCCAAGGCGCACGCCGAAGCCATCGCCCGCGCGTGTACTCGCGTCGTGCATCTGCGGCCCGGCATCGTCTACGGACCGCACAGCCCGATCTGGAGCGGCTGGGTCGGCCAGTGGCTGATGGACCAGCGCCTTGGCGACCTGGGCACCCATGGCCAGGGCCGGTGCAACCTCGTGCATATCGATGACGTGGTCGCGGCGACGCTGCAGGCCTTGCGTGCTCCCGGCATCGAAGGGCAGGCTTTCAATCTCGCACTGCCCGATGCGCCCACGTGGAACGAGTATTTCCGCGGCTACGCCGACGCGCTGGGCATAGCCTGCGTGCCGATATCGGGTGCGCGCCTGGCCATTGAACGCCTCGTGCTGGCGCCGCCATTCAAGGTCCTTCAGGTCATGGCGGCCCGCTTGCGGCCCGGCTGGCGCGCTCCCCAGCCGATCCGCCCCTGGCTGCTGCGGCTGTGCGCGCATTCGGTACGGCTCGACGTACGCAAAGCCGAGCGCGTGCTCGGTCTGCAATGGACGCCGCTGGAGGCAGGCCTGCGGCAATCGGCCGCCTGGGTGCTGGCGGGGGCCCCCGCGCGCGCCGCAGCGGCCGCCGGCAAATGAGCAGACTGCGCATCACCGGCGGCGCAACGCGATGATCGCCTCCCTGCAGGAATTCCCGGCGCAGGAGCTGGACGGCGCCGCGGTCTGCATCGTCGGCGCGGGCGCGGCGGGAATCACGCTGGCCTGCGAACTCGATGGCTGCGGCGCGCGCGTACTGCTCGTCGAGGCGGGCGGCGAGCGCCTGGACGCAGCAGCATCCGACGACCACTATGGCGGCGAGGCCCTGGCGCCCCACCCCCGCCCCGCCGAGTTCCGGCGCGTCGTCTTTGGCGGAACCACCGGTACCTGGGGCGGGCGTTGCGTGCCCTTCGACCCCATCGATTTCGAGAAGCGCGAGCACGTCGCCAACAGCGGCTGGCCCATCGGCTACGAAGACGTCGCGCGCCACTATCCGCGCGCCCTGGAATACTGCGACGCCGGCGCCTTCGATTTCAGCGTCGCGGGATCGCTGCGCGAGGCGGCCGGGCGCAGGGCGAGCATCCCGGGTCTGGCCGACGGCAGCGTGATCATGAGCGACCGCATCGAGCGGTACAGCCTGCCCACGAATTTTGGCACGCGCTACCGTGACCGCATTGCCCGGTCGGCCAATGTCACGGCGATACTGCAGGCGCGCTGCATTGGCCTGCAGCGGGCGGCGGGCGGCGGGCGGATCGAATCGATCAGCGTCGTCGACCGCGCCGGGCAGACGCGCCGCGTGCGGGCCCAGGTCTTCGTGCTCGCCACGGGCGGCATCGAGGCGCCGCGCCTGATGATGCTGTCTGATCCGGCAGGGCCCGGCCTGGGAAACGCCGCCGATTGCCTCGGGCGCTACTACACCTGCCATTTTGAAAACACGCTGGGGCGCCTGATCGTCCTGCGCGGCAAGGTTGCCTTCGATTTCGAAAAGACCCGCGATGGCGTGTATTGCCGGCGCAAGCTGCAGTTCACGGCGCGGGCGCAACTGGAACACCGCCTGCTCAACACGGCTTTTCGCCTGCACTTCCCCCCGTATTCGGATGCGAGCCACGGCAGTCCGGTGCTGTCGGCGATCTACCTGGCAAAGTCGTCCCTGATACCGGAATACCGCGCGATCCTCCAGCATGGCGCCGACGGGGCCGTGCTGTCGCCGCCGGGCGCGCACCTGCGCAATGTAGCCCTGGGCCTTCCGACCCTGGCGCACTTCGCGTATCAGTGGCTCTTCCTGCGCAACCTGGCCACGCGCAAGCTGCCCTACACCCTGGTGCGCAACCGCGACGGCAGCTATCCGCTGGAATTCAATGCCGAGCAGACGCCGCTGGCATCGAGCCGCATCACGCTGGGAGAAGACCTGGACCGGCACGGCTTGCGCCGGGTACGCGTGCACTGGCGGTTATGCGAGGACGACGCCCTGGCCGCGCAGCGCGCCTTCCTGCTGCTGCGCGACGTGCTGTGCGCACATTCGACCTGCCGCCTGGAGTTCGACGAAGCCGGACTGCTGCCCGCGATCCGCCGGTCCGTGCCGCTGGGCGGGCACCATATCGGCACGATGCGCATGGCCGAAACCGCCCGCGACGGCGTCGTCGACCGCAATTGCGCGGTCTTCGATCTGCCCAATCTGTACGTGGCCAGTTCGGCAGTCTTTTGCACCAGCAGCCACGCCAACCCGACGCTCACCATCGTGGCGCTGGCGCTGCGCCTTGCGCAGCATCTGCGGTCGGAACTGGCTTTGGGCAGCGGCCCCTGCGCCACCGCCCATGCGGCAGTCAAAGCCAACGCCGCCCGCCAAACATGATCCTCAGCGCAAACGAACTGGCCGATGGCCAGATCCTCGATGCCGATGTCTGCATCGTCGGCGCCGGCGCCGCCGGCATTGCCATGGCGCTGGAACTGGTGGACAGCGCCTTCACGGTGCTGCTGCTCGAGTCCGGCGGCCTGAAGGCCGATGCGCGGACGCAGGCCCTGTACGAAGGCAGCGTCGTCGACGCGCGCATGCACAGCCCTCCGGATCGCTACCGGCAGCGGAGATTCGGCGGATCGACGACGATCTGGGGGGGGCGCTGCGTACCGTTCGACGCGATCGACTTCGAGGCGCGCGATTTCGTCGCGCACAGCGGCTGGCCCATCGGCCTCGACGCGATAATGCCGTATTACCCGAAAGCCAACCTCCTGTGCGAAGCCGGTGGGTTTGCGTACACGGCGGCGGCGGCATTTCGCACGCCGCCACGCGCGATGATGTCCGGATTCGCCAGCACGAACTTCACCACCGACGCACTGGAGCGGTTCAGCTGTCCGACCGACTTTGGTTTGCGCTACGGACAAGCGCTGCGCGCGGCGCGCAACATCCGCGTGGTGCTGCATGCCAATGTGACGCACCTGCAAGCCGACGCGGCCGCCGGCAGCATCGCCTCGCTGCGCGTCCAGACGCTGGCGGGCCACCGGCTCCAGGCACGCGCGCGCCGGTTCGTGCTGGCCACGGGCGGCCTGGAAGTACCCCGGCTGCTGCTCGCCAGCGCCGACCGGCAGCCGGCGGGGATCGGCAATGCGCACGACGTCGTCGGGCGCTACTACATGTGTCACCTGGCGGGCACCATCGGCACGCTGCGATTCGCCGGGCCAATGACGGCCGTCCACCACGGCTACGATCGCTCCGACGAAGGCATCTACTGCCGCCGCCGGCTTGCGCTGCTGGCCGGCGCGCAGCGTGAGCGCCGCCTGGGCAATTTCGTCGCACGCCTGCATCATCCGCGCATCACCGATCCTGCGCACCGCAATGCCATCCTGTCGCTGCTTTTCCTGGCCAAGCCGGTCATTCCCTATGAATACGCCAAGCGCCTGCATGGCGATGACGCGGTGACGGCTGCGCAGTGGCTGCAGCATGCTGGCAATGTGGCCGCCCGCCCGTTCGACGCCCTGGCATTCGCCTGGCACATGCTGCGCGATCGCAAGCTGGCGGCGCGCAAGTTCCCCTCCATCGTCATCGGCTCGCGGGCAAACCTGTACAGCCTCGATTTTCACGCCGAGCAGCAGCCCAATCCGGACAGCCGGGTGCGGCTGGGACCCGAGCGCGACGCGCTGCACGTGCCGCGGCTGTGCGTGGACTGGCGCTACACCCCGGGCGATGTCGATACCGTGCGGGGCGCGCTCGGCCTGCTGGCGGCCGACGTCGCGCGCAGCGGCATCGGTCGCTTCGACTACGACCCCGCATCCGTGGAAGCCGAGATGACGCGCTATGGCGCCTACGGCGGCCACCATATCGGCACGGCACGCATGGGAGCGGACCCGCGTTCGAGCGTGGTCGACGCCGATTGCCGCGTGCATGGCGTGGACAACCTCTATATCGCCGGCGCCGCCGTCTTTCCCACGTCAGGCCAGGCCAATCCCACCCTGACCATCGTGGCGCTGGCGCTGCGGCTCGCCTCCCATCTCAAGGCCGCGGCGGCAGGAGCGACAGCGCGACCGTGACGAAGCGGCCGGGCCTGCGGTTCGTCGGAACATCTGTCTGCCGGGCCGCCCGGGCGGCGCCCTGCGGCCGATGCCGTGGCGCGCTGCGCCTGCGCTGCTCGCGCCGATACCCCGGGACACCGTCAGGCCTGGTGCGCGACCTTCGTCACGGCCCGCTCGGCAGCGCTTTGCGAGCGTCGCGCCATGATGTACCGCCGCGCCGGGTCTTCCACAAGCTCGAAGAGGAGCGCCGCCACGCCGATAGCTGCCGCGGTACTGGCGATGGTCAGGCACCACGGCGAAGCCGCCAGGAGTGCGCCGCCCAGCAGGTGCTTGTCCAGGGATCTCATCACCGAAAGAACCGTCGTATGCGTCAGGTACAGGGAGAACGAGATACGACCCAGGAATAGCATGACCGGCCAGACCAGCGGTCCGCGCTTTAGGTTCGCGCCGAGCAGGATCAGCGGCAGCCACGCGAGCGCAGTCAGTCCATCGTGCAAGGCAACCTCGGGCAGGGCGTTCCAAATCGACGCGAGCAGCGCGGCGGCGGCGGCAAAGGCAGCCAGCAGCATGCCGTTGGAAAATCGCGATCCGAATTTTTCCCAGCCGGCAAACAGAACAATTCCAGCCAGGAACTCCGGCAGGCGCACGAGGGGAAAGTACTTGACGAATTGCGCGGCAATTTCCGTCTCCGGATCCAGGTGGAGATCCCCCATGAGGGACGAGCCATGGCTGTACCGGCTCCAAAGGAGACTGCAGCCGGCAATGACGGCGATCCAGAGGACGAGGCAGGCGGCAGTCCACCAGCCCGGCCGCAGGTAAATGGCGGGAAAGACGAAAGGGAAGACGAGGTAGAAAAAGAATTCCGTGGAAATGGACCAACTCGGGCAATTCAGGCCACAGGCGGCGCCGGGAACCCAGGAATGCAACCCCAGCGGGGCGAGGATGCCGCTTGATCCATACAGGAACTGCAGGGTGGGTGACGGGATGCTGCGCCACACCAGCCAGAAGAACGGCAAGGCAAGCAATAGGGATGCCAGATAGACCGGGTAGATTCGGGCGATGCGGGCCCAATAGAACCGGCGGCGGTTCCGTGCCAGGGAGAAGTCAAGGTTTCGGTAGTTGTACGCGAGTATGAACCCGGACAACATGAAGAAGAACGAGACCCCGGTGTAGCCCAGGGACGGCAGGCCGGTCTTGGGCGCGTCACCAAAGTGAACAGTCGAATAGTGGTAAGCCACCACCAGCATCGCCGCCAGAAAACGCAAGGATGTCAGTGCGTCCAATTGCCGCACCGGAGCGTGGGGCGCGGCGCCGGCAGGCGCCGGCACGGCGCTAGAGGAGGCCGGCGTCATTTGGCGCGATTATCGCACTGCGGGCATTGGCATCGTGCCCGGCAATCCATCTGGCCATGCGCTGCGAGTCCTCACGAAATTCGGCCGCGGCGCTTCGCGACCCGATTCGCGACCTGCCCGTCAAGCCCACTATCGGTTGATGCCGGGACGCGGCAGAGCTAGCGCCCGGGGAGGCGGCCTTCTTTGTAACGGGTTCGAATGTAGCCCTGGGCCGGCATTTCAAAGAAGCGGAAGACGAAATACGACGCCAGCAGCGTCACGAGAAAGAAGCCGCCGAAAAAGCGCAATTGCTCGTAGGGAATCGCCTCTCCGGTGTAGCTAAAGTACAGCACGATGGCAAGCTGGATCGGAAAATGCACGAGGTAGCTCGAGTACGTCATGTTCCCGGCGGCCTCGACAAGCCTTTGCACCAGCGGGCCGACCGCCACCGTGATGGCACAGACGTACAGCAGCACCGGGATATAGGTAATGAGGAACAGGAATGGAAAGTGCGGGCTTTCGTGGATCCGCGTCAGGCCCGAAACGGCGGGTTCTGCAAAAACGATGAACAGCGCAATCACCCTGAGGATCCTGCGATGCCCCGTCGCCTCGAAATGCCGCAAGGCGATCGCGGACAGGCCGCCGGCGTAAAAAAACGCCAGGCAGTCGACGATCGGCGTCTGGATCCTCGCCAGCTTCGCAAGAAAACAGAGCAACAGGATCGCGGCATTGATATAGGCGGAACCTCCCGCCTTTCGCAATAACAGGAAGAAGGCGACGTAGATCAGCACCTCGACCGATATCGACCAGATCGGCCCGTTGAAGCTGTCGCCCTGGCTCGTCGCCGATGCCCAGTTGCTCGCAAAGAACAACTGCAGCACGAAATGCAGCAGGTCGTTTTTCTGGAATACGAAATATTGCCGGGTGTGCGCGTAATAGGCGATTTGCAGCACGGCGACCAGCAGCAGCGTGGCCAAGTGCAGCGGATACAGCCGGGAAAACCGCAGGACCAGGAACTTCGCGTAGCCCACGGTTCCATCGGCAATGACACGCTTGTATTTCCAGAAGAATATGAATCCGCTGATACACCAGAAGATCGTGACGCCGAAATATCCGTATTTATAGAGAGGACTGAACGCGAAGTAGAGGGGTTGGCGCTCGATGTCGAAACCCACGGGTTCGCCGCCGACGAACCAGAAGTGCTGATAGTGCCAAAACAGGACGGCCAGCGCGCAGCAAAAGCGTATCGCTTCGAGCCCCAGCAATTTGTTCGTTCGATTTTCAGGCAGCGCGATCGTGGACATTCAAGGCGCCTTCTCTCGCGCGGACAAGCAGATTCGACCCCGCGGAGCCGGCGCAGGAACACCTTCGGCGCCCGCGCGCGCAACGCGCGCGCCCTGCGGGCTAAGGACCCGAGAACCGGGTGCGCAATCGGACGCCGCGCGGCACCGCGGCCGGCACCACCGCATTGCTCGCCCGGCGCAATTCAAGATCCCGCATATTCTGCGCCATGCACAGCGCCGCTAAGGTGAACATCATGAAATCGGGACAAATCCACAGCCAGTTCGACTCGGTCAAGCCGGAGATGAGTTGCTGGAAGAGCAATCCAAGATACAAGGTGGCCTGGGCATGCATGGGCTTGAGGAGCTTGAGCGCCGTCATGAGGTAGGTGAACAGGTACGCCAGGAGCACCAGGAGACCCAGAAAGCCAAGGTCGTTGATGATCTCGAGGTAGCCGTCATGGCATTCGCCCGGATTGAAAAACATGCGCACCACGAACGCATTGGCGGGAGTGCCGGGGCCAACGTGCGCCCAGAATGCGCCATATCCGGACCCCAGCACGGGACTCAGGCTTACGTGTTCGCGGGTGATCTGCCAGATGAGGGCGCGGTTGGTGAACGTCCGGTCCTTGCCGGTCAAGGCCGTGATCGGTTCCAGCAATATGTCCAATCCCGGAACCACATCGAGGATCACCAGCCCGTAGAGGATGATCATCACGGTCAGCAGGCCGATGAGGTAGGGTGCGTACCGGCGAAGATTGGGCGGCGAGCGCAGCATCACGAGCATCAGGCCGCAGACCACCGCGGTGGACACCATGTGGGTTGCGGCGCGCGATAGCGCAAGCAACAGCACGGCAAGCGCGACGCCGAACACGGCCGTCAGCGGCCGCACCTGCCGGCTCGCCCACCCGTGCACCCAGAGGATGATCCCGGCGCTGGCGATCGACCCCAAGGCGTTCTTGCCGATGGTCAGTCCGCCCCAATAAGCGATGCCCGTATCCGGATAGGTGGGCACCAGGATCGCCAAGTCCGGAGCGACCAGGCCGAAGATCAACGAGCCCAGCAGAAACGCCGTGATCACGGGCCGCACCACCTCCTGGTAGCGGCCCTCTTTCCAGCCGTGGATCGTTACGCCCAGGCAGGCAAGCAGGATGGTCACGAGATGGAACAGCCGTGCCAGCGTCGCCGCCGGGTCAATGGACCAAACCACGCTGCCGGCAGCCAGCAGGAGCAAAAGCAGGAACCCGGCATTGGTGTGGCGCAAAACCCGCAAGCCTGCGCCACGGCGCGCGAACACCATCCACAAGCCCGCGCCGAAAAAAAACAACCACGTCGCGTGGTTGAAGATCTGCTCGACCTCGCTTTCCGAGCCCAATTCAATGGGCGATCCGTAGTTGAAAAAGCCCGGAATTATGAGACGCGCGGTTATCAGCCAGAAAAGCCAGGCGGAGAGCCGCCGGTAGGGCGAGCGATCCGGCGGATCACGCGCCGCTTCGGATCGACCGGATGTCGCACGGGGACTTCCTGCGTCGAACGTCAAGCGACCGGTCATGAATGGCTACCGGGCCGCCAGCCGCATCGCGTCGGGAGCGCATGACCTCGGGTGCACCAGACCCTCGGGATCAAGCGGGACTGATCGTGGGTCATTGGGCACAAGCGGGCTCGTCTGCAAGGGCCGGCCCAGGGGGTGGAATCAGCAGTATCGTCGGGCGGCGGGACGCTGGACACATGATCGCACACCAATCGGACAAATTGTCACCAATATGGGCAGCCCATGGCTCATCATCCGGATACTCAGGCGTTGGCAGTTTTGAGGAGAACTCTCGTGAATAGCTATCGCATGCGACCTGGCACCGCGCCCGCGCCGCCACCCGTCGGATTACTGATCAGGTCCGCGGCATTGCTGACCGGCATCCTGGCAGCCGCCCTTGCGTGCGCGGACAGCGGCTCCCATGCCCCGTCCGGCGCCCCGACCCTTGCCATCGCCTCCGTCCCGGCAGCTTCGGCAACACGCTGCGAAGCGGCCAAGTCCGCGACGGCGATACGCGTGTGCGGTCACAATCTCGTCGATGCGCACGGCGACACCGTGCAGTTGCGCGGGGTCAACGTATCCGGACTCGAATCGGTTGCTGTTCAGGGTTGGAGCCCGGCCAATCCCTGGGGTGGCGCGACGGGCACGCCGACGCCGGACTGGAAGACCATCAAAGCCTGGGGCGCCAACGCCGTGCGCCTGCCGATCAACGAAGCCTCGTGGCTGGGCCTCACTTGCGTCGACGACAACGGCATCGGCAAGACGGTCGTCGATGGCCGGCAACAGCAAAACAGCCCGGGCACGGTGGTCAAGGCCGACCCAGGCGGCAACTACCGCAAGACGGTCGACCGCAGCGTGGCCGAAGCGAGCGCCGCGGGACTCTTCGTCATCCTGGACCTGCATCTTTCCGCTCCGGGAAAAGCGTGCCCCATGACGCAGAACGCCATGGCAGATGCCGACCATTCGATCGACTTCTGGACTTCCGTGGCAAGCAACTACAAGGGCGCCACGAATGTCCTGTTCGAACTGTTCAATGAACCCTTCCTGGACCAGGCGCCGCTGATGGGCGGCGACCCTTGGGATGCGCTGCGCGACGGCAAGGGCTCGCTTCGCTCGTACCGCAATCCGGGGCAGCCCGACACGATGGAATACCCCTGGCACAGCGCCGGCATGCAGCAGATGCTCGACGCGGTGCGCGCCACCGGCGCCAGGAATGTCGTGCTCACGTCGACGCTTGCGTATGCATCGGCGATGACGGGCTGGCTCCAATACCGCCCCACCGACCGCATCGAACCGAGCCAGATCGCGGCCGTCTGGCACGCGTATCCCGGCAGCGGCCGCTATGCGGCGCAGGTCAACTGCATAGGGCTGCCGCAGTGCTCTGCCCGGACCCTGCAGTCGGTCCAGGACATTCTCGCGGCGGGTTTCCCGGTGGTGCTCACCGAGTTCGGCGATCCGGCGGGTGGCGCCGGCGCACCGCTCTCCGCGATGCTGCTGCCCTTTGCCGATGCGATGGGCATCAGCTATTTCGCGTGGACATGGGACGTCTGGCCGGGGACGCAGTTCTACCTGATCAGCGACGCCACCGGAACGCCAACGGCCGGATTCGGTACCTACGTCAAGGCGCACCTGCTCTGCCGCGCAGCCGGCACCGCCGACTGTCCCTGAGCCGCACGCGCGCTTCCCCGCGCGCCACTGCAGCGCGGCTTGGCGCACCGCGTCGATTCTCCCGGCGCACATCCCCGGCGATTCCGATTCGCTGATTGCGGCAAGGAAACCCCCGCCGCAGTTTCGATCGGCAATCGCGATCGTGCCTAGCATGTGCAATATGCCGGGCTCGTGCGCGCGGCGCTGACACCATCGAGCCAGATTGCAAAGTGCGCGTCGACGCGTTCGATGGCTTGCGTTCGCGCAATCGTCGCGGGTCGACGAACGCGCGCGGCCATCGGGATTTTTCGGATCGTGACATCTGCGGCAACTTGTGACGATTCAATTGCGTATTCGTAATGCATATGGCGGATCTTTTGTCTGATCGGAGTTAGGCAGCTAGTCTTTTTGGTCCGTTGTCTGTGCGGTGGCACTCACCTACAGTGCGCCCTTGATTTCTTCCCGGGTGGGCAGCATCGCGACGCTGTCAACAACGGGCGACCACAGCGGTCGGCCGAAATCTCCTGCGCGACTCCGTAAGGCATCCAGCCCAACGATGAATCACACTCGACGTCTTTCCGCCCTGGTGCTGACCAGCGGCCTGCTCCTCAGCGCTTGCGGAGGCGGTGGCAGCAGTGGCAGCGGCACCTCAAGCGCCGGATCGTCCCCGGGCCAGGTGGCGCTGGCCGCCGCGGCCTACTCGGTTCCGGCCGTGGTGGGTGCCGCCAGCATATCGGTCGAGCGCGTCGGCGGCGCCAGCGGCACCGCCACCGCGAGCTACTCCACCGTCAACGGCACGGCCATTGCCGGCACCGATTTCACCGGCAGCAGCGGCACCCTGGCCTGGAGCGATGGCGACAGCGCGCCCAAGGTGATCAACGTTCCTATCGCCACCAACGATCCGGGAAACAAGAGCTTCGCCGTGACCCTGGCCAATCCGGTCGGCGTTGCGCTCGGACCCACCACGGTGGCAACGGTGGTCATCACGCCGGCCAGCAGCGGCCCCAACGCGTCTCTGGCCATACACGTCTCGGGCAACCACCTCGTCGACGCTACCGGCAACACGGTGCAGCTGCGCGGCGTCAACGTAAGCGGCCTGGAGGCCGTGGCCATCCAGGGCTGGAGTCCGTCCAATCCCTGGGGCGGCAGCACGGGCACGCCTACGCCCAACTGGAACACCATCAAGACCTGGGGCGCCAACGCGGTGCGGTTGCCGCTCAATGAAGCATCCTGGCTCGGCCTGAACTGCGTTGACGAAGGCGGCTATGGCGTGCACTACGTCAACGGCGTGAAGACCCCGAACACGCCGGGCGAAACGGTGAGCGCCGACCCGGGCGGCAACTACCAGGCCGCGCTTGCAGCCAGCGTCGGCGAAGCCACTGCCGCCGGCCTGTACGTGATCATCGACTTGCACATGGCCGCGCCGGGCAACGCCTGCCCCACCATGCAAAACGCCATGGCTGATGCCGATCACGCGAGCGCTTTCTGGACATCGATGGCCAGCGCGTTCAAGAACTATCCCAATGTGATCTTCGAACTGTTCAACGAACCGTTCCTGGACCAGGTCACGCTGGGCAACAATGCCCCCTGGCCCGACCTGCTCAATGGCGGGGGTACGCTCGCGTCGTTTCTGGCGCAAACGCCGACGAGCCCGTGGTTCAAGAACGTCAGCTACAACTGGCAGAACGCCGGCATGCAGCAAATGCTCAACGCGGTTCGCGCAGCCGGCGCCACCAACGTGATCCTCACCTCCACACTGGCATATGCCGCAACGATGTCCGGATGGCTGCAGTACCACCCGACCGACACGCTCAACCCCAGTCAGGTCGGCGCAGTCTGGCACGCCTATCCCGGCGGCAGCAGCTACCCGGCCCAGGTCAACTGCGTAGGCTTGCCCGCGTGCTCGGCGCTGACAATGACGGCCGTAAAGGCAATCCTGGCGGCCGGCTATCCGGTGGTCATCACCGAATTCGGCGACGCGGTCGGGGGAAGCGGCGCACCGCTTTCCTCGACGCTGCTGCCCTTTGCGGACACCAATGGCATCAACTACATGGCGTGGGCCTGGGACATATGGCCCGGAACCACGTACTACCTGATAACCGATGCCGCTGGCACGCCGACCGCCGGCTACGGCGCCTACGTGAAATCGCACTACCTGTGCCGGGCCGCCGGCACGACGAGCTGCGCGTAACCGGCGCCCATTGTTCCGGGGCAATTGCGCCGGGGCCTGTGGCCCCGGCGCGTGCAAGTTTGACGCGGATGCGCCGCGCGCATGCCGGCATTCGCATTGTGGCGACCAGGCGATTGGGGTAGCATGATCCCGCCGAACGGCTCGGCCGCACCGGTGATTGGCCCGCATGCTGTTCAATTCGTACGCCTTCCTGTTCCTGTTCCTGCCGCTTGCGCTGCTGGTTTTTTATGGCTTGCGCCGCCGGGGCTGGCTCGGCGCTTCGGTCGCTTCGCTCACCCTCGCGTCCATCGCTTTCTATACGTACTGGCGGCCCCAGGACACGATCGTCCTGCTGGGGTCGGTGCTATTTAATTTCGCCGTGGCGCGCGCTCTGGTGCAGCAATCCGCCGGGCGTTCGCGCCTGCTCCTGGCGCTGGGCATAGCCGGCAATCTGGGCGCGCTCTGCTATTTCAAGTACTTCAATTTCATGGCCGCCAACCTGGCGGCCACCGGGGACATCGCGGTTTTTGCGCGTTCCATCGTGATGCCCATCGGCATTTCCTTCTTCACGTTCACGCAGATCGCCTACCTGGTCGATTGCCACCGCAGCCGCAGCAGCGAGCGCAACCTCGTCAACTATGCGCTGTTCGTGACCATCTTCCCCCACCTGATCGCCGGCCCGATCATCCACCACGCGCAGATGCGGCCGCAGTTCGTCGACCTCGCCCGCAAGGCGATCGACCCGGAACTCATCAAGATGGGAATCCTGGTTTTCGTGATCGGGCTTGCCAAGAAGGTTCTGTTCGCCGACAACCTGGTGCTGGGCGCCGACGCGGTCTTCAATGCCGCCGACCATGGGGACAGCCTGGGTACCGCGGCGGCCTGGATCGGCGTGGTCTCGTACACGCTGCAGATCTACTTCGATTTCTCCGGCTACTCGGACATGGCGATCGGCCTGGCATTGCTGTTCGGGCTGCGCCTGCCCGTCAATTTCAATTCTCCCTACAAGTCGCGCTCGATCATCGAGTTCTGGCAGCGCTGGCACATCACCTTGTCCGCCTGGCTGCGCGATTACCTCTACATCCCGCTCGGGGGCAACCGCCATGGCGAGAGCGCACGGCTGCGCAATATCTTCGTGACCATGCTGCTGGGCGGGCTGTGGCACGGGGCCGGCTGGACCTTCGTCATCTGGGGTGCGCTGCATGGCGCGTACATCGTCGTCAACCACGCGCTGCAAAGCGGCAAGGGCCGTGCGGCGCGGCCGGTTGACGCCTACCCGGCGGCGGCCGCCAAGCAGGCGGCGACACTGCTGCTGGTGATGCTTGCCTGGGTGTTTTTCCGCGCCAAGACGGTGCCCGGCGCCCTGCTCGTGCTGCAATCGCTGGCGCCGGCGACCGTGGCCACCATTGCGCCGCCACCGGCCCTCGGTCCGGTGCTGGCTTTCTGGATCCTCGCGGGGGGGGCGATTGCGCTGCTGGCGCCCAATACCCAGCAGCTGGTCCGTTACAGCGACCGGCTCGCCGAGCCGCTGCGCCTGCCGCCGGGTCCGACGCGCTCGGCCCTGTTCGGGGCGCGACCGGGCTTGCCGGCGACGCCAGCCGTCGCGATCGCCTGCGGGCTGGTGTTCGCCATCGCGTTCGCGCAGTTGTGGCGTCCGCAGATCTTCATCTATTTCAACTTCTGACGTGCCTGCAATCACGCTGCGCGGATTCGTGCTGCTGCTGGCGACCACCAGCATCCTGGGGGTGGCCGCCATGGTGGCGCTGCCGCACGACAAGTTCTTGCGCTACCAGGCACTGAGCGATGGCACGGCGCCGACCGCCTACTGGATCTATCAGCGCATCCATGATGACGCCACCCCGATCGACGTGGCGTTCATCGGCACCTCGCGAACGGGCATGGCGTTGCACAGCCGCCGCCTCGAGGACGAACTGCAGCAGCGCGGCGTGACCGCAAAGGCGGTCAACCTGTACATCGTCAAGACCGGCATCAATCTGCAATATGTGGTTGCCAAGGAACTGCTCGAGGCGCGCACCGTCAAGCTGCTGGTGCTCGAAATGGACGAGCGCGAGGACCGCAAGCCGCACCCGGACTTCATCTACCTGGCGGACACCGCCGACGTCCTTGCGGCGCCGCTGCTGGCCAACCTCAACTACCTCGCCGATATCGCCCGCCTGCCGGGCCGCCAGGCCGATCTGTTCATCCAGACCCGATTGCAGGGCAGCGGCCTGCAGGCGCCGGGAGCGTTTCCCCCCCGCTACGAAGGTCCGAATCTCGACCACGGCCAGTTCATCACCACGCTGGACGGAACACGCCACGACCGGCGCGTCGTCAATACGCAGGCGCAGATGGCAACACTGCTGGCCGCCGACGAGGCGAGGATCACCCCCCCATTGCTGCCGCCGTCGATGGCCGACATCGAGTTTCGCCTGCCCCGGTATTACACGGCCCGGATCCTCGACCTTGCCAAGGCGCACGGCGTGCGGGTGGCATTTCTCTACACGCCACGCTTCGGCGGCCCGCAATGGCCCCAGCCCTACCGGCAATATGCGGTACGCGCCGAACTGATCAACCCTTGGGAACGACTGCAGGACTACCGGCTCTGGTCCGATGTGAGCCACGTCAACTGGGACGGCGCGCAGCGCCTGACCGACTACGTCGCCGAGGCGCTGGCCAACCATGCGGAACTGCGCCATTAGGTTGTACGGTCCCGGCGCCATCGCCCGGTCGGCACCGGCAGCTCTGCAGGCCGGACCACTGCCCCTGCAATCCAAGATCTAGCGCCGTTCCCGCTCGGTCCTTACCCACTCGCTGGTCTTGCGCTCGAACAGGCCCACGATGCGCCAGAGGAGGAATCCGGGTACGCGGGCAAGCGCCGCCAGGCCGCGCAGCCCGGTGCCGCTGAGCTGCCATCCGCGTAGCACGTGAAGCAGGAGGGCCGCAACGCACGCCAGCCCCCACCAGGCCCAGAACCACAGAGCCGGATGCCAGAGGCCGCACAGGCCGGCAACGACGATCAGCAGGGCGAGGTTCATCACCACGTACGACAATGGCAGCAAGAGCAGGTCGAACGCCAGGTCCAGGCACACGAGGCTCGGCCGCCACAGCGCAGCGCGCAGCAGTGGCAGCGTGCTGGCGCGAATGGCCTGGAACCGCCCCTGTTCCCAGCGCTGGCGCTGCTTGCGGGCGATTCTTTCGCTGGAGACCATGTCGGCGTCGGCATGTGCCTCGTCGGCGTATGCGACCCGGTGTCCGGCAAGGCCCAGCGCGATCCCGTACTCGAGGTCCTCTACCAGCGAAAAGCTGCGGTACGGATGCGCGCGCAGCAGTGCGTGCGTCACGCACCAGCCGTTGCCCCGGATGCCGCAGGAAAGCCCCAGCCGCTCGCGGGCGCGGGATCGCACGATATGAAAGGATCCCTTGGCAATCGTGATCAGCTGCGTGCGCCACGACGCACCGGGATTGAGGATTCCGTAATGCGCCTGGATGGCGCCGGCGCCCTTCTCGATCCGCGACGCGAAGGCCTCGAGCAGGTTGGGTGAAACCTCGGCATCGGCATCGATGACCACCACGGCGCTGGCGAGGCCGTCCGCCAGGCTGGCTGCAAACCCAAAGGCCAGCGCATGGCCCTTGCCGCGGCGCTGCGCATCGCGGCGCTCCAGGACCCGGGCGCCGGCTGCCCGGGCCACCGCGGCTGTTGCGTCGCTGCAATTGTCGGCGACGACGAATATGCGAAACCGGTCTGCCGGCCAATCGATCCGCATCAGGCTCGCAACGGTCCGCGCGATACCGCTCTCCTCGTCATGCGCCGGCACGAACAGGTCAAAGCGCAACTGACGTGCCGACCTGCGCGGCAGCGGCGGCACACCCGACAGGCAGGTGAGGACCAGCAGGTACGCGCTGGAGAGCGTGGCCGGCAGGGCCAGCAAGGCCAGCAGCAACCCGACGAGACCCGCCATCGCGGCGCCGGGCTAGCCGGCCCGCGGCCGCGGCGGCCGCAGCACGACATGGATGGAGGCGACGTAGGCGAAGAACTTCGGTCCCTTGAGGAGGTAGCGCCAGGCGAGCCGGCGCGGACTCTGCAGCAGGCGAAACAGCCATTCGAGCCGTGCGTGCTGAATCCACCCGGGCGCGCGGCGCTCCTTGCCGGTAAGAAAGTCGATCGACGCGCCAATGGTCAGCGCCAGTCCGCGGGCGCGCCCCCGCGCGCCCAGCGCCTGCGCGAGAACCACGCCGGGCGGGTTGCCCAGGGCAATGAAGCAGAAACGAAACGGGCCTTGTGCCTCGACGAATTGGAGGCACGATTCGACTGCCGCCGGATCATGGATGAAGCCCATCGGCGGATTGTGATGCCGCAGGTTGGTCAGGCCGTACCGGTCACGCAACTGCTGCGTCTGCGTGGCGCTGCAGCCGATGAGGATGATCGGGTCCGCCGGCGCGATGACGCGGCTCACGAGGTCGATTGTTATATCGCTGCCGGCGCAGACCCGGATTCGCAGCCCGTGCACCAGCCAGAACAGCAGGGCGGCGACGCGGCTGTCCAGCAGCACATAGCTTGCCTGCGCGTACATCTCGCGGAACGCGGCGCTTTCGTGCAATGTGATGAAATGGTCCACGTTGGGCGTGACCACGTAGCCGTAGCGGTTGGTGCCAAATGCCGCCGCCTCGGCGAGGAATCCCGGCAGGTCGTAGTCGTCGATCTCGTAGACCGGCGGCGCGCCTGTGCCGGCGACCGCAGGGGCAAGGCCGGAACCCGTCGCTGATTTCATCAGAAATGGTTGAGCACGCCGCCGAGGATTTCGGCGCGCGCCGAAACCAGCTGGCGCAGCATCGCCCGTGCGGACTTGTAGGCGGTATGGTCCGCCCGGTGGACGGTAAGGACATGACCGACGATGGTGGCAACGACCAGGCCGTCGGCAAAGTCGGAACACGGTGGCGTGTCGACGACGATGAAATCGTAGTCGGCGCTCAGCGACAGCATCAGCGATTCGAAGCGGCCGTCCGAGAGCATTTCGATGGGATTGGACGCGCAGATGCCGGCGGTCATCACGGAGAGCGACGGATAGCCCGACACCGAGAACAGCGAGGTTGCGTGTCCATGCGCGATGGCCTGGGCCAGCCCATCGCGCAATTCTGCACCGAACAACTGGTGCTGGCGCGGATGGCGCATGTCGGCGTCCAGGAGCAAGGTGGAGCGTCCCAACTGTGCGAAGGCCAGGGCCAGCTCGGCGGCCAGCCGTGAGCGCCCTTCACCGGCGCTTGCGCCTACAACCGCAAAACCGACGGCGCCGTATTGCACGTTATGGCGCAGCAGTATTTCAGTGCGCAGCAAGCGGATGCGTTCGCTATGAGGATGCGCGGGATCGTGGGCGCTGAGCAGTTGCGGGTCCGGACGCAGCGGCTCGAGCAGGGCGAGGGGAAACTCCGGCGTGCGGTTTGGCTCGATGTCCTGGACATGATCGGAATCCACCGTCGCCGCCCGATCGCGCCCACCGATCACCGGATCGATCCGTCGGTTACCCGGATTGGCCGCCGTGCGGCTGCTTGTCCGCATGCCCGGCACCGTCCGGTCATCGTCGAAGAGTCGTTCGATATCCATGTGGGTCTGCCCTCGTTGCTGCGGTCAGCCGGGCGCCGGGCCCGCCTTGAGGGCCGGGAACTCGGTGAGGATGGGGATGCCAAAATCCCGTTCGACATCGTCGCGGCATCGGACGCGCCGATGCGCAAGATCGTTGGCGAAGGGGCCCAGGAGCCCCAGGCCGAGGCCCAGGACCACGCCCAGCAGCATGTTCCTGAGGACATTGGGCTTGTCGGCCTTTACCGGCGGGCGCGCGCGGCTCGCGATGCTGATGTTGGTCGAATGCACGAACATGATCTGGTCGTAACCGTCGAGCGCGCGCTTGTACGCCGTCTGGGCCGAGTCGAGCTCGAGCTGATACTTGGCGGCTTCGTCGCGAAAGCGCCGGCCCGCCAGCACCTTCCCCCGCTGGTCCTGCACGGCCGCCTCCAGCGCGGCGACCTCGCTGCGGGATACGGCAAGGTCGGACGACGCAGCATTGGCGTAGGTCGACAGCGCGCCGGCGAGCGAACGGCTGTTGGCCTCGATCTGCAACTGCAGTTCCGTCACGCGCGGGTGATTCGGCCCGAGGCTGGCGCGCAGCTGGGCCATTTGCGCGCGCAACTTGGCGTCCTCTTCGCGCAGCGCACGCACCGTCGCCGATCCCATCACGGCCGCGTTGACATCGCGGCTGCCCGCTCCCTGGGCCTGGTTGGTCCGCGCCGTGTTGCGCAGCTCCTGCAGGCGACGCTCGAGGTTGGTCAGTGAATCCATGTCCACGTCGACCTTGGCGTCCAGATCGACCGTTCCCGAACGATTGCGGAACTGGTCGGCGGCCGCTTGCGCCACGGTGACCTTTTTCTTGAGGTCGGCGAGTTCATCGGCGTAGCGCCTGGCGCGTTCGCTCGCGGGCCCGTTGGTGCGGGAGTCCTGCTGTTCGGTGAAGACCTCCGCGACGGTATTGGCAATATCGGCTGCCCGCACCGATGTATCGGCCGAGGCGGTGATATAGATCAACTGGGCGCCCGCGCGACCCTGTCCGATGTCCAGGTCCTTGCGCAGCTTGGCCTCGACCCAGTCGCGCAGGCCTTCCGGGCCGCCCTTGTTGCCGGCGGCGTACACGGGATCCTGCGTCAGGTTCAGGCGTTCGATGACCCCATCGAGCACTTCCGAACTCTGCAGCAGTTCGACCTGCGTCGCGACGTAGCTGCCGATGAGGCCGGCGGCGGCCTGGAACTGCGTGCCGGCCAGCGGATCATTGGCGGCATTGTTGACCACCAGGGTTGCGATCCCCAGGTAGGTCTTGGGCATGAACTTGGTCACTGCGGCGGCCAGCATCACGACGGCCAGCGTGATGAACACCGACATCTTCCAGTGCGCGCGCAGTATGGTCATCACCTGCACGAGCGTCATTCCCGGCTGCGCGTCGGAATCGGAAACGATGACGGCATCGGATACGGCGTCCTCGGCAACGACCACTTGCGAAGACATCCGTGAAGGTCGGCTCAGGGTGCGCTCCTTGGGGAAAAAAATCCACGACATTGGGGCGCGGCGCGCGGCCTGTCTGGCCACCCGGAGCGGGTGAGGCGAAGTGCTGCCGCGCGAAGAACCGGGCCGCGGAGCAACTTCAATGCGTTCTGCAGTATAGGTCCGCTGGCGCCGCGCAAGCGCGCAAACTCGCATCGTGTGTGCGCCACCGCACACGCGAAGGTGCAATTGCCGCGGTCAAATGCCGTAGTTGGCAACGTACCCGACGATTGGGCGCCTTCAGGCGACCTGCCGCAGCCGAAATTTCCATGAGCAAGGCCGTGGCGCGCGACCACGCAGCAATTGCCGGCCGGTACAAGGTCTTCAAGCACGGTGTGCATGCGAGCAGCCGCCGGCCCGGCGCCGCCAGCAGCAGCGCCAGGGGCACGCGAATGGTGTTCAGCGTGCCTCAGGCTGCTCCCTGGCGCACGCCAAAGCGCGGCCGCGGCTTGCCCGGCGCCGCTGCAGTCGGCTTGATCTGCGGGGGCACCAGCTGCTGCAGCAGTTCTACGGCAACCGCGACGTCCTTCTCGATCCGTTCCAGGCGCGACACGAGCGAGGCCGGCAGCACCGGCCGCGCCGAACCGGCCTGCTCGGCAGGCATGGCCGGCGCAAGCTGGCGCGACTCCGGTCCGATCTCGTCGCGCATCTCCAGGATGGTTTCAACCAGGTCGGCGGCGCCGATGGAATGCTTGTGCCCCATGCTCGCGCCCAGCAGCAGCCGGTTGCAGATGGCATTGATGCGCCGGGGCAGCCCGCCCGCGGCCTCGAACAGCTTGCCGAAGATTTCCTCCTCCAGGCGCGGATCGTCATTCCAGCCGACGCAGTGCAGCCGGTGCAGAACATAGGCCCGGGTCTCCTCGCGGTTCATCGTGCCCAGGTGGTAGGACGCGATGATGCGCTGGCGCAGCTGCGTCATCGCCGGTGTCCGCAGGATATCGCGCAGCTCCGGCTGCCCGACCAGAAAACTCTGCAGCAGCGGCCGCGCGCCGAGCTGGAAATTGGACAGCATGCGCAATTCCTCCATCGCACGCGGCGTGAGGTTCTGTGCTTCGTCGACGATCAGCAGCACGCGGCGCTGTTGCGCGGCCAGCGAACCGAGAAACGCCTCGAACTGGGACAGCAATTGCGCCTTGCCGCGGTCCTGGATCGGCAGGCCAAACGCGGCGGCAACGGACTGAACCAGCGCGTCGGCGTCCAGATGCGTGCTCACCAGTTGCGCGGCCACGATCTGGCGGTCGTCGAGCTCGTCCAGGAGCGCGCGAACCATCGTCGTCTTGCCGGCACCGATCTCGCCGGTGATGACGATGAAGCCATCGCCCTGGTAGATGCCGTACTTCAGGTAGGCGAAAGCCCGGCTGTGGCCCCGGCTGGCATAGTAGAAGCCGGGATCCGGACTGAGTTCGAACGGATTGGCGGTGAGCTTGTAGAAGTCCTTGTACATCGCGCCTGAATGCTCGTGTGGTGCCATTTATCCTGCATGACGGCCACCGGATTCGCGGCGCCTGGTCATCGGGACCTGTCATTGCGCGGCGGTGGCGAGAAAGTCGCGCCCGCCCTGCGCCGCATGCCTTCGGGAAGCGCCCGAACCAGCAGCATCATATGCGCGACGTCGCGTTCAAGTCCCTCCAGCCGCGCCGAGAGGGAGGAGACCATGAAGGTGCGATCGCGGTCTGTGCGCCGCCGAACATTGGTCTCGTCCGCATTTAGCGGCACTGCCTCCTCCGCGACCGGCAGCGCGTCGGCGCCGAGCTCGGCGCGCAACTCCGCGGCGACCTCGTCGACCTCGCGCCCGCCGATCTCATGCGCGCGCGCAAGATAGGCTCCGAGAAGCAGGCGGTTGCAGACCGAATTGACCCGCCGTGGAATGCCTTCGGTGATTGCGTGAATGCGGGCGAAGGCCGGCATCGTGACGACGGGATCGTGCTGCCACCCGACATGGGCCAGCCGGTGCTCGATGTAGGCGCGGGTCTCGGGCGCCTCCATCGGTCCGAGGTGGTAGGTGGTGATGGGACGGCCCCCGCCGGCATCCGCAGGAAGCTCCAGGATGTGCTTGCGCATTTCCGGCTGGCCCAGCAGCAAAAACTGCAGCACGGACCGATGGCCGGGAGGATAGGTCGAAAGCAGGCACACCGCCTCGAGCGCTTCCGTGGTCAGATCCTGCGCTTCGTCGATCACCAGCAGGGCGTGCCTGCCGGAGCTCAGCAGGTCCAGGAGAAAATCCTCGATCGCCTGGAGGATGTGCGACTTAAGCTCCGAGCGCACCGGCAGGCCGAAGGCCAGGGCGATCGCATGCAGCAGGCTCGTGACATCGAGTTGCGCGCTGGCGATCCAGGCCACCGCGACCGCGTTCGGATCGATTTCGGCCACCCGCGCGCGCGCCAGCGTGGTCTTTCCGGCGCCCACCTCGCCGGTGAGGACCATCACGCCCGCGCCGACGGCCGCCTGTTCGTCCAGGAAGGCATGGGCTTCCCCATGCCCCTTGCTCCAGTAGAAGAAATGCGGATCGGGACTGGGCTGAAAGGGGCTGGCGCTAAGGTCGAAAAAAGCTTCGTACATGGGTCCCGCCGACAGCAAAGCCGAGAGCTCCGGCGCACGCCATTCCCGCCAGCCGGCAGCCGGCAGGCACCACCGATCTCAGGAAAAGAAGATCCAGTACAGCAGCGCAACGATCATCAGGTACTTGCCGCCGTTGAACAGCGGCTTGTTCCACTGCTTGAGGCGCTTGAGCTGCTCCTTGAGCAGGCCGATGGGCTTGTAGGCGCGGTTGATCCAGCCGACATCCTCGGCATCGTCATTTTGGGTTGCCGCTGCCCGCAGGAAGACGCGCTCGAACAGCCGGTTGAGCCACCGGACCGGCGCGCCATGCAACGGCCGCTCAATGTCGCAGAACAGGATGAGGCGCGTCTGGTCGGTCCGGTTCTCCGCGTAATGCAGGTAGGTTTCGTCGAACATCACGTCCTGGCCGTCGCGCCAGGAATAGCGCTGGCCATCGACGACGATATAGCAGTCGTCGCTGTTGGGGGTGATGATCCCCAGGTGGTAACGCAGCGAAGCCGCGCTCGGGTCGCGATGCTCGTTGAGGCGCGCTCCCGGCGGCAGCAGAGCGAACATGGCGGCGTTGACCGATGGCACCGATTGCAGCAGCGCCACGGTCTTGGGGCACAGCGCCAGCGCCGAGGGCGGCGGGGCGTCATACCACTTGAGATAGAAGCGGCGCCAGCCGCGCTGGAAGAAGGAATTGAAGCCGATGTCGACGTGATCGCTGGCCGCCTTGAGGCCGCCTTCGCCCAGCAGGACGCGCGCCTCGTCGCGGATAGTCTCCCAGTTGTCGCGCAGCGCAGTCAGTTCCGGGAACTGCTTGAGATCCAGGTAGGGCCGGGTGGACACAGCAGAAAACGCATAGAGAAAGACGTTGTACGGCGCCATTAGCGTGGAGTGGTTGCCGATCTGCCGCAACAGCGGCAGGCGCGCCCGGCCGCGAAAGTGCATGTACAGCGTGGAAAACAGGAATACGTACAGCACCAGGAACTTGGGGGCGAAAAAATTGATGCTCATCGGCTGTCCCATGGGCGGGAGGTCAAGCTGCAGTGCCGGGTCGGTTTCATAACCTGGCATTCTACGGCCGCGCCCGCCCGGCAGGTGGTGGCGGCGCAGCCCCGGACCAGGGCCGACATCTCGAACCCAGCGGCGCTCTGGCAGAATCGGCCTCCGCCCTTGGCGGAAAGCCGCGCGGCGTGCGCCCACCCAACCGAAGCACCCCTTCCATGAACTTACTCCAAGTCCTGATCCTGGCAATCGTGCAGGGATTTTGCGAACTGCTGCCGGTATCGAGTTCGGCCCACGTGATCATGGCCGAAAAGCTCATGGGCCTGGACCCCACCGCGCCCAGCATGACGCTGCTGCTGGTGGCCCTGCACACCGGCACGATGTTCGCGGTGATCGTCTATTTCTGGCGCGAATGGAAGGCCACGTACTTCGCGTCCGGGCAGGCCTTCTTCCGCAATGCGGGCTGGATCGCACTCGCCACGGTTGCCACGGGCGCGGTCGGGCTGGCTCTGCTCAAATTGCTGCCCATCCTCCTGGGTGTCGATCCGAAGGGCTTCGAGGTGGAGCAGATGTTCGGCAACCCGCGGCTGATTGCCGCCGCCCTGGCCGCGGCGGGCATCCTGATCATGGCGGCAGGCCTGCTCACGCGCTCGCGCGAGCGCCATGTCGACATCGGCGCGGCCGCCGCGCTGGGGATCGGCGTGGTCCAGGGACTGTGCCTGCCGTTTCGCGGTTTTTCACGCTCGGGCGCGACCATTTCCACGGCGCTGCTCCTGGGCGTGGCACGCCAGAAGGCCGAGGAATTCAGCTTCGCGCTGGCGGTGGTGCTCACGCCCGCGGTGATCGTCAAGGAACTGCTGCGCTTTATCAAGGCCCACGCGGCGGCGGGACAGGACGGCACTGCGCTCCTGGCACTGGCGTGGCCCAGCGTCGTGGGCATGGGACTGAGCTTCCTGGCAGGCCTGGTGGCGCTGCGCTGGCTGTCACGCTGGCTCGAACACGGCCGCTGGCACTACTTCGGAGGCTACTGCCTCGCCGCGTCGGCACTGGTGCTGGTGGTGCTGGGGTGACGGCAACCGACAGCGCGCCCGGCGGCGCGACCGGCAGTGCAGCAGATACAGCAGACGCTGCGGCTGCCGGTAGCGGCGCCGAGGATCTCTCCAAGCGCCACATCCGTTCCTTCGCGATGCGGCGCGGGCATGTCACCGCCGCCCAGCGCCGCGCCTACGCCGAACTCGTTCCCGGCCTTTGTGTGCCCTACTCCCGCGGGCTGCTCGATGCGCCGGCCGTCTTTGGCCGTTCGGCGCCACTGGTGCTCGAGATCGGTTTTGGCATGGGCGAAACCACCGCGCGCATCGCGGCGCAGTGCCCGGAAATCGATTTTCTCGGCATCGAGGTCTTCGTCGCGGGCATCGGTGCGCTGGCGCGGCGCGTGCACGAGGCGGGCCTGCGCAATATCCGCATCATCGAACATGACGCCGTGGAAGTGGTGCGCGACATGATCGCCGCATCGAGCCTGTACGGAGTCCACATCTTCTTTCCCGATCCGTGGCCAAAGGCCCGGCACCACAAGCGGCGCCTGGTCGCCCAGCCCTTCATCGCGGCGCTGGCCCAGCGCCTGCAAGCCGGCGGGACATTGCATTGCGCCACCGACTGGGAGAACTACGCCGAGCAGATGCTGGCCGTGCTCTCGGCCGAACCCTTGCTGCGCAACCTGCATCCGGGCTACGCCCCGGCGCCCCGCAGCGCCATCTGCGAGCGGCCACAAACCAAGTTCCATGCGCGCGGCGCGCGGCTGGGTCATGGCGTGTGGGACCTGGTGTTCCAAAAGGGCTGATGCGGCGCAACGGTTGACCGGGTGCAAGTCTCACCCAGGCCGCCACCTAGTATCCTTGCCGCTGAATGTAGACGCTTCCAAACTGATGCCTGACACCTGCCCGTCGTGCCGTCCATGATCCATATCGACTGGATCCTGCTGATTGCCGGCGGCTGGCTGCTGCTGGCCGCGGTGTCACTGCTGGTGCTGCGGGCCACGCGCATCGTCGCGCGCTGGATCTTCCCGGCGGGCGCCGCCCTGGGCCTGGGCCTGCTCGTGGTCGCCATCGACGCCGCCTTCTCGCCCGCCGAGGTGGCCGAGCTGCTCATCGGGCTGCCGGGCCTGCCCATGCACCTGCGGGTCGATGCTCTGGCGGCCTTTTTCCTGATCGTGATCGGCGCGGGAGCGTGCGGCACTTCGCTGTTCTGCGCGGGCTACTTCCGCACGGAGGAAGGCACGGCCCCCGGCCTGCTCAGCTTCGAGTACCACGTCTTCCTGGCGGCCATGACCCTGGTCGTTCTCGCCGACGACGCCTACACGTTCATGGTCATGTGGGAGACCATGGCGGTGTCCTCGTACCTGCTGGTGACGGCCAACCACCGGCTGGCGTCGGTGCGCAACGCGGGCTATCTCTACCTGCTGATCGCCCACATCGGCGCCATCGCACTGCTGATGTGCTTTGGCATCCTGCAGGACAATACCGGCGACTACCGCTTCTCGAACCTGCGCGCGGTGCACCTGGATCCGGTCTGGTCGTCGGTGGCCTTCGGCCTTGCGGTATTTGGCTTCGGTGCCAAGGCCGGCCTCGTGCCCCTGCACGTCTGGCTGCCCGAGGCCCATCCGGCGGCACCCTCGCCGGTATCGGCACTGATGAGCGCGGTGATGCTCAAGACCGCCATCTACGGACTGCTGCGGGTCTGCCTGGATATCCTGGGGGGCGGCCCCTGGTGGTGGGGCATGGTGCTGCTGGCGCTGGGCCTGGCCAGCGCCCTGCTCGGCGTGGTCTTTTCCACCGTGCAGACCGAGATGAAACGCCTGCTGGCCTATTCCTCGATCGAGAACATCGGCCTCATCGTCACCGGCATCGGCCTGGCGCTCACGTTCCACGCCTATGGCATGACCGCCCTGGCCGCGCTGGCGCTGAGCGCGGCGCTGGTCCATGTGCTGGCGCATGCCTTTTTCAAGAGCCTGCTGTTCCTGGGCACCGGCGCCGTCCTGCACGCCACGGGAGAGCGCAACCTGGGCAAGCTGGGCGGCCTCATCCGCACCATGCCGTGGGTGGCCTGGCTGGTGCTGGCCGGCGCACTGGCCGGAGCAGGGCTGCCGCCCTTTGTCGGGTTCGTTTCGGAATGGCTGCTGCTGCAGAGCTTCCTGCTCACCACCATATTGCCCAACTCCTTCCTGAACATGCTCATTCCGCTGGTGGCCGCCGCCGTGGCACTGGTGGTGGCACTGGCCGGTTACGCCATGGTCAAGTTCTTCGGGGTGATATTCCTGGGCCAGCCGCGCGAGGAAAAGCTGCTGCAGGCCCATGATGCCGGCAGTTGGGAGCGGCTGGGCCTGCTGTGGTTTGCCGCCGGGGTGCTGCTGCTGGGCCTGTTCCCCACGCTGCTCATCGAGCTCGTCGATCCGGTCACGCGCCGCCTGGTGGGCGGCGGCCTGGCGCCGGCCGTGCAGGCCAATGGCTGGCTGCTGCTGGCGCCCAGCGGCATCGATCGCGCGAGCTACGGCCCCATCGTCTTCCTCTGCGGCGTGGGCGCGGCAACCTTGCTTGGGCTGTTGATTGCGCGGGGCCTCTTTCGCGGCACGCTGCGGCGCGCGGCAACGTGGGCCTGCGGCATGGGCCTGCTGCCGGTGCGCGACCAGGCGCGGCTGCAGGACAGCGCCGAAGGATTCGGCCAGCCCATACGGCAGATCTTCGAGACCTTTTTCCACGTAAGCCGCGAGCTGCCGGCGCCATCGGATGTCCGGCCGCGCTACCGGGTGCTCATCGAGGACCGCATCTGGCTGGGTGCGTACCTGCCCATCGTGCGCGCCGTCGATGCGGTCGCCCGGCAGGTGGGGCACCTGCAGCAGGGGCGCATTTCCATCTACCTGCTCTACAGCTTCCTCACCCTGCTGGTGATGCTGCTGCTGGTGCGCGCATGACCATTTCCGGGGCCGTCGCCCAGCTGCTGGAAATCGCCCTGGCCCTGGCCGGCGCGCCGCTGCTGCTGGGCTGGGTGGACCAGTGCCGGGCGCGGCTGCAAAACCGGCGGGCGCCGCCGCTGGTCCAGCCGTACCGCGTGCTGCGCAAGCTCTTCAACAAGGAATCTGTGGTGGCCGATTCGGCTTCTGCGCTGTTCCGGATGGCGCCCTACGCCAAGTTCGGCTGCATGACCCTGGCCTGCGCCATCGTCCCCACGGTATCGACCGACCTGCCGCTGGCCACCGCCGCCGACGCCATCGCCCTGGTGGGCCTGTTCGCGCTGGCCCGCACCTGCCTGGCCCTGGCGGCGATGGACATCGGCACGGCCTTTGGCGGCATGGGCGCGCGCCGCGACATGCTGATCGGCTTCCTGGCCGAGCCCGCGCTGCTCATGACGCTGTTTTGCGTGTCGCTCATCACCCATTCGACCTCGCTCGCCAACATGGTGGAAACCATGAACCGCCGCCCCTTCGGCCTGGAGCCCAGCCTGGCGTTCGCGGGGATTGCCTTCACCATCGTCTCGCTGGCCGAGAACACGCGCATCCCGGTCGACAATCCGGCCACGCACCTGGAGCTGACGATGATCCACGAGGCGCTGGTGCTCGAGTACTCGGGCCGGCACCTGGCCATGCTGGAATGGGCCGCGTCGCTCAAGATGTTTGCCTATTCGTGCATCGGGCTGGCGCTGTTCTTTCCCTGGGGCATCGCCGAGATCGATACGCCGCTGGCCATGATCACCGCCGTGCCCGTGCTCGCCTTCAAGCTGGCCATCGGCGGCGTCGGGCTGGCGCTCATCGAGACCATCAGCGCGAAGATGCGCATCTTCCGCGTGCCCGAATACCTGGCGACGGCCTTCCTGCTGGCGGTGATCGGGCTGCTGGTGCACCAGCTGCTGGGAGCCTGAGCATGCGCGCGCTGGTCGAGCAGAGCATCAACCTCTACGCCGCGATCCTGCTGATCGTGTCCTTCGCCATGATCTCGCAGCGCCGGATACTGAGCCTGGTGCACCTGTACACGGCCCAGGGCGTGACCCTGGTGCTGGCCACGCTCACCGTGGCCGGACTGACCCGCCAGCCGGACCTCTACGTGTCGGCCGCGCTCACCGCCGTCCTCAAGGTGATCGTCATACCCCTGGGACTGCACCGCATCATCGACCGCATGAATGTGCGCTGGGATGTCGAGCCGCTGCTCAACATCCCCATGACCATGCTGGTGGGCATCGTGCTGGTGGTCTTCTCGTTCAACCTGGCCATGCCGATCTCGCAGCTCTCTTCGTCGATCGCGCGCGGCACGCTGGGCATCGCCCTGGCCTGCGTGCTGCTCTCCTTCATGATGATGATCGTGCGCGCCAAGGCCATACCGCAGGTCATCGGCTTCCTGGCGATGGAAAACGGCCTGTTCTTTGCCGCCACCGCGGCAACCAACGGCATGCCGATGATCGTGGAGCTGGGCATCGCCCTGGACGTGCTGGTGGGCGTGCTCATCCTGAGCGTCTTCATGTTCCAGATCCGCGAGCAGTTCGACAGCCTCGACATCCGGCATCTGGAACAGCTGCGGGACGACGGCAAGGACGAACGGTGAGGGAGCACCGGCGGTGACCGCGGACCCCGTCGTCCTGCTCGCGCTGCTCATCGCGGTGCCCATTTTCGGCGGCATGGCGCTGGCCTTCCTGGGGCACAGCCGGCGCGGGCCCGGAATCAACGTGGCCTTCAGCGGCCTCACCCTGCTGGTGGCGGCGGCGCTCACCACGGAAGTCGTGCAGGGCGGTCCGGTGCTCGGGCTCGGGGAGCGCTTCTTCATCGATCCGCTCAACGCCTTCCTGGTTGCGCTGACCGCGCTGGTGGGCTTTACCACGGCGCTGTTTTCAAGGCCCTACATGCGCATCGAACGCGAGCGCGGCAAGATGACCGGGCCGCGCATGCGGCTCTTCCACAGCATGTACCAGCTGTTCATCGCCATGATGCTGGTTGCGCTGACCACCAATAACCTGGGCGTGCTGTGGGTGGCCATGGAGGCGGCAACGCTCACCACCGTGCTGCTGGTCTCGGTGTACCGCACGCCGGCAAGCCTGGAGGCGGCCTGGAAATACTTCATCCTGTGCGGGGTCGGCATCGCCCAGGCGCTCTTTGGCACCTTGCTGCTCTACCTGGCGGCCGACCGCGTGATCGGCGGCGGCGAAGGCGCCCTGCTCTGGACCCACCTCGCCGCCGTCAAGGCGCAGCTCGAACCCAATATCCTGGCCCTGGCCTTTGTTTTCCTGCTGGTCGGTTACGGCACCAAGGTGGGACTGGTACCGCTGCACAACTGGCTGCCCGACGCGCACGCCGAGGGACCTACGCCCATATCGGCCGTGCTCTCGGGCCTGCTGCTCAACGTGGCGCTCTACGCCATCCTGCGCTGCAAGGTGCTGGCCGACGGCGCGATGACCAACGGACTTCCCGGCCGCTCGATGATCGGCTTTGGCATACTCTCGGTCGTGGTGGCGGCCTTCTTCCTGCGCCGCCAGCGCGACGCCAAGCGCATGTTCGCCTACTCGTCCATCGAGCACATGGGCCTCATGACCTTCGCCTTTGGCCTGGGCGGCCCCGTCGCCAACTTTGCCGGACTGCTCCACATGACCGTGCACTCCCTGACCAAATCGGCCATCTTCTTTGCCGTCGGGCACGCCGCGCAGCGGGCGGGCTCGCAGATGATGGACGACATCCGCGGCCTCCTCGCCGCCGGGCCCACCCTGGGGTGGGGACTGCTGCTGGGGTCGCTGTCCATACTGGGGGTGCCGCCCTTTGGCGTCTTCACCAGCGAATTCCTGATCCTCACCAGCGCCATGCGGCAACTGCCCTGGGCCGCACCGGTACTGCTGCTGGCGCTGGGCGTGGCCTTCGCGGCGGTTTTTGCCCGCGTGCAGTCGATGGTGTTTGGCGATTCGAACCTGCCGCCGGTGCGCCACCCGCCGGCACTGCTGCCGGTATTCGTGCACCTGGGACTGGTGCTCATGCTGGGACTCTACGTGCCGCCGTTCCTGGCCGGCTGGTACCGCCAGGCGGCGGCCCTCATCGGCGGATAGGGCGGACGGCATGGAACCCTTGAATTGCGCGAAGGCTTCATGACGGCGAGCGATACCGCGGCAAAGCCGCCCACGCTGGCCGATCTGGGTTGCCGCTTCGTTCAGCAGCCGGGCGCGGCGGCCATCGAGCGCGCGCAGGTCGACGCCGCGCAATGGCGTGGCGCCGCCGCAACCGTCGCCGCAAACGGCGGCCGGCTGGTGGCGCTCTGGGGCACCGACCGGCGCGGTGCAGGCGAAGGGCACGCGGTCGCCGCCGCCTATGCGCTGGGCGCCACACTGTACTGGCTGGACCTGCCGCTCGCTGCCGAAGCCGGCGGCGCAGCCGGTGCCGGCGGCCTGGAGCACGCCGGCACGACCGAGGCTTCCCCGGGTGCAGACGCCGTGGCCGGGCCTCCACCCACTTACCCGGACCTGGGCGCCACCTTTGCCTGCGCCCGTCGGATGCAGCGCGCCATCGCCGACCTCAATGGCCTGCAGGCGCTCGCAGCGCCGCAGGACGGCGCGGATGCGGCCCTCATCGACCGGCGTCCCTGGTTGCGGCACGCCGCCTGGCCGCCCGATTATTTTCCGCTGCGCCACGATGCCGGCGGTGGCGACGGCAACGACGCTTTCATTGGCCGGACCCGCGATGACGCGTTGGACAGCGGGGCGCGCCACGTTGCAGCCGACGAGCGCTATCCCTTCGTCGTCGTCGAAGGCGATGGCGTGCACGAAATCGCCGTCGGGGCGTTCACCGTGTCGAAATGTGAGGGGGACGACCAGCTCGATCCGTTGTACTTCAGAGCATTGCCAGAGCCGTCAACCGCGATGCAGAAGCTCGACGACACACACGAGACTCCGTTCATGCCGGTTGTTCCATCGATGTCCGAAGGGGTGGACCAGCCAGTGCCGGTGAACACCGTCGCGTAACCGGACTCGTCGACGGCGGCACAGAAGCTCGTGCTTGGACATGAGTCGGAGATCAGGTTTCTGGTTC
>Ga0209698_10000236_pt1 | contig 59904 bp, 36 predicted proteins | sample LitLauG_LLR_2012_FD_187203 | JGI IMG/M metagenome (GOLD analysis project Ga0209698, IMG submission 187203) | Freshwater sediment microbial communities from Pennsylvania, USA - Little Laurel Run_MetaG_LLR_2012 (SPAdes) (version 2) | ecosystem: Environmental > Aquatic > Freshwater > Creek >... | reverse complement strand
CGAAATCAATCTGCGGTACTCGCGTGGCTACCGATCGGAATTTGCAGGCGCACGCATGTGGAAAGCGAACCTGGAAGGCGCGAGCCTTTCGGAGGCGGATTTTACAGCGGCGAATTTGCGCGAGGCCATTCTGCGTGGGGCCAATCTGGACCATATGCACGCGGCAAAAGCGAACCTGGTTTCCGCTGACGGGCAGGGAGCGATGCTGGAGGGTGCGGATTTCCGGAATGCGGACCTTTCGTTCGCGAATCTGCAAGGGGCGACGCTGACCACGGTGAACTTCCAGCACGCGACGCTCTATTCGGTCCTGCTGCGCCAGTCCAATCTGCTGCGCGCGGATCTTGGTCACGCGGATTTACGGGACGTGAAGCTGGAGGGCGCGGTGCTTTCGCTGGCTTCGATGGAGCAGACTGACTTCTCGGCAGCCAAGCTGATCGGCACTAATCTGACCGGTGCACAGGCTAAAGGGACAATTTTCCTGGAGGCAGATTTGAGCAAGGCCGATCTGCGAGGTGCGGCGTTTCCGGGAGCCGTGCTGCGGCAGGCAAAGTTGGATGGCGCGCACGTTGAAGGCGCGGATTTTCGTGGCGCGTTGGGATTGGAAGCCTGGCAGGTGTGCGCTACCCAGGGATGGCGCGGCGCTCAATTTGACCCGGACGTGCTCGCGGCCGTGACGCAGGCTTGCGGGGCGACGCCTTACAATCAGCAGCCCTAATCGAGGGGATGACTTCCTCTCCAAGGTTTTCCTGGCATTGACATTTTGCAAAAAGCGGGAGGATGATGGCCGCATCCTTTCGAGCCCTCTTCTATGCCACCAGGCGCATATCAGGGGGAACTGTATGCCATCGCAAGCAAAACCATCCGAACAAGCCATCAGCCAGTTGTTGCACGCCGAGAATGAATTGCACCCGCCGGAAAATGCGAAGCGGGAAATGCGGTTGAAGGATTTCGACGCCGAGTGCAAACGCGCCGCCGAAGATCCCGACACGTTCTGGGCGGAAATTGCCCGCGAATTGCACTGGCACGAGCCCTGGAACAAGGTCTTTGATTGGAAGTATCCGACGTTCGAGTGGTTCGTCGGCGGCCGCTGCAACATTACCTACAACTGCCTGGATCGCCAGGTGAAATCCGGGCGGCGCAACAAGGTGGCGTACATCTTCACGAATGAAGACGGCAGCGAGCAACAGATCACCTACGGGCAACTGCTGGACCTGGTGGGAAAAATCGGAAATGGATTGAAGTCGCTGGGCGTGAAGAAGGGCGACCGCGTGGTGATTTACATGCCGCTCTGCATCGAGGGCGTGGCTTCGATGCTGGCGTGCGCGCGGATTGGCGCGGTGCATTCGGTTGTTTATGCGGGATTCAGCGTGCAGGCGCTGCGCAGCCGGATTGAGGACGCACAGGCAAAAGTTGTGGTGACGGCGGACATCGGCTTCCGGCGCGGAAAGCGGGTGAGCCTGCGTTCGATTGTGGAGGAGGCGATTTCGGGATTGGAGATTGTACAGCGTGTGGTGGTCTACAGGCGCATCCAGCCGGTGATCGAATTAAGTGCGACGCATTCCATCGATTTTTACGAATTGATCGGGAAGCAGTCGCCGAACTGCCCGGCGGAAGTGATGGACGCGGAGGATCCGCTGTTCATTTTGTACACCAGCGGAACGACGGGGAAGCCGAAGGGCGTGGTGCACGTCCATGGCGGCTACATGGTGGGAACGTATTACCACATGACGCGGTTCTGGGACATTCGCGACGACGACGTGTTTTTCTGCACGTCGGACATCGGCTGGGTGGTGGGGCATTCCTACATTACGTATGCGCCACTGGTGGCGGGGGCAACGACGCTCTTTCGCGAGGGTGCGATTGATTGGCCGCATCCAGCAATCATGTGGGAGACGGTGGAGCGGTACCGCGCGACGGTGATTTTCACGGCGCCGACCGCGGTGCGCATGTTTATGCGGCATGGCGACGCGCTGCCACAGAAATATGATCTAAAGAGCATCCGGCTGTTTTCGGTGGCCGGGGAACCGCTGAATCCTGAGGCGCTTGAGTGGGCGTATCGCGTGATTTGCGGCAATGGCGAATGGGGTTTTGTGATGGACAACTGGTGGCAGACGGAAACGGGCGGGCCGTGCCTGGGAACGATGCCGAGTTTTCCGGCCCGGCCTACGAAGGCGGGGAAGGCGCTGCCGGGAGTGGATGCGGACGTGGTGGATTCGCACGGGAACAAGATGCCGCCGAATAAGGGAGGCTTGCTGGTATTGCGGCGGCCGTTTCCGCATATGTTCCGGACGTGCTATGGCGACCCGGAGAGATATGCGAAGGACTGGGGCAAGGTGCCGAACGTTTACACTACGGGCGACGTGGCGCTGTATGACGAGGACGGCTACTTCACGGTAGTTGGCCGGGCGGACGATGTGTTGAACATTGCCGGGCACCGGATCGGCACGGCGGATGTGGAGGGAGCACTGGTGAGCCACCCGGCGGTGGCGGAGGCCGCGGTGATTGGGCGCCCCGACGAAATCAAGGGCGAGAACATCAAGGCGTTTGTGATGCTGCGCGTGGGGCATACGGCTTCGCCGGAGTTGGAGGTGAAGCTGAAGGACCATGTGCGCCACGTGTTGGGCGGAATCGCTGTGCCAGCGGAAATTGCGTTCCCGGAGAAGCTGCCGAAGACGAGGAGCGGGAAGATCATGCGGCGGTTGCTGAAGGCGCAGGAGTTGGGCAAGGACGTTGGGGACATTTCTACGTTAGAAGAATAAGTCAAATGTTAGGAGCGCGTCACCGCTCACCCCAGTTTGTTGGAATTTTACAGAGTGCGAGTCGCGGGGCCATGGCGGATAAAAAGTATTCCGCCCATACGCGGACCGCGAATGGACCGAATGGCGTTCCATGAACGTCGAACACGAGAGCGCGGAGCAGCGGAGTCACGGGATTTTGTTGGCAGAAATCACCACATCAAGGCGGCAGAAACTTGCCGCGCTACCTCATGGGCTAAAGCCCCTTGGCTGCTGCGGCGTTTCGGCACGACCAAAGTCGTGTCTTCCCAACGGACATTTCGGAAAGATGTTCTAGCGATCCTCGCCGAAGAGTTTGATGTCTTCGGGGCCTTCGTTGAGGGGACCGCGTTCGCGGCCCTGGACCACCTGGCGCACCTGCTCGACGATATCCGGATTAGCCAGCGTGGTGATGTCGCCGGTATCCATGCGATTAGAGATGGCGGCGAGCACGCGGCGCATGATTTTGCCCGAGCGCGTTTTGGGCATGTCCGGAACGATGTGCACCCGTTTCGGGCGCGCGATCTTGCCGATCATGGTTTCGATGGTGGCGACAAGTTTCTCCGTTACCGCACGGTTGGAGCGGATGCCCGGCTTCAGGGAGACGTAGATTTCAGGGACGCGGCCCTTGATTTCGTCCACCACGGGAACCACGGCGGCTTCGGCGATTTCCGGCACCGTGAGGCAGGCGGATTCGAGTTCCTTGGTGCCCAAGCGATGTCCGGCGACGTTGATAACGTCGTCCACGCGGCCAAGGATGCGGTAGAAGCCATCGGGCGAGAGCACGGCGCCATCCGCGGCGTAGTAGGGCCAATCGCGCCAGTCTTTGCTGTGCGGATTGGTGTTGTACTTTTTGTAGTAGTTGCTGACGAAGCGCTGCGGATCGCCCCAGATGGTCTGCATGATGCCGGGCCACGGGTTACGAATGCAGATATTGCCCGCGGCGTGCGCTTTTGCCTCCACCTCCTTGCCGGTTTCGTCCCAGATTACAGGATAGATACCGAGACACGCGGGGCCAGCGCTGCCAGGTTTCATCGCATCCAGGGCGGGCTTGGTGGTGCAGAGGAAACCGCCAGTTTCGGTTTGCCACCAGGTGTCCACGATGACCGCTTCGCCCTTGCCGACCACTTCGTGATACCAGCGCCAGACTTCCGGCTCGATGGGTTCGCCAACGGTGGTCATGTGCTTGAAGCGGTAGGAGTGTTTCTTGGGTTCGTCGGCGCCGGCCTTGCGCAACATGCGAATCGCGGTGGGTGAAGTGTGGAAGATGTTGACGTCGAGGCGTTCGGCGATGCGCCACGGGCGGCCGGCATCAGGAAATTGCGGCACTCCCTCGTAAAGAACACTGGTGGCGCCGAGAGAGAGAGGCCCGTAGACGATGTAGGAGTGGCCGGTGATCCAGCCGATGTCGGCCATACACCAATAAACGTCTTCGGGATGGATGTCCTGGTAATACTTGGAGGTGCCCGCGACGTAGGCAAGATATCCGCCCGTGCGGTGCTGGCAGCCCTTGGGCTTGCCGGTGGTGCCACTGGTGTACATGAGGAAGAGGGGATCTTCGGCTTCCATGGAGACGGGTTCGACGACACGATTGCGATAATCCTTGAGCAGATCGTTGATGAAGAAATCGCGTTCGAGAATCATGGGCGTGTCGGATGAATACTTGTGCAGGTAACGCCGCCAGACGAGGACCTTGTCGATCGGCTGGCCTTCTTTTTTTGCGGTTTCCACGGCGATGTCGGCGCTGGCCTTGTGGTCCACCCAGCGGCCGTTGCGATGATAGCCATCGGCATAAATCAAAATGCGGCTGCCGGAGTCCGCGGCACGCATGCCGCAGGCTTCGCCAGAGAATCCGCCGAAGACAACGGAGTGGATTACACCAAGGCGGGCGCAGGCTAGCATGGTGATGGGAAGCTCCGGAATCATGGGCATGTGGATGGTGACGCGGTCCCCCTTTTGCAGGCCGGCAAAATCGCGCAGCATTGCCGCGACTTCGTTGACGCGGCGATAGAGTTCCTGGAAAGTGATGACCACGTGGCTTTCGTCTTCGGGTTCGGGGACGAAGATGAGCGCAGCCTTGTTTTTATATTTGGTCAGGTGGCGGTCCACGCAGTTATAACTGGCATTGAGCTTGCCACCGACGAACCATTTCCAGAAGGGTGGATGGTTGGTGTCGAGTGTGGTGTGCCAATACTGATCCCAGTGCAGGAGTTCAGCGTACTCGCGGAAACATTCGGGGAAGTACTTCTCGCTGAAGCGCTCGACGATATGGGGATCGTTCAGGTTGGCCTGCGCGATGAAGCGTGCCGGCGGGCGAATGTAATCTTCTTCTTTCCAGTGGACGGCAATTTGCGCTTCGTTGGTGCGCTCTTTCTTGGAGCGAGGCTTCCTGGCAGCAGGCTTCGTAGCGGGCTTATTTGGCACGGCGGCAACTCCCTTTGGAGATCAGGACAGCAAACCACGAACTAAGTGGACAACACGCGCGGAGCGGCGCGTTGCGGAAGAGCGAGAGAGACCAGCATACCCGAAGGCCTCAGGTCCGCCCGAGAGGGGAATGATGCTACTTTGGCAAGCCGCTCGTCAATTGCGCCGGAAGGGGCCGCGACCGCAGAGAGTCTTGCGGGAAACGGTTCAAGCCTTCTTGGCCTCGTCGTATTCAGCCCAGATGAGTGTGCCGTGGGTTTCTTTCAGAAAGATAGTGCCGAAGACGAGCGTAATACCTGCGACAATCATGGGATAGTAGAGGCCCGAATAAATATTATGAGTGCGCTCACAAACGTATACGCCAATGAGCGGCACCAACCCACCAAACACTCCATTGCCGATATGGTAGGGCAGCGACAGCGACGAATAGCGTATCTTTGCCGGAAAAGCCTCAACAAGATACGCGGCGATCGGTCCGTATATCATCGTTACGTAAATCAATTGGATAAATACAAGGAGTACAAGCATGGGTACATTGGGATTGGATGGCGCCTTTGCGGGGACTGCTTTACCGGTCTCGTCGATTGTGAGCGGAGTTAGTTTTGGAGCCCCGGTGACTTTATCCCGGACAGAACTCAGGGTTTGTACATTGTTCCCTGCGGCCCGCTGCATGGCATGGTAAATGGGAAAGTAAGTGGTGACCGCGAGTAGACAGGCAGCCATCATCAGCCACTTGCGGCCAATGCGGTCAGAGAGAGCGCCAAAGATGGTAAAGAAGGGCATTCCCAACAGGAGTGCACACGCAACAATGATGTTGGCGAGCTTATTGTCGATCTTAAGGATCGTCTGCATGAAAACAAGCAATACGTAGAATTGGCCGGTGTACCAAATCACACCTTGTCCCGCCGTAGCGCCGAAAAGGGAGATGAGAACGCGCTTGAGGTTCGCCCACACCGTGAAAGCTTCGGTGAGGGGTTTGGCTGATGTTGTCCCAGCGGTTTTGAGTTGAGTGAAGATCGGCGATTCCTTCATCTTCAGCCGGATATAGAGAGAGATGGTGACGAGCACGATGGAGAGAAGAAAGGGAATGCGCCAACCCCATTCGGCGAACTGTTCCTTGGTCATCGAGGACTGCGTTCCGAGAATTACGAGTAGAGAGGCAAACAGACCGAGAGTGGCAGTGATTTGGATAAAGCTGGTGTAAAAGCCGCGCTTGCCGTCAGGCACGTGTTCGGCGACGTAAACTGCCGCACCCCCATATTCGCCGCCAAGTGCCAGGCCCTGCAGCACGCGAATTAGCAGCAGCGCTATGGGAGAAAACCAGCCCGCGGTAGCATACGTTGGAAGCATGCCGACCAAGGCGGTGGCGCCGCCCATGATGCTGAGGGTGACGATAAAGGCGTATTTGCGACCGACGATGTCTCCGATGCGGCCGAAGAAGAGCGCGCCAAACGGGCGGACGAGGAAGCCCACCGCAAATGTGGCGAGATATGCGATATAGGCGAAGGTTTCGTTACCGGGTGGATAGAATTTCGGTGAAAGGATGGCGGCGAGGCTTCCAAAAATGTAGAAGTCGTACCACTCGATCATGGTGCCGACGGCAGAAGCCGTGATGACTCGCCAAATGCCGTACTCCGCTTGTGCGGTACCTGCGATAGCCGTGGAATTCGAGGCCATTGTTTCCCCCTAGGTAGAGCGTCCGCAAAATGAGTAGCTAATTTTGATTCAACTGCCGAGAGAGCTTCCTCCTGAAAAAACTGGTAGACGTGGAGGCACGCCTGTTCCACACGAAAATCAAGAAAACAGGGATTTGCGGCGAGCTTCCAAGTTCGGAATCCACCCGTTCATATATGCACCTCGGGTAGATGTCAAGTTACGGTTTGGTTTAAACATCGGCAAGGGCGAGGAGAGGGGAAGCAGGTTGAGAAAGGAAGGGATGCCGCCTGTTGATTGAATCTATTTTGCGAGGAACAGGGCTCTCAGTTGGTCGAGATCCGGCGCGGAAACGTCGGAGACCGCGCAAAACGAGAATCCATCGGCCTGCCAGGACAGCCATTGGTAGCCCTGGGTCGCGCCGGAGCCGCTCAAGGCGCCCTCGGGTGGCGTTTTCTCCACGAAAACATTGATGATGTGTTTGCGGCGGCCATAGACGAGGGCGGCGACGGTGCGGCCCTGAACGACATCGAGGCGGCCGCCGAGGAGCGGGAATCCATCGGTGGCAAAATCGCGCACGGGTGGCGCGAAATCGAGGCGGCCATTGAACCAGGGCTTGACGGTGTGCTGGTCGGTGGATTCGACATCGGTGAGGTGGCCCGGCTGCAGCGAGCGGAGGTGCGCATCCACCAGCGTAGCTGCGGCAAGTTGGGTGTTGGAAAGTCCATGGGAACGTTCCAATTGTCTCCAGCCAAGCGCGGCTACCAGAAGAAGAGCCGCGGCGACGGCAAGCCACTGCCAGGTACGCGAAGCAGCGCGTGCGGGCATGCGGATAGGGCCGGGACGATCGGAGCGGCCAAGAAGATTTTCGCGGAGCGAGCGGGGCGCGCGTTCGTAAAGATCGGCATGCTGCAGAGAGCTGCGCAGCGTTTGCTCGGCCGCAAGCTGCTGCTGACAATCCGTGCAGGACTCCAGATGCTTTTCGAACGCCGCGGCGCCTAGCGCGTCGAGTTCCCCATCGAGGTACCCGTGGAGTTGCTGCTGCGAAAGCTCACAGGGCACGGCGGACCTCCTTTGCATGTGGGGCGTTTTGCTGCACAAGGGCGCTGCGCAATTGTTGGCGCGCGCGGGCTAGCGAGGACATGACCGTGCCAATAGGCCGCGAAGTTATCTCGGAGATTTCCTTGTAAGAGCAACCTTCGAGTTCGCGCAGGACGAGGATCTCGCGGAAGGACTCCGGGAGAGACTCCAGAGCGCGCGAGAGATGCTCGCGGTTATTGCCGGCGATGGCCAGCGTTTCCGGGTTTTCCGCTTCTTGTGGCATCAGGTTCTCGTCGAACTCGACGGATTCTTCCTGGCGACGATTCTGGTGCAGCCAGGTGAAGCAGGCGTTGCGTACAATTTGCAGCAGCCAGGCGCGCGCGTTGCCGGAGCGATAAGTGCCGAACGCGCGAAAGGCGCGCAGGAGAGCGTCTTGTGCGACGTCTTCCGCGTCCGCGCGGCTGCGCAACAGCCAGCGCGCCAGGTTGAACGCGGCGTCCAGATGCGGCAACACGGTGGCCTCAAACCGGGCTCGATCCTCTCCTTCCAACACGTCCAGCCTTTCTCTGGCCTTCTCTTGCACAACCAGGAGCATTTGATTTTATTCCCGGAAAGCCACCTTGAGGGAAAAGAAATGATTCAACGGGACAAGTGGCATTCGGGAATAAAACGCTCTGGCGCCGGGTCTATACGTGTGAACGCGTCCACACGCGGCGCGGGCTTGTCTCCTTTCTCTGCAAGCTCGCGCTGCTTTCGAACGCGAACGCATCCCCGCTGGTGTTGACGCGGGCGAGCTCTATTCGGCCGGAGGGCAGCGATGACGGAATTTAAGAAGGATGAGATTTTGTACGACCACAATCACGACGGGATTGACCGGCGGGGATTCCTGAAGTGTATGGCCTGGGCCGGAACCGGGACGCTGTGCGTGATGAAAGGGGGCGTCCTGGAGTCGTTTGCGTTTGGCGGCGGGGTGCAACTCGACCCGGTCAAAATGAAGGGTGAGCTGAGCTTCGCGCAGATCAGCGACAGCCACATGGGTTTTAACAAGCCGGCAAACACCGATGTTGTAGGGACGCTGAAGGCGGCGGTGGACAAAATCAATGCACTGAAACATAAGCCGGAGTTTCTACTGCACACCGGAGACATCAGCCATCTTTCCAAGCCGGAAGAGTTCGATACAGTAGATCAGATTATTAAAGGAGCCGTGGCCAAGCAGGTGTTCTTTGTACCGGGAGAACATGACGTCATCGGCGATGACGGAAAGCAGTACCTGGAACGTTACGGAAAAAACGCGCTGGGCGACGGGTGGTACAGCTTTGACACCAAGGGCGTACATTTCGTTGGCCTGGTCAATGTGATGAACCTCAAGGCGGGAGGCTTGGGTTCCCTCGGCCCGGATCAACTTGGGTGGCTCGAAAGAGACTTGCAGGGGCTTTCTGCCAGCACGCCCGTGATCGTCTTTGCCCATATTCCCTTGTGGAGCGTATATCCGCAGTGGGGATGGGGAACGGAAGACAGCGCGCAAGCGCTCGGGTATTTGAAGCGCTTTGGCTCGGTGGCGGTGCTTAATGGCCACATTCACCAGACCATGCAGAAGGTCGAGGGGAACGTCACGTTCCACACGGCGACGTCCACGGCCTTTCCGCAGCCCCAGCCGGGTCAAGCGGATTCACCGGGACCAATGAAAGTGCCTGCGGAGCAATTGCGCACGCTGCTGGGAATTACCGATGTGCAATTCAAACGCGGAAAACATGCGCTGGCCATTGTGGACTCAAACCTGAACAAGAACATGAGTTCGCAGGCCGAAAGCACCCAAAGCTATTGATGTTCGCAATCAATAAAACGAAAAACAGGAGAACGAAGATGAAAGCTGCAATAAAGCTGTCAGGTGTAGTGTGTGTGCTGGCAATGCTGCTGGCGGTTTCCGCGGGCTCCTTCGCGGATTTGGCTGCTCAGAAAACGGCGGGAGCGCCCCTGCAGGTGAAGATCGATAATTTTACATTTGCGCCGGTTCAACTGACCGTGCCCGCGGGTACGACCGTGCAGTGGGTGAACCGCGACGACATACCTCACACGGTGGTGAGTGAGGACAAAACCACCTTCAAGTCCAAAGCCTTGGACACGGACGACAATTTTTCTTATACCTTCGCGAAGCCCGGCACATATTCCTACTTCTGCTCGATTCATCCGAAGATGACGGGCAAGGTCGTAGTGCAGTAGAGGATGGCGGTGAGCCCCTTCGACTGGCGGAGCGTGCTGCTGGCGCGGCACGCTCAACACGTAGTTTTAATTCATTTCCCCATCGCGCTTTTCATGATTGGCGTCCTGTTCGACCTGCTAGCGCTCTGGTGGCGGCGCGACGAGTTTGCCCCGGTGGCTTACTACAACTTTTTCGGGGCGGCCGTTTTTACAGTCCCCACTATCCTGACCGGACTAATTGCCTGGCAGTGGGCCTTGGAAGGGCAGCGACTGAAAGGCACACTGTTGCTGCATTTGCTCTGCGGATTGGCAGCCTCTACTGTCATCCTGACAGTGTGGATGCTGGAGCGCTACGCGCGGCAGGGAAACGTCTCACGCACCGTACATCTTTGCAAATTCGCGCTGGAGTTCCTGGGTGTTGGTTTGCTGGGACTAACGGGGCACCTCGGCGGCTTCCTCAGTGGTGTGAATGGAGGCTCCTGATCGCGCGATGCACAGTCACACCACTGTGACGAGTCAACCAACCCAAAAATAAAGCAGCGAGAAGGAAAAAGCTCTCGAAAAAAACGGGAGCCTTTTTCCTTGGAGGCTCGCTGGTTAACGCCCCATGCGGCCGCCGGGGTGCGCAGCATTCTCATGCTCATGAGGAGGCTGCGGGTGAGTCTCTGGTTTCGGGTGCGAATTGTTGGAGTGATTGTTGCTGTGCGCATTGTTAGAGTGATCGGCGTTCGTGTTGCTGCTATTCGGATGCGACGCCTGCGGATGTGAACCCGAGTTCTGAGTGCCTGAATTCGGGTGGTTCGCATTGTTCTGCGCGGAGATATTGTTGGCGCGCGCGGTGGGCGGACGATCATTCTGCACCGCCGCGTTGTGATTGTTTTGCGCGAGGGAATTGGAACGATTCGCGCTCAGCTCTGCCGGCCGAGCGGCAGAGACGCCAGGGCCATGGAACACGCCGGGCTTGGGCGTGGCGGCAACGACTGGCTGTCCGTGATTGGTGGAGGCCAGCATGGTGCGATCGTTGCGCGCCATCTGCTCGTGCTGCGATTGCATCGCCGTCGGGGCAACATGTTGCTCGTGTTCGGCCGCAAGCTCGGTGGAGGTGGGTTGGGCCGTGGTGCCGCCGGTGCCGCCATTGAAGCTGACATTGTTGTTGATCGTTGTGTGGTTAATGACCGTTTTGTTCACGTAGGTGTTGTGAATCACGGTGGTGTTCACGTTGGTCACCGCGGTGTTGTAGGCAAATGCGCCGCCGCGCCATTCGCCGCCAACGAAGCCAACGCCACCATAGCCGAATCCGTAGTTAATGCCACCATAGAAACCGACGTGGGGTCCCCAATAACCGGCGTGCCAGAGGTAAGCTCCGCCGCCCCAACCCCAGTAGCCAGGCGTCCAGAGAAACCCCGGGGTAGGCGCGAGTACCCAGGTGCCTGGAACCCAGTAGTAGCCGGCCGGGCCGTAAGCCCAATAGCCGGGCGTCCAGATATAGCCTGCGCCGGGGCAAACTGGCTGCGCATAAATCGGCAAAACTGGCGGGCCGATATGCACGGAAATGCCAACTCCAACCGCGATCTGCGCGGGGGATGCGCTCGGCAGAGCGACAAAGGTGAGCGCAAGGCCAAACACACACACAAACTTTTTCAATGCGGACATGGCGACCTCTCCTGATCCACCGCCGGTGCGGGGTTGCGGGCGGCTTTCATTGCCAGGAATGCTTGCTGCGAGGTAAAACACAGCACCTGGCAGGAAGTTGCGTTGTGGGAGTTAAATGCTGAAGATTCAGCAGGAAAGTAGTGGCCGTCGCAACTGTGCCGGTTGACGAGCGAAGCGATTGCCGGTGACCCGACCGCAGCGAAGAAGGCGCTCAGTAATATATGCAGCATGGCACTAAACGCGAAGAGGTGAGTGCTCGGGGCGCACGGACTTGATCCGAGGGCCTCCAGCGCCCGGTGCAAAAGCAGAAACGTTAAGTAGTAGGTTCGCCTAGCATTTTCAGATGTCCCAGATCGCGGTCTTGCGGAGTATTGGTCAATGTTTGTTCCCGAGTCTTAGCTGAGTGTTTCTTGGCAGCTAGTGCCCAGAAACGGCGCACGGAGTTTCCGGACAACCTCCTGCGAGCTTAAACCAACATTGTCCTCACTTCTCGGGTTGCAATCTGATTTTCAATTCCCCGTAATATTCGGCCCGTTCGGGTTCTATAGACTTCTCGAACTCAGGTGGACGGCTGCGGTCTGATACCGAGCAGTCAACTCCGATCCAGCAGGCGGTGAGCGTTGCGAAAACGGAGTCTACAGGCACAGAGGCGCAGCGCATTCAGCAATGAGAAGGCACCGCAGTGAAGCCAATTTCCGAATTGGCATTGCTCTACTCGCTGAGGGAGCTCAGCCGGCGAGCGGGGGTGTCCTTCGATTTTTTCGCTCAGTGGAACATTTGGCTCGGAGAAGATGGACTCGTTGTCCGGCCGGTGCCTGATGCGCCGGGGACGATTCACTTTCCGTTTTTTTCTGATAGCGACTGGAATCGAGATCGCATCGTGTGCAAAGGCTGGGGCAGCCTGGCATCCCGGGAAGTTAGTGAGCGGATACCCAGCTTTATCGTCCCTTTCTGCCGCCAGAACTCAGTGAACGGCGAGCCGCTCTTCATGCTCCATGGGCCCCTCGAATTTCGCTGCACCGAGGATTTGCTCTTATCCACGCTGCTGACCCTGTCGAGATTCGAGGAATTTGACGCAAAGACTACCGACCTGCACGGACGATTCCCCGCGTCGGCAGGCATTGCCGCAAAGTACGGCTTTTTGAACCGGCCAATAGTTGATGAATATGGGAGCGCGCTTCAGCAGGTGCTGCTCGCTATCGTTCCGCGATGGAAGCCGCTTCCGAAAACATTGCGGGTAAAAGTTAGCCATGACATTGATGAAATTGGCATTCCATTCAGTTTCAAAAGTGCGGTTGGTCATACACTGCTCCGTGGAACGCCGGTATCCACCGCACGGGATCTTCTCAGCGTAATCAGTGAGGCCGAACCGGGCTACCTCGACGCAGTGCGCCGGGTTTGTCAACTTTCTCTCGATTGTGGCTTGCGGCCGACTTTATATTGGCAAGCCGCGGCAACCGACCCATTCGACACCGGTTATGATGTGGGGCATCCGAAGATCGCCAGGATGATGGATTGGGCGAGTGACCGGGGTGTGGAACATGGAGTACATCCCGGCTACAAAACGTTCCGGTCGCGAACTCTCCTCCAAAAAGAAGTTCAGCGGGTTACAACGGCACTAGGAAATGGAGAAGTCGGTGGACGGCAGCACTATCTCCGCTGGCATCCTGAGACTTGGGCCGACTGGGAGAGTTGCCGGCTTGCCTATGACAGCAGCGTGGGATTTGTGGACCAGGCCGGATTCCGCTGCGGTACCTCGATTCCGTACTTGCCGTGGCTTCTGAAATCAGACCGGTGCGCGAATTTGTTAGAGATTCCGCTACTCGCCTCGGATGGCACGCTCGTGCAGCATATGGGGCTGACCCTCGACCGAAGCAAGCAAGTTGTGCAGGATTTGCTCGAAAAATGCCGTCAGGCGGGGGGCGTGTTCACTCTGCTCTGGCACAATACGGGGCTGTTTCCACCGTGCAAAGACTATTGCCGGCCGATCCTGGAAATGCTCCGGGGTGCGCAAGACTATGATTGGAAACTCGAACGGGATCAGCTTCGCCGCGAACGCCTGACGCTGTTGGAATTAACTGGCAGACTCAAAGGGAATGGTTTAACGCTGCCGAGTCGTGAAAGAACTGACTTGCCTACGGTGGCCCTTTCTTAACGTTGCGCGACAATTCGTTCATTGTTCTGAAACATAGAGATGTCAGCCTACTTGCTTAACTTGTCCTATCTCACTGCATCTGAAGAAAACCCTGTCGTTGGCGAGGAAGCGTGTCTGCTAGCACTCCGTTTGGCGAAAATGCTCACCATCTTGGCCCTTCGGAGGGAAGTGGCATTCCTGTCCACCCTGCCTCAATCTCCCTCGCACCTGCTGAATCGAATTTGAATTCCAGTGAAACTGTGGTGGGTTGTGTGACTCGCTGGGCGGAGCGCACGCCGCAGGCTGCAGCGCTGAGACATGGCGAGGAGGTACTCAGTTTCCAGGCACTGGAAGTTAGATCCCGCGATATTGCCACGCAATTAAAGCAGATGGGAGTGGGCCGCGAAGCAGTGGTAGGAATATATGCGGAGCGATCGATCGGCTTGGCGGTTGCAGCGCTGGGGGTCATGCGCGCTGGAGGAGCGTATTTGCCTTTGGATCCTTCGCATCCCTTGGAGAGACTTACATACCAACTCAGCGATGCTCAGGCTGAAACCGTTATTGTGATTGAGAATAAAATCACTCCTCGGGACCTGAACCTCGCCAATTTTGTACTGCGGTGTTCCTCCAATGGAAGCCTTCTGGCCCCGAGCCATGGTGAGTGCTCTCTCCTACCTCCTGTGGGGACTGACCTTGCCTATGTGATTTACACCTCAGGATCGACGGGCCGCCCCAAGGGAGTCGAGATCACTCACGCCAACCTGGAAAACCTGATCCGCTGGTACACCAATGCTCTTGAGTTGACGGAAAAAGATCGAGTGAGTCAGGTTGCCGCAGTTGGCTTTGATGCCAGCGTCTGGGAAATATGGCCGGGATTGGCAGCGGGGGCATGTGTCTGCATTGCAGATGCGGCAACGGTGAGCGAACCAGGAAAATTACAGGATTGGTTGCTGCGCGAACGCGTTACGACGAGTTTCATCCCGACGCCTCTGGCCGAGAAACTGATCGCCATGGAGTGGCGTGCGAACACTAGTCTGCGTGTGATGATGACCGGCGGGGACACACTGCACAGCTTTCCTCGAATCGGATTGCCGTTTCAACTGGTCAATAATTATGGCCCAACCGAATGCACGGTGTGCGCCACGTCTGCCGTCGTGCCAGCCGGGCACAAGCCGGATCGGCTGCCTCCCATCGGCCGGCCGGTACTGAACGCGGGTATTTATATTGTTGATGAACAAATGAGGCGAGTTCCGGTAGGTATTGAGGGAGAAATTCTGATCGGTGGCCGAGGGGTGGGCAGAGGTTATCGAAACCGGCCAGACTTGACCGCTGAAAAATTCATTCCCAACCCCTTCGAGCCGGATCCACTCTCGCGACTTTACCGAACGGGAGATCGGGGCTACTTCCTGCCAGACGGGCAGATTGCTTTTCAAGGCCGAGCCGACAACCAAATCAAGATTCGAGGCGTGCGCATGGAAGCGGGTGAGATCGAAGCCGCGCTCAACTCGCATGCAGGGCTACAGGAAACCGCCGTGGCTGCGCGCGATTTTGCTCCGGGTGATAAACGTCTGGTGGCCTATGTGGTGCCGGTCTCCGGAATGATGCCGAGTCCGAGCGAAATTCGGCATTTCCTCGCGCAAAGGCTGCCCGCCCCGATGATTCCGTCGGTTTTCGTGTGCCTGGAACGCCTGCCACTGAATTCGAGCGGCAAAATTGACCGCAAGGCGCTTCCGGTTCCCTCTAAAGAGAACATGACCGCAAGAGAGATTGGTGGAGCGCCACGGGACGCGCTCGAGAAGCAGTTGAAGGAAATCTGGGAGAGGACATTCCAGCTCGAGCACATTGGCATTCAGGAGGATTTTTTTGACCTGGGCGGCCATTCGTTAATGGCCGGAGAGCTGATGGCGCGCGTCAACGACGCGCTGCAGATGAATCTGCCGCTCTCCTCCGTGCTAGAAGTTCGCACGATTGAAGATATGGCCAGGGTGTTGCGAGAGCGGCGGACCAGCGAAAGTTGGGCTTCTCTGGTCGCTGTGCAGCCCAGAGGCGCGCGCCCGCCCGTGTTTTGCGTTCACTCGCACACTGGAGACGTTCTTTACTGCGAGTACATCGCCCAAGGTGCGGGAGCGGAACAGCCGATCTTTGGATTGCAAGCGCAGGGGGCCGTTGGCAAGGAACCTCATCGCTCGATCGAAGAAATGGCCGAACACTATCTCAGTGAAGTTCGCAAGGTAAAGCCGCGGGGCCCCTATCATCTCTTCGGATTTTGCTTTGGAGGAATGGTTGCGTTCGAAATGGCCAAACAGTTCAACGATCAGGGCGAACGAGTCGACTTCCTGGGGATCTACAACTCGCCCGCGCCGGGCACCCTGAAAGGCTGGCCCTTGGGGCAATTCACCTATCTTTGGAGAAGAACCAAGGACGAGTGGAGGAAGCTGTTGGAACTGGAATCAGGTGAACGCATGGGGCATATTGCGAAGAACCTGCGGAATTTCCGCCTGCTCGTCCAGCGAAGTGCTGCCATTGATGGTGCCGAAACGTTGTCGAGAATTCAGCAAAAGGGGCAGCGCATCGAATTAAAAGATCTGGAATCGATCAACATTGCCGCCGCCAAGCGCTATGCACCCTCGCACGCGTTTCCCGGGAAGATTACTCTTTTCCTGGCGCCAGACATGGCTCAAGTTTATCCAGTGCCCCCGGCGGAAGGCTGGAAGAAGTTCACATCGGAGCCGGTTGAGGTGGTTATGGTTCCCCTGGATAAAAAAGGCTGGCGAGGAACTCCGTTTGTCGAAACTGTCGGCGGGAAGATCAAGGAATTCTTCCAACCCGCAACCGTTCACATCTGAATTGTTCCAGCCAATGGAGCGCATTTTTCTGGTGACGCGCTGCAAGCCTCAGAAGAGAAACTTAAGCCCCAATTGAATCGTCCTGGGACGATGTGCATCTACGGGATGCAGGAAAGAGCTGCCGGCCAGACAGTTTGTGGATGAATCGACGTAGCCCGCCGTGTAGTTTGGGCCTCCAAAACAACTGATGGTGTTGTTCACGTTCCCGCGATCGGGATTGTAGATGCGGAATTGCGTGTGATTGAAGGTGTTGAAGGTCTCGAAGCGGAATTCCAGCGACTTGCCTTCCGTTATCCGAAAAGTCTTCAGAAGGGCGGTGTCGAAATTCGTGCGCGCGGGATTATTGAAGGAATTGCGCCCCGCGTCGCCGAATGTAAGTCCGCGCGGCGCTGCAAAAGCATTGGGATTTCCTAGTAAAGGCCCAAACGTCCCAGCAATGGCACCTTGAGGAATATTCGTATGAGGATTCCCGATGACGTCCACGTAGGAACCGACGCCGATGTCGTTCGCCACGCCAGCGTTGTCGGTAGTGGAGATTCCATTGGGACTTGCGTTGTTGATGATGGTGAATGGAGTGCCAGACTGGTGCACGATCACACCGGAAAGTTCCCAACCAGCCAGAAACTTCTTGAAAGAGCTGGGGTCTGCACCAGAGTTGTCCGCTTTTCCGGATTGGGTGGACAGGGTATTGCTGGGATCGTCGGCCCAACTGAATGCCGCGTCGTACCATTTGCCGAGGGGGAGTTGGTAGATGTAGCTCATCGCGACCAGTTGGCGCTGATCAAAATTGGAATTGGAGCGGTTGGCCTGGATATCGTAAGAGTTCACGAAAGTAGCGTCTGTGCGATCCGAAGAGTCATCGATCGAATGGCTGTAAGTGTAGGAGAGACTCAAGGTGAGAGGGCCCTGTACCTTACGCAGAGTTGCCTGGAGCGCGTGATAATTGGAATTAGCAATATTCTGCAAGGAATAGATATCGCCGATCGTGGGGGCGTACGTTCGCAAGCTATTGGACAACGGGAACGAAAAAAGGTTGCTGCTTCCCTGGCAGGCAATTAAAAGGTTCGAGTACGCCGGATCGCCAGGGCCGACGACGGTCCCGTTTTCGTGAAAAAAGGTCCCGTCAAAACCTTCGGAGAGTGGGTCCCCTGGGTTCAGCGGCGATAGACACGTGTCCGCGGTAATCGGCTGATGCTTCAAGAAAGGATTCAGAGACGCCGGCACGGGATGGAGTTGGTTGATCTGGAGCTCGGCGGTGAGATGCGTCCCCTTGCTTCCTACATAAGTGAGGGCACCGATAAAATGGGAGGGAAGCTCCTGCTGAACACCAAAACTCCATTGCTGCACATACGGATAGGGAGTATTCGCCGGGATGGATGTGACATTCAAGGGGAACGCCGCGCCAGCGGTGCTGCCAACGGCACCGATGAATGGCGGGGCCCCGATGTCGGTGTAATTGCCGGGATATTGCTGACTCATCCCCAAAACGATGGGAGCGCTGCCCTCCAGCGAGCCGGTGTTCGCTTCCTGGCCTGTGCCGTGTTCAAAAAAAATTCCATAACCGCCGCGGATGGAAGTCTTCCCCTTGCCAAACGGATCCCAGGCGAAGCCGATGCGAGGTTCCGGGTTGAAGATGTGATTGTTGATGCAGCTGGATGGAGTTCCATTGGTTCCGCAACGTACCAGCCCATTCAGCAAGCGAGGATCGGGGTTGGTCAGGTTGATGGGAATGATGCTGTTGGTGGAATTGTCGATCAATTCCCCGTGAAATGGCTCGACGTGGGCAGTGGCGGCGAGTGTCTGATCATAAGTACTAGGGACCCAGTTGTAGATGTTGTTGTATTTTTCATGCCAATTGCCGAATAGGCTGAGTCGCAGGCCCATATTCAACGTAAGCCTGTTGGTAATTCTCCAGTCGTCCTGGATATAGGGCTCAGCAAGCTGGTAGCGTTGATAATATTTTGCTTGCGCGCTGTCTTGCGTGAAGGATCGCAGCCAGCCCAACTCCAGATCAGCGAAAACGTTTCCGGTCCCGTCAACGTTGTTGATGTTGGAAAAACCAACGATTCCTTGCTGATCGCCAGTGATGCTCCCGACCGGCGGATTGATTTCGTTGCGCTGAGCGATGATAAAAAGCGCGCCGAATTGAAGTGAGTGCTTCCCCCAGATCTTGGACATGTCTTCGCGAATGGTATAGGTCGGGTTGGTGAACTTCCACGGGGTGTAGCTGGTATCTACAAAGAAGCCGCTGCCACCGTAGCTCGCGTTGTTGCCGGCCGCGGCAATCGAAGGGATCTTGCCGCCGAATCCGTTATTGAAAAAATAGCCCATGGAGTCAAAAGCAGGTGTGCGCACCGAAGAAGCGCCGCCGTAGCCGGGAATGTTGTTCAAGGTGATGTGGGCATTCGTGAAGCCAAAGGCGAGCTGGTTGAGCCAGGTGGTAGAAAGCGTTTGCGTGAACCGAACGATCGCGGCTGTGCCTGGGCCGTTAAAATCGTTTTGGACCGTCGGATAGCTGTTCGTGAGATAGGCCCACTGCGGCAGGGGGACGGTGGTGTCCCAACTGTCGTGGATGAACCGGAAACTCAGGCGGTTATTGACGTTGAAATCATGGTCAATTCGAAACAGGTCTTCGCGCCAATTGGTGTTGGGAGAGATTGTGGCGTCAAAGCAACGAGGTCCCGGCGTCTCAACAGTTCCCTTGTAGACGGGGGCGTTGCACCCCGTCGTTGAATTCGGAGCGGCAATCAAATTCGCATTCAAGATGGCCTGCGCGATCGGTGTAATGGGCACCTGGTTGTTGGGAAAATTCACCCAGCGAAGAACGCCTCTTTCCGTGTGGGTTCCGGCCATTCCGGGGCAATCGGGAAACTGCAAGCGTGAAAAGCCGCCTGTGGCGGAAGCAGCTGCGATCGACGGACAGAGGTCATTGAAATCACCGGTCCGCTCGGCAAGCGTCGGTACGGCTTTGTTGAAGGTATAGCCGGTGGGATCTTCTTCAATGCGCCATTCCTCCGACAAAAAGAAGAGCGTCTTGCTCTGCTCTTTCGTAAACAGCCCTGGAATGTAAAGCGGGCCGCCCAACGTAAATCCGACGTCGTTCTTGCGGTAAAGCGGGGCGCGGCTGGTTTGATCAAAGAAATTGCGGGCGTTAAAAATCTCGTTGCGATTGAAATAGTAGACATCACCATGAAATTCCGTTCCCCCGGACTTAATCGAGGACAAAATGGTGCCCGATGCCGTCTTGCCATACTGCGCGCCGTAATTCGAGGTCAACACCTGCACTTCAGCGAGGGCATCGAGGCTTGGATAAACAATTAACGTGCTTTGCGAGCCATTTACACCGGCATTCAATACGTCCTGGCCATCAACGTCGAAGTTGTTGTATTCAACACGACCGCCGTTCACGCTGTATTTCACGCTGCCCTGGACGCCCACTTTGGCCTCGTCCTGGCCGGTCTGATTGCTGACGCCAGGAGCCAAGGCGATTAACTGCGTAAAATTTCTTCCGTTCAGGCCGATTTTGACGAGTTCCTTCTGGGTGATGTTTCCGGCAATTTGAGACTGCTCGGTCTCTACCTGCGCGCCAACCTGGCCTTCAACAGTCGTTTGCGTGACGACCTTCGCAGGCTCTAGTGTCACGTCCATCCGCAATTTCTGACCCGCCGAAAGGATGATTCCTTCGAGCTTCGATGGTTGGAATCCTTCCGCAACCACCACCAGGGTGTAGCTTCCCTCTGCCAGTCCTAAGAAACTGTATTCGCCCTTCTCATCGGAGCTGACCGTCTTGGAGACCCCCTTCTCGTCGGTGAGAGTCGCTGTAGCCCCTACGACGACTGCCTGTTGAGGATCCTGAACTGTGCCAACGAGCGAGGCAGCCTCCTGAGCTGGAAGTCTGAGCGGAGCATGAAGAGATACGAGTACGCATAAAAACAAAAAGAGTCCTCTAACCAATGGGAAATCCGCCTTTCAGAGATTGTGCGCGTATAGTCGCAGCCGGGATGTTACGGATATATGAGTCAAGGTTTGCAATCTCGTCAAATCGTGTTCGCGAATGAAACTCCACGGCGTACGCGAAAGTTTTCTCGCAGAAAACAAGATTCGCGCGAAGTTGGCAACATACGTTGCCGTTCGAACGAATCTGTGGAAGTTGATTAGAAATTGACTCGCAGCTGAGAGCGATGGTGCCGGGCCAATTATTGACAAAGCGAAGAAAACAGGCTCGAAAGTTTGGGAGTGGCGCGAGCAGGTCGGTCGCACCATTCGCAAGGTTCGATCCATCTTTTGTGGGGCGAGAGCCAGGAGGTTGGCAAGATTTCCACAGGCTGCGGTGTCTTTACCTCCGGCGAGCCAATTTCAAGAGTGATTGAATCGGCTCTCATCGTTTTGTAACAGTTGCCCATTAGAGTCATACCCACACTACAGGATTTCCTTAGATTGCTTCCGCTCGATTACATGTCGCCGGAGCGCTTGTAGAAATATCGAAGTGCGTGTTTCCACGCTGCTCATAGGGCGTATCAGTACGCCCGACGAGTCGAGTGTGGCCGAGCGTGTGTCTCTTGACCATTGTCCACCCAACCTTGCAGCGCAGAAGTGTGCCAGCGCTGCCAGTTCACTAGGTGCAAGTGCCCAGGCCAAGTCATGAAGCGGAAGAAAATCTAGAGGAGAACAAACGATGAAGTTTTCAAAGCTATTTGTAATCGGAAGCCTGCTCGCAGCGGCCTTTCTGTTCGTTTCCACGGCCAATGCGGCGACTCCGACAGTTGTGTTTGCTGGCGCCGGATCCACAGCCGTATTCAACGCGCTGTACGATGCCGCGCTCTCCAGCGGACAATGCGGAACCAATCTGTATTCACAAGGCGCAGGTACCTACCCTGGTCCGTTCGCCAAGGGCGGCACGTTGCACGATGCGCGCAATGGCCACGGCACATCCATTCCTGATGACAACAGCAACATCTGGATCTCGTTCGACGGCACCTCCGCATCAAGCTTCACAGACACGACCGTTATTTGCTTCTACATTTCCGTGGACTCCGCTATCGGCGTGAGGGGATTCTTGGCTGCCCCGCGCGCGCAATTGATCCTTTCTGGCACCGTTGGTGCGGTGAGCGAGAGCAAAGTAAACGGATACACGGACAACGTGGCCACGCTACCGCAGGCCATCTGGAACGACATCAACGTCCCTGGCAGTGCGTGCGTCGGCACGACTTTGAACACCTGCACAACAGTGACGGGAACGACGATGAATATCGCGTTCTCTGACATTCGTCCGGAGGATGCGCAATACGCTACCTACCGCGCGCTCAGCACCCGTACTTACAACGGCGCGGGTACGACCGCGGCCAACCCCACCTACTTCTCGAGCACGAACCTCGGATACGGCAACTGGAACAACCCTTATGATGCCGGTTCCACGCCCGTACTCAGCGGCACTTCCATCCTGAGCTCGTTCTCCACAACCGCCTCGACGCCAACCTATTTCGAGCAGGTTCCGGGCGCGCAGGACGCGATCACCGGCCAGCACGTCGGCCAGTACGCAACCTTCCCGGTCGGAGCCGTGCCGATCATCATCGCGGTGAGCAATACCGACACAACGGCGAACACTGGCCTCGGCAACGGCGTTCCGGGTAACTATCTGGTGAAGAACATCAACCGCTTCACGGAGAGCTATGTAGTGGACGGCGTATTGTCTCGGACTCGTGATATCACTGGCGTGGCTGGTGCGGCCAGCGTGCCACTGCAGGTCATCACCCGCGAACCCCTCTCCGGCACCTACAACACCTTCGAATTCACGGTTCCGAGAACCCATGACGTTCAGGACTCCCAGGAAGACGGTGTTTGGCCGTCTCAGCCGAACATGAATCCGCTGAACATCAAGTCTTCAACCAGCAGCGGTTTACGTTTTCGGGCCATCGGCACCGGAGAAATGGTTAAGGCCATCAACGGTCTTGCCACGAGCGCGGGTCTGAACAGCGCTCTTCCCAACCGAATTGGCTACTTCTTCTGGAGCTACGGCAATATCAAGCCTCTTGCGGGAACTGGCTGCACCTCCACATTGGGTGCTGGTCTCCCGGTGAGCGTGACCGTTAGCTGCACCACCAACCCGACCGGGCATTACCTCCTCCTGGACGGTGTGGATCCGCTCTTCACCACTTCTTACGACAATCCGCAGGGGCCGCTGAATCCGCCAACCTGCAACTTCGCCAGCCTGCCTTGCCCGACGATCCCCTTCACCCACCTGGATGACGGCTCGTACGGTGCTTGGACGATTGTCCGCATGCTGGTTGACCCCACCGTGACGACGATTCCGTCCAGCAGCGGTTTGGGCGCGATTTACACGACTCTGACCACCACTTCGGCGACCAAGTTCTTTGACTTCGAGGAAGCGGCCAACCTGAAGGTGTTCCGCAGCCACCGCGGCGCGGGCTGGGGCGCACAGGGCATTCCGGCCAACGGCTACCAGGCTGTGAACGGCACTATGTGCACGCCTTCTTCCCCCGTCTACGCTTACAACTACACTGGCCAGGATATGGGCAGCGACGTTGGCGGCGCGATCTTTCCGATCAACGGCGATCAGGACTACGCGTTTGATTACCAGGGCGGCCTTACTCCGAGCTCTTCGCTCTGCGGTCAATCGGGCGGAGCAAACGTCGGCCTGACTGGGCAGACGCAGTAAGTTCGTTCCGACAATCATTCAACCGGCAGGCGGGCCTTCGGGTCCGCCTGCCACTTTAGTTTCTTAGCGAGTCCAGTTCGAAAAGGGAATTATGCGAAAGAATCTGTTTTCGTTGAGGAATACTTCAAGAGTGTTTCTGTTTGTACTGAGCGCGGCGAGTTTTGTACACGGGCAGAATCCGGCGCCCCCGGGCATGACCCCGCAAACCACAGGGGACGGCACTCCGGCCAGCATTACGCTGCGCCACACGGTGGAAGACTGGAACCGCATCACGCTGGAACACAGCGAATTGAAAATGGCGCCTCCGAACCTCGGCGAGGTGGACAAGGAAGCAAACTACACGCGGGAACGTTGGCAGATGCAGTGGAGGGATCTGGACGCCTTCGATCTCTATATCGTGCGGCCCAAGGGCGTGGAAAAGCCGCCGGTGATTTTCTATTTGTATTCCTCGGAAGTAGCCAGCAAGCGGCCGTTTATCAATGACGGCTGGTGCCAGCGCGCGACCGCGGACGGGTTTGCCGCAATCGGATTCGTACCGGCGCTGGCGGAAGACCGCTTCCAGATGCGGCCCATGAAACAGTGGTACATGAGCGAGTTGCAAGAGGCGCTGGCCGAAACCACGCACGACGTGCAGATGATCCTCAACTACCTCCAGCAGCGCGGTGATTTTGATCTGAGCCGGGTGGGAGTTTTCGGGACCGGTTCTGGGGCGGCCGTGGGCATTCTGTCGGCGGCTGCGGATTCAAGGATCCAGGCGCTCGATCTGGTCAACCCTTGGGGGGATTGGCCGAGTTGGCTGAAGACGACGCCGTTATTGACTCCTATCGAGCGGAAGGACTATGTGACGCCGGAGTTTCTCGTCAAGGTGGCGCCACTGGATCCCGTGAAGTGGCTCCCGCAGCTCGCCGATCGCCGCGTCCGGATTCAGATCATTGATGGGGAAGTGAAGCAGGAGAAGGAATCTCTCGATGCAGTGGAGGCGGCGGCTCCCCGTGAAGCCAAGGTCGTTCACTATGCCACCGTCGCGGAACACAGGACGGCGAACGACAAGGGGCGGTCGTTTCAGTGGGTGAAAGAGCAGATCCAGCCGCACGGTCCGTACGCGCGAGAAAGTTCCGCACGGGAGGAAACGCCGGCCGCGGCCGCGAAACCCTGAGGAACCCGGCAAGAAACAACGGTTTCAATTCGATTTCAAGTTTGTGTAATGCCCTGGAAATATCGGAAAGAAAAACTTTCGTAGCTTTCCAAAACAGCAAGTGCATTCCGGAATTTATTGGGGGAAATTCCGTACCCTGCGAAGGAGGCGTGTGATGATGACGAAGTCCGCCCGACGATTCCTCTATTGTGTGCTCGCCGGTCTGTTTGGCGTCCTCAATTTTCCGGCTGCCGCGCAGTACGTGACCGAAGAGCACTTGCCGGGGCTCCCGGCAGGAAGTTGCTCGATAAATCAGCTCTTCCAGAACGACACGAACGGAACGTTGTACACCTGCGTCAACGGAACGTGGACCGCGGCCATTAACGCCTCTTCCATGAACAACACGGTCTGGATGGATGGGGTGAAATATCCCTGGACAGCCACTGGGCTGCGCCAGGCGATCGCAGACGCGAATGGCCACGCGGGGCTGGCGGGAGTCGTGCGGATCGGCTCGACAGCGAATGGAATTCTGACGAACAACTTGCAGCAGATCGAACTGGACGGGAACACCATCACGGTCCCGTCCTATACCTACATCGTGGGAGACGGAAGGGACGCCACGGGAGTTGATTTCATCGCGCCGGCGGGCTGCTCGATACCTACTACCTCAAATCCGTGTTCCGCATTCTATTTCCCCCCCGGAACCCGCGAATCAGGAGTCATCAATCTCGGCATCGAACTGGATGCGGGCGCGAACAGCACATGCTTCTTCTTTGAGGGTAATTCCACTTACGCGACGTTTAACAACATCATCCAGAACGTGTCTTGCGGGAATGGCTTCAACACCGGCACGCGGTACGGGATTGTTCTGAGTCCGTCACCCACGGGGATTAACGGTGCCAATTTTATCCACGACAACATCTTCCAGAACATCTGGTTCAGCGGCTATAACGGTAGCGGCATTGAAAACCCGGTCCTCTCGAACGGAGACTACAGCAATAAATTTCTGAACATTCAGAGCGATAATCCAGTCAACGGCGGTATTCCGTTCAACGGTACCTTTGTAAACGACCGCCTTGAGCTCACCGTACACAAGGAAACCTCCTCTAACATCACGGCTCTCTTCCTGGCGAACGGCACCAATGGAGATATTGTGGATTTGTATTGCGATCTGAGCTCTGCGTCAGGAAACGCGTGCCTCAATGACGCCGGCGGCGGCAATCACATCGTCGTATCGAACATGAATGCCACTCCGCTGGGAACCCCGCACCCCTATTCACTGGTTGAGAATCTGACGATTGATCTGACCACCAACCCCTATACAAGAAAGGTGAGCGTTCTGCTCCCGGCAGATACGCGGTTGCAGACCATAACCTTTAATAATCTCGGCACTCCGGTCAACGGAGCGATGATTCTATGCGCGGATTGCCGGACAACCGCTCCATGCAGCGGCGGTGGAACGGGTGCACTGGCCAAGGGGATTAGCGGGAGTTGGTCCTGCCACTGAGTGAAGCGGAATTCGCCCACATCCAGCCAGCTTGTGGCGACTTGTGGGAAGCGCGGCTCGCGCTCTGAGTGCATCACAATGAGTTTACCTCGTAAACTGTCTGGTAGTGTCCTGTCCGGGAAGTTCGTGCCATGCAGAGGGCACGATGTATCGTGCACCTACAACGACTTGCAGTAACACCGATTGCTTATGGATATGCAGGACACGACATTATACTGGTTAGCCGCCGGCTCGCGAGTGCATCCAAGCCACAAAGCATCAACTGGCAACTTGTAGAGGGATTGCTATTTCAGTTCAGTGAGAACTGCACTTGAACGGTGTGCGTCACTGTTCCGGAGATTGCGGTTACCTGGAATTGTGAGCTTCCGGTAATCACCTGGTTGAGAGGTGTGACAGTGGCGGCCGCATGAGTGCTCCCATCGCCGGAGTAAGAAGCGGTGATCGGGTGCGTGCCAAGAACGAGGGAACTTGTTGTGTAGGTCGCGCGACCCACTTGGACGGGTACTCCTTGAGCGAGCGGCGTGCCGTTATCAAGGAAATCCACGGTGCCAGAGACCGAGTGATCCGCTGAAATGGCGGCCGAGAAAGTGACCGCGCTGCCAACCGGCGCCTTGACCTTAGAAGTCGTCAGGCTGAGCTGAGAGCCATGCGATGTGCCAGGCGTAACCAGGGCGGAGCAGCTGGCGCAGACGTAGAGGCAAACGATCGCCATCGGAAGCAGCGCCATTCTTCGGCGGCGACGATTGCCTAGCAGGAACACCCCGGCGAACGCCAGACCGCCGCTGGCCACAACTGCCATCCATTCTCGAGAGAGCGGTTTCGCGCTGGCCAGAATGACGGAAGGCCCTTGCGATGCCAGTGTCAGCAGAGCCGTTACAGGCTTACCGTCTGATGCAGGTAACACCGAAGCTGGGCTGATGCTGCAAGTCATTCCGGGGGGAAGGGAAGCGGCTGCGGGGCATGCAAGTGCGACAGTTCCCGTGAAGCCGAGATTTGGCGTCACCGTAATCGTCGCCATTCCCGGTTGCCCGGCGGTCAAAGCCAGAATTGTGGGAGAGCTGCTGACGACGAAATCCGGAGTGCCAATATTGATCGTAACCGTTCCTACCGAAACGCTGCCTAGATAATTCACGTCGCCGCCATATTGCGCGCCGATGGTGACTGCTTGCGTCGGCGCGATTGTCAGTTGGGCAATGCTGCTGATCGAGCTCCCTGGGTTGGGATTGGGTCCCAACGTGCCAATTCCCAGCGTGTTTCCTTTGCTATCTACAAAGGTAACGGAACCGCTAGGCGGCACAGCCCCTGTACCGTGATTGGAATTCAACACCGTTGCGGTGATGGTCACATTTGTTCCAGAGCCGATCAGCGTGGCGCTAGCCGAAACATTGATTTGCGTATTGGCCTTGGTGATCAGCGCGCTGTAGGGACTCGCGCTGCTTGCGCCATAACTTGTATCTCCGGAGTAGGAAGCCGTAATCGTGTGCTGACCAAGGCTCACGGGTTCCGTGGGAAGCTCCAGGTAGCCGCGGCCATTCAGGGTGTACGTGCCAGCGCCGAGAGGCCCGCCGTTATCGGTCAGCGTGATCGTGCCCGTCGGAACGTTCGCGCCGGTGACCAGTGGATAGCAGCCAGTTTGCTGGCTCGGTTGATCGCCAACATTCCCCACAACCACGCGCAGGTAATAGACCGCGCCGTACGATTCGAAACCGTTGTTATTGTTGGGACCTGAATCAAAGCAATTCAAGGGGCCATTCGAGAAATCTTCAATCTGAATCGTGGTCAGGCTGGATTGCGACGCAACGGTGATGTTGAAGGGCGCAGAATCGCTTGGTGCAAACGTACCATCGCCCGCAAAGTGCGCCACGATCGTGTAGGTGCCACCAGGGAGCTTTGTGGTATTTGCGGTGATGGATCCATTTACCAGCGTGAATGCGTCTGCACCGTAGGCATGCCCACTCGGGTTGACCATCAACGCCACGTCGCCGGTGGGTGTTCCTGAAGGGGAAGTAACGGTGATGTTGAAAGTGACCGATTCCCCGTGTGACGGGGAACTCGGAGTTACGCTGACGATGGTCGTAGTTGTGGAGTGAAACTGAATCGTCGACCATTTCGTCACCAGATTGTTTACATCCACCGAGCCAAGGCCCGTGGCAAGGTCGTAGCCCGGCGACGCCGACCAAATCGCGCCATTCACGTCGGCTATGATTCCGTAGCCCGTGCCTTGATTGCTGCAATCCTGAAATGAGGCCGCCACACAAGCGACCGAAGTGCTTCCCGCGGTGACGTCATGAAAAGCGCTCGCTGACGAACTGGCGGCGAGTGGGTACAGGACGTAATTCGCGTTCCCTTGCGGGCCGTGGTTGTATTGATTCACCAGCGCCATCACCCCAGCAAAGGCGGCTGCGGACGCGGAGGTGCCGCCAAGTCCCTGAATGTTCGCGTAAGGCGAATTCAGGTTGCAGGAGGGATCTCCATTCGAGTTAGCATCGCCCTGGCAAATCAGATAAAAGCTGCCATTGTTGCCGTCGCCGGCGAACAGCGAAACGTCGGGAAGCGCGCGTGCCCCTGTCGTGACGCAAGCTCCCGTTAACGCTTGCCAGACAGGCGCTGCGGTAAAAATACTGCACCCGCCGCCTCCCGCGGCCAGGTCGCTGCCGGTTACGCTGGGATTCGAGCAGCCATTTGGGCCATTCTCTGCGCAACTGTCATTCCAGGTTGATTCCGGAATGTAGGACTTAGCGGAACCCGAAGTGGTCGGGTCATTTGTGGGATTCCAATACTGGCTCCAGTTTCCAACTTGATTGAAATCCGTTCCGCCTACAGCTACGTTAAAAGCCGTCGAAGCCAGCGCGTTCACCGCAAGTCCCTGGGAGGCGGCAATTTCCGTGAAGTGGTTGTCGCACGCGGCGGCTCCCGTGTCACCAGCGGGAGAGACAACGGTGATTCCTTCCGCAGCCGCTTGCTCCCACAAGATCTGATAGAAGAGCCCACCGCTGGAGCCAGTCGCCGGCTCGCAATCCATGAAGTTCAATGTCAAAATCGGCGCCAGATTTCCGTTAACAACAGCAATTGCCGCAAGGTTGGCGCCTTCGGTTGCCGTGGTGGACTGGGCGACAACAAGTTCAATCGTGGCTTTTTTCGCGATGGCTCCCGCCCACTGCACCTGCAGGTTGGTGGGTCCCTCGATTCCCGGCACGACCCCGGGATCCGGGCCGATGACCATAATCTGAGGATCGTTGGCGGGCAAATTGAAAAGCTGGCGAAAATTCTGCGTGTCGCTCGGGTGGATGTTCGAGGAGCTGGCGATCGCGATGGTCTGACCGGTCCCGTCGGTTCCCGCCGTATAGAGAGGGTTCACGTCATAAATCGTGGCGAAATCGGCGGGGCCGACGCCATAGCAACTCGCCGCCCCATTGCAGCCCGCCAATGTCACGTAGGGCCTGATGGGTGATCCTGACGACGATGTTTTTGAAAGCGCAACGCTCTTGATCGGTTGGGCTGCTGATGGGCTCGCAAAATTATTCAGCGACAATACGCTGCGGACAATCGATGCAAGGCCCGCGGGAATTTCCACATTGTGACTATTGGCCCAATACTCCTGCCCTTTGACAACGTATTTATGAATTTCCGTGTGAAAGGCCCTCTGTACCTGACCTGCCGTGCCTGAAAATTCGAGTGTCGTCCGGCCGGCGGAGATGGATTTGATGCAAAAGCCCTGCTCTGTCAGCCAGTTTTTCAGAGCGGCCAGATCCTGGTCGGAGATTCCAAATCTCGTGCCGAATTCCTCGGGGGATAACCATTGATGAAAGTTCGGCGACCCCTTCGCCTGCTGGGACGCCAGCAGCTTTTGCAGGTCTGCCTCTTGCTGCTGCGTGCGCTTCAGGAGCAGAACGACATTTTCGATCGGAAGATTGTCCGGGGCGATGCCAGCGTCAAATTCGTGGCGCGCAAGAGGGTGGGTGCTGCCTGGAAACGCAACGCGCCGTGATTCATCCAGTACTGCAGCGGCCGCGGGCACCTGGTTACTTACCTGCGCGCAGGACAATAATGGTGTCAGAGCGCTAATTAGAAACATTAAGCTTGCCGCGACACACAGTCGTAGGTCTTTCATTCTCACGTCCACCCGAAAAATATGGAATTGATCCGTTCTGCCGGGTTCCGTCAGGGCGTATCCGGGTAACACTCGGGAGTTCCGAAATGATATTGGGATTTCAAAGCCGGATTGTTAACGGAGCTTTAAAACAAGGTTTTGATTCTGCCATCGCGGGCTTGCCGTTTTTCAGAGAAGTGCAATCAATTGGAATTATATGAAGAGTCAACTGGTGGCTGCCGCCTTCGCTTTTTGCTGGCTCAGAGCGACTTCTTGAACCGCAGCCCCTCGAATATGTTCACCGGCAAATGCAGCCATTATTTCACGGTCGAGGTCACTCTTATTTCCGGGAGCACCTGATTCGCGCAGAAACGTCAGGTTATTGAAGCGGATATTGCGATAACTGGGAATCTGGCTGGACTCGAGAGCGGCTTTGATTTGCCGCACCCCGTCCTCCAACGAGTAGCTGCTGCGAAAACCAACTAGCTTTTCGATTTTGCTGAAATCTACGCGATAGTTGCGCCGGTCCGCGTTTTCTACCCACTCCACGCGGGTATCGGGGAACACGTCTCGAATGACTTTGGCGAGAGTCGAGAGCGTGCAGTTCAGGCGATTGTCGCCAACATTGAAAACCTGGCCGCTTACCGCATCAAGGGGAGCTTGCAGGAGCAGCAGCATCGCTTTGGAAAGATCCTTCACATGAATAAATGGCCGCCATTGCTGGCCGTTGTATATCGTGATCACGCCCTCCTGGCTGGCTTTGGCCGAGAGAAGGTTAACGACCAGATCAAATCGCGGCCGCTGCGTGAGGCCGAAAACGGTTGCAAATCGCATCAAGACGGGATGAAATCCGTCGCCCGCCGCCTCCAGAAGCGCACTTTCCGAAGCCTCCTTCGTTTCACCGTAGAGCGAAATTGGCGCAACCTCGGAATTTTCGTTCATCAGTTCATCCGTTGCGCCGTAGACGCTGCAACTCGAGGCAAACAGGAAACGCTCTACACCATTGCCCTTGGCAATTTCCACAAGCATTCGCGTGGCCGCATAATTAATCTCGACGGTTGTCTTGCGATCCACCTCGCAAGCGGGATCTCCCACGATGGCTGCGAGGTGAACCACGTTGGAAACTCCGCGCATGGCCTTCACCACGTCCTGGATGTTGCGGCAATCGCCGTTCTGGAATTCAAGCCGCGGATGGGAGAGCAGATCGTGAATCGGATCAAGTCCATAAACAGCGCTGTCCAGTACGCGTACATGCTGGCCTTCTTCAAGCAGCCGTCGCACCAGCCAGCACCCAATGTAGCCCGCGCCGCCAATTACCAGCACGGGACGAGGTTCCGCGGGTTTCGCCTGGGCTTGCTGCTCCGCGCGCCCCGCACCCATCAGCAGCTCCTTCGCAATGCGCGTACCCACCAGGCCGAGGATTGCCAACGGAGCAAAGATCAACACCACGCTGCGGCCGACGGGATTTCCGGAAGGCAACAGGAAGAAATTCGCGGTTACAAAAATCGCCAGCGAGGTCAGCACGGCAAATACAAAACGTTTGAGCTTTGGCCACTCGGGAAGAGAACGGACGTGCGTGTAAAGCCCGTTTAGGAAAAAGCTTGCTGGAAACAAGGGTGAAAGCCAGATAAACCACGAAAAGTAATAGTGGCGGAACGCCAGGGAGATACCTTCTGTCGGCGAGGAGCCTTGTCCCTGAGTCTGATACATGGCGGAGATGCCGAAAGCGAGCAGCATCGCCATGTGCACCGTGAGGTAGTCCACAAGAATTCGCGGAACGATATCCTTTGTATTCAGTTTCTGCGCGGAAGTTTTCATCGGGACCTTTTTCCTTGGAGCGAGAGAATCTTTGGCTGGGAAAGCGGATGATATTGAAGCTGTCGAACTCAGCACCGGAATTTACTGTCAGAACTCTGCGGAATCGAAAGCTTCGTTTTATCGGCGGGGGAGGGATTTGAAAGCGTAAGCACTCTAGAAAGATTCGTGTATGCCTTCCGATGAAGGCGTCGGGATGCGTTTCGCTGTGCTGGCGCGTCTCCCGAGTAATCTGCCAAAAGTTCCGAAGATGAGCGTTGTGTCTTTCGAAAAGCTGACATTGCGGCAATAACGGAGATCAATCGCCAACTTCTCCGGGAGCAGCACCTCTACGTAGTGCTGCTCGGGATTGGCTTGACGGGACAAGACCTCTTCCTCATTCGCGTAAGCGATTGCTGCAGGTCCGGTGATGCCGGGACGCAGGTCGAACACAGTTCTCTGTTCAGCCGAATAGTGGTTCGTGTACTTTGGTACTTCCGGACGCGGCCCAACCAGGCTCATATCACCGCGTAGCACATTGAAGAGTTGCGTTAGCTCATCCAGCTTGGCCCTGCGCAATATTCTGCCCACGCGTGTAATCCTGGAATCGCCGCGGGCCGTGATGAGCGAGTTGGAATCCTCTGGCGCGTCACGCATGGTGCGAAATTTGATGATACGAAAAACTTTTTCCCGCAGGCCGACACGATTCTGAAGAAAGAATGGCGATCCCGGATCATCAAGGACGATCGCAATTGCAATCAAAAGAAAAATGGGCAAAAGAATAACTAGGCCAGCCAGTGAGGCCACCGCATCGAACCACCGCTTCCCATAATTTGCGTAAAAGGAGTCTTTCAACGTAAGTTCTCCACGGGAAATTCGGAATATCACCTCATGTGCTACCTGCGATGCCGGACGGCCAACTCATGCAACGCATCGATGACGCGATCCGTTTCCTCCGTCGTCATTCCGGGAAAGAGTGGTAGGGAAATAGCCCCTTCAAAATGCCGTTCCGCGTTCGGGAATTGACCGGTCCGATAGCCAAGAGCTTGTTGATAGTAAGGGTGCGTGTGCAGCGGGATGAAATGAACCGACGTGCCGATGCCCCTGTGCTTCAGTTCCTCGATCAATTGGTCTCTCGACAGAGTCAACACACCAGTCTTCACTTGAATCGAATACAGATGCCACGCGTGCTGAGTAGCTGGCTGATCGGCCGGCGTTCCGTACGCTTCCAGAGAAGAAAGTGCTTCCGTATACCGGTTCGCGATTTGCTCGCGTTTTTCCCGCATCATGTCGCATTTGGCGAGCTGCGAAAGGCCCAAAGCCGCCTGCATGTCGGTCAGGTTGTACTTGTAGCCGAGGTCGAGAATTTCATAACGCCACGTACCTGCCGCCGTATAACGTGCGTAAGCATTCTTGCTGATCCCATGCAGGCTGAGCATGCGCACGCGATCGGCGATTTCGGGATTCTCGGTTGTCACCATGCCGCCCTCGCCAGTCGTCAACGTCTTTGTGGCGTAAAACGAAAAACACGTGATGTCCCCGATGGCCCCAATCATCCTGCCTTTGTAGCGGGTGGGCAGCGCATGAGCCGCATCTTCGATCAGTGTCAAATTGTGACGGCGCGCAATGTCCAACATGGCATCCATGTTTGCCGGGCTACCCGCAAAGTGCACGGCAATGATGGCTCGTGTGCGCGGCGTGATCGCCCTCTCGATAGCCTCCGGGTCCGCTTGGAAAGAATCCGCTTCACAATCCACAAGAACAGGCCGCCCCTTGAAATAAAGCACGACCTGGCCGGTGGAAGAAAAAGTCATCGTTGGGAGGATGACTTCATCTCCCTCCTTAAGACGAATCGCGGCCAACGCCAGGTGAAGGGCGGCGGTGCAGGAACTCACCGCAACGGCGTTCGTGGCGCCGACGTAGCGCGCAAACTCCGATTCAAATCTCTTTGCGCCTGCTCCCGTGGTGAGCCACCCGCTGCGCAACACCTGCACGACGGACTCAATATCGTCCTCCTCGATCAGTGCGCGGTGGAACGGCAGAAATGCAGCCTGGGTTACCGACATTGATATCTCCTAAAAGCTTTCCGGTTGTTGTGCGAGTGCCTTCTGCTCCGCGCTGTGGGTGGTTCGCTTGGCATTCGCGGCGGCACGCTGCAAATCGCGCACCCAGTTGCCAACCAGCTTTCGCCATTCGTAGTGCTCTTCGACAAAGCGGCGGCCATTTGCCGCAAGTTCCTTCAGCAAGATGCGATTTCTCATCAACTGCAGGATTGCTGTAGCCAGCGCCTGCGGGTCGCCCGGCGGGACCACAATGCCGGCTTTTGCTTCTCTTACCAGATTCGCGCCTTCGCCATGCCCGCAGAAGATCAACGGTATTCCAGCAGCGAGTAGGGGGAACATCTTCGATGGGCGGGCTCCCTCAAAAATCGGCAAATTGCGCAGGGAAACCAGACCGCAGTCAGCGACAGCTTGAAAAGGAGCAAGTTTGTCGATCGGGACAGGATCGTGGAAGGACACATTGTCCAACTGCAACTGCTTCTTCATTTCTTCGAGTGCCGGTCGCTCCGAGCCGTCACCCAAAAACAAAAAGTGGATGTCCGGCTCGTTCACAAGGAGCTTGGCGGCTTCCAGCACATTCTCCAGAGCGTGCGCCCTTCCCAACGTGCCGGAATAAAGAATGATTTTCTTTCCCGTCAGGCCAAGAGCTGCTTTGAATGATTCGTCTGCCTCCCGCGGCTTGTGCCGCTCCGTGTCCACGCCGTTCGGGAGAAAAAGAAGTTTTTCCGCTGCGATCGTTTTCTCGTTCCTCAGGGAATCGCGCAGTCCTTCTGTTACCGCATTCACGAAGGTGGCCTTGCTGTATGCCCAGCGTTCGAGCCTGTAAAGCACGTCGAGCGTCGTTCCCGTATGCAGCAAACCCATTTCAACCAGCGTATCCGGCCAAAGATCCGCGACGTTCAGGATTAGCGGAACCCTCCGCAGGTGTGCATAGATGTTTCCTGGCCCGCTCAATGTAAGTGGGGGAGACTCCACAAACAGATAGTCGGGCTTTTTCGCTCCAAACAATCCGTACAGAGAGAAGAGCGAAAAGGATAGATAATTCAGCAGGCGGCCTAGCCCGCGGCCCACCGTCGGATAAAGCCAAACCCGATGAATTAACACGCCGTCGCGAACTTCTTTTCGATAGGCGCTTCCACGATAGCCAGGAAAGATCTTTCCCTGGGGATAGTTCGGCATGCCGGTAACTACTTCCACGTTGTGACCTAGCTTAACGAGCTCAGAGGTCATCGCATCCAGACGCGTGGGAGCTGCACCGATCTCGGGCGGAAAATACAGGGTGAGAATTAAAAAGTTCATAGGCGATGCCGTGGGCAGACCCTTTCTGAGAATCAGTTTGAGACGGCTTTGCGAATGACAGGTTGCAACTTGTCGAAAAGTTGCCTAAGAAACATTGTGTACACGCGCCCAGTGTTCCAGGCTGATGGCGCGGAAAAGTGGATCCGTCGGCAGCGCGCCGCTCTCCCCGTTCAAAAAGCGCCGCGTCTCTTGGGCCAATTTTCCGCCATCCAGAAAACGCTCCATCCGCAAGTGGGGAGTGTCCCAGAGATGGCGATGCCCGTTGCTCAGGCCTTCCTGCATCCAACTGGCCTGGGGCACGTCGAACCCGAGCTTTGATTTGCGCAGCCGCACTTCGTCCGGCATCGCGCCCTTCATCACTTCCCGTAAAACCCATTTGCTCCAGCCGTCCTTGAGTTTCACGGCTGGCGGGCAATTCACGGCGAATTCCACGAGCCTGTAATCAAGGAAGGGAAGCCGCGTCTCGATCGAATGAGCCATCGAATTGCGATCCTCAAGATGCAAGAGCGAAGGAATGCTCGTAAGTGTCAGGTCGAGTTTCTGGCGTTCGGCAATCGAAGTGGTTGCGCCGATGGAAATGCGCTGGTTCGCGAATGCGTCGCGAAAGTCCGGGGTGCACACGCGGTCAGCAACCGAAAAGGTAAAACGGAACGGAGCAGGCAAATAACGGCTCGCATCCGTCAGCGTCCAACTGGATTTTGTCCCGTTGCGCATCCCGAGGAAGGCTTCGCGGAAAGCCCGGGGATTCCCCTGGCGCAGAAGTTGCCACAAATAGAAGTAGCGGTACTTCTGATAGCCGCACAATGATTCGTCGCCGCCCTGCCCACCGAGCAGAACGGGCACGCCCTGCTTGCGCGCGGCTTCCATCACGCTCCACTGCGCAAAAACCGCTCCGCTCTGAATTGGTTCGTCCTGGTGGTAAGAAATTTGATCCACGCGCTCCCAAAAAGCGGCGGCCTTCGGATAAACCAGATGCCCTGAACTCCCGATCGCCTTTGCCACGGCGGAGATGAATGGCCGCTCATCCAGATCGTCTTGTTCGATGCAGGATGAGAATGTATGGAAATCCTGGCCGGGCGCTAACTTCCTCGCCTGGCAGATCACCGCCGAGGAATCGATTCCCCCGCTCAACGTCGATCCCACGGGAACATCGCTGCGCAAACGCAGGCGTACTGCAGTTTCCCAGCGCTCCCGAAACTCCCCGTAAATCTCATCCACTTTTTGCGCGGCGGATGGGCCCGACTGGATTGCGAGCTCCCAATATCGCCGTGTCGAGAGACTTAAGGGATCGTGCAATCGCAGGGTTAGCGAATGTCCGCCTCGGAGTTGGAAGATGTTCTCAAAAAAAGTGGCTTCAGAATAATTAAACAGGAACTGTTCCAGAAAGTGGTAGATCACTTTCTCGTTGGCAACCCGCGGGAGGTTGGCCCCATAGATGAGTTGCTTGATCTCCGATCCGAAATAAAACGCCCGGCCATCGAACGCATAATAAAATGGCTTTACCCCGAAACGGTCCCGGGAACAAAACAGGCTTTGCTTCCTGCGGTCCCACAGCGCGAAACTCCACATTCCGTTGAATCGTTGAACGCACTCTTCTCCCCACCGCGTGTAAGCGTTAAGGAGAACTTCCGTGTCCGAGCCAGACCGGAAGCAGTAACCAAGCGTTTCGAGTTCGGCCCGCAGTTCGCGATAGTTGTAAATTTCGCCGTTATAAGTAACGCACAGGTTGCCGTCGGCCGTGGCCATGGGCATGTTGCCGCAGGGAGACAAATCGAGAATCGCCAACCGGCGATTACCGAGTCCCACGATCGGCCGAGGAGTGTCTGGCATGCGATTCTCGTTATGAATAACTTCCAGAGAGTTCATTCCCCCGCGCAGATCATAAGCAAAGCCAAAACCATCGGGTCCACGGTGCTTGACCAGATGGGTCATAGAGACCAGCGTCTCCGGATCAAATCCATCCAACGCTACAATTCCCGCTATCCCGCACATGGGGATTCCAGTAAGCCGTTGTAGAGCTTCACCAATGCCCGTGCCTGCGACTCCCAGTTGAACAGTGTGTGCACCGCCTCACGGCCGATGCGCCCCATCTTCGCTGCTTCCGCGGGATGATCGATCACGTGTTGAATTGCCTCCGCGATCGCTTCTGGTTTCCGTGGGTCAACAAACAGCGCACAGTCAATGCCATCCAAAAGCCGGCGCCAGTGCGGAAGATCGGAAGCAATGACGGGAATTCCCGCGGCCATGTACTCGAACAGCTTGTGCGGCATCGCGCAGTGATTCTGCCCTTCGGGAAGATAGAGAACTAACCCGGCGCTTGCTCGCCCCAGCATTTCGATGATCTGCTTGCGGTTCAAATGACCTACATAACGAACGCGGTTCCAGCCGGGGTGCTGCGTCAACTCGTCCCACAAGTCTTGCGGAAATTCCGTGCTGGCAATTTCCAGCGTTGCCTTGGCGGACTCCGGGAAGCAGGCCATGGCGTGCACCATCTGGCGGATTCCGCGTTCCGGAAGGATTCCCCCTGGAAATGCGACCATGGGTTCACGCTTTTCCCATGGATGTTCCGCGGCAGCGGTTAGTTCCTTTGGCTCAGGGAAATTGTGCACAAGAATGGTTCGTGGATTCGCGCTCGCAAAGCGTTCCGCGATCGCTGAAGAGACGGTTACCAGAGCGGAAAAACGGCGGCTCGCGGTAGTTTCCAATGTCCCTATCAGCCAGGCCAGCAGGCGGCGGCTCCAGAGTGGAAGATACTGCTTCAACATAATGTCTTCCGGAACATTCTCGTGGATGTCGTAGACAACTTTCTTTCCGCAAGCACGCAGCGCCAGCGCCGCGGGTATGAGTTCCGGATCATGGAAATGGTAGATGTCTCCTTTTTCCTTCCATCCTGCCCGGAAGACATGCCACGCCGTTGCCGTCATCCGATAAGCGCGGCCTTTGTCCCTAAAATAGGAAACCGCCTTGATGTGCACGCCCTCCACAGCGGTGTCTTCCGGGTGCGGCGCAACGAGCGTCACCTGAAATCCCGCCCGCGCCAGGGATCGGCATTCCTTGGCAAAGATGCGTGCATCGAACGCAGAATGTACCGAAGTCAAGTGAACGATCCTGAAAAGCCTGGTGGCCTGTACCTGTGAAAGGGAATTGTTCTCATTGGCAAGGACTTGTGACCTCGAGGTTGAGAGCGCTGACAAGTTAGAACCCCTTAGAGGAGAGAATCGTATCCACGATTTTCTGTGAGGCTCTGCCATCGCCGTAGGGGGTGGCTCCGTTGTGTCCGCAGAATTGGGAATTGAAGATGGCGTCCTTGATCTTGTCCGGATCCGTCCCGGCCACGACATTTCCGCCGAGTTCGACGGTTTCCGGCCATTCCGTTTTCTCGCGCAGCGTTACGCACGGAATGTTGAAGTAGAACGCCTCTTTCTGCACGCCACCGGAATCCGTCAGAATTTTCAGGGCATGTTTCTCCAGCGAGATCATGTCCAGATAGCCCAGAGGCCCGGTCGGCCGCACATTTCCGTTCACTGAGATGTTTGCGCCCGCCATCACCTTTTGTGTGCGCGGATGGATGGGGAAGAGGACCGGATGGTCGAGCACCTGCGCCGCTTGCAGAATTTGCCGCAGGCGCTCGGGACTCTTGGTGTTTTCCGCGCGATGCAGGGTCAGCAGGTAGTACTTCTTGCTCTCCAACCCAAATTGCGCCAGGTTTTCATGCGCTGTTCTTTCTGCGATCGACACATTGTGCAGAAGAGCGTCGTACATGACGTCGCCTACAAATGCGGTTCGCCGATGCATAGGGTCGCCCGTGCAGCCAATTCCTTCACGCGTCAGATTGTCCATGGCCACTTGCGATGGAGCCAACAGCACGCGGCTCAAATGATCCGCCACGATACGCGCGTGCTCTTCCGGCATTCCGGGTTCCGCGCTGCGGCAGCCGGCCTCAATATGAGCAAGAGGCATTTCCAACCGCGCGCTGACCAGCGCACCGGCCAGCGTCGAATTCGTGTCGCCATAGATCAGCACCCAGTCGGCGCGTTCCTTAGTCAGCACACGCTCCAAGCGCTCCAGCATGCGTGCCAACTGCAAACCGTGTGAACCCGAGCCTACGGACAGGTTGTAATCCGGCTCCGGAATCCCCATCTGCACGAAAAAGATCTGCGCGACGTCCGGATCATAGTGCTGGCCGGTGTGCACGATGCGATGGTTGATTTTGGGAATGCCGCCGCGTTTATTGTTTGCATCGATCGCCCGGCAAACTGGCGAGAGCTTCACAAATTGCGGCCTTGCCCCAACGATACTGATCCAGTTCACGGTCGTTCGGTCGGTTCTCGGTAGTGATGTCAGCACAGCGGGATGTGTTCCTTTCATCGGCCTGCGGCTGGTGTCAGGTTACGTGCGTATTGCCAGCCGTCAGGGATCTTTACTGCTTTGCACTAAAGACTTTTCAATAGCGTTCGTTCGAAGATTTGAAGAGTTCCACCCGATGTTGCGGGTCGGCTCGCAAGCGTTCCTGCTTGTTTAGTTCCTACTGCCGTGCGCTTTTGCGAGCGCTCTGGCGCGCGAAATTATGCCGTTGAATCGTGATGCCGTCGCCGCGTTGAAAGGGTCGTATCCAGAATTGTGCGTTGCGTAGATCCAGTTGTGCCGATAGGTGCTAAACAGCATCTCGAGATACGGCTCTTGCTCTTCCACCGTGGACGCCTCGGATTTTCCGCAAGGTCCTTCCGCCATGAAATCGGTCTTCGATTTGCGGTCCGGCCACAAAATTAGCGTGCCGGCCAGTTCCAACGTCCCGGGATATTTCTGCAGGTGTGGCGCAAAGTCCCGGGCTCGACCGTCTATCTTTCGTTTCAGATGCTCGAGGTTAAACGAGCAATATTCGAGCCCAACTTCTCCCCCGGAAATCACCCGCAATCCGTAATGCTTCACACGGATTTCTTCGAGCAGGCCAAGGACAATGTATGCCGGCGTCGGGTAGTACTTCGCGTCCCCATCCGTTTTCCAGCCCAATTGGCCAAGGTCGGTAAAGAAAAACCAGATTGTCCCGTTCGGATACTCCTGCGCAGCTGCATCGGCAAGCTGTGCACCGAGTTGATTCAATAGCCCCAGTGTTTCGTCCACTGGCTTGCCGATCTGTTTTGCCAGCAGCGCCGGTTCGTAGGCCTTGTAGTTCAAATACATCTCAAAATCCGCTATGATGCCCGGCATCCCAGCCTGACGCGCTGCCCGTACCGAGTTTCGCCAAATCTGCAAAAACTCTTTTTTGGCGCCGGACCTTTCTTCCAGGTCTAATCCGCTGGTGCGGCCAAAGTAGGGATCTCGAGCGTATGGTGAATCGAAGTCCGGATCTTTCCCTACCATCCGGTTCAGGAAGACCCAGGGCCAGTAGTCTCTACCATTGGTCTTTTTTAATTCCTGAAGTCGTGCCCTCATTTCTTCGACCGGAGGCGGTGGAGTCGTGTCGTATTGGGTGAGAAAACGTACAGCAAGCCCGTCGTATGGTGACTGGGTGAAAAGTGTCAGTTGCTCCGGTGTTAAGGTATTGGCTCTGTTGCCAGCGACAAGCATCAAGTAACCGTCAGGAAGCTCTCCTTGCTTTTTATCACTCCCCTCGCGCTCTGCAGCGATAGGAATCGCAAGGAAACAAATCGCGACGAATCCCGCCCCAAGAAAACGGCGAGACCCAAATGAGAATGACCAAGCCTTAGGAGGTGAACCGGACTTTCGTTTCCATCGCAACATGGCCTGCTCAGCGGAGCCCCGGCTGAATCGGAGGCAGGCCAAAACTGGGCAGGTCAACCTGATGAGCGTCGTCCGGTGAAGGGAACGAAAACTCCGCTTCCTCTTCCCCCAGCATGATGCTTTCCTGAGCTTCCATTTCCCCCACAAAATGTGCGGCTCTTACGGCCAAACCCGCCCACAGCCAGACAAAACCCTGCAACGCGAGGTTGTAAAACGTGAATTCGCCCACGTTCATGAACAATGCCAGGCAAAAAATTGCGAACCCCGCGCGAAGTACAAGCAGATTCCCCCTCAAGCGATCTTCCATATCCGAGCTTATGAACCTCAACGCCTTCAGACCGCTCATCATTTGCGACATTGGCCAAAGAAAGTAAGCGAGATAGCAAAGAAATCCGATGATTCCGTAGTACTTCAAGATGTCCAGGTATTCGGAATCGGTGTACACGCTCTCAAAAATTGTCTTGGCAGGGCCATGCCCGACCCACGGTGAGCTCAAGATGTAGTCGCCGGCTTCGATCCACAGCACATCAAGACGACCACGCAGCGAATCCACCTGCAGCGGATTCCTCAGTTGTTCAAAGCGATGGCTGGCCCAATACGAGCTCTGTTGCGCCTCTCCAAAAACAGGGATCAGCACTCCCACCAGAAAAAGCAGCCCGATAAGCTTTAGTCCGCGCCGCCGCGAAAAAATCCCGAAGGCCATGGCGACTAATAGGCCGCCGCCGCAGGCAAGCAGCCCGTAGCGCGAACTGGTTAGCGCCACAGTGATGACACACATTGCGGCAACGCAGAGATTTCTCGCCCTGCTTCCCAGGCCAAACAGAAACGCCAGCACGTAAATGGTCATGCACCAGCTCATCAATTGGCCAAGTGCATTCGGATTTCCCATGGTGGAAAAAATGCGGCCGTAGCGCACCAGAACGGTGTAGTTGTGGCCCATGTCTGTGTACAACGGCGTTAATCGCGCGACGATTCCCAAATGCAGGAACTGCGCCCACCCAAACACGCACACCAGCGCCACCGCCAGCCCGAAATAGTTCAGCGCAAGATTTAGTCCGCGCTCCGTAAGCTCCGCTTCATAAGCAAGCGTGAAGAAAAACACCGGCAGCCAGCATTTGGGAAGTTCAAAATAGTCTCTGTACGAAAGCGGATGGTGCAGAATCATGGTTCCGTAGATAAGCGAAAACCCGACTGACAGAGAAAACAACGCCCCGATGATGTAGAACTCGTGGAACCGCACCTGCTTAGCCAATCCCATGAAGTGCATTGCGGCATACGCGACCGCATACGCTATCAGCATCACGGTTTCCGTCCGCACCTGCGGCCAGTTGGCGTTGAGCGTCAGCGCAGGTGCAAGCACGGATACGCACAGGATCAAGATGAGTCCAGCCTCCCCAAGGGATTTCGCCATTTTCGTTCGCGGGGGCAGGGAACCCAATTCGATCATTTGGTCGACTGCAGTTTCGTTGAACATTCGATTTGGGAAGTAGTCCGTTTCCTAAACCACGGGGGTTGGGCGCAAACGGCCCGTGATGCGGTTCAATACCTGGCGATATGGCGCGAGTTCCGACCACGATGGAACCAGCAAAGCTTTCCAGGTGACTCCCAACTTGCGTCTCAGCACGATGGCCACCATTGTGGAATTAAGGAAGTACGCTGCTGACGACGCCAGCGCCGCGCCTTGAATTCCCATTCTCGGAATCAGCACCAGGTCCAGCACTACGGTGACGATCAAAGTCACAAACGCGAAAATCGAGGAATATTCCGGCATTCCGCGCGCCATCAGGTCAGCGCACATCACTTTCGACGCGGCCAGTGCCACGGTACCCGGAAGAATCCACCAGATGACGGGCACGCTGGCCAGGAACGATTCTCCAAAAACCATTGGAATCGCCCACGCGCTCAGCACCGCCACAATAACCGCGGCCAAAAACGCCATGGCTAACACCTGGCGGCAGATCAAGCAGGTAAATTCCGCGCCAGACTGCCCGTGCTGCCGCGCCGTTCGTGGCACCAGCGCCATCGCTGCTGCGTTGGGCACCTGCCAGATCGCTTCGGACACCATCACGCCAACCGCATACAAACCCACTGCCGCGGTGCTCAGATAGTAGTTCACAATGAATACGTCAAGGCGATAGTTGAAATACGTCGCCACATTGCCCAACTGTCCTCGAAATCCCAGGTTTAGGGCTTTTTTCACATGCGGCAATGCGGGGCGATTCGCTTGCTGAAACTTCAGGTGCCCTCGCAAAAATATCCGGGCAGATACAAGGGCGATCAAAAGCCCCGCGAGCATCGCCAGCATTCCAAGTTGCGCCGTCGCGTGAAAGACGGAAAGAAACAGCACCGCCAGGCCCAGCGTTGCAAATTGATTCAAAACTACTAGCACCGACCGTTCGCGAATCCGGTTCAACCCGATCAGCAAGGAAAGTGCGTAAGTGCCAAAGGTGCTTAACGGAATAGCAACCAGCACCAACCTCGCCAGCCCCGAATCGATCCCTCGTAGAAACCCTGGGTGCCACCACCAGAACATTGCAACCCAGATCCCGCAAGCGAGCGCCGAGCCCGCCAGTCCGCAAACAATCACCGATGGCAGCCACTCCGAACTCTTTCGCTTCTCATCTGCTGACCACAGCAGGATTGGGATTTCCCCGCCCAAACCTCCGACCAGAACTCCGCACCCCAGCACCATCATGCACAGGCTGATTTGCCCGCGCCCTACGGGTCCAAGAAAGCGCGCGTAAACCACTTCGAGCAGCAGTGAGGAAATCGCTCGACCAATTTGCGCGCTCAGAATGGTTGCGGTATTGATGATGAACTGATTGCGAGGTTTTTCCTTTTCAACCGGAACGACTGGAGTGTTTGCCGCCAGCGTACTTTCGGTGGTGGCCATGACTACAGCATTCCTTCGAGGCGTCGAAGAATGTCTTGTTTCAGGAGGCCACGCGAATAGGTTCTAAGGACTGCATGTCTCCCTGCCTCATTCAGTGCCAGACGTCCTTGTTGGTGTAGATCGAGCAAGCGAACGATTTCCCTCTGCGCATCCTCGTCACCACTCACCCGCACGCAGCCCTCCAGCGAATAGGTGTAGAGCACATGACGCCCGTGCCCCAGCGCCTCGCGCACCAGGAAAGAAAGCCCGTCATGACGCACCGGTCGCCACACCACGGCAGACTTTTTGTAAAACTCTCGCAAGTCTTGCACACGTCCGTGAATTCGGAGATTGCCTGGAGCGTTTACAATTCGCCCGGATTTCAGGCCCACCAGTTCAAACGGCACGTCGGGCAGATTCCGTGCCACCTGCAGAATCCGATCCAAGCCATACAAATAACCAACATCCACCGACGGCATATGCACCAGCACGGAAAACGTCTTGGGAAACGGTGAGGCCTCTTCCGGAATCAGTGAAGACGGGAGCGGCACTTGCTCACACCGCAATCCAAGCTCTTTCACTTCGTTGACCATCCAATCGGATTCGGCCCAGTGATGGAGTTTCTTCGTCACCCACGGATCGCTCTTGCCACTTGCCACAAAGCCCCGCTCGTCCAGCACATCGCTTCCTGCCCAGTGCATCACGATTCGCTTCTTGTTTAAGAGCTTGGCTGCGCGCAGAAATTTGCCTGCGGTTACGCGCCCGCCGATCTGGTAAGCGATGTCGCAGCGCATCAGTTCCCGTGTCATGGCAGCAAGATTTCCAATCCCCCGGTCCGGGTAAAACGTGAACTCCCAGCCGTCACCGCTCATCTCCCGAGCGAAACCGCTGCCAAAGTAGGGCAATCCATGAACGAGAACTCTGCGCATCGCCATCCGAGTCAATCCGTTTGTCAGGTTTGTTCCAGAAATCCTTCAGTGCTGAAGTCTCACCGAGTTTTGGCCGGCGCCGCAATGATTGCTTCCCAACGCCGAAGATAATCGTTTCGAATCGCTTTCAGCGAATATCGTTCTGCCGTCATCGCGATGGCAGGCTCATTAAGTTGCAGTTGTCTTCGTTCGTGCTGATCGTAGAGCCGCGAAATCTCGGCGCGATCCGCTTCCACATTCCCGCTCTGCCGGCAGTGGGGAAATGAATAACTCCAGATCACATGCCTGCCGTGCGACATCGCCTCCAGCGACATGAAGGAAAGCCCGTCATGCGCAACCGGCCGCCAATATACGCTGGAGCGCCGGTAAACCTCCGCCATATCCACGAGGCGCCCCTGGATTTTAAGATTCGGCGGAGGATTCGGAATCTGCCCGTTCGTAAGTCCGACAAGTTCAAACGGAATGTGCGACAAGCTCCGAGCAACATGCAAAATGCGATCTAGTCCGTAAAGTGGAGCGTGCGCTGCATCCGGCAGATACACCAGCACGGAGAAACGTTCTGGCAACGGATGAGGCCTTTCGACTGTGGGTACCCAGGTTATGGGTACAAATTCGCACTTTAGTCCGATGGCCCGGATTTCATCGCGCAACCACGGCGCGCCGGCCCAATGCGTCCTTTCCGCGATCCAAGGTTCGCAAATGCCTTGGCTGAATTGCATCTGCGCGCCCAGAACATCGCTGCCAGCCCAGAACATCACCACATTCTCTTTGTCAAAGAAGCGTGCAATGCGCAGGAATTTGCCGAACGAAATCCGCGAGCCCCACAAAAAGACCAGGTCCGCGGCGCGCAAGTCTCTCAACAGCGGGGCAAACGAGCGCAGTCGTTGGACACTGTGATGTCGAATCTCCCAGCCATCACTTTGGAACGCGCCAGGCAACTTCTTGCAGAAAAATTCCAAGCCGTGAAGCAGCACTTTGTGGGGTGAGCCAACTTTCATCCTGGCGGGTGAAGCTGGCTCCGCAGCTTCCAGAACAGGCCCGCGTTCAACTTCAGCCAGCTCGCTGGTGGAATTCATGGATTCGCAGAATTCCCGCAACTAATCGTTGCCTGCGGAGGCCGCAAATGTGCGAGGTGGCAAATCAAGAGAAGTGTGGCCTGGCAAACTCTCGACAACGTCCTGGTCCACGATCATCGTCGCACCACAGGCTACGCACTTGCCGATCCCTTCGTGGACTTCCATACGCACGCCGCACGAGCACATCCAGCCCACTTGCCGTGCGGGAACACCCACAACGAGGGCATAGGCCGGTACGTCTTTCGTCACCACCGCGCCCGCTCCCACAAAGGCGTACTCACCGACGGTGACGCCGCACACGATGGTCGAATTGGCTCCCAGGGTCGCGCCGCGCTTCACCAGCGTTACCTGATACTCCGCTTTCCGGTTCACATGGCTGCGCGGATTGATGACATTGGTGAAGACCATCGAGGGCCCGCAGAAAACGTCATCTTCCAGCTTCACGCCGGTATAAAGCGAGACGTTGTTCTGGATTTTCACGTTGTCGCCGATGGTCACGTCCGGCGAAACCAGTACGTTTTGCCCAAGATTGCAGTTCCGGCCGATTTTGCTCTTGGCCATCACATGAGAAAAATGCCACACCTTAGTGCCGTCGCCGATTTCACACGGCGAATCCACAAACGCGGACGGATGCACAAAATAACGTGGCGCGGCAGTGTGTGGCGAGACCGCCAGTCCATGCTTTTGGATCGATTCGCCACACGCATGCAGGATGCGCAGTACCTTCACCCCATTTTCGCCATCCGTGTTCGGTGTTGTGCGGTCCCGCACGCAGTCAAGAAAGTGCTGGCATTCCAGTCGCAGCGGTTCGGTGTTGTTTATCGGCACCACGGTCCCTTCTGCCTTGCGGATCACCGGCCGGCGGTCCACCCAATCGATCCGGTGTGGATACACTGTCAGTTTCTGCTGGGGATTCGTGTCGTCAAACACGGCCATCTGACGATCACCAACAACAACGAGCCTCTGCTCCTTGTAGGGGTGAATCCAACTAACAAAGATGTGCGCCTTTACGCCACTGGCAAAACTCAGCACGGAAAACGTCACGTCGGAAATCGGGTGGTTTAGATAGCTTGCGCCTTGCGCGGAAATGTGTACCGGCATCTCATCGAGCAAGTGCAGAATCGCGGAAATGTCGTGCGGCGCAAAGCTCCACAGGATATTCTCCTCGGTCCGCAATTTGCCAAGATTCAAACGAGATGAACTGATGTACTCGATTTTTCCGAGCTCACCGCTGTGCAATAGACGACGCAATTCGATAATCGCCGGGTGATAGTGCAGCAAATGACCGACCATCAGGATGCGGTTCTTCTGGCGGGCCAGCTTTACGAGTTCCTCGCCCTCTTCTACGTGGAGCGCCAGCGGCTTCTCCACGAAAACATCCTTCCCGGCAAGCAGGGCTTTCTTCGCCATGGCGTGATGCTGCGCCGCGGGGGCGGCAATGACCACGGCATCGATGTTCTCCATAGTCAGAAGTTCATCGAACTCCGGCGTTCCCGGCACCGAAAAGTTCTTTGTCATGGTGTCCAGATTGGCCTGGCTGACATCGCAAACGGCGCCAAGGCTCCCTAGTTCATGGAAATTGCGGACCAGATTGCGCCCCCAATAGCCGCACCCGGCAACACCAACAACGGGATGTTCAGTCCTACGCATGCCACTCTCCTTTGGAGCGACTTCTGCTTTCAATTTGTGTTGCGGGGCGTTCTTCTCGATTGACACTCTTGGTACCGCAGTAAGTGTTACGCCGCGATTGCGGGGCAATGAGTTGTTGAAGAGTTTTTGATGCCCAGCTGGTTGCTACGGAAAAATATCTTTCGATTCAGACAAAACGGCCCACTGGGGTGGGGCTCCAACAACGAAGCCGCTTACAACGCGGCGACGCGATAACCCAAGCCGTAAAAAGCCACGCCATTCACAGCCGCCATCCCGATCTGTCCCATCACGTGAAGCGTCTGCTTGGTTCCGCTCACGGGCACAAACAGAATGTCGTTGGGCCGCAGGGGCGTATCGCCTTCTTTACCCGACATGATTTTGGCCAAATCAATCGGGATGTTTTCACGCGCGGAACCGTCTGCATTCCGCCGGATGATCAGCGCATTGCGTTCGGCTGCCACCGAGGTCATGCCTTCGGCCAGCGCGATCGCTTGCAGCGCGGTTACTCCGGCGCTGCGGTCCTGCTGCACGAAGCCTCCCGGTTTCGTCACGGCACCAACCACATAGACCACGTCTGCTGTTGCCACGTTGATTACATCGCCGTCGTGGACTTCGACGTTTACACCGGCGTCGCTCCCGCTCATGAGTTTCCCCAGTTCAAATGTTTGCGTAGTCTCGGCAGCCTTCGGCTCTATGGAAGAAACGGTGTTTGCAGAAATCAGTGTCACTCGGTTGCCGGTTGTTGGCATCAAGCCCGCCTCGGATATGGCTTGGACCACTGTTGTGCGTTTGTGCAGGGGGTAGCTCCCAGGCTTTGTAACCGCACCAACAATCGTGACTGACTTGCTGTGGTATTCCTCCACAAACACATTCACGGTCGGGTCCCGGTAGAGCTTCGCGTCTTCCAGCGCCTTGCGCAGTTCTGTCGAGAGTTCCATCGCTGTCTTGCCCTCGGCTTTTATAGGTTCGGGAAGAGAAGTCATCACGAGGTAGCCAGACTGATTCACGCGGAACCTCCCGCTGAATTCCGGCGCGTCGGTTACGGAAATAGCCAGCACATCCTCGGGCCCGACGCGATAATCATCCGCCGCGGGCATGGGCGCAGGAACTATGGGACCAGGTTCAGCTTGGCTTTCCTGCGCCGACAGCCGCAAGCCGGGTATTGCCGCTACAAAGGCCAGGGCAAGCGCACTCGCCAGGGCGACACGAATCAGAATTAGATTGAGCATTGTGCGTCTCTCCGGTCGTGGTGCTGAGGAAGAAGCGATCAAGGTCACTTGCCCGCTCCGGCGCACTTCGTCTTCGAGTTCTCTGAATTGAGAGATTCGCCCGAATTCAGGAAGCTCTCGGTGGGGTAATATCCCTGCAGCTTCGAGGAACTGTGGCCGAAATTGTAGTAGCGGTAATCGGGTGACGAGAAATCCATGCCATTGACGACCACTCCCAGGATGTTTGCCCCGATTTCCTGAAGCCCCTCGATGCAACGAACGATTGCGCGTCGCGTCGTCAAGCCACAGCGGCCGACCAGCAGCACGCCATCCACGAGTCGCGAAAGTTCACGCGCATCGGAAAATGGAATGCTCGGCGGAGAATCGATCACCACGTAGTCAAAGCGCGATTTTAACTCGCCCAAGAGTTCCGCCATCTTGGGGGAGCCGATCAATTCACTCGGGTTCGAAGGCCGCATACTGCTTGCCAATACCGATAAATTGGCGCGACCGGGCGGCGTAAGCAGAACTTGCTCCAAAGTGCGCGTTCCGGCAAGCGCATAAATCCAACTGGTAGTTGGTGGAGCGTCAAAAATGCGCGAAATCATCGGCTTGCGCATGTCCGCGTCCACCAGGCAAGTTTTGCCTTTCAGAGACAGTGCAGTGGCCAGATTCATGGCCACCGTGCTTTTGCCCTCCTCAGCCGCGGGCGAAGTTACCAGGATTGTTCGAGGTGTTTTCTCTCCACTCGCATAGAGCAGCGAGGCCCGCATTTCACGGAACGCTTCCGCCTCAATGGCATAGCCCTGCACGGGCAGCAGCTTTGGCTCGCTGTTTGGAAAACCGTTTTTGCCCGGTTGCATTCCAAACAACTGTTCCTGTGAAGGTAGCGCCCGTGTGCCGTTTGAATGCGCGACATGTATTCCGAACAGAGGCACCATCGCGATCGAAGGGAGTCCCGTCCATTCCACCACGTCATCCGGAGTTCGAATGGTGTTGTCCATTCCTTCTCGCACGAATGCCAGCACCACGGAGAAAATCATGCCCAGCACGCTGCCCATGGCCACCATCAGCAACCGATGGGGAGCCGTCGGCTTATCGAGCACAGACGCCGGATCAACAACACGGATGTTGCTCGATTTGAGCCCCGCGTAAAGTCCCGCTTCCTTCAGTCGAGCCAGCAGCGAGTTGTACAAATCCGCGTTGGCCCTCGCATCGTCCTTGAGCACTCGGTAGCGAACCATGCGCTCGTTCACGTCGCCCATTTGCACTTTCAGGTGCGCCACCGAGGCGTTCATCAATTGCTCGCGCTCTTTAGCCGCGGAAAACGAGGTCCGCACCTGATCCGATATGCGCAGCTTTTCCGCCTCGCGTTGCGCGGCAAGTTCATTCACTTCGTTCAGCAATTTCTTGTAATTGTTGTTTTGCTCCCCGTAGATCGCGCGTGCCTCCGCCAGCTTCGCGCTCGCTTCCGCGTATTGCGAGGTTATGTTCTGGTAGACGGTGCTCAGCTGAAGCTGTGGCAAGGAGTCGGCTTGGCCGCCTTCGATCATCCGCACGTACGCTTCGGCCTGAATCCGATCCGCCTGAGCCTCCGCCAGTTGGCGGCTGACGCCACTGACCAACTGGGACGTGGGTCCGTCTTTTTCATCCTCTTCTACCAGGCCATAGCGTTTCTGGTACGCGACAACCGCCTGATTCGATTCTTCCACGTGGCGGCGAAGATCCCCCAGTTGACCCAACAGCCAATCGGAGGCCTGCATCGTTGTCGTGTAGCGCGTCTTGAAGTGCTGGTCGATAAACTGTGAAACGATGTTGTTGGTTACTTGTTGCGCAACGCGCGGGTCGTTGCTTGCGAAACTTACTTCCACCAGCCGACTTCCCCGCACGATGTTCACGCTCAGCCTGTTGCGAAACTGCCGCAGCGCAATGGTTTCCAAGGGTGTGCGGTCTGCCGCGCGGAACTGCTCATCAAGTGTGTCTTCGTCTGCCCGGTGTTTTGTTTCGTTTGTGATCTCCGCCGAGCCTGTTCCATACCGCGTGATGTTCTTCTCCCCCACCAGTTCCTTGCTTAGGTCGAGGTGCAACGCGCGGATTACATGTGTGGCCAGTTCGTCGCTCTGCAGGATCTGTGACTGCGTCTCCAAGTATTCCTGATTATTTTCGAAGCTCGAGTCCGCCTCCCGCGGGGAAAGTGCAGCCGATCCGGGCGGGTCTATCTGAATTCTCGCCACCGGCGCGTACAAATCCTTCATGTGGTAAGCGTAACCAACCACCAGCATCGTAATCAGCACCGCGAGTAAAACCACGAAGAGCCGGTTTTTCCCAAGCACCCGCAAGACCTGCTCCCAATGGTAGGGGTTTGCCACTGACGAGGAATATGCTCGCGTTGCGGGCAACGCAATAGGGAGAAGCGCCGCGCCGCCGGGAAGATTTCTTCCGGCTCTCAGGAAATTGTGTTCATTTCCCATGGCTGCACTCACTTGTCCGGGCGATACCAGCGCTAGCCGTCACACCCTGAACCAGCCGGCCGGATTCCCAGGAACTCGCCGGTGGCTGCGAAGAAAGTTTTTCAGGTGCATGGGTACCGATGCGTTCCAGGTCTAATAGGTCGATTTCGATCGCCGCCGATTTGCGAAGCAGTTCAAGCGAAACAATCACGCGGCATTGGTTCTTCACCCGAACAAGAATGCCGGCCAGTCCTGCCAAGGGCCCGCGAAGCACACGGACCCGATCTCCTCTGTCCAGGAAAGCGTGCGGTTGTACATTCAACGGCGCTTCCACCATCCGGCGGACCGTCGCGAGTTCGTGTTCTTCCAATAGAACAGGCACACCCGCGTTGCTGACAAACCAGCAGACCCCAGCGGTTTGCAGGATTTGCACGCGCGTATCTACATCGCATCGGACGAATACATAGTTGGGAAAGAGCGGCAGGAGAACGACCTGAGTGCGGTCAGACCAACGGCTGCGTTTGCGGTAAAGGGGGAGAAGAGCTTCGAATCCCTTCTGAGTGAGAAGCTGGGCGGCGGATTTTTCGTGCTGGTGGCGAGTGTAAACCGCGTACCAGCCAAAGGGCATTGCTCCAATGGAGGGAAGGGTACTGTGATTCGACGGATGCATATAGCTCCGCTTTCTGACTCACAACGGCTCAGCGCGTGAATCGTCTCCCAAGTACTGCCTGCATGATCCTGGGAGGAGCGGACTCTGCAGTACAACCGGCCACGGAATAGCGAAAACCAACTCGCGAAGAGTGGGGTTTTGCAAGCATGGTTTCAAGCGCCGGAAAACTGCATGGTGCCAGTTGCAGTCTTCGCTTCTTGCAAGAAACCCAGCGCTGGGGTGCGGGGTCACCCAAAAAGATCCTCGCGTTGTGCCGAATCATTACAGGGGCTCTCTGCATTCGCAAGATTCCAAACCTAACGGGTCAATTCTTCGTCTTGGCCGTCCCGAATCGGCACATAAAGAAAACTTTGCCCTAGAGCAGTTCGCCGCTGAGTGGGAACGACAAAAGTCACGAATGGGAGACTCCTTCCGGCGCCAACTTGATGGGTACAATTGTCACCAGTCGTAGGAGCGATCCCGCAGGCCTTCCATGAATGGTCTGACACAATCCGTGCGAGTGTTACGCCAGCGAAATATTGCGCAAAGTGCGCGTGAATGCTGGCAAAGCGGTGGGCCGGACGCTCACTTCCCTGGCGGGCGAGAGAGCGCGTCGCATGGCTATGTGTCAGTAAGATGAACGAAAAATGTCTCGTCTGTACCACTGATAGCCGGTTCCAACGGCAATCTTCGTGCCCTGGCCAGCCTGCGGGCGTTCCTCAAAGAGATAGAAAGTTTTCATCTGTCATTCACTTCTTTAGATGGGCTAGCCGTTTAGAATGCAGCTCAATCTCAGCGACAGTTAGTGAACCCAGCTGAAAAATCGAGTGGGACAACTTATGCCGGTTTCAATTTTGATTGCCGAAGAGAGCTTTTTGGGCGCAGACTTGCTCGGCTCCGCGCTAAAACGCTGCCAGAACTATTTTGACGTCGTGGCGCAGGTCTCCAACCTTGCCGAAGCCACGAAATCACTGGCGGAGTGCAAGCCTCAAGTCGCTTTAGTCAGCATCAGCCTCCGCGACGGCCAGAATGCCGGCTACAAGCTGATTTCCCATATCAGGGAGCACTTTCCACACACCTCTATCGTCGCCCTGCTCCGCGATTCCCAACACGAGCTTGTTTTGGAAGCATTCCGCTGTGGAGCCCGCGGTGTGATCTCACGGGATCAGGCGTTCCGCGTACTCGTGAAATGCATCCGCAAAGTGAACGAAGGGGAGATTTGGGCCAGTCCGGATCAGATTGGCCTGGTCTTTGAGAATCTAAAGCGAAATTCCGGCACGACGGCGATGCATAATCCAGAGAAGGATCTGACCGGCTTGACGCCGCGGGAGCGTGATGTCGCTAACCTTGTGATGGAAGGCTTCCGCAACGCGGAAATCGGCGCCCGGCTAAACGTCAGCGAGCACACCGTGCGAAACTACATCATGCGCATTTACGACAAGCTCGGGGTTTCGAATCGAGTCCAATTAACCCGGCAGTGCGCCGGAGTCGTTCGGGCTCATGCAGCGGGATGATGTAAACAGGAGCAACAGAATCACAACTAATCGTTTCCTTCGGCAGTCGAGGTTAGCGCCTGCCGGCGTGTCTCCATATCCAGTTCAATCGTTTCCTGCAGCTTCCTGGCCGATTTCTTCACCAGGAAGTTACCCAGGATCACCGCGTCCATCTCCGTGCGCAAGAAACAGTCCAGAGCCTCTTCCGGGCGATTTACCACCGGCTCATTGTCGTTGAACGACGTGTTCACCACCATTGGCACTCCGGTCTGTTTCTCAAACGCCTTAATTAATCCCCAATAGCGAGGATTCGCTTCCTGCGTGACCGTTTGCAGCCGCGCCGTCCCATCCACGTGCGTCGGTGCCGGGATCAACTCCCGCTTTTCCGGCCGCACAGGATACGCCAGCGACATAAATGGAGAAGGGTGCGACCTTTCGAACCAGTCCCCCGTAGCGTCTGCCAGCACAGATGGCGCAAACGGCCGGAAAATTTCCCGGTGCTTGATTCGCCGGTTCAGGATTTCCTTCATGTCCGGCCGGCGTGGATCCGCCACGATGCTTCGATTGCCCAGGGCTCTTGGACCCCATTCGCTGCGGCCCTGGAACCACCCCAATATCTTTCCGTCCGCGATGATTCCCGCAGCGTGTTCCAGCAGTTCTGCCTCGGACAGTTCAGCCACTTGATGTTCGCCCCAACTCAGGCCTCGGGACTCCAGCGCGCTGCGGATCTCTCCACGGTGAAAGTCGGGACCCCAATAAGCATGATTCATCACGAAATTCCGGGGTTTCCCCAGCACCTGATTCCACACGTAAAATGCCGCCCCGACAGCAAGGCCCGCATCTCCCGCGGCCGGATGAACAAAAACCTTCTCGAAGGGCGTGGATTCGAGCGCCTTGCCGTTTGCGACGCAGTTGAACGCCACGCCGCCCGCCAGACAAACTTTGCGATTTCCAGTCTTTTTGGCCAGATTGCACAGCATCCCTAAGTACACTTCTTCCAGCCGTGCTTGCAGGGATGCCGCAAGGTTGCGGTGCCACTTCTCAAGCGGCTCTTCGGGATTCCGCGCAGGACCGAATAGCCGGGCCAGCTCATCGGAATAAAATCGCCGGCGTCCCGCGGTCTTCCCATTGCCGGGATACACGATGGGAACGTTCTTGGTGTGGTGAATGAAATACTTCAGGTCCAGTCGGAAATCGATGCTTTGTTTCTTCTCGTCGTAGAGCACGATCTTTCGAAACGCGTCCAGGTATTCGGGTTCGCCATACGCTGCAAGCCCCATCACCTTGTATTCATCCCCAAACTTAGGGAATCCCAGGTATTGCGAAATCGCGCTGTAGTACATGCCCAGCGAATGCGGAAATGATACCGCTCCGTCGATCGCCATCCGGCTGCCATTTCCGCTTCCCCACATGCAACTTGCGAAATCACCGAGGCTGTCAATGGAAAAGACAGCGGCGTCCTCAAAAGGCGACACAAAAAATGCGCTGGCCATGTGTGCTTGGTGGTGCTCCATGCGATGAACTCTCGCCTTCAGCGAAGCTGGGTCGCATTCCAGTGCATCTTCCAACGTGGTGGGAATTTTCGAATAGCGCGTATTGTCTTTGGTCCGCTTCCAGGCAAAGGAAGGCATGCTCAAGGCGAATAGCAGCTTTTTCCCAAGTCGCGCATAAGGGTTCCTGGGGATCGCGATGTGATCAATGTCCGAAGCTTTGAGTCCCGCCTCCTTCATGCAAAAGCGGACCGCTAACGTTGGAAAACCACCCCAATACTTGATCCGGTTAAACCGTTCTTCCTCGCACGCCGCCACCAGTTTTCCATCACAAACGATCGCCGCAGCGGCGCTTTCGTGGTACGACGTGATCCCGAGAATATTCATGAAAAAGGCTCTCCCCAAACGGCGATTGGAGCGGCGCAATCACGCTGAGTCGCCCGAATTGGCCTTCATTTGATTTGTAGAACGTTTGTCAGTCAATTTATCGGTAGTCTCTTTACAACAGCATGAATGGCGCATCAATACTTTGCGCCCGCCACTTTCTTTCCAGAAAAATTCAAAGAACCTTTTCTTTCTACCGCTTACGCCAAAAATCTGCGGTGCCCCTCCGCGAACGCAAGATAGCCGTCGAGAAATGCAATTCCCTTGAAGCGGCTTTCCAGACGCTTCATGAACGATACGGCTTGCCCGGATACCAATGGCCTCGCCAGGGGGCTCAGCAGAATTCTCCGGCCAATGGGCAGTCCTTGAAAGCCCATGCCCGCTTTAAACTCTTCCAGGGCGGGCTGCGCCGTAAGCGATTCCAGTCCATAGGAAACGCGGCGGACTCCAGGAGTTTGCAGCAGGCGCTGGGTAACCCAGAAGATCAGCGCGTTCATTGGTCGCAACTGCAAATATCCAGTACTCGCAAACGGGTGGTACGTATAGGCATAGTCTTCCACGCGCACAATGAGTGTGTAAGCGCACAATTCCGCGCCGACGAACGCACCGTAAGCTTCCACATCAGGCGTTTTCGCGCAGTTCGTCAGGTAATTCTCCCAAAGACTCTGTTCGCGCAAATGTCCGGGGCCCATACGCCCCTGCCGCTGAAAAACGCTCTGGTTGATCGCGCATCCGTTCCGTTTCAGTTCGGCAAACTCAATCTGCCGGACCATGCAATTCTTCAATCCCTGCCGAACTTTGTTTCGAGCTTTTGCATCCAGTGATTCCAGGCTGTATTCCCGGTCTTCGCAAACGTATTCCTTGCTGGGCGTTCCCTCCGCTTCGTCACAGCTATAACGCAGCACCAGATAGCCGCGGAGGAACAGATTCCAGGCCTCGGCGGAACTCAAGTGGATCCGCGTGTGCGGCGGGATGCTTTCCAGGCACAAGCTTTGCTTTTCAACCCACAAATGGCCACCCGCGCGCACCGTGCCCATACCCTGTGCTTTCAGAAATTGCGCGTAGGCTTCGGCATCCATGGTTCAGTCACCGTCCGTAGTTTTGACGGCCGCGAACTGGCGCAGCCTGTATCAAAGCCATTACTTTCCTGAGTACTGAGAAGTGTAAAGCCCCGTCAATGAATGGCAGGTTTCAGGTTCGTGAAGGCCTTGGAGAAAAGCTTTGCCCCGCACTGTAACGCTATGTTCATGCCGGTCTGGGATAATTTTCGCCTTCGCGAAGACTCTTTCATGGCAAATACTTCGACCACCGCGTCACCCCTGCAGCGCACCAGTTCCATCCCTTTCATTCCGGAACTTGACGGCGTAAGGGGCATCGCGGTCTCTCTGGTCTTGCTATTCCACCTTCAGGTGCCTTTGTTCGGCCTCGGCTGGTGTGGCGTGGATCTTTTCTTTGCCCTCTCCGGATATTTGATCACCACGATTCTCCTTGCCACCAAGGATTCGCCAAACTATTTCCGGAATTTCTACGCTCGCCGGGTCCTGCGGATTTTTCCCCTCTATTTTGCGGCTCTGTTCGCGGTTTTCTTCGTGGCTCTTCCTGTGGCGGAACGCCTGCATCTGACCCATGCAGTGTCAATTTCCGAGCAGCTTTGGTATTGGTTCTACCTCTCGAACTGGCGGAACGCCTCGGGCCACATCCTCTACTACCTCAGTCATTTCTGGACCCTGGCGGTCGAAGAACAGTTCTATCTGGTTTGGCCCCTACTGGTTTTTCTGCTGAGCCGCCGCTCGCTCTTAAAGGTTTGCGCAGGCGCAATTGTCCTTTGCCTCGTGGCGAGGACCGCGCTCTCCGGCGACCCCGCACTCACGGAGTTGCTCCATCGGGGAACCATCTTTCGAATGGACGACCTTGCCTGGGGCGCGCTGCTCGCTTTGGCCGCTTGCGACCCTCAGTTGGCACTTCTGCTAAGGAAATGGGGGAAATTTGCGGCAATTCTCGCCATCCTGGCACTGACGTCAATCCTGATTTTTGTGGGCCCCACGGCGCTGTCCCGGCCCATGCTTTCGCTCGGTTATACGACCCTGGGGCTTCTTTCTGCCTGCCTGGTCTCGGCCGCTTCGCGTCGGGGAAGCCCCATCCGTTGGGCCAGCCGGATTCTGAACTTTGGCCCGCTCCGCAGCTTCGGTAAATACAGCTACGGAATTTATGTTCTCCACTATCCAATAGTAATTCTTCTGCAAATGGTCGGCAGCCGGATTGCGACAAAACCACCGTTGCTGGAAGCCGGCGGCCCGTTCCTCGTATTCAAAGTTAGTTTGGGATTCGCTTTGTCGTATGTCGCGGCTCTGATTTCCTGGAATTTGCTGGAGGCGCCCATCCTTCGATGGAAAGTCCGATTCGCTTATATTCCCGGCCGCGATACCCAACCGTTGCTCCAGACCAGTCTGATTCCAGAGCCAGCCTCCAAGGCCGGCCTCAATTCGGCTGTCGGATGATTAGGCATAGACCGCTGGCCTTGCCTTAATTTATTTGCTCGCGGAGTTTAAACGCAGGCCACTACCCCAATGTTTCCGGGAATCAGACCCCTTGGGCGAGCCGTGGCGTCCACCGGCCAGTTGCCGTCTGGCTTTCAGGAAATTCACATACCCGGCTTGATGAAAGCGCTATAGAACACCAAAAACCGCGGTTGCGCATCCGTCGGCGCTGTTCCGGTTGTCGCTGGCACCAGTTGGCCCGGCGTTGTGTTGTTGCCGGTTCCGGTGACGATTGTGAACAGGGAGAGTTCGTTGCTCCCAGAATTGTCAACAACGAGGAAGTTCCCCGAGGGATCAATCGCAATCCCGTTTGGAGAAACACCCACAGGTTGCGGCTGGCCGATGGGGTCGCCAAAAATGGTTCCCGCCACTGGCACGATGAACGGATAGGAAAACACTTGTCCGCCGTTTGCGCCACCCTTATCCAGGACATACAAATATAGTCCGGCCGGGTCCGTCTTGGCGTTGATGATTTGCGTCGCGCCGGCCACGGAAAGCGTCCCGTCGGCCGACCACGTTCCGTCACCATTGATGGCGAATGCGCTCACGGAATTGTCGCCGCTGTTGGCCACAAACATTCGTCCTTGGCTGTCGGTGGTTCCATACACGGGCCCGCTGCCGGTCATTGGGAGCTGCGTTGCGGAGCCAACGGGCGTCAATGTCCCATCAAAGTTGATGAGATAACCGCTGATGATGTTGCTACCCGCATTCACCACGTATAGGAATTGGCCAGTGCGGTCGGTCATCACCCAGCTCGGATTGTTGAAAGTGAAATTCGCCCCGCTGAATGGAGCCCCGTTTGTAACAGGTTGCAGGCTGCCGAGAGGCGTCGCTCCGGTCTGCGACTGCTGAATGGTGAAGCCGTAAAGTGTGTTCGCACCGCTATCGATGACGTAGAGGAACTGCCCGGCCGGATCGATCACGCCAATGTTTTTTCCGCCGCTGCCTGCAAGCACGGGTGGATAGGGTGCGGGCATCGCATTGTCCAGCAACGTCAGCGTGCCCGCTGGCGTTGCCGCCGTACCAGCACCGGGAGGCGTGACCTGATAGACATGCACGAAACTCGAAGAATCGATCGAATACAGAAAATTTCCGGAGGGATTCAGCAGCACTTGCTGCGGGGCGGCTGCGGACGTAGTTGCGAGCGGCGTTAGCGTGCCGAGGAACGCGGCCGAAGTGAAGCCGGAAATCGATCCAGTTCCATTGCCCTTTGAATCTGCTACATAGGCAAAATTCGCCTTGGCTGCCACTACCGTCACGTCCGTCGAACCGGTCAATCCATTCCCTCCGAATTCCGTGGCCGTAATCGTTGCGGTGCCCTTGCTGGCACCAAAAGCGGCGCCCGTGAACGCGGAAATGATGCTGCTCTTGCTGCTGGAGCTCCACTGCAGCGTTCCCGTCAGGGGATGCGTCGTCCCATCACTATATAATTCCACCGCAGAGAAGGTTTGCGACGTGCCGACCGCCAGCGTCGGAGTCACCGGCGTAATCTGCAGCGACGTCGGACCCGGCGGTCCAACAGTGAGCTGCGTCGTGTTGCTTACGCCGCACACGCTTGCATCAATGATCGCGGTTCCCTGGCCGACGCTTGTCGCCAGGCCCCCGACTGGCTGAATCGTTGCCACATTCGTGTTGCTGCTGCTCCAGGTCACCAAGCTCGTGATATCTCGGGTATTCGAGCTCCCGTCGGGCTGCGTGAACGTGCCCAACGCCGAAAATTGTAGCGTGGTCTGATTCGCGGGCACGCCGATCGGTTGCGTGGCGTTTGGCGGATTCACTAGAAGGGAATTTAGTTGGTCCACATAGAGCGGCGAACTGCCACCATTTGCTTTGCCAATGTTGGCTGCGATATAGGTAATCCCCAGCGCTACACCGGTTGCATTTCCGTTGTTGTCAATCGTCGCAGCGGCGGAATTCGAGGAACTCCACGTCACTAGACTCGTCACATCCTTGGTCGTACCGTCCAGGTACGTCGCCACCGCGGAATACTGTAAGTTGTCGCAAGTCGCCGTGGAAAAATCCTCCGGCCGAGGCTTCTGCGGCGTCGGCACCGATTTGAAGTTGGATCGCTGGAATTGGGCTCTGGCGCCAGCCGGCGCTCCCACGAACATGGTCCCGTTTCCCGGGGTAATGCTCAGG
>Ga0209698_10000235_pt1 | contig 59926 bp, 51 predicted proteins | sample LitLauG_LLR_2012_FD_187203 | JGI IMG/M metagenome (GOLD analysis project Ga0209698, IMG submission 187203) | Freshwater sediment microbial communities from Pennsylvania, USA - Little Laurel Run_MetaG_LLR_2012 (SPAdes) (version 2) | ecosystem: Environmental > Aquatic > Freshwater > Creek >... | reverse complement strand
CGGCCGCCGCGGCGGCCGTACTCAGTCGGGTGGAAGGATCGTGGCCCATGTTTCGGTCAATGCGCTGTGATCGTGTTCAAGGAAGGCACGCACCTCGACGGGCCGCGCGGGCTGCAGGCGCTCGATCCGCAGCGTCATGCGCCAAAAGCCGGTGGCCTGGCTGCGGTACGCGTTGTGCTCGACGACCCGCGCATTGGCGCTTGCGCTTGCCACGGCGGCCACCGCGGCGTCGGCCGGCAGCTCGCGCAGCGCGGGTCCATCGAAGTCGACCACGTACTGCACTTCGTTCGGATCGCGCGGGCGGCCCGGCGGCGCGAAGCCGTGCCCGAACCGCGATTGCACGGTCCAGCCCGCCGGCGGGCGCTGCGGTTGATCGCCCTGCCAGCTGATCTGGTAGGCGTAGTCCAACGGCTCGCCCGGCCGCGGCGGGCGCTCGGGCACCCAGTAGGCGACGATGTTGTCGTTGGTTTCGTCCGGCGTGGGCAGCTGCACCAGCTCGATGCGCCCCGGGCCCCAGTGCCCCTGCGGAGTGATCCAGCAGCTGGGCCGCCGCTCGTAGCGGGCTTCGGTGTCTTCGTAGCTCGCGAAGCTGCGGTCCCGCTGCATCAGGCCGAAGCCCTTGAGGTCGCGGGCGGCAAAGGACGTCACCAGCGGCCGCGCCGGATTGACCAGCGGGCGCCACAACCACTCGCCGCCCGCAGGGGCGTCGCCGGTGGCAACCATCAGGCCGTCGGAATCGTGCACCTCGGGGCGGAAGTCGCCCGTGCGCGGCTGGTTCTCACCGTGCAGGTACATGCTGGTGAGCGGCGCCAGCCCGAGCGTGGTCACGCCGGCGCGCAGGTAAAGGCGCGCCTGCACGTCGATCACGGTGTCACGGCCCGGCTGCAGCAGGAAGCGATAGGCACCGGCGGCGCGCGGCGAATCGAGCAGCGCATGGATCACCAGCGAGGTGGCCTGCGGCGCCGGACGCTCGAGCCAGAATTCGACGAAGCGCGGGAACTCCTCGCCCTGGGCGCCGCCGGTGTCGATCGCCAGCCCGCGCCCCGACAGGCCGTAGCGCTGCCCCTGGCCCACTGCCCGGAAATAGCTGGCTCCCAGAAACACCACCAGCTCGTCCTTGTAATCGGGAGCATTCAACGCGTAGTGGACGCGGAAACCGGCCACGCCCAGGTCCCCCCAGTGCTGCGGCGACAGCCCGTTGCTGCCGTAGTCGAAGTCGCGCGGATCGAACGCGATGCGCCGCACGCCCTGCGCGGTGATTTCGTTGATCGCGACCGGATGCGTCTGGTACTTGCCCAGGTGGAAGAACATCACCTCGAACGGCAGGCCCTGGCTGCGCCACAACGCCTTGGCCGGATCGAAGCGGATGGACCGGTACTGGTCGTAGCTGAGCTTCTCCAGTTCCTCCGGAAGCCGGTCGGGCGCCGGCGCGTAGGCCCTGCTCGCCAGCTCGCGCGCCCGTTCGGCCACGTCCTGAAAGGCGAATGCGTGGGCCTGGCCGGACAGCAGAAAGAGCAGCGAAGCGGCCGCGGCCAGGATCGGCGCGGCGGCGTGCCGGATCGGCGGTCGGGGGCGGGACAGAAACGATGGCAACGGCGGAGCCTGGTTTGGCCGGGGAGTAAAACGGCCAAGGGGAGGACGGAAGCAATCGCCGTGCCGGCCTGAAAACCGCTTTAAATCAGACAGTTACTGGACGACTCCGGGGCTGAGGCAGCGGCCATCGCTGAAAACCCATGAATCCGGATCATTTGTGTCGCCGGGCGGCGACGATTGCGTTGCAGCATGACTGCAAGCGATTGAATTACTGAAGATTTGTGCTGTCTCTAGTCGGCGACAGGCGGTTCGCCGCGGAACTGGCCGGGGGTCAGCCCGTGCTTTTGCAGCAGGCGGTAAAACTCGGTGCGGTTGCGCTCGGCCAGGCGCGCGGCGTCGGTCGCGTTGCCGTCGGTGAGCTTGAGCAGGCCCACCAGGTAGTCGCGCTCGAAACGCTGGCGCGCCCGTGCATAGCTGAGCACTTCCATGGTCGGTGCGCGCAGCGCGCGCTGCACGAGCGTGAGCGAAATCAAGGGCGTGGCGGTCAGGGCGCAGACCTGCTCCACCACGTTGTGCAGTTGCCGCACGTTGCCGGGCCAGTTGGCCGTCGTCAGGGCCTTCATCGCGTCGGGTGCAAAACCGTTCACGCGCTTGCCGTACTTTTCGCTCAGGCGCGCCAGAAAGTGGTTGGCCAGCAGCGGGATGTCCTCGCGCCGTTCCCCCAGCGTGGGCAGGCGCAACGAGACGACGTTGAGCCGGTAGTACAGATCCTCGCGGAACTGACCCTCGGCCATCGCCGATTCGAGGTCCCGATTGGTGGCCGACAGGATCCGCACGTCCACCGGCACCGACTGGCTGGCGCCCACTGGCCGCAATGAACGTTCCTGCAGAACGCGCAACAGCTTCACCTGCAGCGCGGGCGGCATGTCGCCGATCTCGTCCAGGAACAGCGTGCCGCCGTCGGCCGTGACGAACAGTCCCCGGTGGTTGTCGACCGCACCGGTGAACGCGCCGCGGACGTGACCGAACAGCTCGGATTCCAGCAACGCTTCGGGAATGGCGCTGCAGTTGACCGCGACGAAAGGCCGGGCCGCCCGCGGGCTGGCGCGATGGATCGCGTGGGCGAGCAACTCCTTGCCGGTGCCGCTTTCGCCGATGATCAGCACCCTGGCGTCGGATGCCGCCACCATCTTCGCCTCGGCCAGCAGGTCGGCCATGCCATTGGAGCGGCTGATGATCGCGGCCCGCCAGGCCTCGTCGGGCGATTGCGCGTCGGCGGCCTGCGAGGGAAGCGCCAGTGCCTGGTTCACCTTGTCCAGCAGCGCCTTGCCGTCGAACGGCTTCGTGAGGTAGCTGAACACCCCGCGCGCGGTGGCCTCTACCGCGTCGGGGATGGTGCCGTGCGCCGTCAGCAGGATCACCGGGAGCACGGGGTAGCGGGCGCGAATCTCGTCGAACAGGGCCAGGCCGTCGCGGCCGGGCAGCCGCACGTCGCTCACCACGAGCTGCGGGCGCGCCACCTCCAGCTGGGTCAACGCCGCTTCGGCCGACTCGACCGACGTCACGCGATGACCGGCCGCGCTGAGGCGCATCGACAGCAGCTTCAACAGGTCCGCGTCATCGTCGACCAGCAGCAGGTTAGCCATCTATCGGTCGCCCTTGAGTCGGCCCAGCCCGTCAGGGCGCCTTGGGTTGCGGCGGCGCCTCGGCTCCGCTGCCCGAGCCGGGAGCCGGCGCCGGGCGCGCGGTCATGCTGCGCTCGATCGCCTTGAGCGCCTCCAGCTTCTCGGTCAACTGCTGGATCGTGCGCTGGGTGTCGCGGCGCAGGGCCATCTGCCGCTCCAGCTCGTCTTCGAGGCGCCGCTCCTCGGCGATGCGTCCGGCCAGCAGGCGAGCCAGTGGCTGATACGGGAGGCGCTCGGGGGATGTGTCCAGCACGATCGCGTCCAGCAGGTTGGCGGCGCGCGCCAGATCGCCCGGGTTGTGCTGCTGCGCCAGGGCCAACGCCAGTTGCAGCACGACGTCCGGCGACACGGGCGGATCCGCGGCGGCCACCTGCGTGCCGAGCCGCGCCACTTCGGAAGTCACGTCGAGCGGAGACATCTGACGCAGCTTCTCATCATAGGCGAGCAGCTGGCGCGCAGCCCGGTCCGCCGCATCGGCCTGCTCCGGCGGCGGCGTGGCCGGCTCCGGCGCCGACAGTGGAACGGGGGCGGGCGCCGGCGCTGCGACGGCGGGCGGCGCCGGTGGCGGCGGCGCAGGCGGCTGCAGCGTCGCGCAGGCAGCCAGGATCGAGGCGGCGAGGCCGCCGCAGGCGATCTGCTCCCAGCGCCGCGCGCGACCGATCGGTACGCTAACCGGCATGGGGCAGTTCGATGTGAAAGTGCGCACCGGGGCCATCTTCGAGCAGCTGCACCTGGCCGCCGTGGGCCGTGATGTATTCATGCACGATCGACAGGCCGATGCCGCTGCCGCGGGCGGCGTCGCTGGGCTGCCGCTCTCCACGGTAGAACGGTTCGAAGATGCGCGTGCGGTCGGCGTCGGCCACGCCGGGACCTTCGTCGACGATGTCGATGCAGGCCCGATCCGGCCCGCGCGCCACGGAAAAATGAATCGTTGCTCCCATCGGGCTGAAACGTATGGCATTGGACAGCAGGTTGCCGAGCGCCGTGCGCAGCTTGTCGGCGTCGACCTCCGCCCGCACCGCCTCACCCTGCACCACGACCCGCAACTGCCGCGCCATCCATTGGAGGCGCTGTTGAGCCACCAGCTCCTTGATCAGCGCGGTCAGCTCGGTGGTTCGGCGCACCAGCTGGCGCGCTTCGAAAGCGGCGGCGTTGAAGCGTAGCAGGTCTTCGATCTGCCCCTGCAGCGCGGCAGTGTTCTGGCGCAATATGCGCGCGACCTCGCGCTGACTGGCGCTCAGCGGCCCGGCGACACCGTCCTCCAGCAGCGAGACGCCCTCGCGCAGCGCCGCCAGCGGGGTCTTCAGCTCGTGCGAGACATGGCGCAGGAAGCGGGCTTTATCCGAATCGAGCTCGGCCAGGCGAAGGCGCAGCCATTCGAGGCGCCGGCCCAGCAGCCGAACGTCGGTGGGACCGCGGATGTCGATCGGCCGATCGAGACGGTTCTCGCCCAGGCTCACGACCGCCTTCTCCAGCCGCTTCAGCGGCCGCGCAAGCCACAGGCCGAAGGCGAAGGCCAGCACGACCGTCACGCCGATCGTGGCCAGGATCTGGCGCCACAGCTGGGCGCGGCCGGATTCCAGCTCGTTCATCAGCACCTGGTTGCGCGTTTCCGTCGCCGCCCGCACTTGCTCGGCGATCGCGGCATTGATACCGTCGAGCTCGCGGAAAGCGGCCGTGACCTCCGCCTCGTGCCCGCGCATCGTGGCCGGGTCCGGCCCCTTCAACTGGGCCTCGATCGCCGCTTCGGTCGAGCGCCACTCCTGCGCCAGGTTCGACGGCATGCCGGTGTCGGCCAGCCTGCCCAGGGCGGCCGCGGCGTCGCGCGCGATGTCGCCGAAACGCTGCCGCAGCGCCGGGTCCTCGAGCACCAGGTACTGGCGCGCGGCGCGCTCCATCGCCACCGTGCGCTCGGCCAGCATCTGCGCGTCGGCAGTTCGCGCCACCGCCTGACGCGCCCCCTCGCTGCTCTGTCGCAGCAGACCCTGGAGCAGATACAGGCCGCGCAGCGATGCCACGCTCAGCAGCGCGGCGATCAGCAGGAAAGCCACCAGCAGCAGCTGGCGGAACGAATAACGTGGGGAAAACAAGAAGATGCCGCGCAACGGGCGCCGTTGCGGCCGCCGCATTCAAGGGAATCGCGCCAGTTTATCGTGGCTGCGGCCCGCGACTTGCTGGACGTGGTTCTCCTCTCCCCTTGCGAAGAGGGACTGCGACCGGCGGGAGTCGAACCCGCACACCCGAAGGTCAGGGATTTTCGTCCGATCCACGGCTTTCGCCGCCGGGCGCGTGCCACTGCGCCCGTTCGTCGGCTGGACTTTGCCTTGACCATAGCGCCGGCCATTTCAGCGCCGGCGCCTTAGGTCCCCGTCGTCAAGTCTCTGCACGTTCCCCGTCCCTCGGGGCTTCGCTCAGCGTTGCCTCGCGCCTGGCGCAGGGGGTTCGCTGACTTTGGCGGGATTCACTCGGAAGCTTTCGCAGCCGGTGCTCAATTCGATCAAGTCCCTTGCGGCTACCAGTTACGCCACGGTCGCGCCAGGATTCTCGCACGGGCCGCGCGCGGCGCGGTGCTCCGGCCCCGGTGCCGCGCGGCCGCCGCGGGCAAAGCGGTACCATACCGCTCGGATGGTCGCGATTTTGAAGAAGCCCCTGCCGGTGACCGAAACGCCCGCACGTTCAAACGACACGGCCGAGCGCCTGCGGCGTGTGCCGGGAATCGACGTGGATGCCGGCCTGGCTTTCGTGGGAAACAGCGTCGACGTGTACCTGCGCCTGCTGCACCGCTTCGTGCAACTGCACGAAGCGGACATGCACGACCTGGTGCACCAGGCCGAGGGGGGCGATCACGCCTCCGTGACCGGGCTGGCGCACGCGATCAAGGGCGGCGCAGCCACGCTGGGCCTGACCGGCCTGTCCGGTCTGGCCCAGCAGCTGGAACAGGAGGCGGGCGCGCAAACACCGGTCGCGCGCATCGTCGAGCTGGCCCGGGCGCTGCAGGTCGATCACGCGGTGCTGAGGCAGCAACTGGCCGGGACCGTGGAGCGTCGGGCGTGAAGGCCTGGAGCCGATCAACGTGAAAGTGTTCGATTTGAGTTGCGACGCCGAGCACCTGTTCGAGGGCTGGTTCGGGTCGCAGGAGCAGTTCGACGCGCAGGTGCAGGCCGGGCACATCGGCTGCCCCCTGTGCGGCTCGGCGCAGGTACGGCGCCGGCCGTCCGCCGCGCGGCTGAACCTGGGTGCGCCGAGCGGGCCGGTGGCCGCTGCGATGCCGGACCCCGTGCAGCTGCAGGCCGCGGTGGTGCGGGCCACGCTGCAGGTGGTCGCGAACACCGAGGACGTGGGCGAACGGTTCGCGGAAGAAGCGCGGCGGATCCATTACAAGGAAGCGCCGGAGCGAGGAATCCGGGGCGTGGCGTCCCGCGCTGAAGCGCAGGAGCTGGTCGAGGAGGGTGTGCGCATCATGGCGCTGCCGTTTCCCGACCTCGCCAAGGCCACGGTTCAGTAGCCGCCCCCGGCGGTCTTAGCGGCGCGCGGTCTGCGTCGCGCCAAACAGGTTCTCCCGGCTGAGCGCGTCGGTTATGGGCCGTCGCAAATCCTTCAACACCTCCAGGCCGCGCTGGACGGCCGGCCGCTCCGAGATGGCCCGCTGCCAGCGCTGCACGTTCGGATGCAGCGCCAGGTCGACCCCCTGGTTCTCGTGCGAGCGGGTCCAGGGGTAGATGGCGATGTCGGCGATCGAATACTCGCCGGCGAAATACTCGGCGGCCGCCAGGTGCCGGTCCATCACGCCGTACAGGCGGGCGGCCTCGCGTGTGTACCGGTCGACCGCGTATTCGATGCGCTCGGGGGCGTATTGGCGGAAGTGGTGCGCCTGTCCCAGCATCGGACCGATGTGGCCCACCTGGAACATCAGCCATTGCAGCGCCACGTACCGGTCGCGAACGCCTGCCGGCAGCAGGCGCCCGGTCTTTGCGGCCAGGTAGACCAGGATGGCGCCCGATTCGAACAGTGCCTGGGGGCGGCCGTCCGGACCCTCGGAGTCGACGATGGCCGGAATCTTGTTGTTCGGGCTGATGGCAAGAAATTCCGGCTTGAACTGGTCGCCGGCCCCGATGTCGACCGGGTGCACCCGGTACGGCAGCGCGCACTCCTCCAGCATGATGTGCACCTTGTGCCCGTTGGGCGTGGGCCACGAGTAGAGTTCGATCATTTCGAAGTTCGGCATAAAGTGTCGGGATGCGGCATTATTGCCAAAAATGATCCGGGTCGAGTTTGCATCGTCGCTGCAGCGACACGTACCGTGCCCTGCACTGGACGCCGAAGCCGGTTGCCTGGGCGAGGCCATGAATGCAGCGTGGAAAATCGCGCCGGGCCTGCGACCGTACGTGCTCGATGAGCAAGGTTGCGTGCGCCGGCACGTGGCCGTCTTCATCAACGGTCAATTGCTGCACGATCGGGCCGACCTGTCGCGCCCGCTTGGCGCAAGTGACTCGGTCTACATCGCGCAGGCGCTGTCCGGGGGTTGAGGAGCCCAGTCACCGATGAACATGAAACTGACCGTCTGCACGCGCAAGGGACTGTTCGTGCTCGAGGCCGGGGGCGCGGGCTGGGCGGTACAGCGGCATCATTTCCCGGGCGAGCCGGTCACTGCGTTCCTCTCCGATGCGGACGGTGCGCACTGCCTGGCCGCGCTGCGGCTGGGGCACTTCGGCGTGAAGTTGTGGCGGTCGGCGGACGCGGGAAAGACCTGGACCGAATCGGCCGCTCCCGCTTATCCGCCCAAGCCCGACGACGCCACCGATACGGCCCCGTGGGCGGTCGACCAGATATGGATCCTGGAGGGGTTTCACGCCAAAGCCCCGGGCCGGATCTGGGCCGGCACGATTCCGGGCGGGCTGTTTCGTTCGGACGACCAGGGTCGCAGCTGGGCGCTGAACGGCGCCTTGTGGAACATGCCGCAGCGCCGCCAATGGTTCGGCGGAGGCTACGATCATCCGGGCGTCCACTCGATCGCGGTGTCCGCGCAGGATCCGGACGACATCGTCGTCGGCGTGTCCTGCGGGGGGGTGTGGCGCAGCCTCGATGCGGGGCAAAGCTGGCAGGTCGGTACCGGCATGTCGGCGGCGTACGTGCCACCGGAGCGCGCCGGCGACCCGGTCACCCAGGATCCTCACCGCGTGGTGCGCTGCCGCTCGGCCCCCGAGGTGCTGTGGACCCAGCACCACTGCGGGGTGTGGCGCTCCGACGATTCGGGGCTGACCTGGAAGGCGGTCGACAACGTGAAACCGAGCTCGTTCGGATTCGCGGTGGGCGTGGACCCCAACAATCCAGGGCGGGCCTGGTTCGTCCCGGCCAGTGCCGATACGCTGCGAATTCCGGTCGGCGCGGCGCTCTCGGTCGGCCGCACCTCGGACGGCGGAACTTCGTTCGAAGTGATGCGGGACGGGCTGCCGCAGCGCGACGCCTACCACCTCGTTTACCGGCACGGGCTGGCGGTGAGCCCGGACGGGCGCCGCCTTGCGATGGGTTCGACCACCGGCTCGCTGTGGGTCTCGGATTGCGAGGGGCAGAGCTGGGTGCGGGCCGCCGCGGACCTGCCACCCATTTACGCGGTGCATTGGATGTGACCGGACCTCGAGAAAACGTTCGGAGTCCGGGCGGCTCGAAATGGGGATAGGTCCTACTTGGGGTGCAGTAGTTGGAGGGGATAATCGGTTCACTGAGGGAGGGATCAGGAGATCGCAGTCAGACCCTTGGTCGGCACCGTGCCCTGCAGCGCGGGAGGCGGGTCTGGCGCGATGGGCGTCGCATGAGTCTTCAACAGGTCCTGGGGCCCGGTTCGACCGGGCGGCGCGTCGCACGCGCCGCCGCAGGCCTGTGCGTGATCGGATTCGGCCCGCAGGCGCATGCCTTGGGGCTGGGCGAGGCCAACGTCGCCAGCGCGCTGGGCCAGCCGCTGCAGATGACGGTGCCCGTGATGATGGAGCGGGATGCCGGGCTGTCGCAGGATTGTGTTCGCATCGTTCCCGGCAACCCGGGCGGTGATTCGATCGCCTCACTGGGCAGCGCGCGCGCCTGGTTCGATTCCGATCGCAGCCAGCTCAGCATCGTCAGCCTTCAACCGGTCAACGAGCCGGCGCTGCGGGTGACCGTCGAGGTGGGCTGCAGCGAGCGCGTTCGGCGCGAATATTCGCTTCTGCTGGATCCGCCGGGAGTGGGCGCGCCGACGCTGGATTCGAACCTTGCCGCCTCCACCGCATCGTCCGGGGCGCTCGGGCTCGGAATGGCGCAGATCTCGGCGGTGCTGGGCCAGCGGCTGTCGGTCAAGGTGCCAGTGGTGGGGGACGGCGCGAGCAGCCTGACCGCGGATTGCGTGCGGCTGTCCGATCCGATTTCGAGCGAAGGGGCGCCGGTGCTGCGACAGGCGCAGATTCGCGTCCTGACGCAGTCGACGGGCACGCTGATCGAAGTGACCACACCGGGTCCGGTCACCGAGCCGGCGGTGCGGCTGGCGCTGGACGTGGGCTGCCGTGACCCGCTGCGACGCGAGTTCGCGATCCTGCTGGGCCTTCCCGCGCTGGCGCTGTCGAATGTGGATGCGACCGCGCCCGACCCGGAGCCGGCTGCGTCGCAGCCGGCTCCGAAGCCCGCACCCACGCGGCCGGTGAAAGCGCCGGTGATCGCCGCGGTTCCGGTGGCAACGCAGGTCGAACCCAAGCGGGCGGCGAGCGCGATGCCGGAGGCCCAGGTCGGGAAGGCGGCCGCGCCGGCCGGACACGATCGCCTGGTGCTGGGGTCGGTCGAGGAGGGTGCCTCGCCCGCAGCGATGGCCGCCGGCATCGATTCGAGCGCCGAGCTGCTGCGGCGCATGGACGGCATGTCCCGCCAGATCGAGTCGCTCGCGGCGCAACTGCGCGCGTCGCGGGAGCACGAACTGCAGTTGGAACGTCGTGTCTCCGAGGCGACCTCGAGCGAGGGCTGGACCTGGCTGATGGGCGGACTGGGCGGCGTGCTGCTGGGCGGCGCAGTCACGATGGCCTGGCGCCAGCGCCGGCCGCTGGTGCAACCGGCGAGCTGGGAGCCGGTGGTCAAGCCTGCCGCCCGCACCGTCGCGCCGAGCGCGGCACCGGCCCAGGCCCGGGCGGTCGCGGCCTCCACCGAAATCGGCGGGCGCGCCACGATGCCGGCCGCTCCGACGGGCACCGGTCTCGCCACCGAACCGTCCTTGTCGGATGACCGGAACACGCATATCACGGTCACCGAGCTGCACGATACGGTCCAGGTGATCAAGGAACTTTATGCGACGGTGCTGGAGCGGACCACCTCCGGCGGCACCGACGCCTCGACCGGCGGCGGGGCGCAGCCTCCGCTGGAGCTGGACCTGAGAACGCCGACCGCCGGCAGCGTGCCGACCGCAACGGCGCGGCTGCTGGGCGATGCGGCTGGAACGGACGTGGCCCAACCGGCGGACGCAGCTGGGCGGCGCGATGCGGGCGAGCGGTTCACCGAATTGCCGACCGAAGTCGGGTTGGACCTGGACCTGGGCACGGTGACGGTGGCCGCCCCGGCGATCGGCGGCAACACGCTGATGCGGCACTTCGATGCGCTGGCGCCGCTGCAACCGTTGGAGCCGGCCGCCGGGAACGCAGCCGCATCCTCGGCGGCCAGCACCGAGACGCCCGCCGCAGCTGCCGTCCCGGGGTTACACGACGAGCACCTGACCCAGACTCCGACCGAACTGTCGATCGACATCGACGTCGGAACGGCGACCGGGTGTCCCAATACGATCGGGCGGCCGGCCACGCGCGTGGTGCCGTTCGAACGGCCGGATCCCGAGCGAACCCGCGCCGGCGTGACACCGCTCGAGCCGATCGATCTGCAGCTGGATCTGACCCAGCCGGAGACCCGGTCGAAACGCCGCGGATCGGCCTGAGCGCGCCGGCGGCCGTTCAGGCGATGGCGTCGATCTGCGACTGCAGGTCGAACCACTGCGCTTCCAGCGACTGCAGCGTGTGGTCCAGCTGGCCGCGCCGCTTGAGCGCCTGCGACACGGCTTCCGGGTCGCCCGAATAGAACGCCTCGCTGGCGAGACGGGCGTCCAGTTCCTTCATCTCCTGGCCGACCGCTTGGAGCCGCTGCTCGATCGCCTGCAGTCGGGCCCGCAGCGGCCGCCGCGCGCTGGCCAGCCGCTCGCGCTCGCCGGCCGCCAGGCGGCGCTGATCGCCCGGGCGGCGCGGCGCGCCGGCGTCGGCTTCGGACCGGGACGGCATCCGGCGCCGGTCGACGACCCAGGTCGCGTAATCGTCCAGGTCCCCGTCGTACAGCTGCCGCCGCCCGTGGTCGATCAGCCAGAGCTGATCGGTCGTGGCGCGCAGCAGGTGACGGTCGTGCGATACCACGATCAAGGCGCCTTCGAACGTCGAAAGCGCCACCGTCAGCGCTTCGCGCGTCGGCATGTCCAGGTGGTTGGTGGGCTCGTCCAGCACCAGCAGGTTGGGGCGCCGCCAGGCCAGCAGCGCCAGCGCGCAGCGGGCTCGCTCGCCGCCGGACAGTCGCCCGACCGGCGCGCCGGCGAGCTCGGCGCCGAACCGGAACGTTCCGAGAAAGTTGCGCAGCTCCTGCTCGCGCGGTTCCGGGGCGATCCGCCGCAGCAGCTCCAGCGGACTTTCGGCCGGATCCAGATCTTCCAGCTGGTGCTGTGCGAAGTATCCGATTGCCGTGCCGGACGATCGGGACAGCTGGCCGGCGAACGGCTGCAGCTCACCGATGAGCGCCTTTACCAGGGTCGACTTGCCGGCGCCGTTGACTCCGAGCACCCCGATCCGGTCTCCGGCTCTCACCGAAAGGCGCACGCCGTCGAGCACGACCTTGTCCGCGTAGCCGAGCTGCAGGTCTTCGCCGTCCACCAGGTGCGCGGGCAACCGCACCGGGTCGAAGAAGCGGAATCTCCACTCGCGCTGCTCGCGAGCGGGCTCGAGCAGCTCGAGCCGCTCCAGCATCTTCAGACGGCTCTGGGCCTGGCGTGCCTTGCTGGCCTTGGCCCGAAACCGGTCGATGAAGCGGTTCAAGTGGGCGACCGTGCGCTGCTGGCGGCGCACCTGCGCATCGAGGTGCCGCTGCTTCTCCAGCAGCGCGGACTCGAACGCGCTGTAGTTGCCGGCGTAGCGGCATATCGTGTCGTCGGCCACGTGCCACACCGTTGCGACGCAGCGGTCCAGGAATTCGCGGTCGTGCGACACCACGATCACCGTCGCCTGCTGCCGGCGCAGCCAGTTCTCGAGCCAGATGATCGAATCGAGGTCCAGGTGGTTGGTCGGTTCGTCCAGCAGCAGCAGATCGGCCGGCTGCAACAGCACGCGGGCGAGCGCCAGGCGATTGCGCTGCCCGCCCGAGAGCTGCGCCACGGTGCCGCCCGCTTCGGCCGGCGACAGGCCGAGGCCGTTCAGGATCGCCATCGCCTCGGCCGCGATCGCGCCCTCGTTCAACTCGGCCAGGTGCGCATGGGCGTGGGCCAGCGCCAGGTCGTCGGCGGCCCGTTCGGCCGCTGCCAGATCCGCGCGCGCCCTGGCCAGCGGCGCGTGCCCGGATATCACGAAGTCGAGCGCGCGCCCGTGACCGGCCTCGATGTCCTGGTCGATCCAGCCGATCCGGTCCGGCGGCGGTGCGTCGATCGATCCGGAATCGATCGCCACCCGGCCCAGGATGGCTCCCAGCAGGGAGGATTTTCCGGATCCGTTGGCTCCCACCAGTCCGACGCGCTCGCCGTCCGAGGCGGTGACGGTGACGTCGCGGTACAGGGTGCGCGGGCCTCGATCGAGGCGCAGTCCCGACAGTCGCAGCATCGGCGCAGACGAAGGAAGACCGGAATCAAAAGACCGCGACTGTACGGTATTCCCGCGGTTTCCCGTGCGGCCGGATTCAGGCGGGAGGCTGCAGCGCCCGCTCGGCCTGCAGCCCGATGGGCCGGCCTTCGGCATCGTGCAACACGACGAGGCGGCGCGCGGCCTGCCAGCGCGCCAGCTCGTGCTGCGCAATTCCGCTGCTGAGGGCGAAGGTCTCGGGCGCGATGGACCGGGAAGAGCGGCGCCGGTCGCTGTCGGCGAAGCGCCACCAGTTCAGCAGCGCCCAACCGATCAGGCCGCCGCACAGGAGGCCGACCACGGCCAGATACAGGGGCAGGCGGCTGATCAGCGCATCGAGGCCGTCGCGCCCGAGCAACTCCTCCGAAAACCGCCGGAAGCCCGACATCCACAGCAGCAACGTGAAAAGCGGCAGCATGAAGTGACCCCATACGCCCCACCATAGCAGCGTGACCAGGCTTCGCATCAACGTGCTGGCGGTCAGGACGCCCTCGGGACGCTCGATGATCAGCGGCGTGCGAGCCCGCTGGCGCAGCTGTTCCAGCAGGGCCTGTTCGGCGCCGGCCGACGCGTCGGCCCCGCCGCCGGCAGGCGCCGGGAGCCCCGCGCCGGGATGGTTCGCCGGCTTCATCGGAGCCCCCGATCCGGACTGGTCCAGAGGGCGCGCGCACCGCGCGTGCGCAACGCCACCTTGGGCACCGCGGCCACGGCGGTCAGGAACGTGATCATCCAGAACGCCGCGGGGTACCAGACCACCCAGTAGAACTGTCGCCCGAACCGCAGGTCGTAGCGGCGGTCGAGCAGCATGCCGACCGCGATCTGCATCATCGAGGTGGTGGCGATCAGCATCCCCGGCCAGGTCGGCGACAGTCCCGAGACGCGCCACGCGGCCGGCACCGGAACGAACAGCGCGGCAACCCAGAGCGCCACCGACAGCGCGAAGCAGTAGGCCCACAGTACGCTGACCAGGTACTCGACGTACATCGGCCACATCCGGCGCATGCGCCAGTGCGCTATGCGCGGCATGAACTTGAGCATCACCTGGACGCCGCCCACGGCCCAGCGCAGGCGCTGGCGCCACAGCCCCTTGAAGCTCTCGGGCATCAGGATCCAGCACAGCGCGGCCGGCTCCAGGCGCACGTCCCAGTGGCGGAACTGCATCTTCCAGGAGATGTCGATGTCCTCGCACATCATCTCCTTGCTCCAGTAGCCGACATCGTGCAGCGCCGCCTTGCGGTAGGCGCCGACCACGCCGGAGACCGTGAACAGGCGACCGTAGGTGCGCTGCGCGCGCTTGATCAGGCCGATGATCGAGGAGAACTCGCCGACCTGGATGCGGCCCAGCAGCGTCGAGCGGTTGCGCACGCGCGGGTTGCCGGTGACGGCACCCACGCGCGGAAAGTTGAGCAGGTGCCACATCATCCATCGGGCCGCATGGCGATCGAGCAGCGAGTCGCCATCGATGCAGATCAGGTATTCGGCATCGGTCATCAGCGCGGCGGTGTTCAACGCGACCGCCTTGCCCTGGTTCACCGCATGATGGATCACGCGCAACCTCGAATCGAGCTTGAGCATCGCGTCCAGGATCGCGCCGGTGCCGTCGCGCGATCCGTCGTTCACCGCGATGACTTCGAAATCCGGGTAGTCGTGCAACAGCAGCGTCGAGATCGTTTCGAAAACCGTCGGCTCCTCGTTCAGGCACGGCACAACCAGCGCCACTTTCGGATAGGACGGCAACGCCGGCGGGTGCTCCGGGTGGTTGGCGCCGCGCTCGTAGTGGAACCAGTAGAAGACCGCCCCCGTCATCCACACGTACGACATGAACAGCGGATACAGGAAGATGAACCCGAACAGCAGGTCGGGCAGCGTGTTCGGCGCGCCGCTCATCGCCCCCCCGCCTGCGCCGCCGGGGCTGGCTGTGAGCGCAGCGACAGCGTTCTTCGCAGCGTGGCGAACTCGCCGGGGCTGCCGCCCAGGTCGGCGCCGACCACGCCGAAGTTGGGAAATCCGGCCTGCTGCAGCGCCTGCGCACGCACCTCGGTGCTGGCGGCCGAGCCCTGCGCGGCCGGCAGGCAGACCAGCAGGCGCGCCGGGCCGGAGGGCAGCGATCGGACCGCACCCAGCCAATCGGCCTCGCGGCGGCCGTCCCGGCTGGCCTCGATCTGCAGGTAGTCGTACGCCTCGAGCAGCGCGTCGATCTGCGCGGGCGGCGGCGTGGCGGCACCCGCATCGACCTTCAGCGCCGTCCTGAGCTGCGGCTGCCAGGCGCGGGTCCGTCCGGCCAGCACGGCGGATTGCGCGCCGATCGCGTCCGGTGTGCCGCCCCGCGTGATGGATCCGACCAGCAGGCCCTGCAGATAAACGGACTGGCCGAGGTCCTCGAACAGGTCGCCGATGCGACGCTGCGCGTCCGCATCGTCCGCCGCAGGATCCGGCGCGAAGCCGTCCGACGGCAGCCAGGCGAACACCCGCGCCTGCGTCGTGGTGGCGATGGCCCAGGCGACGCGGTTCAGCAGGTCGGCCCGCACCGGCAGCCGGCGGTTCGGAAAGTAAACCGCATCGATCAGACCCGAAGCGCCGGGCTGCGCGAACGCCGGCAGCACCACGGTCTCGACCCCGAGCTGGCGTATGCGCTCCAGCAGCTCGGTGAGCCTCAGGTCCAGTTCGGCCGGACCCGTGGCAGCCAGCCGATCCAGGTCGAGTTGGACGAAGCGGATGGTCGGGGCGTCGTCGCGCTCCCGCACTATCCGGGCCAGGCGGGTCGCGGGCGGATTCCCATCCACCAGCAGGCGGCGGATACGGCCCATCGAAGCGGCGTGTTCGCGCCGCCCCGAATCGAGCGTCAGGCCGATGGGCATGCCGAGCCCGCGCGCGATGGCCTCGGTGCGGTCGTTGTAGCGCCCGTAGGGCCACACGATCGCGCGCGGGCGCCGGCCCAGCTGCCGGGCCAGCAGCGCGCTGTTGCGCTCCAGGTCGGCGCTCACGCGCTGCGACCAGTCCGAATCGGTTTCGTAGCCGGCCGGCCCCAGGTAGGCGTGCGTGGTGGCCGCCGGCTCGAGGCTGCCGGCCGGGTTGCCCGCGATACCCTGATGCAGGTCCCAGCTGTGGGACGCGAACTCGACCAGCCCGGAGTCCTGCATCTCGCGCGCCTGCTCCCAGCTGATGAACTGCTCACGCGGCCGGCCGCGCTCCGAATAGCGCACCGTCTGTCCGGCCGGCGTTTCCATCCACTGTCCGACCAGCGCGGCGACCGCCGGCGCGCGGAAGGCGCGCAGCAGCGGAAACACCTGCGTGTACAGGCTCTGATAGCCGTCGTCGAAGGTCAGCAGCACGGCCCGCTCGGGCAGCGGTCGCGTGCCCGCAAACGCGCCGGCGAGCGCATCCAGGCCGATCGGCTGGTAGCCCTCCGAGCGCAGCCAGTTCAGGTGCGCCGCCAGCGTCGCGGTCTCGACCGTCTCCGGATCCGCGCCGGCCTCGCGGCTGGGCACCACGTCGTGGTAACACAGCACGAGCAGCCGCTGTCCATCGGGAAGCTGCTGCTGCGAGCTTTGCAAGAGCGGGCGCGCGCCTGGTGTCGCGGCGGCCGGCCCCTGCAGGCCGATCAGCAGCGCGAGCGATGCCAGCAGCGGGCGCATCAGAAGCGCCCCTCGTAGCCGATCGAAACGGACGCTCGGGACTCCTGGTGGCCGTCGTAAGGGTGCACGCTCGCCCCGATCCCGGCGTTCAGCCCGCTGTGGTCCGACAGCGTCCAGCGCTGCTCGTAGCGCGCTCCCAGCGTCGGGCGCCCGCCGAACCCGCTTTGCTGGTAGTTGCCCGCCGAAACGGTGACCACGTGCCACAGCGTGCGGTGCATCAGCGGATCGCGCCGGCCCAGCCACTCGGCGCGCAGCTCGGTGTCCTCGGACGTGGCATGGGCCGGATCGAAATAGGGCGCGCGCGATGCCGGCAACGAATCGTGCGTGGCGCCGACGTAGGTGTTCCAGGTGAGTTTGAAGCGCGATGAGGCGGCCAGCCGCTGCGACAGGCGCAGCAGCGCGCTCAGCTGTCGGTTGGTGTCGGTAAATTGTCCGTAGCCCAGATCGGCTCCGATCCCGGTGGATTCGTTCCAGTCGTAGCCGCCGCTGAACTGCAGCGTGTGCTCGCGGACGCCCGCGCCGCTGGCCCGCGCCGGCGTATCGGGGTCCGAGGTCGCGGCCTGCGCTGCCAGGCGGGCGCCGTCGGCCGGCTGCCACACGGTGCGCAGCACCGCGGCGGGGCCGGGCTCGCCCCCCACGCCGGCCAGTTCGAGCGAACCCGACAGCGAGCGGGAGCTCGCCTCCAGACCGGCGCCACCCCAGGTCCGCACCAGTGCCGACGGCGATATGTCGGTGTGCGTCTGGCGCAGATGGGCGAACAACCGGTAGCGGTCCTCGATCGGGGCCGAGTAGGCGCGCGTGTCGACCACCCAGTCCCGGTAGGTCGCGACGTTGGTCTGGCTTCCGGTTCCGTAGCCGGCCTCGATCGCAATTTCGGGCCGGTCGTGCCAACGCAGGCGCTGCCGCAGCTCGCGCAGGTCTCTTTCGCGCAGCTGCTGGTCGGCCTCCTCGGCCGCCAGTGCGGCGCGGGCGCTGCCCCAGTCGTCCAACGCCATGTCGGTCTGGATCCGCAGCGCGCGGGCGTCGGAGTTGCGCGGCGCCACCGTCAGCACCGCATCGGCCTCGTCGTGCGCGCGCCGCGGCCAGCCGCGCCAGAACCAGACGGTCGCGCGCGCCGTGCGGGCGTCCGGGCTGAAAGGCGCCTGCTCCAGCAGCCGGTCGAATTGCGGCAGCGCCTGCGCCGGCTGCTCGTCGTACGCGCGCACCATCGCGCAGGCAATGCGCACGCGCACCAGGTCGCTGCTGTCCAATGGCGGCGCCAGCCGCTCGTTCAGGCGGTCGATCTGCTCGCGCGCGGCCGCCAGGTCGTCGGCGTCGACCAGCGCGTAGAACAGCTCCAGCTGGCTGTCGATGTCGTCCGGGCGCTCCTGCACCAGGCGGCGCAGCATCGGGATCGCGCGCGCCGGCTGCCGCAGGCGCGCGTAGGCGACCGCGGCCTGGTAGCGCGCGTAGGCGGGGACTTCGATGCCGGCGGCGGTGAGGCGCTCGTAGCGGTCGACGGCGTCGCGCTCCTGCTGCAGCAGCACGTCGGCCTGGATGCGGTCGAACGGGGCGGCCTCGCCGCGCCGCGCCGTCTCGATCTCGCCACCGCCGGATTCGATCAGCGCATCGAGCTTTGCGGCCGCCTGCGTCAACCGGCGCTGGCGTTCGGAGCCGGTCTCGACGCCCTCGGCGTATCGCAGCTCCAGCGCCGCCTGCTCGGTCAGGATATGGCGCAGGTCGGGGTCCTGTCCCAGCTCGGGGTGCGCCGCAATCAGCGCCGCCGCCGGCGCTACCGCGCCCAGCCGGTCCAGCATCAGCGCCTGCCCCTTCAGCGCGTCCGCATCGGCTGGCTGCAGATCCGTGGCGCGGCGATAGGCTTCGAGCGCCCCGGCGTAGTTGGCGGCGCCGCGGCGCACGTAGGCGGCCGCCTTCCACAGATCGGGCGATTCGGGAAAGCGCGCGACCGCCGCGTCGGCGACACGGTTGGCGACCTCCAGTTCGTCGCGCTCGGCGAGCGCGTAGATCCGTGCCGTCGCGCAATCGGCGCAAGCCAGCTGCGCGGCGTCCTCATCGGAAATTGCCTCGCCCGGCGATGCGACGGGGGCGGCCGCCTGCTGCCCCGCGGCCGGCGGGGCGCCGTTCGCGGCGAGCGCGACGCAGAGGGCAGCCCCCGCGAGGCGGCCTGATCGAGAGAAGGGCACTAGGAGATTCGAAACAGGCGGTCCACAGGACGCCGGGATGGCAACGCGGGACAGACCTTCAAGTCACTGATTATCCTTAAGATTCTCATTCCTGAACAACCGAAAAGGTACGCCTCCGGAGCGCACCTCGGTGTGCGCCGGATCAAATCCGGGCGTATGGCGGGAAAAAAGCGGGTCAGGCGGCCACGATGCGCGAGGCGGCAGCCTGGGCAGGCAGGTCCTCGGCCCGCACCAGGAACACCATGTCGTCGCCGGCGCTCGTGGTGGCCCAGGTCATCGCCAGGCGCGGATATTCCCGTTCCACCGCGGCGCGCCCGTCCCCGACCTCGACCACCAGCAGGCCCTGCGGATTGAGGCGGCCGCTGGCTTCGGCCACCACCCGGCGCACCACGTCCAGGCCGTCCGGGCCGCCCGCGAGCGCGAGCGTGGGCTCGTGCGAGTACTCGTGCGGGAGCTTCGACAGCGCCTGGTCGGTGACGTACGGCGGATTGCACAGGATCAGGTCGTAGCGGGCCGACCCGAGCGAGCCGAACAGGTCCGATTCGACCAGCCGCACCCGATCGCCCAGGCCGTATTCCTCCACGTTGCGCGCTGCCACGGCCAGCGCGTCCACCGAGATGTCGACGGCGTCGACCCTGGCGTTGCCGAACACATTGGCCGCAATGATCGCCAGGCAGCCGGAGCCGCTGCACAGGTCCAGCACGGACCGCACGGCACCGCCGTCCGCCACCCAGGGCGACAGTTCCTCCTTCAGCAACTCGGCGATGAACGAGCGCGGGATGATCACGCGCGAGTCCACCGAGAAGCGGTATCCCTGCAGCCAGGCCTCGCCCAGCAGGTACGCGACCGGGACGCGCTTTTTCACGCGCCGCTCGATCAGCTCGAGCAGGCTGTTGATCTCGGCATGGGTCAGGAAGGCATCCAGGAAGATTTCCATCCGTTCCAGCGGCAGCTTCATCGCGCGCGTCACCAGGAACGAGGCCTCGTCGAACGCATCAAGCTGACCGTGCCCGAAAAACAGCGGCCGCTCGTTGAATCGCGTGACCGCGTAGCGCAGCACATCGCGCAGCGTCCTCAGATTCGCCTGGGCGTCGATTGTCATCGTGTCGCGTTCAGGAGTCGTCGCACAGCACCAGCTCCAGCGTGCGCTGATAGATCAGTGCCAGCGGCTCGATGTCTTCGATGCGGACGCGCTCGTCGATCTGGTGGATCGAGGCGTTCAACGGTCCGAATTCGACCACCTGCGGGCAGATGCGCGCAAGAAAACGGCCGTCGGAGGTCCCGCCGCTGGTGGACAGCTGCGGACGCCGGCCGGTCACCTCCAGGATCGCCCGCGACAGCGCGTCGACCAGCTGGCCCGGGGCGGTCACGAACGGCTCGGCTCCCAATGTCCATGCCAGAGCGTAGCTCAGAGCATGCCGGTTCAGGACGTCTTCGACACGGCGGCGCAGCGTATCGGGCGGGCTCGCCGGCGAGAAGCGGAAATTGAACTCGATTTCGCACTGACCGGGGATCACGTTGCCTGCCCCGGTTCCGGCCCTCAGGTTCGACACCTGGAACGTGGTGGGGGGAAAAAAGCGGTCGCCGCGATCCCATTCGGTGGCGGCCAGCTCGGCCAGCGCCGGGGCCAGCTGGTGAATCGGATTGCGGGCCAGGTGCGGGTAGGCCACGTGGCCCTGCACGCCGTGCACCAGCAGCCGGCCGGAGAGCGATCCGCGCCGGCCGTTCTTGATCGTGTCGCCAAGTTCGGCCGTCGACGTGGGTTCGCCGACCAGCCCGAAGTCGACGTTCCGGCCGCGCGCCTGCAGCGCCTCCACCACCGCGACCGTGCCGTCGGTGGCCGGGCCTTCCTCGTCCGAGGTCAGCAGCACGGCGACGGTGCCCCGATGGGCCGGTTGGCCGGACACGAAGCGCTCGGCCGCCACCACGAAGGCGGCCAGCGACGTCTTCATGTCGGCGCTTCCGCGGCCGTACAGCCAGCCGTCGCGCTCCTGCGGCACGAACGGATCGGAACTCCACCGCTCCGGCGGCCCGGTCGGAACCACGTCGGTGTGGCCAAGAAACGCGAACACAGGCCGCGCCGCGCCGCGCTGCAGCCACAGGTTGCGCGTGCCGCTCCGGTCGAAGCGCTCGGCTTCAAAGCCCGCCGCCGCCAGCCGCGCGGCGATCAGTTGCTGGCAGCCGGCGTCGTCCGGAGTGACCGACGGGCGGGCGATCAGCTGCCTGGCGAGATCGAGCGCGGCCGACACTCAGATATTCAGCGTGAATTCCGTGAAGGACGCGGCATCCGGATTCGGCTTGGCGGCCGCCTCCGCCTTCACGATCGGCTTGCCGGCATTGTTGATGAGCCACAGCAGGTTGTTCTTCGAGTCGGCCGCGGCCAGCGCATCGTCGCGGGTGATGGTGTCCTTCTGCAGCAGCTCGTACAGGCTCTGCTCGAACGAGATGCTCTCGGGATCAAGGCTCTGCTCCATCGATTCCTTGATCGCCTGCACGTCTCCGCGAGCGATCAGCGCGTTGGTGTGGCCCGAGTTCATCAGGATCTCGACCGTCGGAACGCGGCGGCCCTGGCGCGAGCGCACCAGCCGCTGCGAAATGACGGCGCGCAGCGAGATGGCCAGGTCCTGGAACAGGGCGGAGCGCACCTCCGAGGGGTAGAAGCTGATGACCCGGTTCAGCGCGTGCGCGCTGTTGGTCGCATGCAGCGTCGCCACCACCAGGTGGCCGGACATCGCATAGGCCAGCGCGGCGGTCATCGTGTCGCGGTCGCGTATTTCGCCGATGAACAGCACGTCCGGCGCCTGGCGCATCGCGTTGCGCAGCGCCTGATCCAGCGAAGCGGTGTCGGAGCCGATCTCACGCTGGTTGACGATCGATTTCTTGTTGCGAAACAGGAATTCGATTGGATCCTCGAAGGTGAGGATGTGTCCGGTCGCCAGCTCGTTGCGGTGATCGAGCATCGAGGCGATCGTGGTGGACTTGCCCGATCCGGCGGCGCCGACCACCAGGATCAGGCCGCGGCGCTCCATCACCAGGTCCTTCAGCACGTCCGGCAGCATCAGCTCTTCCAGGCGCGGAATGTCGTTCGGGATGAAGCGGATCACCGCCGACACCGAGCCGCGCTGCAGGAACGCGCTCAAGCGGAAGCTGCCCACGCCCTGCACCGGCAGGCCGACGTTGAGCTCGCGGTTGCGCTCGAGCTCGCGGAACTGCAGGTCCGACAGACGCTCCGTCAGCAGCGCCACGATGGCCTGCTGCTGCATGCGCTCCTGATTGATCGGAACGCAGACGCCGTTGATTTTCACCGTGATCGGGGAGCCGGCCGCCAGGAACAGGTCGGAGGCGTGCTTTTCCGCCATCAGTGTGAACAGTCGCTCCAGTGCCATCGCCTTGTCCTCTAGGTCATTCGCCGGCGCCGATGCGCAGCAGCTCGTTGATGCCGGTCTTGGCGCGCGTCTGGGCGTCGACGCGTTTGACGATCACCGCGCAGTACAGGCTGTGCGAACCGTCCCGGGCGGGCAGCGATCCGGACACGACCACCGCGCCGCGCGGCACCCGGCCGTACAGCACCTGTCCGCTTTCGCGGTCGTAGATGCGCGTGCTGGCGCCGATGTAGACGCCCATGGAGATCACGGCATCCTGCTCGACGACCACGCCTTCGACCACCTCGGAGCGGGCGCCGATGAAACAGTTGTCCTCGACCACGGTGGGCGCCGCCTGCACCGGTTCCAGCACGCCTCCGATCCCGACCCCGCCCGACAGGTGCACGTTGCGGCCGATCTGGGCGCACGAGCCGACCGTGGCCCAGGTATCGACCATGGTGCCTTCGTCGACGTAGGCGCCGATGTTGACGAAAGACGGCATCAGCACCACGTTGCGCGCGATGTATGCTCCGCGCCGCGCCATGGCCGGCGGAACCACCCGCACGCCGCTGGCGCGAAAGCGCTCTGCATCGAAGCGCGCGAACTTGCTGTCGACCTTGTCGTAGAAGCGCAGCGGCCCGGGCTCTGCACCGCCCATCACGACGTTTTCGCGCAGCCGGAACGAGAGCAGAACCGCTTTCTTCAGCCACTGGTGCACCACCCAGGTGCCGTCGATCTTCTCCGCGACCCGCAGCCGCCCGGTGTCCAGCTCCTCGAGGGCCGCTTCGACCGCCTCGCGCACGCGCGACGGCGCCGACGCGGGGGTCACCGACGCCCGTTCCGGCCACGCCTGCTCGATGATGCTTTCGATGGACACCTCCGGATTGTCCCTTATTTCGCGGCGGTTGAAAGCCGGAGAAGCGCCTCATCCGGGCCCGGCCGCGGCCCGTGCCCGAGCTGCTCGATGCGGCGCGCGGCCTCGCGCACCTGCTCCTCCTCGGCCACCAGCGCGATGCGCACGAAGCCGGCTCCGGGATTGACGCCGTCGACCTCGCGCGCGAGGAAGCTTCCGGGCAGCACCGTGACGTTGCATTGGGCGAACAGGCGCCGCGCGTATTGGCGGTCGTCGCCCGGCGTGCGCGCCCATAGGTAGAAGCCGCCGTCCGGCAGCGTGGTCGGCAGCACCGATGCGATCGGAGCCGTGACCTGCGCGAACTTGGCCGCATAGCGCCGGCGATTCTCCTCCACGTGCGCTTCGTCGTTCCAGGCGGCGATGCTGGCCGCCTGCACCGCGGGGCTCATCGCGCAGCCGTGATAGGTCCGGTAGCGCAGGAACGGCTCGATCAGGCGCGCGTCGCCGGCCACGAAGCCGGATCGAAGGCCGGGCGCATTCGACCGCTTGGACAGGCTGCCAAAGACCATCAGCCGTTCGAATCCGGTGCGACCCAGCTCGGCCGCGGCCTGCAGCGCTCCCAGCGGCGGGCGCGCCGGATCGGGGTAGATCTCCGAATAGCACTCGTCGGCGGCGATCGCGAAGCCGTAGCGGTCGGACCGCTCGAACAGGTCGCGCCACTCGGAAAGCTGCATCACGGTTCCGGTCGGATTGCCCGGCGAGCAGGTGTAGACCAGCCGCACCTGCTTCCATTGCTCGGGGCCGAGCCGGTCCAACGGCATCCGGAATCCGGTCTGGGGCGACGTGGGCAGGTAGACGGGCTCGGCGCCGGCCAGCAGGGCAGCGCCCTCGTAGATCTGGTAGCCCGGATTGGGAAGCACCACGCGTTGGCCGCCCCGCGCGTCCAGCATCGCCTGGGCGAACGCGAACAGGGCCTCGCGCGAGCCGGTCACGGGCAGCACCTGCGTCAGCGCATCCAGGCGCGTCAGGCCATAGCGCCGCGCCAGCCAGTGGCCGATCGATATCCTGAGCGCATCGGATCCGGCTGTCTTCGGATACGACGACAGCGACGGCAGGGCGGCCACCAGCGCGTCCAGCAGCACGCGCGGGGTGGCGTGCTTCGGCTCCCCGATCGACAGGTCGATGCCGGCCAGATGCGCGGGCGGCGCGCAGTCGGCCAGCAGCGTGCGCAGCCGCTCGAACGGGTACGGCCGCAGCAGGTCGATCAGGGGGTTCATGCGGAATCGCCGCCAGAGCGCGGCAGGCGCCCGAGCTCGACGTACGGGGCCGGCTTCCAGCCCCGCTTGCGGTGCTCGGCCACCACGGTGGTCGTGATCCCGCCGCGCACGTTCCAGCGCGAAGTCAGTCGCACGAAGCGCGGCTGCAGCGCCGCCTTCAGGTCGTCGAGCACCTGGTTGGTGACCGCCTCATGGAAGGCGCCGCGGTCGCGGTACGACCACACGTACAGCTTCAGGCTCTTGAGCTCGACATTGCGCCGGTCCGGCACGTACTGCAGCGTCAGCGTGGCGAAGTCCGGCTGGCCGGTGAGCGGGCACAGGCAGGTGAACTCGGGCAGTTCGATATGGACCAGATAGTCGTGCGCCGGATTCGGATTGGGGAAGGTCTGGAGCTGGCGACTCGGGCGCGTGCTCATCGGACACGGTCAGCCGGGATGATTCGATATGATTATAGGCGTCAGCGCAAAGAGTCAGCCGTTGCCCGCATCGTTCGGTCGTTGCCGCGCCGTGGTCGGCCCGTAAAGCGCCATTCCCGAGAATCGCATCGTGCAGCTGCGGCAGATCAAGCTGGCCGGGTTCAAGTCGTTTGTCGACCCGACCCAAATCGACGTCCCGGGACGCCTGGTGGGCGTCGTCGGCCCCAATGGCTGCGGCAAGTCCAACGTGATCGACGCGGTCCGCTGGGTGCTGGGGGAGAGCAAGGCCGCCGAGCTGCGCGGTGAGTCGATGCAGGACGTGATCTTCAACGGCGCCGCCAGCCGTCCCGCGGCCGGGCGCGCCAGCGTCGAGCTGCTGTTCGACAACAGCGACGGCCGCATCGGCGGCGAGTGGGGGCGCTTCAGCGAGCTGTCCGTGAAGCGGATCCTGACGCGCGACGGCACCTCCAGCTACCTGATCAACCAGCAGCAGGTGCGGCGGCGCGACGTTCACGACCTGTTCCTGGGCACCGGGCTGGGACCGCGGGCCTACGCGATCATCGGGCAGGGCATGATCTCGCGCATCGTGGAGGCCAGGCCCGAGGAGTTGCGCATCTACCTGGAGGAGGCCGCGGGCGTCTCCAGGTACAAGGAACGGCGGCGCGAGACCGAGGCCAGGCTGCGCGACGCGCGCGACAACCTGGCGCGGGTGGGCGACATCCTGCGCGAGCTGGACGAACGGGTGATCCACCTGGAGCAGCAGGCGGAGCTGGCGCGCCAGTTCCGCGATCTGACGCAGCGCCACGAGGACGCCCAGAGGCTGCTCTGGTGGCTGCGCTCGCGCGAGGCCCACGCCCAGAGCAGCCGCTGCGCGCGCGAGGTGGAGCAGGCCGAGGCGTCGATCGAATCGCATCGCGCCGAGCTGAGCGCGCTGCAGCGAAGGCTGGAGGAGGAACGGACGGCCCATTATGCGGCCGGCGAAGCCACCCACACGGCGCACGGCGAGCTGCTCCAGGTGAACGCGGAGATCGGGCGCCTGGAAGGGGAGATACGGATGATCGCCGACAGCCGCATGCGGTTGTCGGCGCAGGTTGCGGGCTACCTTCAGCGGCAGGAGCAGCGCCAGCAGGAGCAGGCGCGCCTGGCGCAGCGCGCGGCCGAGCTGGGCGCTTCGATCAGCCAGTTCGGCGAGCAGCACGAGCAGGCCTGCGCGGACGGCGGGCGGCACGATGGCGAGCTGCCGCAGATCGAGGCGGCCTATCACGCGGCGCGCGAGGCGCTGACCGCAGCGCGTTCGCAGGCGGCCGGCGCGGCGCAAGCGATCGAGGGAGCCGCCCAGCATGCGCGCACGCTGGACGCCCAGGTGGGCGGGCTGGCGCAGCGCAGCGAGCGGCTGGGCGAGGAGCGTGCGCAGCTGGAATCGTCCGACCAGGGGCGCCTGGCGAGGACCCAGCAGGAGGTCACCCGACTGGGCCGGGAACTGGAAGAGCGCATCCGCAGCGCCCGCGCCGCCGAGGAACAGCAGGCCAGCCTCGAGTCCGAACGGGTCGCGGCCGGCGAGGAGCGCAGCCAGGCGGCCGACGCGCTGGCGCGCTTGCAGGCCAGGCTGCAGGCTCTGAGCGAGCTGCAAGCCAACGTGGAAGCGGACGAGCGCCTGGACCCCTGGCTGAAGACGCAAGGTCTTGGGTCGCTTCCGAGGCTGTTCAGGCGCCTGGAGGTCGAAAGCGGTTGGGAGGCGGCTTTCGAGGCGGTGCTGCGGGAGCGCATCGAAGCGATCGAGGTCGGCAACCTGGACAGCGTGGGCGCGTTCGGCGCCGTCGCCCCGCCGTCGCGGGTCGCGTTCTACAGCGTCGGCGGCGAATCGGAGCCGCCGCAGCCCGCGACCCCATGGGCGCCGCTGGCCGCCAAGCTGCGCGACCGCGACTCAACGCTGGCCGCAGTGATCCGGGACTGGCTGGCGGGCGTGTACGTGGCGGCCGATCTGCGCAGCGCGCTGCAGGACCGGCACCGGCTGCCGCCCGGCGGCCAGTTCGTGGTGCCGGCCGGGCATCGGGTCAGCCGGCACGGGGTGCGGTTCTACGCGGCCGACGATCGCAAGGCCGGGTTGCTGGTGCGCCGCTTCGAGATCGAGAACCTGCAACGGCAGCTGAAAGCGCAGCGCCTGATCGACGAGCAGGCGGCCGCGCGCGCCGCGCGGGCCGAGTCCGGCCTGCGCAGCGCCCAGGAGCTGGCGCAGTCGGAGCGTGAAGCGGTCGAGCGATTGCGGATCCGGCTGCACGAGGCGCAGCTCGAGGCGGTTCGCCTGGGTGAAACGCAGGAGCGGATCCGGCTGCGGCGCGAGCAGATCGACCGCGAACTGGACGAGATCGGGTCGCAGCAGCGGGCGCTCGAGCAGCAGCGCTCGGACGCCCAGAGCCGCTTCGAGGAACTGGACCAGGCGCTGGGCGAGCAGCAGGAGCAGGTCGAGACGGCGCGCCTCGGGTACGAGGAGGCCGAGAAGAACCTGCGGGAGGCGCGCGAGACGTCGCACCGGCTGCAGGGCGAGCGCCAGCGCCTGCAGATCGAGATCAACATGGCGCGCGAACGGCTGATCGAGGTCGAAGAGGCGACGGGCGACGCGGCCCGGGAGTGCGAACGGCTCTCGGCGGACATCGAGCGGGCCCGCCTCGACGAGGCCCGGCTGGACGACAGCAGCGCGCGCGAGGCCCTGGAACAATGGCTGCAGCGGCGGCTGACGGCGGAGCAGGCGCTGCGCGATGCGCGCACCCGCCAGGACGAGCTGGCCGACTGCGTGCGCAGCAGCGACGAGCAGCGCCTGAACCTGGAGCGCGAGCTGCAGCCCCGCATGGACCGCGTCACCGAGCTGAAGCTGAAGGAGCAGGCGGCCCGCCTCTCGGCCGAGCAGTTCGACCGCCAGCTCGAGGAGGCCGGGGCCGACCTGCAGGCGTTGAGCGGGCGCGCCGAGCGCGGGCCCTCCGCATCGTCGCTGCAGGCGGAGATCACGCGCCTGAGCCAGTCGATCGAGGCGCTCGGAGCGGTCAACCTGGCGGCGCTCGAGGAGTTGGAGGCGGCCCGCCAGCGCTGCGAGTTCCTGCAGGCGCAGTCGAGCGACCTGAAAGCCGCGATCGCCACGCTGGAGGATGCGATCCGGAAGATCGACCGCGAAACGCGCGAGATGCTGCGGTCGACCTTCGACCAGGTCAACCTGCACTTCGCAGAGCTGTTTCCGCGTCTGTTCGGGGGCGGCGACGCGCGCCTGCTGATGACGGGCGAGGAGATCCTGGACGCCGGCGTGCAGGTGATGGCGCAACCGCCAGGCAAGCGCAACAGCACGATCCACCTGCTGTCCGGGGGCGAGAAGGCGATGACCGCCACCGCGCTGGTGTTCGCGCTGTTCAAGCTGAACCCGGCGCCGTTCTGCCTGCTGGACGAGGTCGACGCCCCGCTGGACGAGGCCAACACGGAGCGCTTCTGCGAGCTGGTCCGGTCGATGATCGGCGAGACCCAGTTCCTGTTCATAACGCACAACAAGGTGGCGATGGAAATCGCCGAGCAGCTGGTCGGGGTCACCATGCAGGAGCAGGGTGTGTCGCGTATCGTTGCGGTCGACATCGACAGCGCCGTGAAACTGGCGGCTGCGGAGGCGGCGTAAGCCACGTGTCCGAACTGCAGATTGCGCTGCTGCTGATCGCCGGCGCCGTGCTGGCCGGCCTGTACCTGGCCGGCAAGTGGCAGGAGCGGCGTTTGCTGCGCCGCCTCGGCGAGGACCTCGGCGGGGGCGTGGGCGACGCGCTTCTGGAATCGGGACGCCCGGAGCCGCCCGCCGGCGGCCGGGCAGCCCCGGCGCTGCGCCGCATCGAGCCCCGCCTGGAGTCCGCGCCGGACCAGCCGGATGAGCGCGGCGCGGATGTGGCGGCCGCGCCGGCGCGGCGAACCGAATGGATCGAGGATCCGATGCTGGATTGCGTGGTGGAGCTTCGCTGCGCCCGCTCCGTCGACGGCGTCTCGTTCATCGACGCGGCCATGCCCCTGACCGCGTCCGAGTGGCCGATGCCGGTCGCGTTCGTCGTGTGGGACGCGCGCTCGCAGCAGTGGGTGCATCCGGACCGGTTCGGCTACTACACCGATGCGCTGGCGGCGATCCAGCTTGCCAGCCGCCGCGATGTGCTGAACGACGAGCAGATCGCCCGCTTCGTGGCGGCGGTGCGCCAGGTCGCGACGGCGCTGGACGCGGAATGCGATCCACCCGAACCGGCGCGCGTGGCCGGTGCCGCGCACGAGCTCGACCGCCTGTGTGCCCGCTTCGACGTGCGCATCGGCCTGACGCTGGAATCGACGGCCGGCGCCTGGAGCGAGGCCCAGGTGGCCGCCGCGGCGGCCCACGGCGGCCTGGAACCGGCGGCCGGCCTGCGCTGGAGCGCGCCCCGCGCGAGCGGCGAGGCGCCGCTGGTGCTGACGATGCCGGGCCAGATGGCCGAACGCCTGGTGCTGGAGCTGGATGTGCCGGCGGCCGCCCCCGAAACGGGCGCCGTGCAGCAGCTGTTCGGGCTGAGCAATCAGCTCGGGATAAGACTGAACGCCCGCATCGTCGACGACAATGGCCGGCCGATCGACTCGCAGTCGGTTGCGGCCATCGAGACCCAGCTGCAGCGGCTCTACGAAGACATGCGCGGTGCGGGCATCGATCCGGGCGGCGAACGGGCGCGCCGCCTGTACGTCTGAGGGCGCTGCGGCGCGATGACGGCGTCGGTTCCAGCGGCCGCCCGCGAGCGCGCAGCCCGGTTGCGCGCCGAGATCGAGCGGCACAACCACGCCTATTACGTGCTGGACGCGCCGCTGATTCCCGACTCCGAATGGGATCGGCTGTTCGCGCAGCTGCAGGCGCTGGAGGCGCAGTACCCGGAGCTGGCCACGCCCGATTCGCCGACGCGGCGGGTCGGGGGCGCCCCGCGCCCCGACCTTCCCGAGGTGCGCCACGCGGTCCCGATGTTGTCGCTGAACAACGCGATGAGCCAGGACGATGTGGTCGCTTTCGACAATCGGGTGCGGGATCTGCTCGCCAGGTCGGGGCAGCCGACACCGGTCGTCGGATACGCCTGCGAGTTGAAATTCGACGGGCTGGCGCTGAACCTGCGCTACCAGAACGGCGTGCTGGCCCTGGCCGCCACGCGCGGCGACGGAACGGTGGGCGAGGACGTGACTCCCAACGTGCTGACCATCCACAGCGTTCCGCTGCGCCTGAAGGACACCCGGGCAGCGGTGATCGAGGTGCGGGGCGAAGTGCTGATGTACAAGAGCGACCTGGAGCGCCTGAACCGGGCGCAGCGCGAATCCGGCGAGAAGGAATTCGCCAATCCGCGCAATGCGGCGGCCGGCAGCCTGAGGCAGCTCGACCCGCGGGTCACCGCGCGGCGCCGCCTGCATTTCTTCGCTTACGGCGTGGGCGAACTGGTCGGCGCGTCGGAGCCCGAGCATCATTCGGCCACCCTCGACTGGCTGCAATCGCTGGGGGTGCCCGTGTGCGAGGAGCGGGCGACGGTGCGGGGTATCGACGGCCTGCTGGGCTTTTACCGGCGTGCCGCCGAGCGGCGCGCCGGCTTGCCGTACGACATCGACGGGGTCGTCTACAAGGTGGATTCGATCGCCGCGCAACAGGCGCTCGGGTTCGTGTCGCGCGCGCCGCGCTTCGCCCTCGCTCACAAGTTTCCTCCGCAGGAGGCGCTCACGCAGGTGCTGGACATCGAGGTGCAGGTCGGACGCACCGGGGCGCTGACCCCGGTGGCGCGCCTGGCCGCGGTCACGGTGGGCGGGGTGACCGTGACCAATGCGACGCTGCACAACGAGCAGGAAGTGGCGCGTCGAGACGTGCGGGTGGGCGACACGGTGATCGTCCGGCGCGCCGGCGACGTGATTCCCGAGGTGGTCAGGGTCGTGCTCGAGCGCCGGCCGGCAGGGACGCACGCGTTCCGGATGCCGGACCGCTGCCCGGTGTGCGGATCGGCCGTCGAGCGGATCGGCGAGGAGGCCGTGTCCCGCTGCACGGGCGGCCTGGTGTGCGCGGCCCAGCGCAAGCAGGCGCTGCTGCATTTCGCAGGCCGCCGGGCCCTGGACATCGATGGCCTGGGCGAGCGCGTGGTCGATCAGCTGGTCGGATCGGGGCGGGTCAGCACGCCGGCCGACCTGTTCCACCTGGCGCAGCCCGAACTGGCGGCCCTGGACCGGATGGGAGACAAGTCCGCCGCGAACTTGCTGCAGGCCATCGATCGATCGCGCACCACGAGCCTGGGTCGCTTTGTCTATGCGCTGGGCATCCGTCACGTGGGCGAATCGACGGCGCAGGCGCTGGCGGCGCATTTCGGAAACCTGGACGCTCTGCTGGCGGCGGACCAGGCACGCCTGCTCGAGGTGCCCGACGTCGGACCGGTGGTTGCGGAGTCGATCCGGCGCTTCCTGGACGAGCCGCATAACCGGCAGGTGATCACGGCCCTTCGCAAGGCGGGCGTGCATTGGTCGGAATCGGCCGGTTCGCCGCCGCGGGACAAGGGTCCGCTGTCGGGCCGCACGTTCGTGGTCACGGGTACGCTGGCGGCTCTGACGCGCACCGAGGCGACCGAAATGATCGAAGCGGCCGGCGGCCGCGTCAGCGGGTCGGTCTCGAAGAAGACCGATTTCGTGGTGGCAGGCGAACAGGCCGGATCCAAGCTCGAGCGGGCACGCGAGCTCGGCGTGCCGGTGATCGATGAAGCGGAACTGCGCCGCCTGGCGGGCGGCTGAGTCAACGGAACAGGCGGACCTCATGTTTGCGATCATCGGCGGCAGCGGGCTGGTCAAGTTGTCGGCGCTGGAAGGGCCGCGCCGGCGCGTGATGCGTACGCCGTACGGCGAACCGTCCGGGGCGCTGACGTTCGGCCTGCTGGCCGGCTCGGAGGTCGTGTTTCTGGCCCGCCATGGCTACGGGCACACGATCGCACCCCACGAGATCAACTACCGGGCCAACATCTGGGTGCTGAAGGAACTGGACGTCGAGGGCATCTTCGCGCTGGCGTCGGTCGGCGGCATCCGCGATGACCTGGGCCCGGGCACGCTGGTGGTTCCGGACCAGATCATCGATTTCACCCACAGCCGCAAGTCGACCTTTTTCGAAGGCTCCGGGGCGCCGGTGACTCACGTGGACTTCACGCAGCCTTACTCGGATAAATTGCGAGCACGCCTGCTGCAGGCGGCGCGCGAAGTCGGAGAGACCGTGGTCGACGGCGCCGTGTACGGGTGCACGCAGGGGCCACGGCTGGAGACGGCCGCCGAGATCAACCGCCTGGCGCGCGACGGCGCCGACCTGGTCGGAATGACCGGGATGCCGGAAGCGGTGCTGGCGAGGGAGCTGGAGCTGGAGTACGCCTCGCTCGCGGTCGTCGTCAATCACGCGGCCGGTCGCGGCAGCAGCCGCCAGCGCATCGAGATGGGCGAACTGGAAGAGGTGCTGGGGGAGACGATGGTGCGGGCGGTGCGTATCCTGGAGGCCAGCGTGAGGAAGCCGGCATGATCAGAGAAATCCTGCGGATGGGCGACCCTGGGCTGCTGCGCGTCTCGCAACCGGTTACGCGGTTCGACACGGACGAACTGCGCGAGCTGCTGGCCGACATGTTCGAGACGATGCATGCTGCCGACGGCGCCGGGCTGGCGGCGCCGCAGATCGGGGTCGGGCTGCGGGTGGTCGTGTTCGGGTTCGAGCGCAACGAGCGCTACCCCGAAGCGATTGCGGTCCCCCAGACGATCCTGATCAATCCGGTGATCGAGCCGCTGGGCGACGAGATGGAGGAGGGATGGGAAGGGTGTCTGTCGGTACCGGGCCTGCGCGGCCTGGTGCCGCGCTACCAGCGCGTGCGCTACCGCGGCTTCGACGAGCGCGGCGTCGCCCTTGAGCGCGAGGTCGACGGCTTCCATGCGCGCGTCGTTCAGCACGAGTGCGATCACCTGGACGGGATCCTGTATCCGATGCGGGTGCGCGACCTGCGCACGTTCGGTTTCACGGACGTGCTGTTTCCTGGCGAATCCTTGCTGCAGGAGTGAACAGGTAGCGGGTAAGTAGGATGACTCCTACCTGACGTGGCGGCCGCGACGCACTAGGCTCGACCCATGTTCGCACGATCGGCCGCCGATATCCGCCGTCGACGCTGGCTGGCGTCGGCGGCGCTGTGCCTGTTTGCGCTGCGGGCGCTGGTTCCGATCGGCTTCATGGTGTCGCTGGAAGCGTCCCATGCGGCGGTCGTGCTGTGCCCCGACTCCGGTCCGCTGCCGCCGTCGCTGGCGGCGCACGCGCATCATCACCACGCGCAGGGAGCAGGTGCCGCCGGTACGGACTCGACCCACGGCGCGGGCGTCGATTCGCACGGACTGTGTCCGTTCGCAGCGGCCGCGCACGGCGGCTGCCATGGCTTGGGGTCGGCGGTCGCGCTCGCTGCGCCGGATTCGCAATACCGCTTCAATGCGGACGCGGCTGACGCCGCGGCTCCGCGTCTTCATCCTTCCTTCTCGCGCTCGCCGCGCGGACCGCCCTGCTGAAACCCGGGTAAGTCGACCCGGCCGTCCGGATTGCGCGTGCAATCGTGCGCTGCGTCCGCGCAGGCCGTCCTATCCACAGCAGTGGCTCGAGAAGGGCAATTCGATGAAAGTTCTTCGTCCGGCGGCGGCGCTGAGCCTTGGCCTGCTGCCATCACTCGGCTGGGCCTGCGCCACTTGCGGCTGCACGCTGAGCACCGACGCCGCCACGGGCTATTCGGCCATGCCCGGCTGGCGCGCCAATCTGGAGTTCGACTACATCAACCAGGACCAGTTGCGCAACGGGACTCATACCGTCTCCGGCGTGCCGAACGGCAATGAGTTGGAGCACGACACGATCAACCGGTATCTGAATCTCGGCGTGACCTACGCGCCCGACGCAGACTGGAACATCACGGTGCGCGTTCCCTACGTCAGCCGGGACCACAGCACCTACGGCGCCTTCAATTCGAGCGCGCCGCTGCCGGACCTGAGCCGTTCGCACAGCTCGAGCCTGGGTGATGTCAAGCTGATCGCCGGCTACCAGGGCTTCCTGGCGACCCATAACGCCGGGGTACAGCTCGGCGTCAAACTGCCGACCGGTGCGTACGGTACCTCTGTCAAGTTCGACGCGGGACCGAACGCCGGCACGCCGCTCGACGCCAGCCTGCAGCCGGGAACCGGCAGCACGGACCTGATCGTCGGCGCGTACTACTACCAGGCGGTCGGCCAGAACTGGGATGCCTTTGTCGACGGAAACTTCCAGTCGGCCGTCACCAGCAGGCAGGACCAGCCCGGCAACGACTTCCGGATCGGCAATCAGGCCATCGTGAGCTTCGGGGTTCGCTACGAGAACAACCCGCGCATCGTGCCGCAGGTGCAGATCAACATCCTGCACAAGAGCGCCGACCAGGGCGCGCTGGCCGACCTGCCGGACACGGCCGGAACGGTGGCTTACGTCGCCCCGGGCCTGATCGTCGGCGTGGCGGGCGGCCTGCAGCTCTACGGCTTCGTCCAGGTCCCCGTGTACAGCCGGCTCGACGGGTACCAGCTGTTTCCGCACTGGATCGGGTCGGTGGGATTGAGCTACACGTTCTGAAGGGAGGGCGTCATGTCAATGTTGCATTCGAGACCTCGGTGGCGGGACGGCAGCGCCTCGAAGGGCGTGCGCCGCCTGCGGGGCTGGCAGGTGGCGCTGCTGCTGTGCGGGTGGGGGCTGGCGCTCGCCGCCACCGAAGGCAAACCCGCGCCCGCGCTGCGCGCGAAACTGCTCGATGGCACGGCCTTCAATCTGGCCGACAACGCCGGAAAGGTCGTGATCGTGAACATGTGGGCGACCTGGTGCGGGCCCTGCCGCCAGGAGATGCCGGCGCTGGACGCGTACTATCGGCAGCATCGCGATCAGGGCCTGGTCCTGATCGCGCTGAGCATGGACGATCCCAGGGACGAGGCCAAGCTGCGCGAGGCGATGAAGAACTATTCGTTCCCCGTCGGGCTGGCGCGCGACGCCGACATGGACGGCTACGGGCGGGTCTGGCGCCTTCCCACCAGTTTCGTGGTCGACCGCAAGGGCGTGCTGCGCGCGGACCATTGGTACAGCGAAAGCGGGCTCGACGCCCGGCAGCTCGAGCAGATCGTCGCTCCGCTGCTGCGCGCGCCTTGATCGCCGTCGGTCAGGGCGTGAGTGCCTCGAGCAGGTCGCGCTCCAGCTGCAACTGCTCCTTGGGCCGCGTCAGCGCCGGGCCGTCGATCAGGAAGATGTCCTCGGCGCGCTCGCCGAGCGTCAGGATCTTGGCCGTCTGAACGTTGATGTCGTGGCTCGCCAGCACGCGCGCTACCGCGTACAGCAGGCCGAGCCGATCCGTGGCGACCAGCGACAGCAGATAGTGCTGGCCCGACTCGTCGACGTTCAGCTGAACGGCGGGAGACACCGGGAAGTGCCTGGAGTGGCGCGACAGCCGCCCCTTGACCGGGGGCGGCAGTTCGACCTTGGCGGCCAGCCATTCGGTCAACTCGGTCTCGATCCGGTCCAGCAGGCTGCGAAAGTGGGTGCCGTGGCTGCGCTCCGATACCAGGAACGTATCGAGCGCGTAGCCGCGCCGCGTGGTGTGGATCTTGGCGTCCAAAATGCTCAAGCTGCGGCTGTCGAAGTATCCGCACGCGCGCGCGAACAGGCCCTTGCGATCGTGCACATACAGCAGCACCTCGATGCCTTCCCCGGCCGGAGCCAGCCGCGCCCGCACGATCGGCCGCTGCGCGTGCAGGTGCACCAGCAGCGCACGGGCGTGCCAGGCGATGTCCTGCGCCGAGTGGCGCAGGAAATAGACGATGTCGAGCTCCTCCCACAGGGGCAGGTGTGCCCGTTCCGACAGCCCATACAGGCGCAGGATGCGCAGCGCCTCCTGCTTGCGCCCCTCCAACTCGGCGTCGGCCGGACGCGCCTCGCCGCCGAGCGCGCGCTGCGTCAGGTTGAGCAGGGTCTCGAGCAGGCGGGCTTTCCAGGGGCTCCACACCTTGGGGCTGGTGCCGCGGATGTCGGCCACCGTCAGCAGGTACAGCGCGACCAGCCGGCGGTCGGTGCCGACCAGCCGTGCGAAGCGCCCGACCACGGCCGGATCGGCCAGATCCTGCTTCTGCGCCACCTGCGACATCGTCAGGTGATGCCGAACCAGGAATACGATCAGCTCGGTGTCCTCCGGGCCGATGCCGTGCTCGCGGCAGAAGCGGCGTGCATCGCGGCTGCCCTCCGTGCTGTGATCGCGACCGCGACCCTTGGCGACGTCGTGGAACAGCGCGGCGATGTACAGCAGCCACGGCCGCGTGAAATCCGCGATCAGCTGGCTGCACAGCGGATACTCGTGCGCGAACTGCGACTGGGTGAAGCGGCGCAGATTGCGCACCACCATCAGGATGTGCTGGTCGACCGTGTAGACGTGGAACAGGTCGTGCTGCATCTGGCCGACGATGCGGCGGAACACGGGCAGGTAGGCTCCCAGCACCGACCACTGGTTCATCCGCCGCAACTCGTGGACCACCCCGCGCGGCTGCTGCAGGATGGTCAGGAAGCATTGCCGGTTGACCGGGTCGTTGCGGAAGGCGGGCCCCATCACCGGGCCGGCGTGCCAGATGGCCCGCAGCAGGGCGGGCGACATGCCCTTGAGCTCCGGGTGCCGCTGCAGCAGCAGGAAGGCGCGCAGGATCGCCGGCGGCTCGCGCCGCAGCGCCGAGGCGTCGCTGATGTCGAGCAGCTCGTGGCGCGAGGAGAACACCTCGTCCAGCACCGTGGCCGCGGTCGCATCGGGCGGCGCCAGGCGCTGCTCGATCGCCAGCAGCACGATCGTGTTCAGTTGCGTCGCCGCCTTGGCGGCCCGGTAATACATCTGCATCAGCAGCTCGCTGGCGAGCCGCGTCGGGGTATTGCGCAGGCGCAGGGATTCGGCCACGGCCGGCTGCACGTCGAACAGCAGGCGATCCTCGCGCCGGCCGGCCACCAGGTGCACCCGCGCGCGGATCGATTTGAGCGTGCGTTCGGTGCGCCGCAGGGTCGCCGTTTCCTCCTGGGTCAGCAGGCCGCAGCGCTCCAGGTCGGTCCAGGAGCGGCCCAGCCCGGCCGCCTGCGACAGCCACAGCAGGATCTGCAGGTCGCGCAGTCCGCCCGGGCTCTCCTTGCAGTTCGGCTCGAGCGCGAAAGGCGTGTCGTCGAACTTGGAATGCCGCTGCTTCTGCTCGAGCAGCTTGGCGTTCAGGAACGCGCGCGGGTCGAGTACCCGGCGCAGCTCCGACTGCAGCGCGGCAAACGGAGCCCGGGCCCCGCACACGAGGCGCGACTCGAGCATCGCGGTCATCACGGTCGGATCGCGGCTGGCCTCCTGGCCGCACTGCTCGGCGGTGCGTACCGCGTGGCCGATCGGCAGCCCCATGTCCCACAGCATGTGCACGCAGGACTCGATCCTTTCCGCCTCGTTCGCGTCCGGATCGCGGGCCGGAATGATCAGCAGGTCGACGTCCGAGTATGGGAACAGTTCCGACCGCCCGTAGCCGCCGACCGCGGCGACGGAGGCAAAGCGGGCGATGTGGGTCTGGGCGGCGGCCCGGCGCACGAACCGGTCGGCCACGCGCGACAGGCGCGACAGCAGCTGCTGGACCGACCCGGTGGCCTTGAACTCCTCGATGACCTGACCCCGCTGCGCATTCAGTTCACCGCGCAGTGCAAATCCCGGGTCGTTCATGCTCAGACCAGAGCCAGGTTGGGCGTCCAATTCAGGCGGTCCCGCACGATCGCGGGCGGCGCTGGCGCGCCGGCCGACATCGTCAGAACCTCCACGCCAGCTTCCGTCACCAGCACGGTGTGCTCCCACTGCGCCGACAGGCTGTGATCCTTGGTCACGATGGTCCAGCCGTCGGCGAGCTCGCGGATCTCCCGCCGCCCCGCGTTGATCATCGGCTCGATCGTGAACGTCATGCCCGGCACGAACGCGTCCAGGGTCCCGGCCCGCCCGTAGTGCAGGACCTGCGGTTCCTCGTGGAAACGCCGGCCGATGCCGTGGCCGCAGAACTCGCGCACCACGCTGTAGCCGTGCTTTTCCGCGTGGGCCTGGATGACGGCCCCGATGTCGCCGAAGTGACCGCCGGGCCGGACGACGGCGATGCCGAGCCACATGCACTCGAACGTGACCTCGCACAGGCGCCGCGCCGCGATCGACAGGTCGCCCACCGGGTACATCCGGCTGCTGTCGCCGTGCCAGCCGTCCTTGATCACCGTGACGTCGATGTTGACCACGTCGCCGGCCTTCAGGGCGCGCTCGCCCGGAACCCCGTGGCACACCTGGTGGTTCACGGACGTGCAGATCGATTTCGGATAGGGGCGATACCCCGGCGGCGCGTAGTTCAGCGGGGCCGGAACCGTCCCCTGCACGTCGACCATGTAGTCGTGGCACAACCGGTCCAGTTCGCCGGTCGTCACCCCGGGCTTCACGTAGGGACCGATGAAATCCAGCACCTCGCCGGCCAGGCGGCCGGCAATGCGCATTGCTTCGATTTCCTCCGCGGTCTTGATCGTGACGGCCATGGCGAGGTGGGCCTGCGGCGCGGCTCGGGCACTTACACGAGGGCCGGGGCGTTGCCGCTATAATACCCGGCTTCATGGGGCTGGCCCCTCGCTTGAACAAAGCGAACCAGCCCTTTGATTTGTTTCGAAGTTTCTTAACGACCACACGCGCGCACCGCCACCAAGGTGCTGCCGGCAGGGACAACGCCCGATCGTCCCGGCCGGTGGAATCGGCGGCTGCGTCGGACCTAACCTTGGAGTGAGCAACATGTCAGTGACGATGCGTCAAATGCTGGAAGCAGGGGTTCATTTCGGGCACCAGACCCGGTTCTGGAACCCCAAGATGGCGCCTTTCATCTTCGGCCAGCGCAACAAGATCCACATCATCAACCTCGAGCGCACGCTCGACCAGTTCGTGGCGGCCACCCAGTTCACCCGGCGCCTGGCGGCCAACCGCGGAACGATGCTGTTCGTCGGAACCAAGCGCCAGGCGCGCGAGATCCTGGTGGAGGAGGCGCACCGCGCCGGGATGCCGTACGTGGACCAGCGCTGGCTGGGCGGCATGCTGACGAATTTCAAGACCATCAAGACCTCGATCAAGCGCCTGAAGGAGATGGAGCAGACCAGGGAGGAGGGCGGCCTGGAGCGCATGCCGAAAAAAGAGGCACTGCATTTCCAGCGGGAGGTCGACAAGCTGAACAAGGCGATCGGCGGCATCAAGGAGATGAACGCGCTTCCCGACGCCCTGTTCGTGATCGACGTCGGCTACCACAAGATCGCGATCGCCGAGGCCAACAAGCTCGGGATTCCGGTTGTCGGCGTGGTCGATACCAACCATTCGCCGGAGGGCATCGCCTACGTGATCCCCGGCAATGACGACTCCAGCCGGGCGGTTCGCCTTTACGCGCGGGGGGTGGCCGACGCCATCCTGGAGGGCAAGGCCAATGCGTCGCAGGGCGTCGTGGCCAGCGTGACCGATGACGAGTTCGTCGAGGTCAGCGAGGATTCCGGCGCAACCGACTGACGAGCTGTCGGGGCGGTCGCGGGCCGGCGTCGTCGCCGGCACGATCCGACGGGGCCGGCTCTTCCGTTTCGCGCAGTGAACGCATAAAGGGAACACGACGATGGCCGAAGTGACCGCGGGCATGGTGAAGGAGCTGAGGGAAAAGACCGATGCTCCGATGATGGAATGCAAGAAGGCGCTGGCCGAAGCGGCCGGCGACATGGCCCGCGCCGAGGAGATCCTGCGGGTCAAGCTGGGCAGCAAGGCGGCCAAGGTGTCGACCCGGATCGCCGCCGAGGGCATCGTGGCGATCGACGTGGCAGGGTCCGGCAAGACGGGCTCGATCGTCGAGGTCAATTGCGAGACCGACTTCGTCGCCAAGAACCCGGAGTTCCAGGCGTTCGGCCGCGGACTGGCCGCTCTGGTGACGGCCAACCAACCCGCCGACCTGCCCGCGCTGTCGGCCCTGGCGCTGGACGGCGCCACGGTCGAGGCCAGGCGCACCGCGCTGGTGGGCAAGATCGGCGAGAACATCTCGATACGCCGCTTTGCCCGCATCGCGGCGAGCGGCCGTATCCACAGCTACGTGCACGGCGGCTCGAAGATCGGCGTGCTGGTCGACGTGACGGGCGGCGACGAGGCCCTGGGCAGGGACCTGGCGATGCACATCGCGGCCGGCAAGCCCAAGTCGCTGCGCGCCGACGGCGTGCCCCCGGAGGACATCGCGCGCGAGCGCTCGATCGCGCAGCAGAAGGCGGCCGAGTCCGGCAAGCCGGCCGAAATCCAGGCCAGGATGGTCGAGGGCGCCGTGCAGAAGTACCTGAAGGAGGTCACACTGCTGGGCCAGCCGTTCGTGAAGGACGACAAGCTGTCGATAGAGCAGCTGCTGAAGCAGAAGGGCGCCACGGTCGGCGCATTCGTGTTGTACGTGGTCGGCGAGGGCATCGAGAAGCGGGCGGACGATTTCGCGGCCGAAGTGGCTGCGGCGGCACGCCGCTGACCGGCCGAGCGCGCCGAAAGGGGAGGGGTGCGATGAACAGCGAGCGGCGCTACAAGCGCGTCCTTCTGAAGCTCTCCGGCGAGGCCCTGATGGGAGAGCAGTCGTTCGGGATCAGCCGCACGACCATCGAGCGCATGGTCGAGGACATCGCCCAGGTGGTCCGCCTGGAGATCGAGCTGGCGATCGTGATCGGCGGCGGCAACATCTTCCGCGGGGTGGCGCTGGGGTCCAGCGGCATGGAGCGCGCGACCGCCGACTACATGGGGATGATGGCGACCATCATGAATGCGATGGCGCTGCAGGACGCGATGCAGCGCGCCGGCCTGGAGGCGCGCGTGCAATCGGCGCTGAACGTCGAGCAGGTGGTGGAGCCGTACATCCGGCCCAAGGCGATGCGCTACCTGGAGGAAGGCAAGGTCGTGATCTTCGCGGCCGGCACCGGCAACCCGTTCTTCACGACCGACACGGCGGCGGCCCTGCGCGGGTCCGAAGTGGGTGCGCAGATCGTTCTGAAGGCGACCAAGGTCGACGGGGTGTACTCGGCCGATCCGAACAAGGACCCGTCGGCGGTACGCTATACGCGAATCAGCTTCGACGATGCGCTGGCCCGCAATCTGCAGATCATGGATGCGACGGCGTTCGCATTGTGCCGCGACCAGCAGTTGCCGATCCGGGTCTTCAACATCGCCAAGCCGGGTGCATTGCTGCGGGCCGTTCTGGGGGAGGATGAAGGTACTCTGGTGTACGTCTGACGCTGCTGGGCGCTGGCGAGGAGGCACGGCATGAAACCAACCGAGATACGCGGCTCGACCGAGCAGAAGATGGTCAAGAGCATCGAATCGTTGAAGCACGACCTGGCGAAGATCAGGACCGGCCGGGCGCACACGGGGCTGCTCGATCACATACACGTCGAGTACTATGGATCGCAGGTGCCCCTGAGCCAGGTGGCCAACGTCGGGCTGGGCGATGCGCGCACGATCACCGTGCAGCCGTGGGAAAAGAAGATGCTGTCGGTGATCGAAAAGGCGATCCGGGAGTCGGACCTGGGCCTGAATCCGGCCTCGCAGGGCGAGATGCTGCGCATCCCGATGCCGCCGCTGACGGAGGAGCGGCGGCGCGAGATGACCAAGGTGGTCCGTCATGAAGGCGAGAACGCCCGCGTGGCCGTGCGCAACCTGCGCCGCGATGCGATCCACCAGCTCAAGGAGATGCTGAAGAAGAAGGAGGTCTCCGAGGACGACGAGCGGCGGGCCCAGGACGAGGTGCAGAAGCTCACCGACCGGTACGTCGGCGAAATCGACAAGCTGGTGGCCGAGAAGGAAAAAGAGCTGATGACGGTCTGACGTGTGCGCAACTCGATCCGCCTGGTGGCCACGCAGCCGTGAATCCGCCCAATTCCGACAAACCGGTCGTACCCCCGCGCCACGTCGCCGTGATCATGGACGGCAACGGCCGCTGGGCCACCGCGCGGCACCTGCCGCGCGCGGCCGGCCATTCGCGCGGAGTCGATGCGGTCCGATCCACCATCGAGACCTGCGCCCGCTTCGGGGTCGAGTACCTGACCCTGTTCGCGTTCAGCTCGGAGAACTGGCGCAGGCCCGCCGACGAGGTGTCGCTGCTGATGCGCCTGTTCGTGAGTTCCCTGCAGCGCGAGGTCGGCCGCCTGGTCGAGAACGGCGTGCGGATGCGGGTGGTCGGACAGGTCCACTCGCTCGAGCCGGAACTCAGGGGCCTGATCGAGGAAGCCGAGCGGCGCACGGCCGGCAACGACCGCTTGAATCTCACCGTGTGCGCCAGCTACGGGGGCCGGTGGGACATCGTGCAGGCGGCTGCGGCGCTGCAGGCGGGTGCCGTGCGCGCGGGCCGGACGATCGAGATCGACGAGCAGCAGTTCGCGAGCCACCTGGCGCTGGGCTTCGCTCCGGACCCGGACTTGTTGATCCGCACCGGCGGAGAAAGGCGGATCAGCAATTTCCTGCTCTGGCAGCTGGCATACACGGAGCTGTACTTCACCGACGTCCTCTGGCCCGATTTCGACGCCGCGCAGCTGGAGACCGCATTGGGCTGGTTCGCGCAGCGCGAACGCCGCTTCGGGCGCGTCGCGCAGAACTCGACCCGATCATGAGCTGCCGATGCTGCGTACCCGCGTGATCACGGCCGTCGTGCTGCTGGCCCTGCTGTGCGCGGCAGCGTCCTGGGGCGGCACGGCCCTGCGCGGCTTGTGTGCCTTGCTGGTGGCGGCGGCGCTGTACGAATGGTTGAAGCTGGCCGGATGCGGGGCCGCCGTCGCGGCCGCCACCGCGGCCGCGTACGGGGCAGTGCTGGTGGCCGCGTCGGTGCTGGACGTGCGGGCGCCGGAAGGCGTCGGCGCGGGCGCCGCGCTGGCGGCTTGCGCCGTCTGGTGCGGCCTGGGCGCTGCCGTCGCACGAGCGCAGCAGGGCCGGTTCAGGCTCGGTCGCGCCGGATCGATCGTGCTGGCGCTGGCGCTGCTATCGGCCGGATGGATCGCGCTGGATCATCTGCTGCAGCGCGGCGTCGAGTACCTGCTGTCGGTGCTGGCGGTGGTCTGGATCGCCGACATAGCGGCCTACTTCAGCGGGCGCGCGCTGGGCCGGCACAAGCTGGCGCCGCGGATCAGCCCCGGCAAAACCTGGGAGGGCGTCGTCGGCGCCCTGGTGGTGGTGACGCTGGCCGCCCTGGGCGTGCACGTCCTGTGGCCGCAGGCGCCCGTGTGGTCCAACCGGGCGCTGTCCGGGCTGGGGTGGCTGCCGGCCATGGCGGCGCTGTGGGCCATCGTCGCGCTGTCGATCGTCGGCGACCTGTTCGAGAGCCTGCTCAAGCGTCAGGCCCAGGTGAAGGACAGCGGGTGGCTGCTGCCCGGTCATGGCGGCGTGATGGATCGGATCGATGCGACGCTGCCGACGCTCCCGGCGGCGGTCCTGATCGACTGGTGGACCCGGTGAGCCGCGCCCCGGACGCCCGCCAGGGCATCTGCATTCTCGGCGCCACCGGCTCCATCGGAGCCAGCACGCTGGACGTCCTGGCGCAGCATCCGAACCGCTTCCGCGTTGCGGCGCTGACCGCGCACTCGAACGTCGACAAGCTGGTCGACCTGTGCCTGCGGTGGGAGCCGGACCTGGCCGCGATCGGCGATGCGCGGCAGACCGCGGCGCTGGCCGCAGCGCTGCGGCGTGCGGGGCTGCGCACCGCCGCGGCCGGCGGCGCCGAGGGCCTGATCGATGCGGCGCGCCTGCCGGCCGCCGACTGCGTGGTGGCGGCCATCGTCGGGGCGGCCGGCTTGAACGCCACCCTGGCCGCGGCGCGCGCCGGCAAGCGACTGCTGCTGGCCAACAAGGAGGCGATCGTGTGCGCCGGCTCGCTGCTGATAGAGGCGGTCCGTGCGGGTGGAGCGAGCCTGCTGCCGGTCGACAGCGAGCACAACGCGATCCACCAGTGCCTGGCCGCGGCGCGCGATGCCCGGCACGAAGTGCGCCGGCTGATCCTGACCGCTTCGGGCGGCCCGTTTCTGAGGCGCACGGACCTGGCGGAAGTGACGCCGGAGCAGGCCTGCGCCCATCCGAAGTGGAACATGGGCCGCAAGATCTCGGTCGATTCGGCGACCTTGATGAACAAGGGCCTGGAGGTGATCGAGGCGAACTGGCTGTTCGGATTCAGGCCGGACCTGATCGACGTGGTGATCCATCCGCAAAGCGTGATCCATTCGATGGTCGAATTCGTGGACGGGTCGGTGCTGGCGCAGATGGGCACTCCGGACATGCGCACGCCGATCGCCTACGCGCTCGGGTTTCCGGAGCGCATCGGCAGCGGCTCGCCCCGGCTGGATCTGCTGCAGGCCGGGCCCCTGCAGTTCGAGGCTCCGGATCTGCAGCGCTTCCCGTGCCTGGGGCTGGCTTACCAGGCGCTGCGGGAGGGCTCGGCTGCCTGCATTGCCTTGAATGCGGCCAACGAGGTGGCGGTCGACACCTTCCTGAAGCGCGAGTTGCCGTTCGTCCGGATCCCGGCCGTGATCCAGGACGTGCTCGCGCGCTGCCCGGCGGGGCAGCCGGATTCGGTCGAGGCCGTTCTCGACCTGGATGACAGGGCCCGCAACCAGGCCCGTTCGGTGGTGATGAAGAAAACATGAACCTGCTGACGACGATATTCGCTTTCCTGGTGGCACTGGGGCTGTTGATCGTGGTGCACGAACTCGGTCACTACTGGATGGCGCGCCGCTGCGGCGTCAAGGTGCTGCGCTTCTCGGTCGGATTCGGACGCCCGATCGCGCGCTGGGTACTGGGTCCGGACCGGACCGAATGGGTGATTGCCGCGGTGCCGTACGGCGGTTACGTCCGGATGCTGGACGAGCGCGAAACCGAGTCCGGGCCGATCGCCCCGGCCGATCTGCCGCGCGCGTTCAACCGGCAGTCGGTGGGCCGGCGCGCCGCGATCGTTGCGGCCGGCCCGGTCGCCAACCTGCTGTTTGCGATCCTGATCTATTTCGTGTTGAACCTGGTCGGGACGACCGAACTGCGGCCCGTCGTGGGCCAGCCCGATGCGGGCACGCTGGCAGCGCAGGCCGGATTTTCCGAAGGCGACCTCGTGCTGCAGGTCGACGGCCGGGCGGTCCGCTCCTGGTCCGATCTGCGCTGGTCGCTGCTGCAACAGGCGGCCGAACGCGGCCGCCCGCGGTTGCAGGTGCGCCGCGCCGACGGCGCCGAGCGCTCGCTCGAGCTGAACTTGAGCGGCGTGGACACCGATCAGGTCGACGGCGACTGGTTCGGGCGCATCGGCGTTCATCCGGCCGCCAGCGAGCCGGTCGTGAGGGAACTGCTGCCGGGCGAAGCGGCGCAGAGGGCCGGGCTGCGGGTCGGCGACCGGATCGTCGCGATCGATTCGGAGGACGTGAAGTCCGCCGCCGATGTGGTGCGCATCGTGCGCGCCGCCCCGCGCCGGCCGCTGCAGTTCCGCATCGAGCGCGACGGGCGCATGCTGCAGCTGCAGATCACTCCGGCCGAGGATTCGAGCGGCGCAGCGCGCGTGGGCAAGATCGGGGCTGCCCTGGGACTGAACCAGTTCGTGCTGGTGCGCGACGGTCCGGTGCAGGCACTGGAGCGCGCAGTGGGCAAGACATGGGAGATCTCCTGGTTCTCGCTGCGGATGCTGGGGCGGATGGTGACGGGGCACGCGTCGTGGCACAACCTGTCGGGCCCGGTGGCGATCGCCGATGTGGCCGGGCAGAGCGCGCGCATCGGGCCGCTGGCGTATCTGAGCTTCCTGGCTTTGGTGTCCATCAGCCTGGGGGTGTTGAACCTGCTGCCCGTACCGGTGCTCGACGGCGGGCACTTGCTGTACTATGCGATCGAGGTCGTGACGGGCAGCCCACCCTCGCCGAAGTCGCTCGAACTGGGGCAGCGAGTGGGGATCGGGCTGCTTGTCGTTTTGACGGCGCTGGCCTTGTATAACGACCTGACCCGGCTGCTGCTGCAATAGCCGCGCGAATAATTCGAACAGGTCGAATCCTTGAGACGCCGCAGCACCCGGTTGTCCGTGGCGACGCGAAGCTTGTGCCTCGCGCTGACGCTGGCGTTCGCCCGGGGCGGCGTGCAGGCGCAGGAGCAGGATTTCGTGATCCGGGACATCCGGGTCGAGGGCGCCCAGAGAACCGACGTCGGCACCGTGTTCGGCTACCTGCCGCTGCGGGTCGGCGACCACTACGACGCCGGCAAAGGGACCGCCGCCATCCGGGCCCTCTACGCCTCCGGCCTTTTCAAGGACGTGCGCCTGGAGGCCGACGGCGACGTGCTGGTGGTCGTGGTGGAGGAAAGACCGGCGATCGCCTCGATCGATATCGTCGGGATGAAGGAGTTCGACAAGGACCAGGTCAAGAAGTCGCTGAAGGACGTCGGCCTGGCCGAGGCCCGCATCTACGACCGCTCGCTGCTGGACCGGGCCGAGCAGGAGCTGAAGCGGCAGTACCTGACGCGCGGCCGCTACGCCGTGAAGGTCACCACCACGGTGAGCCCGCTGGAGCGCAATCGCGTCAACATCACGGTATCGATCGACGAGGGCGATGTGGCGCGCATCCGCGTGATCCGCTTCACCGGCAACCACGCGTTCACGGACTCGCAGCTGCGCAGCCAGATGGAGCTGTCCACTCCCGGCTGGCTGACCTGGTACACCGGGCACGACAAGTACGCGCGCCAGAAGCTGCAGGCCGACGAGGAGACGCTGCGTTCGTACTATCTTGCGCGCGGCTTTCTGGATTTCAGCATCGAGTCCACCCAGGTCTCGATCAGTCCGGACAAGAAGGACATCCAGATCACGATCAACCTCCTGGAGGGCGAGCGGTACCGGGTCTCAGGAGTCAAGCTGGCCGGCGAGTTGCTCGGCCTGGACGCCGAATTGAGCAAGCTGATCGACGTGAAGCCGGGCGAGATCTACAACGGCGAGCGCATCAACGCCATCGCCAAGGCGGTGACCGATCGTCTGAGCGTGCTGGGCTACGCGTTCGCGAACGCCAACCCGGTGCCCGAGTCCAACAAGGAAAAGCGCGAGGTGGCCTTCACGATCCTGGTCGATCCGGGGCGGCGCGCCTACGTCCGGCACGTGAACATCTCCGGCAACACGCGCACGCGCGACGAAGTGATCCGGCGCGAGATCCGGCAGTTCGAGTCCGGCTGGTTCGATTCGGAAAAGGTGAAACTTTCGCGCGACCGGGTCGACCGGCTCGGTTTCTTCGAGAAGGTCGAGATCGAGACGCCGGCCGTTCCCGGCAGCCAGGATCAGGTCGACCTGAACGTCAGCGTGAAGGAGCGGCCGACCGGCACCATCCAGGCCGGACTCGGCTACAGCTCGACCGAGCACCTGGTCATTTCCGGCTCCTATACCCAGCAGAACGTGCTGGGATCCGGACACGCGGTCGGGGTGCAGATCAACACGAGCGCAGCCGCCCGCACGATCGCCCTGTCTCACACGGATCCGTATGTCACGCTGGACGGGGTCAGCCGCAGCGAAGAGATCTACGACCGCAACTCGAACCTGGCACGGCTGGGACTGGCGACCGTCGACATCGGCGCCACGGGCGGCACGGTCCGCTGGGGGGTGCCGTTCACTGAGTTCGACACGATCTTCTTCGGACTGGGGGTCGAGAGCACCACCCTGACGCTGACCCCGAACAGCCCATTCCGCTACATCGACTACGTGAACCAGTTCGGTTCGAGCGCAGGCGCGCTGCTTGCCACGGTGGGGTGGGCGCGCGACAGCCGCGACAACATCCTGACCCCGCAGCGAGGCCGCTTCCAGCGGGCGTTCCTGGAAGTCGGGACGCCGGGGCTGGACTTGCAGTACTACAAGCTGACCTACCAGTACCAGCAGTTCCAGCCGCTTACCAACAAGTTCACGCTGGCGTTCAACGGACAGGCCGGCTATGGCGGCGGCTACGACGGCAAGCAGTTTCCGCTGTTCAAGAACTTCTACGTGGGAGGCATCGGCAGCGTGCGGGGATACCAGGCGGGTACGCTGGGACCGCGCGACATCAATGGCGATCCGCTCGGCGGCTTGAAGGAGGTGAACGGCTCGATCGAGGCCCTGGCCACGCTGCCGGGCGCCGACCGCTCGCTGCGGGGCCTTTTCTTCGTCGATTCCGGCTACGTCTGGGGTGACGGTCAGGCAATCCACCTCGGCGACCTGCGCGCGGCGGCCGGCGCCGGCCTCGCGTGGATATCCCCGATCGGCCCGCTTAAACTGAGCCTGGCCCAGCCTTTCCGCAACCAGGCGGGCGATCGGATACAGCGCTTCCAGTTCCAGATCGGGACCGGGTTCTAGCGCGGCCCTGGCGGTGCCCGCGAGCGGCGATGCGGCCTGCGGCGCTCCGGAACGCGCGCGAGGGCTGCCGCGCTATGGCAAAATCGCCTACCCGAACACGCTGAGGTTGCTGATGCGATTCACGTCTCCCGTGGCTTTGAGACTGGGAGCGGCCGCGATGGCCGCGGCCCTGGGGCTGTGCGGGCGGCCAGGGTTCGCCGAGGAGCTGAAGATCGGGTACGTGAGCGCCGAACGGATCCTGCGCGATTCGCTGCCGGCCAAGGCGGCCGAACAGAAGCTGTCCCAGGAGTTCGCCAAGCGCGGCAAGGATCTGCAGGACATGGAAGGCAAGTTGAAGGCGTCTGCGGAAAAGCTGGACAAGGACAGCCCGGTCCTGTCGGACGCCGAGCGCACCAAGCGCCAGCACGAGCTGCAGGACATGGACCGCGAATTCCAGCGCAAGCGGCGCGAATTCCAGGAAGACCTGAACCAGCGCAAGAACGAGGAATTCCAGAATCTGCTCGAGCGCGCCCAGCGGATCGTGAAGGCGCTGGCCGAACAGGAGAAGTTCGACCTGATATTGCAGGACGCACTGTATGTCGGGCCCCACATCGATATCACCGACAAGGTCCTGCGTGCCCTCGATGCCGGCAAGTGACCTCCGCCACCCGGTTCCGGCCTGAACGGGTCGGGCACATCGAGCACCCGGCGGACCGATCGCGATGCCGGGCACCCTGAACATCGAACAGCTGGCGGCCGCCGTCTCGCGGCTGGCCGCAGGCGCCCTGGGCGCCCGGATCCTCGGAGACGGCACGCGCGCCATAAGCGGCGTGGCAACGCTCGAGCAGGCCGGAGACGGCCAGCTGACGTTCCTGGCCAATCCGCGCTATCGCCACGCGGCCGCTACCACCCGGGCCGCCGCGCTGGTGCTGTCCGAAGCCGACCGCGAGGCCCTGTTTGGGGCCGGAGCGGCGCCTTGCGTGCTGATCGCATGCGATGCGCCGTACGCCTGGTTCGCATTCGCGGCGCAGGCCCTGGCGCCGCAGGCCGAATCGGCGCCGGGCATCGCGCCCAGCGCGGTCGTCCATCCGGGCGCTCGCGTCGATCCTTCCAGCGCGGTCGGCCCGCTGGCGGTGATCGACGAAGGGGCCTGGATCGGCGCGGGCGTGCGGATCGGCGCCGGCTGCACCATCGGGGCGGGCGTGCGGATCGGGGATGCCACCCGCCTGCACGCGGGGGCGCGCATCTATCCGGGCTGCCGGATCGGCGCCCGTTGCATCCTGCACTCGGGTTGCGTGATCGGGGCCGACGGTTTCGGATTCGCGCCGTTCCAGGGGCGGTGGGTGAAGATCCCGCAAACCGGCGCAGTCCAGATCGGCGACGACGTCGAAGTCGGGGCCGGCACCACGATCGACCGCGGCGCGATCGGCGACACCGTGATCGAGGAGGGCGTGAAGATCGACAACCTGGTTCAGATCGGCCACAACTGCCGGATCGGGGCGCATTCGGCGATCGCCGGCTGCGTCGGAATCGCCGGCAGTGCGACGATCGGCCGCCGTTGCCAGCTCGGCGGAGCCTCGATGATCCAGGGGCATATAACGATCGCCGACGACACGGTCGTCTCGGGCGCCACCGCGATCACGCGCGACGTGCGGCAGCCCGGCTTCTACACGGGCATTTATCCGTTTATGCGCAATCGGGATTGGGAGCGCAACGCGGTGCTGCTGCGGCACCTGGACGAATTGCGCGAACGGATCCGCCGCCTAGAGGCGAGCGTTCGTGACCAACAGACGGAATCGGATCGATGATGGATATTCAGGAAATACTGCGCACGCTGCCGCACCGCTACCCGATCATCCTGGTCGACCGGGTGCTGGAGATCGAAGCCGGTCGGCGCATCGTCGCGTTGAAGAACGTCTCGATCAACGAGCCGGTGTTCGCGGGGCACTTCCCGGGATACCCGGTGATGCCCGGCGTGCTGATCCTGGAGGCCATGGCGCAGGCCGCGGCGATCCTGTCGATCTTCACGCTGGGCAGCGAAAGGCCCAAGGACCTGATCTACTACTTCGCCGGGATCGACAAGGCGCGCTTCAAGCGCCCGGTGGAGCCGGGCGATCAGCTGCAGCTCGAGGTCGATTTTGCGCGCGAGTTGCGCGGCATCGCGTTCTTCAAGGCCAAGGCGACGGTGCAGGGCCAGGTGGCGTGCGAAGCCGACCTGATGTGCGCCTATCGCACCCCCCCGAAGACGGCTGCAGGGTCGGCCTGATGGCGCGAATCCACCCCACCGCGGTCATCGACCCGCGCGCCGAGCTGGCCGACGACGTCCAGGTCGGGCCGTTCAGCATCGTAGGGCCGGATGTCGCGATCGGGTCAGGCAGCTCGATCGACTCGCACGTGGTCATCACCGGGCACACGCGCATCGGCCGCAACAACCGCGTTTTTTCGTTCACCTCGCTGGGTGAGGTTCCGCAGGACAAGAAGTACGCCGGGGAGCCGACCGAGCTGGTGATCGGCGACGGCAACACGATCCGGGAGTTCTGCTCGCTGAACGCCGGAACCGCGCAGGGCGGAGGCACGACGCGGGTCGGCTCGGACAACTGGATCATGTCGTACGTGCACATCGCCCACGACTGCGTCGTCGGCGATCATACGATCATGGCCAACCTGACGCAGCTCGCCGGTCACGTCCTGATCGGCGACTGGGCGGTGCTGGGCGGGATGACCGGCGTGCACCAGTTCGTGCGGATCGGAGCCCACTCGATGGTGGGCGGCGGCTCGACGCTGGTTCAGGACCTGCCCCCGTTCGTGCTGTGCCGCGGCAGCCCGGCCCAGCCGTTCGGCATCAACGTGGAGGGCCTGCAACGGCGCGGGTTCGACGAGGCCACGGTCTCGGCGCTGAAGCGCGCCTATCGCTCGCTCTTCCGGGAGGGCCTGACGCTGGCGCAGGCGCGCGAGGCGATCCAGGCCGGCGTGCAGGCGGACTCGAGCGCGGCCCCGGCACTCGGGCAGCTGAGCGAGTTCCTCGCCGTGCCGGGGCGCGGCATCGTTCGCTAGTGCCGGCGAGTCCTTGACTGCCCAACCCCTGCTCGTGATGGTGGCGGGCGAAGTGTCCGGCGATCTGCTGGCCGCTCCCGTGATCCAGGCCGTGCGGGCGCGCGATCCGCACTGGAGGGTGGCCGGAATCGCCGGCGACCGCATGATCGATGCCGGATGCGAACCCTGGCACCACGTACGGGAGCTGTCGGTGCGTGGCTACGCGGAGGTGCTGCGGGAGCTGCCGCGGCTGCTGTGGCTGCGCCGGGCGCTGACGCGGCGGGTGCTGAAAAGCGGCTGCCGCGCGCTGGTCGGAGTCGATTCGCCGGATTTCAACCTCGGGCTGGAGGCCGCTGTGCGCGCGGCGGGCGTGCCCACCGTGCAGTACGTGGGCCCGTCGATCTGGGCTTGGCGCGGTGAACGGATCGAGCGCATCCGGCGCGCCGCCTCGCACGTTCTGCTGGTGTTCCCGTTCGAGCAACGCCTGTACGCGCGCGCCGGCATCGCGGCCACCTATGTCGGCCACCCGCTGGCGCAGGCCATCGCGCTGCGCCCCGATCCGGAAGCGGCGCGCGCTCGCCTGGGCATCGGCGGCGGCGCCACCGTGATCGCGGTGCTGCCCGGCAGCCGCAAGGCGGAGATCGATTTCATCGGGCCGGTGTTCTTTGGCGCGGCCAACCGCCTCGCCGCCGACCTGAACCCGGTGCGCTTCGTGGTGCCAGTGGCCGAGGCGTCGCTGCGGCCCCGGATCGAAGCGCTGATCGGGCGCTACCCGCGGCTGGCGCCGATCACTTCCGTGATCGAGGGGCGATCGCACGACTGCCTGGAGGCCGCGCACGCCGTGCTGGTCACCAGCGGAACGGCGACGCTGGAAGCGGCGCTTTTCAAGCGCCCGATGGTGATCGCCTACAAGATGCCCCGCCTGTCGGCCTGGGTGATCCGGAAGATCGGAGGCTACGTGCCGTGGGTGGGTCTGCCGAACATCCTGGCCGGCGAGGAAGTGGTTCCGGAACTGCTGCAGGACGAGGCCACCGAGGAGACGCTGGCGGCGGCGCTGATCGGGCAGCTGGAGGATCACGCGGGGCAGGCCAGGCTGGCGGAGCGGTTCGAGCAGATTCACGCAAGCCTGCGGCGCGACACGCCGTCCCTGGTGGCTGAGGTGGTGCTGGACCTGGCGCGCGCGCGGGGGCGGCCTGAATGAGCGCGCCGGCCCGAACCGGTCGGGGCCGCCGCGGGCTGCTGATCGCCCGTATCGCGGGCGTCGACGAGGCCGGCCGCGGGCCGCTGGCCGGGCCGGTGGTGGCGGCGGCGGTCGTGCTGGATCCGGAGCGCCCGGTCGAGGGCTTGCGCGATTCGAAGCAGCTGACCGCGGCCCGCCGCTGCGAGCTGGCCGGCCAGATCCGCGCCAATGCGCTCGCCTTTGCGGTGGCCGAGGCGAGCGTGGCCGAGATCGATCAGCTCAACATCCTGCAGGCGAGCCTGCTGGCGATGCGCCGGGCCATCGAGGCGCTGCAGCCGGCCGCCGACCTGGTGCTGGTGGACGGCAACCGGCTGCCGTTGATCGCGATCGCCGCGCGCGCGGTGGTCGGGGGCGACGCGACCGAGCCGGCCATTTCGGCGGCCTCGATCCTAGCCAAGACGCACCGGGATGCGCTGATGCAGGCGCTGCACGAGCGCTACCCGGGCTACGGCTTCGCGCGCCATTTCGGCTATCCGACGCCACAGCATCTCGCGTGCCTGGCCGCGCTGGGCCCGTGCGCCGAGCATCGCCGCTCGTTCGCGCCGGTGCGGGCCATGCTCTGTGCGCGCCTGTTCGGGCCGGCATGAAGGCGCTGACGTCCGAGTCCAACCCGCTGTTCCGGCGCTGGTTGCGGCTGGCGACCACGCCGCGCGCGGTTCGCGAGCTCGGCCTGACGCTGGCCGAGGGGCTGCATCTTGCGCAGGCGATCGCACAGTCGCGCTGGCCGGTGGCCGCGGCGCTGGTGCGGCGCGGCGCCGATGCCGGCGCAATCGAAGGCGCGCTGGCGGCCCTGCCGGCACCCACCGATTGCTTTCAGCTTCCGGCCTCCCTGTACGACCGGGTTGCGCCGGTGGAGCACGGGGTCGGCCTGACCCTGGTGATCCCGCTCGCGCCGGCCGCGGTTCCCGCGGCGGCGCACGAGGACCTGATCTACCTGGACGCGATCCAGGATCCGTCCAACGTCGGCGCGCTACTGCGTACTGCGGCCGCCGCCGGCGTGGCCCACGTGTTGTGCGGTCCGGCGACGGCCTCGGCGTGGTCGCCGCGCGCGATGCGGGCCGCGATGGGCGCGCATTTCCGGCTCAGGATCTCGGAGGGGGTCGACCCGTCGGTGCTCGGCGCGGCGCTGGCCGGGACGTGGATCGGCGCGGTGGTCCGGGACGCGCCTTCGCTGTGGTCGTGCGAGCTGCCGCAGCATGCGGTGGGATGGGCCTTCGGCTCGGAAGGCGCCGGACTGTCGGCCGCGGTGCTGGCGCAATGCGGGCTGCGCCTCAGGGTGCCGATGGTGCGCGACATCGAGTCGCTGAATGTCGCGGCCGCTGCCGCCGTGTGCCTGTTCGAGCGGCGAAGACGCGCTTGCCCGGCGTAGCGCCCGCCTTCGCGCTGCGCGCTACGGCGGGCGCAACGCAGGCCACGCTACGCGTGGCCTGCATTGCGGTGTTCGGGCAGCCACTCCTGCAGGATCGTGGCGGCGATCTCCTCGATCGACTTGGTGGTCGACGACAGCCAGCGGATGCCCTCGCGGCGCATCATGCGCTCGGACTGGGTGACCTCGTACAGGCAGTTCTCCAGCGAGGCATAGCGGCTGTTGGGGCGGCGCTCGCGTCGCACCTCGGCGAGGCGCTCCGGTGCGATCGTGAGGCCGAACAGCCGATTCCGAAGCGGCGGCAGAGCGGCGGGCAGCTCGCCGCGTTCGAAGTCCTCGGGAATCAGCGGGTAGTTGGCCGCCTTGACGCCGTAGTGCATCGCCAGGTACAGGCTGGTCGGCGTCTTGCCGCTGCGCGATACCCCGACCAGGATCACCTCGGCCTGGTGCAGACCGGCGGCCAACTGGCCGTCGTCGTGCGACAGCGCGAAGTTGATCGCTTCGATCCGGTTCTTGTACTTGTCCGAATCCGACATCGCGTGAAAGCGCCCGATCGTATGGGTCGACTTGAGCCCCAGTTCCTGCTCCAGCGGGACCAGGAAGGTCTCGAAAGCGTCCAGGATCAACGCGTTGGCGGAACGCAGCACCTCGTTGGTCTTCGGATCGACCAGCGTCGAGAACACCAGCGGCCGGGCGGCGTGCCGGGTCGCCACGTCGTTGATGCGGGCCACCGCGTCGCGCGCTTTGTCGGGGTTGTCGACGAACGAGATGCGGTGCACGCGCACCCGCAGCCGGTCGAACTGCGCCAGCACGCTTTGCCCCAGCGTTTCGGCCGTGATCCCGGTGCCGTCGGAAACGAAAAAGACGTCGCGCTCCAGCAACGCCGGTGAAGCGGCCTCGTCCGTCATCGTTTCTCGTTCACCCGGAGGGTGCGCACGAAGGCTTTAGAATCGGGGCATTCTGGCATACGCGGCTTACACGCCAGCTGCGCTCGCGCAAGCGCAACCGATGGCCGCCTGGCGCGCCGCGGTACCTTGTCCCGCGTCAAGCGCCGGTTCGTTCGAGTCATTCATAGTTTGTTTCGTTGCGGCGCTGTCGTGGCCACAGTGCTGGAGAGCTTATGAGCATCGGGCAGTACGTGATTCCGTTCAACCAGTTGCGGATCGGCGATGTGCCGCGGGTCGGCGGAAAGAATGCGTCCCTGGGCGAGATGCTCAGCCAGCTGGGGGCCGGCGGCATTCGCGTGCCGGATGGCTTCGCGACGACGGCCGACGCGTTCCGCGAATTCCTCCGCAAGAACGACCTGGCCGGGCGGATCGCCAGCCGGCTGGAGCACCTGGACGTCGAGGATGTGGCCGCGCTCGAAGCGGCCGGGCGGCAGATCCGCGCATGGATCGAGGAGGGAACGCTTCCGAAGGAGATCGAGTCGCATATTATTAATCAATATCATCATCTTACACAGTCTTCTTCAAGCGAAATATCTGTTGCGGTTCGCTCCAGCGCGACGGCCGAGGACCTGCCCGATGCCTCGTTTGCGGGGCAGCAGGAGACGTTCCTGAACGTGACCGGGATCGACGCCGTGCTGGGCTGCGTGCGCAAGGTGTTCGCGTCGCTGTACAACGACCGTGCGATCGCCTACCGGGTCCATCACGGCTACCCGCATTCCGAGGTGGCGTTGTCGGTGGGTGTCCAGAAGATGGTCCGCAGCGACCTGGGGGCCGCCGGCGTGATGTTCACGATGGACACCGAGTCGGGTTTTCGAGACGTGGTGCTGATCACGTCGAGTTTCGGCCTGGGCGAAACGGTGGTGCAGGGCGCCGTCAACCCGGACGAGTTCTATGTTCACAAGCCGATGCTGGCGGCGGACAAGTTTCCGATCGTCCGGCGCAGCCTCGGATCCAAGCTGGTAAAGCTGCAGTTCGACGCGCAACCGGCGCCCGGGCGCTGGGTCCGACAGGTGGAGGTGCCCGACGAGCAGAGGCATCGCTTCTCGCTGTCCGACGAGGACGTGATCGAGCTGGCGCGCATTGGGGTGCGCATCGAGCGGCATTACGGCCGCCCGATGGACATCGAGTGGGGCCGGGACGGGCTCGATGGCCTGCTGTACGTTCTGCAGGCTCGTCCGGAGACGGTCAAGTCGCGCGCCGCCTCGGAAGCGCAGGTGCGCTACCGGCTGAAGCAGACTTCGCGCGTGCTGGTGTCCGGGCGGGCAATCGGCCAGAAGGTCGGAGCCGGCCCTGCGCGGCTGGTCGCCAGTACCAGCCAGATGGAGCGCGTGCGGCCGGGCGACGTGCTGATCACCGACATGACCGACCCGAACTGGGAACCCGTGATGAAGCGGGCGGCGGCCATCGTCACGAACCGGGGCGGTCGCACCTGCCACGCGGCGATCATCGCGCGCGAGCTGGGGATCCCGGCGGTGGTCGGTTGCGGCAACGCGACCTCGGCCGTGGCCGACGGCACCGAGGTCACGGTCTCGTGCGCCGAGGGCGACACCGGGCACGTGTACGAGGGCCGCCTCGAGGTGCAGGTCGAATCGGTCGAAAGCGGCGTGCTGCCGAAGCTGCCGGTCAAGCTGACGATGAACGTCGGCAACCCGCAACTCGCGTTCGAATTTCAGGCCATTCCGAACGCCGGAGTCGGGCTGGCCCGCCTGGAATTCATCATCAACAACCACATCGGCGTGCACCCGAAGGCGATCCTCGAATACCCGAATCTGGATGAACCGCTGAAACACGCGGTCGAAAGCCTGGCCCACGGGTATTCGAGTCCGCGCCAATTCTTCGAGCTTCGGCTGGCCGAGGGCATCGCCACCATCGCCGCGGCCTTCTGGCCCAAGCCGGTGATCGTGAGGCTGTCGGACTTCAAGAGCAACGAGTACCGCAAGCTGATCGGCGGCAGCCGCTACGAGCCGGAGGAGGAGAACCCGATGCTGGGCTTTCGCGGAGCGGCGCGCTTCGTATCGCCCGACTTCGCCGATTGCTTCGAACTCGAGTGCAACGCGCTCAAGCGCGTGCGCGAGACGATGGGGCTGACCAATGTCGAGATCATGGTTCCGTTCGTCCGCACTCTCGACGAGGCCCGCCGCGTGATCGAGCTGCTGCAGTCCCACGGCCTGCGCCGGGGCAGCGGGGCCCGGCCCGACGGCAGTGGGGCTCTGCGCGTCATCATGATGTGCGAGGTTCCGTCCAACGCGGTGCTGGCCGACGAGTTCCTCCGGTACTTCGACGGCTTCTCGATCGGCTCCAACGATCTGACCCAGTTGACGCTGGGCCTGGACCGCGACTCGGGGCTGGTGGCCGGCGGGTTCGACGAGCGCGATCCGGCCGTCAAGGCGCTGCTGTCGGCGGCCATCTCGGCCTGCCGCCGCCAGGGCAAGTACGTCGGGATCTGTGGGCAGGGGCCGTCGGATCACATCGATTTCGCCCGCTGGCTGGTCGAGCAGGGGATCGAGTCGATCTCGTTGAACCCGGACTCGGTGGTCGAGACCTGGCGTCGGCTCGGAACGCCGCGCTGAGCCGTGCGCGCCCCCGGGCGGGGGCGCGCTGGCGGTGGCGGTCAGGCAGCCGCCCCGGGGCGGCTGCGCGCTGGTCCGGCCTTACAGTCCCAGGCCGGGCAACACCTCGGTGTGCTCGATCTGCACGGACTGCAATTCGCCCGGATCCAGGTCCAGCGCGCGCAGGACGGTCGGCGCAATCTGCGTGGTCAGCACCGCGCCCTTGATCACCTTTTCCCGGATGCCCGGCTTCGACACGATCAGCGCGACGTTGGTGTCGTCATTGCTGAAACCGCCGTGCTCGGCGTTCTTCTTGGTCGAGGTGGTGTAGATGGTTCCGGGTTGCGGCACCACGATGATGTCGGGGGTGTGGTTGTCGGTGGTCGGATCGCGGAAGCGCAGCTTCAGCAGATCCCCCGCAAGCACCTGTTGGATGTGCAAGCCGGCCGCTACGCTGTATTCGCGCAACCACTGGGCTGCGTCCGCCGCCTTGGACTGGTCCGCAGCCAGAAGCCAGATCAGGGCGATGTCGTCCTCGTTCTCACCGGCATTGATGATCGCCTGCGCGGCGGGACTGTTCACGGGCGGATTCGCCGTCACGTACGCGCTGACCAGTCCTTGCAGGCCGCCGATCTTGTTGGTCGGAGCGTTGGGCGGGTTGACCGACAGCGGGTCGATCGGGGTCTGCCCGTGCTTGGCCGAGATGACGATGAGCGTCGAGTCATACAGGTGGCGCTGCTTCAGGGCGGCCACCACGCGGCCGAGTTGCGCGTCGGTCTGCTCCAACGCGTATTCCAGAACCGCGGTGGGCGTCCCCGACCCGTCCACGTAGCCTCCCGGCGTCCCGTTCAGACCGGCCGGATCCGGGGCGAAACAGGTTCCGTCGGTGTTGTTCAGCGAGACCTTCTGTCCGACGCTGATCGCCTGCAGATCGGTGCCGAACAGAACCGGCGTGCCGACCTGCGCGCCCTTGCCCGTGTGGTCGTAGCCGTTGATCTCCGCGACCAAGGCATCGAACTTTCTCTTGTCGTTGTCCAGCGTGCACAGCACGCTCACCGTGGCATCGCGCGTCACGTGGGTGCCTTTGGCGTCCACCACCACGCCGTAATCGCCGTCGTAAGGTCCCGGGATCGGATTTCCCGAGGAGTCATTCAGCGTCTCCGGGTTCGTCACTTCCGGCGTGTACAGGTCGTCCACCGCCTTGCCGGTGGGGCCGGTGACCAGGTCATAGGCGGCGTGCTTGTCGGCCCACGCGGTGCGCCCGCTGTGGCCGTGTTTGACGACGTCGAACACCGTATTGACCTTGACGAAATCGTGCGGGTAGATGTGCTGGCAGCTGCCGTCCTTGATGCCCCAGGGCAGCAGGTCCGGATTGATCCGGTTCTGATCGATCGCCAGGCCGCGCGAGTCGACGATCAGCAGGTCGATGGTTTCGTCGTACGTCGTCTGCTGGCCCTGCGTCCCGGTGCATTTGGCCGGTCCGGGGGGCCACTGCGTGCGATCCCAGCTCACGTCGTAGAACACGTCGGCCGATGCCGGCGAGCCGCCGGTCAGGATCGACAGCACGCCCGGAAACGAATCCGAGGGCCTGGAGGTGGCGGCGGTGGTGTAGCGAACCGCGTGCTCCGCGAGTTCGGCCAGGGCCGATTCGGGGTGCGTTGCGATGAAGCGCTCGGCGTCAACCGAGTGCAGGCCGTCCACGCTGATAATGAGCACGTGCTCGACCGGGGCGGCCGCCGCGCCGGTCAAAGCGCACAACCCGAGACTTGCGATCGCAGCGGCGAGCGCTGCCTTCCTGAAGGCGTGTTGTTGTTTCATCCGATTCTCTCCTTCCCGTCAAGGGAGAGCGAAACCTACCCGTGGCGTGTGACGGGAACGTGGCGATCGGCGGGATCCACCGTCGCCGTCACGGGAAGGTCACCTGACCCGGGTCTTGAGCAGGCGCTGCTGCTGGCGCTTCCAGTCGCGCTTCTGCTCGGCCTCGCGCTTTTCGAACTGCCGCTTGCCTTTGGCCAGCCCGAGGGCGAGCTTGACGCGGCCGCGCGCGAAGTGCAGGTCCAGCGGCACCAGCGTGTAGCCGGCGCGTTCGACCTTGCCGATCAGGCGGCGGATTTCGGCTCCGTGCATCAGCAGCTTGCGCGTGCGGGTGGGTTCGGCGTGCTCGTGGGTCGAGGTGGTCGACAGGGTGCCGATGTGCGCATTCAACAGGAACAACTCCTGGTCCCTGACTATTACGTAAGCCTCGTTCAGCTGGCTGCGGCCGGCGCGCACGCTCTTGACCTCCCAACCCTGCAACGCCAGCCCCGCTTCGAAGCGCTCCTCGATCGTGTAATCGTGGGTGGCCTTGCGGTTCTGGACGATCGGCATCTTCGGGAAGGGTGGGGGCACGAGCCGAATTTCAGTGTAACAATCACCCGGTATGCATCGAATCGAGCGATCGGTGCTGGTTCCGTACAGCGCGGAGCGGATGTTTCGCCTGGTCGAGCGGGTCGACGACTATCCGGACTTCCTGCCCTGGTGCCCGGCAGCGCACGCGCGTCTTTTGCCCGACGGCAGCGTCGAGGCGACCATCGAGATCGCCTACAAGGGCGTTCGCAGC
>Ga0209698_10000234_pt1 | contig 59944 bp, 57 predicted proteins | sample LitLauG_LLR_2012_FD_187203 | JGI IMG/M metagenome (GOLD analysis project Ga0209698, IMG submission 187203) | Freshwater sediment microbial communities from Pennsylvania, USA - Little Laurel Run_MetaG_LLR_2012 (SPAdes) (version 2) | ecosystem: Environmental > Aquatic > Freshwater > Creek >... | reverse complement strand
CATGTCGAAACCCAAAATCAAGGTCAAACGCGTTGTTCTGGCTTATTCCGGCGGCCTCGATACGTCGATCATCCTGAAGTGGCTGCAAACCACCTACGGCTGCGAAGTCGTCACCTTCACCGCCGATCTCGGCCAGGGCGATGAACTGGAGCCGGCGCGCAAGAAGGCCGAGATGATGGGCGTCAAGCCCGAGCACATCTTCATCGAAGACCTGCGCGAGGAATTCGTGCGCGATTTCGTCTTCCCGATGTTTCGCGCCAATGCGCAATACGAGGGTCTGTATCTGCTCGGCACGTCGATCGCGCGCCCGCTCATCGCCAAGCGCCTCGTCGAAATCGCCCGGCAAGTGGGCGCCGACGCGATCGCGCACGGCGCCACTGGCAAGGGCAACGATCAGGTGCGCTTCGAACTTTCAGCCTACGCGCTGGAGCCCGACATCAAGGTGATCGCGCCGTGGCGCGAGTGGGAATTTGCTTCGCGCAATGCGCTCATCGCCTTCGCCGAGCAGAACCAGATTCCGATCGCCAAGGACAAGCGCGGCGACGCGCCATTCTCTACCGACGCGAATCTTCTGCACATCTCCTCGGAGGGCAAGGTTCTCGAGGACCCCGCCGATGAAGTGCCGAGCTACGTCTATTCGCGCACGCTCGATCCAGAAAAGGCGCCCGACAAGCCCACCGTGATCGAGATCGCGTTCGAAAAAGGCGATCCCGTCGCCATTGACGGCAAGACAATGTCGCCGGCGACGCTGCTGACCGCGCTCAACACGCTCGGCCATGACAACGGAATCGGCCGGCTCGATCTCGTCGAGAACCGCTTCGTCGGCATGAAGTCGCGCGGCATGTATGAAACGCCCGGCGGCACGATTCTGTTGACCGCCCATCGCGGCATCGAGTCGATCACGCTCGATCGCGGCGCGGCGCATCTCAAAGATGAGTTCATGCCCAAATACGCCGAGCTGATCTACAACGGCTTCTGGTTTTCGCCCGAGCGCGAAATGCTGCAGGTTATGATCGACAAGAGCCAGGAATTCGTCACCGGCCGGGTGCGCCTGAAACTCTACAAGGGCAATGTCATCCTGATCGGTCGCGACAGCCCGCATTCCCTCTACGACCAGGATCTCGTGACGTTCGAAGAAGGCGCCGTAGCGTATGACCACAATGACGCGGCGGGCTTCATCAAGCTGAACGCGCTGCGGCTGCGGACGCTGGCGAAGCGGGACAAAAGGGCGAAGGGGAAGGGGTAGAGCCGATGGCTGAAATGTTCGATGTCGACGCATGGTTTGCTCGATTGGACGAATTAGGAGGGCGCGATTTCCTCCCAGAAGGGCTCCCCGAAGACCCACCGTCAGAGCCTGACGATTCACAGGAATTCTCCGGCGTCCCGGACCTGCAAGTGACCGATTCGGCTAAGTGAGCCATTTTCACCGCTTACCCGAACCGCTCCAGCGCCCGCGCCCGCACCTTGGCCGCCTCGACCTCGCGGTCGCGCGGCGGCTGGTTTGTCTCCATTGCCGCAAACAGACGTCGAGCCGCGTCCGCGACTTCGTCGACCGCGCGGTTGAAGGCCGGCTCGTTGGCGCGCGAGGGACGCGCGAAGCCGCTCAATTTGCGCACGAATTGCAGCGCCGAGGCGCGGACCTCTTCGTCGGTCGCGGGGGGATCGAAATTGAACAATGTGCGGATGTTGCGGCACATGCTGAACTCCTGCGTCAGTGCGGCGCGCCCCAGGCCACGTCCTGACAATTTGCAGACGTGGCGCAATCCCGCCAAGCCATAAACGGGAGCGAAACGAAACCGCGCCCGACGCGGCGTTGCAAAATGCGGCTCCGATCTCGTCCCGTGATTCTGTTGGCGACGCCGAAACTATGGCGACGCCGCTTTCGGCCGCGCGGCCATATTGCCAAGCGCAAGTCCGCGGGTACAGTGTCCGTCTCATGCACAGATCGTTTCGGCCTCAAGTGACCTTCCGTCTGGAGATTCCCGAGTCAGGAGATGTAAGGAATGGCGCCGAAATTTGTTAAGCCGACCACCGGCCCGCTAGGAGATTTTGACGGGTTCGACCTCGAAGCATCCTATCAAATGGTGCCTGTCGGCGAATCCCGTTTCATGTCCGTGGTGACCGACGCGCAGGGGGGAACATTGCGCGTGGGAAATCCGCAATTTGTCAGCCTGAAGGCCGTCCGCAGCAACAAGGTCTTCCAGGGATCGCCCACACCGACGCTGGTCAATCTCCCCGCGGATTCGACGACAACTTTTGAGATCTTTGGCGACACGTCGGGAAGGACTACTCTCATACTGGAGGACAGTTCGGGGAAGCCGGTCGATCCGCCCCTCATCGTTTCGATAAAAATGCCGTTCCGGAAATCGGTGAATTTCTGCTTTCTCGCAGACATCCGCCGCTCCTCATCGTTCGATCCCATCGACGTGCCGAAGATATTCAGCAGGGTCAAGAGAACGTTTCTGGTCCAGTCCAATGTCGTTTTGGACGAACAGAAGCGCGGGGGTTTCAATGTCAATGTTCCCAAGGATCTGGGCAATCCGATGAATCCGGAACTGAGTCCGGTGTTCAAGGCAGTCGTCGATGCGACTCCCACCGAAGCCTTCATGTCCGACTTTATCGTGTATCTCTGCTGGAATTTGGTGGCGCCTGGAAAGGATATCGGCGGCGTGGCTTTCCAGGGCACAACGATCTGCTTTTGCGAGGACGACGGCCGAGGTTCGGGCGGATTTTTTGCATCCGCCGTGATGGCCCACGAACTCGGACATCTGATGGGGCTCGATCACTTCCAGCATGCGAACGGTGGCCTGATGAACAAGGCGGACATAAGCAGCTCAAGATTGTTTCAATTTGAGATCGATACTGTAAACCCAACCTAAGACGACGCGCTGTCTGGCGATGCCGACAGTGCGCCGCAGGGGTGCGCCATGACGCTCAGATCAAACGTGTTCAAGACGAACGAGAGGCTTCAAAGAACTTTGACCCTGGATTCGGCGCATGTGACGCAGGGCGAAATTGGCGACCATGTTGCACGCATCCAGGTCGCGGTGATGGATCTGGACGGATCGATCATCAGTGAAAGTGAACTCTCTCAGAAGCGATACGGGCCTTCCACCGCTGCGGCGGTGCTTGCCTACAAGCGCGCGCGAAAAATCATCAATCACTCCTATCAAACGACTGCAGACGATATCGTGGGCAAGATGACGATTGCCGCCCTCGATAAGGAAATGTTCGAAAAACAGGAAAAAACGTTCCCGCGCCGTCGGCTGGTGTGTCTCCACAAATGACCTGATCGCTGGATGTGGCGCTGCTTCGACGCGATTTGTCGCCCTAAGCCGTGGGCATGCGCCAGCGTCCGTACTGCCACGGCCGCCACCAGGCTCCCGGCGGCCGTTCCACAGGCGGCGGATCGTATCCGGCCCCGCCCCAGGGATGGCAGCGACAAAAGCGCGCCGCGCCCATCCATCCTCCCGCCCAAACGCCGTGGCGGGCAATCGCCTCGTCCGTATAGTGCGAGCAGGTGGGAAGGTAACGGCACTGGCGGCCCAGCAGCGAGGACAACGTGAGCTGGTAGAAGCGGATCAGCCCATGCGCTGCGCTGCGCGGAGCGAATTTAAGCGGGCTCACGAGGCGGGCGCGGGCGCTTTCGCCTCGATCTGCTCCAAGGCGTCGGCGACCGCGTCAAACGTCAGGAGCGTCGAGGCGTGGCGCGCCTTGTAATCGCGCACAGGCTGCAAGGCGGCGAAGTCCGACCATTTGCCATCAGGAGGCGGCCCATTCTCTTTCAGCATGCTGTGCATAGTCCGCCGAAGCGCTTTCAACTCGACGGGCGTTGTCCCGACAATATGCCGCGCCATCAGGGACGACGAGGCCTGGCCCAGCGCACACGCCCTGACGTCATGGGCGAAATCAGCGACGCGCCCGTTCGCCAGAACAAGATCCACCGTCACCGTCGATCCGCACAATTTGGAATGCGCCCTGGCGCTGGCGTCGGGATTCTTGAGCCGGCCAAGGCGCGGAATATCCGCCGCTAATTCCAGAATGCGTGCGTTGTAAATGTCGTCGAGCATAGCAATCCTGTGGCGCTTTCGCCTTTCGAACCTATATAGGACCCCGCAGCGCCAAAGAAGAGGGGCGCCGCGCATAGCTCTCAGGCCGCCAATCCGTTATAGTTGGCGGCCGTTCCTTCGAGGCAGAGATGAACAATATCGTGACGCCTGCGAAACTAAGCCGCCCTGTCGCGCGGATCAAACCGACGCGCGAGGAGGCGGAAGCCGCCGTGCGCACGCTGATCGCCTGGGCGGGCGACAATCCCGACCGCGAAGGCCTCGTGGACACGCCGCGCCGGGTCGTCAAGGCCTATGAGGAGTTGTTCGCGGGTTATGGAGAGGATCCTAGCCTGGCGCTCTCGCGGGTATTCGAGGATGTCGAAGGCTATTCCGACATCATTGTCGTTCGCGACATTCCATTCTTTTCCCATTGCGAACACCACATGGTGCCATTCCTCGGCAAGGCGCACATCGGTTATTACCCACGGAACGGCGTCGTTGGCCTCTCCAAGCTGGCGCGCATCGTCGACATATTTGCCCGCCGCCTACAGACGCAAGAGGCCATGTCCGCCCAGATTGTTGAAGCGGTCGATGCGGCGCTGCATACGCGCGGAGTCGCCGTGATGGTTGAGGCCGACCACATGTGCATGTCAATGCGCGGCGTAAGTAAACAGGGCGTATCCACTGTGACGACACAGTTTTCCGGGATGTTCCGCGCAGACGCCAACGAACAGGTACGCTTCCTCTCGCTGGTGCGCGGCGCCAAATAGGCATGTCCTCGGCCCCCATCAAACACGCGCTGGAAGAAGGGGCAGAGTTCACGCCACGCTTTGACGCCGACGGCCTGATTTCCTGCATCACGGTCGAGGACAAGACGGGCGATGTGCTGATGCTTGCACACATGAACCGCGAGGCGCTCGAGGCGACGCTTAAAACGGGCATCGTCCATTATTGGTCCCGTTCGCGGCGTACGCTCTGGCGCAAGGGCGACACATCGGGACAGAGCCAGCGCCTCATCGAACTGCGGGTCGATTGCGATCAGGACGCCGTTCTCGCCCGCGTGGACGTCGCCGGCGACGGCGGCGCCTGCCATACCGGCCGCCGAAGCTGCTTTTATCGGAAGGTGGAGAGCGACGCGGAAGGGGTGAGGCTGGTGGGCGACGCGGCGTGAACCAGGAGCGCCGCATCGGGGCGCCGCGCAAACCGAACATTAACCCTCGCGCAGCTCCTCACGACATTGTTAATGAACTGGCCATTCGTTCAAGAGTAACCTAAATTGAGGCGGTCATCCCGTAAGATGGCTGTTGTCCAGGCAGTCTCGAGCGTCCGATGTTTGGGTACCCCATGCGCAAGGCCAGCGAGGACGTTTCCGGCGGCGGACGGCGGCGAAAGCTTGGGGTTGTCTTGGGCGCCGGGGCCGCGCGGGGTTGGGCCCACATCGGCGCGTTGCAGGAACTGGCGGCGCTCGGCATCACTCCCGACATCGTTGTTGGCGCTTCGGTCGGCGCGGTGGTCGGCGGCTGCTATGCGGCAGGCAAACTTGAGCAGCTTGAGGTTTTTACGCGCTCGCTGACCAAGCGCCGGGTTTTTGGCCTGATCGACTTCTCATTCAATGGCGGCGGCCTTATCGGCGGCGACCGTCTGCGCAGTCGCCTCGAAGACTCGATGGGCGGGATCGCAATCGAAGACTTGCCGATGCAGTTTGCGAGCGTCGCCACCGAAATCGCCACCGGCCATGAAATCTGGCTCAAGCGCGGGCCGCTGGTGGAAGCGATGCGCGCTTCCTACGCCCTTCCTGGCGTTTTCGAGCCGGTGCGGATTGGCGGACGCTGGCTGATCGATGGCGCGATCGTCAATCCCGTGCCGATCAGCGTGGCGCGCGCGATGGGCGCCGACCAGGTCATCGCAATCAACATCGCCGCCGACGGCTACGGCCGCGGCACCGCCATCCAGAACCCCGAACACCACGATCATTCCACCGCCACGGACCTTATCGAGGCCGCGGCGCCCGCTCCGATCCGGGTTGGCGTGATCGACAGTCTGCGCCAGCGCACAGGACTGTTTCGGCGGCAGATCGCCAACCCCGGACCCGGCTCGCCGGGAATGGCGCAGGTGATGGTTGACGCCTTCAACATCACCCAGGATCGGATCATGCGCTCGCGGCTGGCCGGCGATCCGCCCGACGTGATGATCACATTGCGCGTCGGCAAGATCGGACTGTTCGAGTTTCACCGCGCCGAGGAGTTGATTGCGCTAGGGCGCGAGGCCATTCGCAAGGCGAGCGCCGAGATCCTCGAAGCCGCCGAGCAGAATATCCCGGCGGCCGCGAACGCTTAAGCCCTTTAAGCTGTGGCGATATAGTCCGTCAGCGCCTGCTTCTCGTTTTCGATCTCGTTGATGTGGTGCTTGACCACATCGCCGATCGACACGAGTCCGACCAGCGAACCGCGCTCAACGACCGGCAGATGCCGGAAGCGGCCGTGAGTCATCATCTCCATCACGCTGTGAATCAGCGTATCCTGCGTGATGGTCGTCACTTTCGAGGTCATGTGACGCGAGACCGGCTGGCTCAAGGCGGCCGAGCCATGGGCGCCGATCGCGCGCACGACATCGCGCTCGGAGATAATGCCGAGCACGCTGCGCGCGGTGTCCGAAACGACGACAGCGCCGATGCCTTTGCTGGCCAGTAACTCGATGACTTCAAGCAAGGTGCGATGCGGCTGCGTTGTGATAACTTCGCGGCCCTTGTCGCCCAATATGCGCGCAACGGTCATAGAGGCCTCCCTGATTAGCGCCGCGCCCTGGGGCGCGATTCCGCCCCGAACATGCTCCCAGGCGGTGCGCCCGGCAAGCGAAAAAGCGGCCATCGACCGGTGAGCCGGCGCGGTTGCGGTGAAAGCGCCCCCGCACTATGGTCGCGCCGCTTCGCCGCCCGCCGGGCCGCGTTGCTGCTGGGGCGTCGCCAAGCGGTAAGGCAGCGGATTTTGATTCCGCCATACGGAGGTTCGAATCCTCCCGCCCCAGCCAAGAGTTCCTCTACGTGCGCCGGTCGCCTATGCGACCGGAGAAAACGTGATCGGCGCTCCGCTTGACGAGGCGAGCGCGGCGCGGATACTCGATATGAGGGGGCTAGCCATCATGCGAAGGTGCTTTTTCGCCATCCTGCTCGCGCTGTCGTGCGTCGTCATCGCGGCGCCGTCTTCCGCGCAGTCCTTGCACCGACGCCCGATTCCCGTGGGGCAGCCAGGCCGCACCGAGATGCGCACCGGCATCTATCGCGGCAATCCCGTCACCTATGCGTTGGTTCACGGCAAGCGCATTTTCGAAGGCGATATTCTCCTCGATCATGTCGAGGACCTGATGCCTGCCCAACCGCCTGCCGGCAGCGGCGTGAAGACGCTCGGCATCGCCTACCCCCAGTATTTCTGGCCAAAGAACGGCTCCGGCGTCGCCGAAATCCCCTATGTCGTCACGGCTGGAGCGACAAATCTGAATGCCGCCCTGACGCAATTCAACGCGACGTTTGCCGGCGTCATCCAGTTCGTCGCGCGCAACACGCAGACCGACTACGTCACCTTCAATTTCGATCCGAACAATCACAACGGCACATGCGATTCCTACGTTGGCCGCATTGGCGGTCCGCAACAAACCGGCGGTTCGATCGATTGCAGCCTCGGCACGCTGCTGCATGAGATGGGCCATGTCGTCGGGCTGTATCATGAGCAATCGAGACCTGACCGCGATAGTTTTGTGACGATCAGCTACGCAAACATGATCAAGGGATCGAAGCCGAATTTCGATCAGCTGCTCGACAATTATCAGCAGCTTGGGCTCTATGATTACGGCTCGGTGATGCACTACATCGCCTATGCCTTTTCGCGCAACGGCGGCCCGGTGATCGAGTCGATTCCGCCCGGAATCCCGTTGTCGAATCTTGTCGGCTATACCCCTGCGGATATCGACAGCGTCAAGCGGCTGTATGGCGCCGCGCCAACGAACGTGACGATCGCCACTAACCCGCCGGGGCTCGCCGTCATTGTCGACGGCGCGACGGTGACGACGCCGCAAGTCTATAGCTGGCTGCTCAACTCGACTCATACGCTGGCGATCCCCGCTGGCGCGCAGACATTGGCCGGCGCGGCCTATGCGTTTGGCCGCTGGAACGACTCGCCCAGCGCCAGCCACTCGATCACAATTTCTCCTGGCTCGAAGACGCTGGCTTCCCCGGCGACATCGCCGGCGACGACGGTTTACACCGCCAATTTCATCGGGCTGGTGAATTTCACCGAGGGCGTTTTCCCCACGGGATCGGGGACTGCGAGCGCCAGCCCGCCGGCGCAATCCTATTCCGGCGTGACCGGCCTCTACTATGTCCAACGCCAACCCGTGACGCTGACCGCTTCCGCGAATACTGGCTATTCGTTTCTGGAATGGGCGGGGACCACCGCGCCGTGGAGCGCGAACCCGAAAGTCGACTATGTGCCGGAGAACAGCACTTCGTATGCCGTCTCCGCTTATTTCTCTAACCAGCCGGTGACAACGATCACGACGAATCCTCCCGGCCTTGGGGTCTATGTCGACGGGTCCTTCTGGTACGGCCCGCAGAGCTTTGCGTCGGATTTTTTCCCGGGCTGGACGCCGGGCTCTTCTCACTCGGTCTCGACCTACACGCCGCAACTTCCCTACAGCGTCAACTCGCGCTACGCGTTTTCCGCCTGGAGCGATGGCGGCGCGTTGACGCACAACATTACCGCGTCGCTGGCGACCTACATGGCGAGCTTTACGCCGCAGTTTGTGCCGATCGCCTACGCCATTCCTTCGTGCGCGGCCAATGTGACTTTCACGCCAACGTCAGCGGACGGATTTTACAGCCAGGGCGCCAACGTGACGGTGACCGCGGCTACGGCGCCGGGATGGTCGCTGACCGGCTGGCTTAATGATTTGTCCGGCAAGATCGAGACGCAGACCCTGACGGTCAACGACGAAGAACTGGCGGTCGCCAACTACAACACCAACAGGGTGCCCCTGCAAATCTCCAGTCTGTCGCCAGCGACCATGACGGCCGGCTCTGGGGATCAGACCCTGACCATCTGGGCGGCCGGACTGACGCCCTGGAGCATCGTCTTCATCAACAACGTCTATCGGAACCATCTCACGGCAATTGGCCCTTCGATAGCGCAACCTGTGAATAGCGCGGCGGGGCCGAGCTTCGCCGCGCCGCTGGTCGTCAGTCCCACGCACCTGAATGTCGGCATGATCGCTGCGGACCTTGCGGCGGCGACCGCGTTTCCGGTGGCGGTTGCCAATTTCCCCGGCGGCGCCGCCTGTTCGGCCTATGCGTCCACGCCATTTTTCGTCACGTCGCCGTAGCGCTCCGCCGAGAGCGCTGCCAGTTGGTTGCCGTTGATTATTCGCGCCACCCTTGATCGCCGAAGCCTTTGTTAACTTCGGAGGCCGACGCGTGTTGACTCTACCCGAGCTTCCGCAATAGCGTCGCGCGTTGCTTGAGCCAGTGGGCTGTATTCGTTTACTCGTGTTTTTGAACTGTCCGGCCGAGCGACATTACTCGGCTCCATCAAGGGAAGTCCGCGATGCAAAACTTTCGAAACGCAGCGTTAAAAATGACCGCGCTCCTGGCTATGTCCAGCTTTGCGCTGCCCGGTTATGCGCAGACCACGGTGGGCCCCCTAGGGGGAGTGTTTCAGATCGGTCCGCCGCGCGTGGTCCAATTCTCCGCTTTGCCGCTCGCTGCGAGCAGCCCGTCGACGGTCAAGACAATTCACCCGCTCAGCAATCTTCCGCAGGGCCAATTGGATGCGTTGAAGGCTCAGGCGGCGGCGATGAGAGGGACGCCGAAGGTTGCGCCTCTGCCCGGCGGCGGCCCGGCCGTCAAATCGTCGAACGGCGTTCTCACCGTCACCCCGCCGGATGTCAGTTTCGATGGAGACTTCCAGAACGAAACGAACTGCTCGGACGTCACTCCGGCCGACCAGGCTCTCGCCATCGGCGATGGCGCAAACCCTGTCCTGCAAGCGGTCAATCTCTGCCTTTCGGTCTGGAGTCCCGCCGGGGTGCGGCTCAAGGGTCCAGTTACGCTGGCCTCTTTCTTCAGCGTACCGGCCTCTAGCACGATCGTCAGCGATCCGCGGGCGCTGTACGACTGGTACAATCACCGATTTATCGTCACGATGCTTGACTCGGATGACGTGTCGAAGAGTTTCTACGACGTCGCGGTCAGTCAAACCGACGACCCGACGGGCGCGTGGTGGGTCTACCGCTTTCAATCGCCCAAGGGGGCCTTTCTGAATGACTACCCACGGGTTGGACAGGACCACGCGGCGACTTTCTCGATCGCAACGCCGACTCCCTTCCCCGGCGCCATCTATGTCGCAGCAAATATGTTTGCCTTTCCGGCCCTCAACTATGTTGGCGAGGAATGGCTGGTATTGCCCAAGAACGCAATGTATAATGGCTTGGGAGCCCAATCCTATGCTTTTGAGAACCTGACAAACCCCGACGCTTCGGTTTCGTTCACCACCCAGCCGGCCAACGTATGGAACCCTTATGACAATCCCCGCGCCGAGTTCCTTCTGGAATCGGAAGCCCCCAATAAACTTGTAGTCTGGGCAATCTCGAACCCGTTTGCCTTCCAAACCGCGGGGAAGACCCCCGAGCTGACGAAGGTCGCGATCACAACGGCAAATACGTTCTCAGCGCCACCCAACGGCGTGCAATCGGGTGGAACCGCCTTGATCGATACCGGCGACACGCGCATCTCTGGCGAAGTCACCTACAATGCCGGTTTCCTCCATGGCGCCTTGAGTTCTGCCAACGGAACGGGAGGAACGAAATCGATCGTTTACAAGGTCCGGCCGGTCCTCAACGCCAATGATCCCTTGTGCACTGGAGCATTCCTGAATGCCTGCCCGCAGATCACATCAGCAACCATCGCCGACGAAAGCGTGTTGAATTTCGGGACGACCACCTCCGCGTTCTATCCGACCCCGCAGCCGGACATGGAAGGCGACGTCACGACGGTGTTCAACTACGTCAGTTCATCGTCGTTCGCGAGCCTCGCTTATATCCAGCAACGCGTGACCCAAGGTTCGAGCTTCGTCGACTCAGGACAGTTTCTTCAGGTGGGCACTGCCTATTACACACAGGGCCGTTGGGGCGACTACACCGCCGTGGCGCCCGCCGGTGTCGGTTACACCCCCACATTCGTTTCAAATACTGGCGTGGGCTTCTCCGGCATGTACGCCGTCCCCGGCAATTGCTTCGGCGCAGGCACGGGGTGCTGGCGTACGAGGATCGGCTACGTCCAATTCACCGATCCCACGCAACCTTAAGAGTTAGATCGTCGCCCGCGCCCCGCCTTGGCATCGTCCAGGGCGGGGCGTTTCTTTTAATCACGGCGCTGGCGCCATCGGCGATCGGCTGATCGGGGCGGATATTGGCCTTCCAATCTGAACCCGAATTCGACGACGCCTATGCGGCTGCGCAAACCGCCGCAGCGTCGATAGGCCCGCGCGCGTTTGCGCAGGGACTGATCGCCGGATCAATCGAAGGGTTCGGGGTCAACTGCCTGCATGCCGCGGAACTCCTCCTCGCCACCGCGACGGGCGACAGCGACCTTGCCGCTGGCATGCGATTGTTGGCCCGGGCGTTCGCCTCGTGCGGACATCTCGCCCCAGTCGCCACAAGGATCAGGCAGACATTCGCCCAGTGGCGCGACGACGCGTACGAGGCCCGCAGGCGCCGCGACGAATTCCTGGCCGACATCGTCGAGTTGGGCGCCGAAGCTTCGCTGCGCCGCTTCGATCGGCTGCTCGACGGCTCCAACGAGGGCAAGATATTCGTCATCGGTATGAACAAGACCGGCACGACCTCGCTGAAGATTGCTCTTCAGCAGGCCAATATCCTGTGCGGTCCGCAGCGCCAGCATGAAGCGCTTTTCCCTGATTGGGCGCGCCGGCGGTTCGATCGCATTGTCAACCTCTGCCGCTATTACGAGGCTTTCCAGGATATCCCGTTTTCCCTGCCGTTTACCTATCAGGCGCTCGACCAAGCCTTCCCCGACGCCCGTTTCATTCTCAGCGTTCGCGATTCCCCCGAGCAATGGTACGATTCATTGGTGCGTTTCCATGGCCAGGCATTGTTCGCAGGCCGGCCGCCAAGCTGGGAACTGATCGAGGCGCAGGACTACGCCTATCCCGGCGCGTTCGCCGAATGCTCCCGCCTCTTCTGGCGCTGGCAGGATTTTGGGCTTTACCAAAAAGATCGCGCGATCGACCTGTATAAACGGCACAATGACAATATTCTTGAGTATTTTTACGCGCGGAACGGCAAACTGCTCGTCCTCAATCTGAGCGAACCCGATTCCTACGCGCGTTTCGCTGAATTCTTGGAGCTGGCTCCAGGGTCAGGCCGGTTCGGTCGCTACAACGCCAGTTGACGCGCTACTCCAAGTCAAAGGGAACCGCGTTGCTGATGCCGTTCGCGTTTCGCACCGACACCGGATATTCCCCGGGGGTCATTCGACGCGAAAGCATGCGGCAACCCTGCGCGAAGCATGGGGGATTTTGGGCTGTCGGGACGCTGAAGGCGAGCAATCCCTGGCTCTCCGCCCTTACATGCGGAATCGAAACGGGTCCAAACTGCACGGTGTTGTCCCGGGTGAAGCCAGAGCCGGTCAGGGTCACACGGGTCCCGACCCCGCCGGATGTGGGCTCCATGGACGCGATATGGACCGTCCGCACGGCATCTGCGGGATATGACGCGAGCGTGAACAGGCCGATCGCCAAAGCTGCGAGCCGTTTCGACGCCATTTCTGATCTCCGGTTGCTCTTGGAACGGGGTCTTTTCTGAGCGCTAGAATTCTTGGGAACCATCGTCACCCCGAGTCGGGGGAGCCCACAGAGGGGTAAAGAATGTCCTAATCTCCTCTTGACTGTCGTCAAATTCGGCGTAGCATGACTGGGTATGCGGTATAAAGACCACCTCGGAAGGCACGTCCATGACTTTCAATAGATTGTCGATCACCGGTCTGTTGAGCATTCTTGCTTCGAGTGCAATAACAGGAACCGCTTGGGCATCGCAACTGGGTTGCAACTCAGTGTGCGATCACCACTTCCATGGCGCTCCTGGCCCGATCGTCGGCGCCGGTCTTCCCATGGTTTTTGTTGCAGGCGCGATTGTTCTTGTCGCTTACCGCCTTCGGCGGAAAGCCCAGTAACAAGTCGCTTACGCTGGTAAAGACAACTCGTTAGGGCGCGCACCTTGCGAGCCATGGAACGGTCGCGTCGTGCCACGCGGCCGTTTTTAGCGTTATGGGCCCGAGCGCTCGCGCCGGTCACGCACGATATCGCGCAAGGCTCTGGATGGATTGCCCGCGACAGAGGCCTTCGGCGGCACTGATTTTGTGACAACGGCGCCCGCGGCGATCTTGGCTCCCTTGCCTATCGTGAGAGGTTTCCCGGCGTGTCCGTTTATGACAGTCACGCCCGCGCCGACGAACACGTCGCTTTCAATGACAACGTGACCCGAGATCGAGCAGGAAGCTCCCACAGAGACATAGTCGCCAATTGTAACATCGTGTGCGACCCAGCTCATCGGCATGACGATCACGTGGTCGCCAAGCGTCGTTTGCGGCCCGATATCGGATGTCGCGGCGACCACGGAGCCCGCGCCGACCGACGCATGCGGAAATGCGGCGTCCCGATCGTAGAGCCGCGCGAAACGCCCTCCCCCCGCCTCTATTCGCTCCGCCAACCGTCGCCGCGATCCGGGGTCCCCCACAGCGATCAGACAAGCAAAATTGACATAGTCTTCGCGCCACAGGTCGAAGGAAATAACCGGCGCCCCGTCGAGCCTATGACCCGATCCGCCGCGAAAATCGTCGATATACGCCACCACTTCGTACAGCGGCTTTGGGAGCAGCCGGTGCCTGCCGTTCAGTCCAACCGCGAGCGCATGGCCCGACGCGCCGTAGATGACGATGCGCTGGACCTCCGCGGCGCGCCTGTCGTGGCCGTTCATCTCTAAGTTTCCTCTCACGGTTTGGCGAAGCCTATGCTCGCCTCGAGATCGCGGCGGATCGAATGCGCCGGTTCGGACATCAGCGCGGGAAGCAGATGATGAAAACCGCCCTCGTACGGCTTCAGGAATGCAAGCTCTATCCCCGCTTCGCGAAAGGCTTCAGCGCTGTAGAGCGCGCGGCCGCCCGACAGATTGACATAGACGGTGGCGCCGCGCGCCGCCGCTGTGGCAATCACGCGCTCCTGCCCCCGAAGCGATGGATCAAGGTTCAGCGCAGAGGCCCGGGATATGACGACTTCAATGCGAAGGATATCGATGACCAGCCGCAAGCCGGTCTCGAGATAGTCGATAACAGAGGTCAGCGGCGCGTTCAGAAACGCGCGAACGCGGCCCGCATTCGCTCCTTCCGCGTTGGAAATCCAGGCCAGTCGAGCCAGTCGCCGATCAAAGGCTTCGCGCGCATGCGGCGCAAACGAGAGATGGCTGATCGGCGTTTCCTGCGGGCAGCGCGAGAGCGGCAAAGTGAGCCATTCGGGCGCCCCATTGGGGCCCGGCACGTGCGATCGATGGACGCGACCCTTTCTTGGAAACTGCGCAGTGTCAAAAATGATGAACTCGTCGACCGCCGCGAACAGTCGGAAATAGCCGAGGTAGGGAAAGAAGTACGGCTGCATCAAAGCGAGCCTTTTGACACGATCCACCCGCCTCTCCGCCGGTTCTCGAATGGCCTATGAGATCACCCTGCCTATCACGCTTGTCGCTTGGGCGCTGCGTGCGCGTCCTCGGCCTTCTCGGCAAGCAGTTCGGCGGCGCTCCGAATTTTGCCTGACTTGCGCAGGTCGGGAATCCTGTCGGCGGCAAGCAAGGTTCGATCATATTCATCATCAAGCTCCCCCCGATCGGCAAGATCGATCCACCGGCGCCAATGCCATGCCAGGCCTTCCATCGAGGCCTCTTGGGCGGCAAGCATGTTGCGAATATTGGCGACCTTGCGCTTGAAACGGGACCGCGTGGTGAAAGGAAGATGGGCAATCAAGAGATCGGTTGGCTTTGCCCGGCGCAGCGGAATTGAATCCGCAGAAAACACATTGTGTGCGCCGACTTCTATCGTGCCAATTCGCTCGGGCCGCGCCATGACCTTGTCTTCGTCCACGCCCTGGATCCAGACTGCTGCGGGGTCATTCTCCAAATGCGCGCGCAAATCGGCAACGCGATGCACGTAAAGCATGAGCTCGTCATAGTGCTCAGGGATCAGACTGCGCGGCATCAGCGGACCGTCCGCGCCCGTTGGGATATTGAACCGCGCGACCGAAAGAACATCGTTCCCAGACAGCCAAGCGCATTCTTTCAGCGACCCCGTGAGCGGAATCCAGAACTCGTCGGCGTCGAGGAAGATCGCCCAGTCCACATCCGCGCTCTTGATCAAGGCCAACATGGCGCGCGTCCATGTTTCAAATTCGTCGGGGGTCTGCTCGTTGAGGCGCAATATCCAGAAGTCGCGGTCGGAACGATATTTCTCGATGAGCTCCGATGTTCCGTCGGTCGAATTCACATCATAGGCGATGATCAGATCGACGCCAATCTGGCGCAGATGAGCGATTGATTTTTCGATCAGCTCGACTTCGTCCTTAACGCCAAGGCAGGCTGCAATCCTCATCGCGATGGCGACCCGAGCCAGCCACTGAGAAATCGTGCGAACGCCACTTCGTCGATCTGGTAGTCGGACATGTGCGGCCAGTCGTGATCGAAGCGAACAAACGGTCCGGTAAAAGCCACCGTCTCCAATCCGATCTGCTCAAACAAGCTGTTATATATCGCCAAACCGGCGGTATGCGGATGTTCCAGGATGCATATTTTCGCGCCCGGTTTCGAAAAGAAGGCAAGGAAAAGCGCCGACCCCTCGGGTGCGATGATGTGGCGCGCCTCATGCAGCGCCGCGGCCTGCTCGGCAAAACTCATCTGCTCGGGATAGACCAGGCGAAAACCGCGCGCTCGTGCGACGGCTTCAATAATCGCGTGATTGACGAGCTTGCGATGCGAGGTTGGTTTGCGCGCGAGGTAAACGCGTTCGCCTTGTCCGCCCAAGCGAACTTTAGCCATCGTTCGACGCGCCATTTCACGAATGATCGGCCCAAATCGCTCGGGCGGCGAAGTCTCGTGGTCCCACTTGAAGCGATCAGTGACCTTCACCAGCAGCGGCAGGCGCATCTGGCTTGGCGCGCACCAAAGCCGATCGACTCGAGCGGTGACATACGGAGCCAGCTCCACGATGCCAACGCCCGCAGGCAAGAGCATCTCGAGGGCTTCACGATGCGTCGCCGGCATGTTCGAGTCGATCAGCACCGGAACCGCTGGCAACTTGCCTGACATCGATGCCGCCATGAATTTTGGCAGGTATTCCCACATCCAATGGCCAAACACGCGGGTGCGGCAACCGATCAGATTGAACGCCTCCTCCAACCGAACCGCGCAATCGCCGCCATCGGGCTCGGTAATCCAGGCGGCATCCTTTTCGGTGCGGAATATTGCCGGATCAAATTCAATAAACTCATCGGCGCCGGCCGGCTCGTTGGGCTCATTGTCGAACAGTGCCCGCGCGCCGTGCTCGACAAATGCCGAATAGCCCCTCACGCGCGCATCCTCGATGCAGGTGAGATAGATCGGCCGCGAAACGCCTCGCAGCGTGACGTGATTTCCTTCGCCGATCACCAGAGGTGGTTCGATCGAGAAAGGCTCGCCGCCCGCGTCGATCTGGTGAAACGACCTGGCGTGCCGAGACGCATATTCTCGCAAAGGGCCCGGTTTTCGTCGAACCAGATTGCTGTTGTTCGCAAACCGCATGATGAGTTGATAGATCGAGAAGGCCTCGCGCTGTTCAAATTGCGCGGTCAGCGCCTGCTTTATCGCCACCTGGCCGAACAGACCGCCGGCGCGCGCAACTTCGATCCAAGCGGGTCGAACATTTGTATACAGCGCCGAACCGCGTGATTGCGCGGAAGACACCGCGCTGTTGCCGGCTTCAACTCGGCGACCCCTGCTCTTCGCTGAAGCGCTCTTGGCGATTTGCGTTGAAATGAATTCCCGCGCCGCGCCAAGCGCGCGATTGTCGAGCTGAAATGTCGACGCGCAAGCTGCAATCGTTCGATAAAGCGATTTTGCGCGCTCGACTGGGTTCACCGCGCTTCGGGTCGGCTCGCCGGCCTCGCTACTCCCGCGGCGCCCGCTCGCTCCGCTGTCGGATGACGCGAGACCCAGATATTTCCGAAGGCGATCGACATTCCGATCGCCTGCGCCGCGCCAGTCTTCCTCTGGCAGAACGCACACGGGAGTTTCACCAAGCGCGGCGAGCGTCCTGCAGTAGAAGTCCATCCATCGGACGGCGTTGGTGGCGCGCTGCCTCGGCGAAAGCGCGCGAACGTCTTCGGCCGCCGGATCTCCGGCGCAGAGGACATAAAACGGCTTGAGGTCGGCGCTCTGAAAAATGCTATTCCAGAGCGGCAGCACTTGCGCCGCGCGCGTATCCTTTATGAAGCACGGCAAAAAGCGACTGCCGCGTTGGAAGAGCCATTCTTCCATTTCGTCCAGAATCGCTTGAGCCGCCGGACGCTGCTGTGAGATCGCGGGCGCATCCCAGGCGCCCGTCCCGGCGCCGCCCTCCCCGGCCAGAACTTCAAGAGCGCGCTCGTGGAAATCAATCAGCTCCCAGCCGCCATTGCGATAGACCGGGACGACGGCAGTCGCCTCATCGGTCTTGAAGCTCCATGACCGCAACAGGTCTGCGCAGCGCTCCATGTCGCTGTCGCGCATCCCCAACAGAATGACGACCTTGCATTGATACTGCCAGGAATCGCGATTCAACCGCGCGGGAGCGGCGGCTTTCGGCTTGCATGGCGAACCATGGACGTGAGTTCCATCGACATGACGAACGCTGATCTCGTCAGCCGGCGCCGCCGGCGGCAGAAAGCGAAAGGCAAAGCCCGCATTTGACGGCATGCCCGCCGCCGCAAGATCAGGCCGTTCCCCGTCGCAGCGGATGCGAGCAACGCGCTTCTCATTGACGAATATTTCCAGCTCAGCCGGCTGCCCCGCGCGCGCCGCCCATCCCGAAACTCTGGAAACGCGGCATGAGTCGATATTGCCTTCGTGAAGTTGCGGCCGGCGCGGCGAGTTCTGCAGCGCCGATCCGTCGGCAAAGCAGACGGAGACTTCATCACTCTCTGAGAGAATCGTCGGGAGCCGGAAGCAAAATCCGCCTTTTTCCGGAAGGGCGTGCGCGAGAAGCTCAGGCTTGCTCACATCACATTGGATGCGCGCCGTCCACACGCTGTTGACGAGAACGTTCAGCGCTGCCGGCGCCCCGTTTTCGATGGCCCAACCCGCGATGCGGGCGACCGTGCACAGCTCAAGCCCGCCCAATCTCACTGTTGGCCTGACTGGATGCGGCGTCAGCAGCGGTCCGCCGCAAATGCGCACGAGAACTTCATCGGTTGCCGCCAGCGGGGGCGCGAATACAAACGCAAATCCCGAGTTCGCCGGGTAGCCCTGCGCTTCCAGATGGGGGCGTGGCCTGTCGCACCCGACGCGCGCAATGACTTTGGAATTGACCAGAATTTCCAGTTCGGCCGGCTTCCCCCCTACGATTGCCCATCCGGATATTCCCGACGTTGTGCAAATCGCGGCTTCGCCTTCATAGATCAGCGGCGCGATGGGCGAGTTACGAAGCTCCGCCCCGTCAAGCGAGCGCACCGACACAATATCGGACCCAGACAAGGGGTCGGAAAATTCGTAAATGAACCCGGCGTCGGCGGGATAACCGTGCGGCAAAAGATCGGGGCGGGAAACGGAGCATTGAATCCGGCCTACCGAGGTTGAATTGACGAAAACCTCCAGCTCCGCCGGAAGACGATCCTCAACGGCCCAACCCGCAACGAGCACGCCATTACAGAGGTCGATCGTTCCGTCCATTGTCCCTCTTGGCGCGGGTCGCCGCCGCGCTGTTGGCAGGCCTATAGCGCGCAACCCCGTAAATTGGCCAGCTTGACAGCTCGGAGCGACCGTTTGGCTGAAAATTGCGGGCGCATGTCGCCGGCAATGTTCGCGCCTGTCGTTGTGGGTCCAAGACATTCCCTGCAGATGGGCGGATTGCCCTAGCGGAAGTCTTCCGGCATGATCGCAGATTAACATCAGCTATAATTCAGGTGCGAATGTATGTTCATGATGCCATCGCCACAAGCGCTGCTACCTTCAATGGAACGGCGTGGCGAGCAATTCATCTGCGATTGGAAAGACTTCACCAAACTCATTTACCTTGCGCTGCAGTTCATTCCGGTTGACGAGGAGTGGTATCTTGCGACCTATCCCGACGTTGTCGCGGAAATCGAATCAAAAAACATCGCATCAGCTTCCGACCATTTTCGGCGCTCGGGCTACCTCGAGGGACGCTTTCCGATACGTCCAGTTGTTGACGCGGCTTGGTACTTGAAAATGTATCCGGACGTTAGGGAAGCGATCGGTCGCGGCGAAATCTCCGATGCGCAGACGCATTTTGTCACATCGGGTTACCAGGAGGGACGCATGCCGTGTGCAATGCCCGTCGATTCCGCCTGGTATCGAGCCGCCAACCCGCAGTCGTCGCTCCGCAAGATGAATGGGGAAAGTTCGGAGTGCGAGGAAGATTTCATCCGTTTCGGATTCCGCGAGGGCTTCATGCCTTATAGGCCGTGCATCTTGCTGAATCAGGGGGAGCACACAGCGTGAACCCTGTCTATTTTACCATCTGCTCGGCCAATTATCTGCCCTATGCGCGGACGCTTCACGCCTCGGTGCAGAAGGCGTGCCCGGATGCGGAGTTCATTTGCTTTGTCGTCGACGAGGCCCGCGGGCGGCTGGATTACGCAGCGCTGGGATTCGAGTGCGTTGAAGTTAAGGACATCGGATGCAGCCATATGTTCGATATGGCCGCGCGCTATACGATCATGGAATTCAATACGGCGATAAAGCCGTTTTGCATGAAGTGGATCCTGGACAACCGGCGCGAGGATTGCGTCGTCTATCTCGACCCGGATATTCTCGTGGTTTCCGATCTCATCGAGCTCAAGCAGACGCTCGCCGACGGCGCCAGCATCGTCCTGACGCCGCATAGTCTGGCGCCGCTCAACGACGGCAAGGATCCCGACGACATTCGTCTGATGCGGACGGGAGCCTACAATCTCGGCTTCTGCGCGATCCACCGCTCGCCCGCCGCTTTCGCGTTCATTGACTGGTGGGGAAAGCACCTGCTCGAAGATTGCGTCGTCGATCTCGACAATGGCATTTTTGTCGATCAGAAATTCTGTGACCTCGCGCCGTGCTATTTCGAAAATGTGCATATCCTGCGGCACCCAGGCTACAACGTAGCTTACTGGAATCTGCTGCATCGCCAGATCAAGAAAATCGACAATGATGGCGCGTTCACCGCAAACGATCAGCCGTTGCGCTTTTTTCATTTCAGCGGCGTCGTTGCTTCCGATCCGACAGTGTTTTCCAAGCATCAGGATCGGTTTACTGTCAGAAACATCGGAGACGTCAGGTTTCTGTTGAAAGACTACATTGAAAATTTGAACAGAAACGCCGTTTTAGGGAAGCATAACCTATTCAAACTGCCCTATGCTTATTCCACCCTGGCGAATGGATTGCCTTTCACCGACCAGATGCGCAAAGTCTATGGCGATCTGAACCCGCCCGCCTCGCGCAGCTATGACGAGGCTTTCGACGGCGATGTCGGCCGCTATATTACGCTTTCGCCAGACGTGAAGCAGGAGGCCGGAGTCCCCGTCACTCGCCTGATGCACTATGTCTGGTCGGACCGCTCCGACTTGCGCGCTGCCTTCTCGCTCACCACGCGCGATGGCCGGGAAGGATTGGTTGGGTGGTTTCTATCGACCGCGACACGCGAATGCCGCATCCCCGCCGAAGTGGTCGAGGCGACGCGCGCGCTGAAGGAGCCCGACAGTTCCGTCTCGACGGCGGGCGATGCGACTGCCCTCACAGCAATCGACTTTCGGTCCGCGCGAGCGTCGGAAATGGAGCTGGCGAGTTGGGCGCCGATGCGAAAGATTGTCGAGAATAGCGCCATCGGCCTCTCCATGTTTGGCTATTTTCGCGCCGAGACTGGCCTGGGGGCGGCGGCACGGGCGAATTTCCTTGCGGCGCAGAGCGTTGGCGTCGACGTTGTCGCGCACAACATCAACGCTCCGGGGTTCGAAAACCAGATCGAGCCGCCGTTCGCTTTGGCCGGCGCCGCCGAGACACGGGACTGCGTGCTGTTTCACGTTAACGCCGATTCGGTCGAGACAATTGAGACCTATGTTGATCCGCTGCGGCTTCGCGGCAAGCATCGCATCGGCTATTGGGCCTGGGAGCTGGCTTCTCTGCCCATCGAGTGGGTGGGGGCCTATCGCCGCGTCGATGAGATCTGGGCGCCCTCGCGCTTTGCGGCGCATGCCTTCTCGCAGCGGACGCGGATGCCCGTCACTGTCATTCCGCATCCGGTCGTTGTTCCGCCCCCGCCCGCTGACTTGGCGCGCTTGCGGGCGAAGTTCGGAATTCCAGCTGACCGCCTGACTTTTCTGACTGCCTTCGATCTGAACTCCTACATCGACCGCAAAAACCCCCTCTCGGTCCTCGACTCGTTCAAGCGCGCTTTCTCGCAATCGCCTGATTCGCCGCTCCTCGTTGTTAAGCTGCACGGCAACTTCCATCGCGATTCGCGCTTTGACAGATTGATGGCCTCCATCGTCGACGATCCGCGGATCATCCTCATCGATCGCGTTATGTCCTCCTTGGAAATCAATGAGTTGCAGTGGTGTTGCGATGCGTTTGTTTCACTGCACCGTTCTGAAGGTTTCGGATTGTGGATCGCCGAATGCATGGCGCGAGGCAAGCCATGCATCGTGACGAACTACTCGGGAAACACCGATTTCACCAATTCGCTCAACGCCATGCCGATCGGATTTTCCATGGTGCGGGTGCGACGCGGCGAGTATCCGTTTGGCGAGGGACAATGGTGGGCCGAGCCCGATATTGAGGAGGCGGTGCGCGCGATGCGCAAACTTGCCGAGAGTTCAACCCTGCGCGAGCGCCTGGGGGGAGCTGCGCGGCAGTATATTCTTGAGAACCTGTCGCCAAGCTCTGTAGGAGCCGCCATTTCCGCACGATTGTTCCGTGCCCGCGCTGAACTTATTGACCTGCCCCAATTGATCGCAAGCTAACAAAGTGATTGCAAATGGTCCCGAAATTCATGGCCCTGCGGCGGGGGAATGCGCCTGCGCCCAAGACGCCGGCAAATTTGCGGGCAGCGGGCGACAACGCCCGCGACAGCCGCCAGTGGGGCGAGGCGGCAAAGCTGTATCGCGCCTATCTCCGGCGAAGGCCCGCGGACTTTGAAATCTGGGTGCAATGTGGTCATTCAGAGAAGGAATCGGGCGATTTTTCCGCCGCGCTGGACTGCTATCTCGGAGCTCAAGCGCTCAGGAGCGACGATCCTGACCTCCATCTGCAACTCGGCCATCTCTACAAGCTGATGGACCGAGAGGACGAGGCGATTGCCTCCTACCAGAAATGTCTCGAACTCACCGGTAATTCCGAAGACGCCGCCCGCGAACTCGCCAGTCTGCTGCGCGCGGTTGACGCCCGCGAACCGATGCACCTCGAGGAGGCGCCCTCCGCCGAATTCATTGCGCCAGCCTTTCAGGTCCCCACCGACGTTTTGATGTCAGAGGACGAGCTTAGGACTCGCATAGAAGCCGAGCGGCACGCTGGCGACTCTCTGGCCGTCGCGCTGCTCACCCGCGCCCACGTCCGGCTTTCCCCCAGCGATCCCGCACGGTGGCGGGCGCTCGCCGAGGCGCTCGAGGCAATCGGCGACGCAAGCCAGGCGCAGCGCTGTCGAGCCATCGCGGCGGCGGTGGGCTTGAGGCGTTTGGCGTGACCAATGGCCTACCTAGAGATTTCCTTGCGCGCCCTACCCCCGCCTGACGCCACCGGGCAGATCCACAAAACCGAATCAAAGGAGACGGCATGACCGATCGCGATACCAATAGCGACTGGAAGGAGATCGCCCAGAAAGACCCCTACTGGGGCGTCTTGAGCGTCGATGGCTTTCAAGGCGTCGCGCTCAACAAGGAAATGTCGGACAAGTTCTTTGCAACCGGCGCCACTTACGTTTCCTCGCTGCTCGGGCTGATCAACAAATACCTGACGGACGTGCCGATATCCGGGCGGGCGATGGACTTTGGCTGCGGCGTCGGGCGCCTCGCGATCCCGCTGGCGGCTCATTTCAAGGAAGTTGTCGGCGTCGATATCGCGGAAGGCATGTTGGAGCTCGCCAGGAGCAATGCGATCAAAGCCGGAGCGTCAAACATCAAGCTGTTGCAAAGCGACGACAAGCTTTCGCAGGTGACCGGGCAATTCGATCTCGTTAATTCGTTCATCGTCCTCCAGCATATCCCGCCCGAACGCGGCATTCGCTTGATCCGGGACCTGATCGAGCGCACCCGCGTCGGCGGCGTCTGCTCATTGCAACTGACCTATGCGCGCGAACGGCGATTCTTGACGCACGAGGCCCCGCGCGCCAGCTATTATCGCCGCTCGGGCAATGCGTTGACCGACCTTGTTGCGTCCGACTCGCAGCATCCAACCGGCACCATCACCATGTTCGACTATGATCTGAACGAGGTTTTCGCCGTTCTCAGCGAATATGGCGGACATCCCATCTTGAGCCTCCCCACTCGGGACGATGGGCACCTCGGAGTGCACTTCGTGTTCAGGCGGGCGCGATAGCGGCATCAATTTGAGCAGTCCGGGGCTTACGGCAACCCCGGCTCGGGTCTCGCCACGTCCCCGGATGCGGGGAGCGGCTCGCGCTTGTCGATCGCGCGGCGCCATAGCGCGAAAGCGGCGATGCCCGCGTGCAGTATCGCGCCTTGCGCGAACAACGCCGAGGGGCCGTACCAGCGCATCATCAGGGAAGCCAACGCGGGCGCGACAATCGCGCCGACGCAATAGAGAAACAGCATGGTTGCAGAAATGACCACCATTTCATGGGCTTTCACGCGATCGTTCGCATGGGACATTGCCAGTGTATAGAGCGTGTAGGTCGTCAGCCCCACCACAAAGCCCAGCGCGATGACCGTCGCGCCGGGGACCGGGAAGCTCCACAGGGCGATTTCCGAGACGGCCCCGACCGTCATCGCCACAGCCATGATGAGACGCCGGTCGATGCGATCCGACAGCCGGCCAGCGGGATAGACCCCGAGCGCTGAACCCAGAACCACGGCGGCGGTAAACAGCGGCACCGCCGAGGGCTTCATGCCGATCTGCAGGGCGTACACCGGCCCGAGCGCGAAACTGGCGCCGTTGGCCGCCCCCGCGACAAGCGCGGCCGCCGCGGCGACCGGCGATAGCCGAACCAGCCAGGCGAGGCGGAGCGAGACGGTTTTTGGCTGGGCCGGCGGATCGACGCTGGTCAACGACAGGGGTACGATCGCCAGAGCGAGCAGGACTCCGCCAAGAGTGAACGGCAGGAACGAACTCGCCGCAAACTGCCGCAGCAGCAACTGGCCGCTCGCCGAGGCGATGAAATTGACGACCTGATACGCTCCATACAGCGCGCCGCGATTGCTGTTGCTCGCCTTCGCGTTGATCCAGGATTCCGTCACCGCGTAAATCCCCGCGAACACAAAGCCCAGCGCGCCGCGCAGGATCAACCACGGGAGCGGCGAGACCTGCGCCGGCAGCAGGATGACGCTGACGACGGCGAGCGCGACGAACGCCGCGAAGGCGCGGATGTGCCCGGCGCGCCTGACAATCGCCGGGGTCACCAGCGTCCCCGCCAGCATGCCGGCAAAATATGCCGAGCCGAGCAGACCGATGGTCAGATCGGGAAACCCGTCGAGACTGGCGCGCAGGGGCGTGAGCACGCCGACAAGGCTGTTGCCGGCGATCAGCAGAAAGATCGAGGCGAGGATGGCCGCGACGGCGGAGAGGGTTTTCAAGACGATTCTTTTGGCTGGCGCCGGTGACTTTCCATGCTGCCACGCGACGCGGCGCGGCGCGACCCCGAACGCAATCAATATTTGCGTCCCGCACGCCAAATCGGGCATATCGCCAGGCGCGGCCGGTTTGTGTATAGACGGCGCGATATCGCCGGCGCGTGGAATCGGCCGGATAGAGTGAAGGTCAGAGAGAATGGCGCAGAGCCGCTGGAGCCCGGAGAGTTGGCGCGCAAGGCCTGTCGAGCAGGCCCCCGTCTATCGCGACGCCGTGGCGCTGGCGGAGGTCGAACGCCAGCTCGCCGGCTATCCCCCGCTGGTTTTTGCCGGCGAGGCGCGCAAGCTCAAACGGGCCTTGGGCAAGGCTGCGGCCGGCGAAGCGTTCCTGCTACAGGGCGGCGATTGCGCCGAGAGCTTTGCCGAACACTCGGCCGACAATATCCGCGATTTCTTCCGCGTCTTCCTGCAGATGGCGGTGGTGATGACTTTCGCCGCGGCCTCGCCGATCATCAAGGTCGGCCGCGTGGCGGGACAGTTCGCCAAACCGCGCTCCTCCGACAACGAGACGATCAACGGCGTTTCGCTGCCGAGCTACCGCGGCGACATCGTCAACGACATCGAATTCACCGAGGCGGCCCGCATTCCCGATCCTCGCCGGCAGATCGAGGCCTATCGGCAGTCCGCCGCGACGCTGAACCTGCTGCGCGCCTTCGCCACCGGCGGCTACGCCAATCTCGAAAACGCCCACCGCTGGATGCTCGGCTTCGTCAAGGACAGCCCGCATTCCCAGCGCTATCAGGAGGTCGCCGACCGCATCACCGAAACGCTCGGCTTCATGCGCGCGATCGGCCTGGATCCGGAGGCGCACCCGGAACTGCGCGCGACCGATTTCTACACCTCGCACGAGGCGCTGCTGCTCGGCTACGAGCAGGCGATGACGCGGCTCGATTCCACCTCGGGCGATTATTACGCGACGTCGGGCCACATGATCTGGATCGGCGATCGCACCCGCCAGCCGGGCGGCGCGCATGTCGAATATGCCAGAGGCGTGCGCAATCCCATCGGGCTGAAATGCGGGCCCAGCCTGCAGCCGGACGAGCTGATCCGCCTGATCGACATTCTCGACCCCGCGCAGGAGGCGGGCCGCCTGACATTGATCTGCCGCTTTGGCGCCGACAAGATCGAGACTGCCCTGCCCCCGCTGCTGCGCGCCGTAAAACGCGAGGGGCGAAAAGTGCTGTGGTCGTGCGATCCGATGCACGGCAACACCATCAAGGCCGCCACCGGCTACAAGACGAGGCCCTTGGAGCGCATCGCCGCCGAGATCAGGAGCTTCTTCGCCGTCCACCGCGCCGAGGGAACCTACGCGGGGGGCGTGCATCTGGAGATGACCGGCAAGAACGTCACCGAATGCACCGGCGGCGCCCGCGCGATCTCCGAAGCCGACCTGCACGACCGCTACCACACCTACTGCGACCCCCGCCTGAACGCCGAGCAGGCCATCGAACTGGCGTTCCTGGTGGCGGAACTGCTGAAGCAGGAGCGGCTGGCGGCGCCGGCGCGGCATGTGGATGCGGCGGAGTAGGCGGCGGGGGGCCAACGTGCCCTCACGCGGCCGAGCAGTCTTGGCAGCGGCGCCATGTTATCAGGACGTTAGGCGCCAAAACGCTTCACTTTTTGGGTGGCGCGGGCGTAGGGCGGTTGCGCTTGGGTCGCGACGGGGCTCTGCGAGCCTTGGGGAGTGGTGGCGAGGGGCGTTTGGGGTTTGGGTCAAGCGTCAGCAGAAGGCTTGGGATAAATGGGGAATGATGCATGTGTCAGCGTAATTCCCATAACTCCCATAACTCCCATAACTCGCGTAACTCCGAAGGGGTGTTCGCTCGAAATCGAATGAGTTGCGCGACCTGATTGTCTCAAACATAAAATCATGCAATATTTGGGTGCAATTGCCCAAGTGTCAAGGCTAATGGGGAGGGCGGCACGAGTTGTTCCGCGTCCGAAGTAAATGGACTCTGCACTATCGACTTTAATGCCTTCGCTGAGCGAGAAGATCGAGCCGCATTCTTGCTTGAAAAAATTGGAATAAAGTCTCTGCGGCGTCCCGAACGAGAACTTGACGCAATCGAGGCTCTTCAACGGGCTCGTTCATTCCCAGGCGGATTGGCAGACACGCTCATGGTATTCTTGGCGGTGCCGCTGTCCGAGCAAGCGCCTTCACCAGATATACAGACGACACTGTCCGAGATCTCGGACAGTTTAAGAAACGAGTCTTTCGATGTGCTTTCCCGATATTTCGGGAGTGATGGAACAAATTTTTCCCCGGCTGTAACCACGTTAGGCAATGGTTTGCAACAAACGCTCGCACCGGGCTGCATCGAAATTCGGAAAGACGGCTTATGGGTAATGTTCAAGGCCGCTAACTCTCCGGCGGCAGCCTTGCCCCGCTGCGTGCAATAGAATGAAGCAGCTTAATCTGACCGCAGTAATTGTGTCAGTCTTGGCTGCTGGAGTGGTATTGTTTGCCATTTGGTGGATATACACGCCGGTTCCAAAGGAGGTAGCGATTTGCGAAAGACTTGTGCCAGGCAGTACTGAGCTTGGATTCAATTTTAGCTCGGAGGGCGAGAAACAACTGAAGCTTAATTTTGGTACCAAAAAGGAATCCCAACAGGGATCGAGTGAATTATATCTAGCATTTATTGCTTGCATAAACAAAGAAGGGGCCAGCGTCAGAGTAGTTAACGGAGTGAATATTGTCGATGTTGAGCCGCTTGGCGAGGTCGCGGATCACTGGAAAAGTTCGGCCGATATGAAATTGGTACTTTCGATCGACGCCGATTCGAAAGTGCTACCAAATTTAAAGTTTGGACCGGCCGTTGGAACTAAGGCAAATGTTGTTGGGGAATGGTGCGCGAAGACGAAGGCGTGTGTTACATGTAATCCGGAGCTTCCTAAAGAGGATACGGCGTTCGTAGAAATAACGCTAAAGCCAACACCCCCTGTAACACTAAAGCAGGTGCAAGGGATTTCGGCCCCCCCGGAGGCGGGGTCTCTGTGGCCAATAGAAGACGCGAAGGGAACTAGACAATATTACGAGTGCGCCCACCCTTAGCGGCCCCTGCTGGCACGCATTTACCGCCGTGTGAGTTTTGAGTTACGGCGTTACGAAGTTACGGGAGTTACGCGGACGTGATACGCAATTGCCTTAATTCTTGCTCCGACCGCGGGTCGCTTCGGGCGCAGCGTGGCCGTCCCATTGGGGCGCCCCGCAATTCACTCCAACCGCTCCGCGATCCACAGTTTGATCAGCGCCTGTCGGGTGACGCCCAAAAGCTCCGCTTTGCGGTCAAGCCCTTGCACGACCCAGAGCGGAAAATCGACGTTGACTCGCTTCAATTGAGTCGCCGTGTTCGCGCGACGGCTGGACTTTGACCAGTCGATCTGGTCGCTGATATCCGCGCCGCTGTCGAACTTCCGGTCGAACGCCTTAGCTTTCATAATGTTCGATCTCCTCCTGTCGCGACCGCCTTACCGAAATCAGCCGTATTTTGTCCCCTCTGCGGGTGGATACGGCAGACCAATGCTTACCCTCGACCGTTCCGACAGCGAGAAAACGCGGCTCGTCCTGAGTCCTCGCCGGCGCCTCGAGGACAGGATCGCAATTTCTTGCGCGCTCTCCCTCAATTGGATGATGCGAGCCGCCGCAAAATCCGCTGTGCTGCGCCATCCGAAACGGGTTCCTGAGGCCGACAGAACACAGTCCCGAATCCGCTCCCTCCGGCCACGTCGCAATGGACCGGAACGCAGGCGAGCCGACGATTGATCGATCGGGGACGTCAAGGTCTGTCGCGGTAACCCGCGGTAATCCTGAACTTGGAAAAACCTACAAAATGGAGATGAACATGACGAGACTTCTTTTCCGTTTGGCGCTGTCGGGAATCGCGTGCGCCCCACTGCTGGCGAGCCCGGCGGGCGCCGCGTCGCCGGAAAACAACTTCTTTGGCATGGTGGTGTCAAAGGGCGCCGCCGCATGCTTGCCCAAAGCCAAAGCCCGCGTGACGATCGCGCCGCGGGGTACGGTCGAAAACATGCATGTCGAGGCGTTTGGATTGCCGAAAAACACCGGCTTCGACTTGTTTGTCATCCAGGTTCCGGGGCCGCCGTTCGGGATGTCGTGGTACCAGGGCGATCTCCAAACCGATTCCGACGGCATCGCCGTTGGCGATTTCGTCGGCCGCTTCAGCAAGGAAACCTTTGTCGTCGCTCCGGGGACCGCGTCCGCGCCGAACACTTTCCCGTCCTCGCCATTCCCCGACGCGACCGCGAACCCGCCGACGAACCCGCTTCAGATGTACCATCTCGGAATCTGGTTCAATTCGCCGGCGGACGCAAAGGCGGCCGGCTGTCCGACCGCTGAAACACCCTTCAACGGCGAACATACCGCGGGAATTCAGGTCTTGAATACTGCGGACTTTCCCGACCTGAGCGGGCCGCTGCTCAAGATCCCCTGAGCGATCAGATCGGCGGCGCCGCGTGGCGTCGCCGGTCCCGCGCTGGTCTCGCTGGACTTTGACCAGTCGATCTCGCCGCTGATATCCGCGCCGCTATCGAACTTACGGTCGAACGCCCGTCCTTTACACGGGCGACAAAATTCCTACCTGGCCCATTCCTCGCCGCACTGACGAACAATGCACATGATGGTGCTGGGACCTTCGGGGAAGAGCTTGGAGCAATGTCGAGGCCAGAAATGTTTCCAGTAACTGATCTTCTCATGTTCCGGTTTGTAACTGTCGATTTGCCCTTTGCTGCACAGCCCTGTCTTGCAGGCTATGCTGGCGATCAACTGCGAATGTTTGGTCTGAATCGCCTCGTCATCTCCGTCGAATTTCATTTTCCAGACAGGTTCCAGCGCGAAAACGACATCATTGAAGCTGAGACGACTTTGAATTGCCATCGAACGCTCGGCAATCCTGTACAGACCTGCAATATAACGAATGTATTGTACAGCGTGGTCCTTACAATTGTCTGGCGTATGGCCTGCCGTAGCATGGCCCCGAATCGGCGGATACATGGCGCCGTGTTCGTCCTGATGAGCGAAGCTGTCGCCGTAGCTGTGCAGCCCCACACCGAAACGGACGTCATCGTTGCCGTACTTGTCGAGAGCCTCGCCACGAATCCTCACTTCGTCGGCGCCCTTGCGGCCCGTGAGGCAATGCAGGCCTTTCGAGATCTGGCGATCGATTTGCCGGCGGCGCGCGACCGACTGGGGCGTCTCGGCGTAGGTCAGCATGGGGGCCGGCCCCGCGCCGCCCAAGCCCCAGCGAAGCTGAAAACGCTTCTCGATGTCCTCAGGCGGCGTCGCGGGGGCGCTCAGCCCCGGAACCGCCCAAGGATCATCCATCTGCAAATAGTCCACCGCCGCGGCGATGGCGTCGAACTCATAGACCTGATCCGGCATCTGGCAAAAGAACGCCCGGCGAAAGCATTTCTGGGTGTCGCCGCCGGCGGCCAGCATGATGAAAAGGCTGGTGTAATAGTGTCCCGCCGGACCCCACGGCGAGACGCCATCGGGATGATCCGCCATACGGCAGCGCGCAGGCCGCCCGGCGAGCGCCGCGCAAGCCGTTTGAGTAGCATCGCATTCCAGCAGAAGGCGCCGGGCCGCGGGGGAGCGAGCTTCGCTCGGCGGGCCGCTTGGTCGCCGCTTCTGTGCGACATGGGCGAACTCATGCGCGAGGATGAACTGCTGTTGGGGCTCGCCATAAAGAAAAAACAGTGGCGAGAGGTGAATGACTTGTCCTCGGGTCGCGGCCGCCGCGCCAAGCGGTTCGGTGACGCTTTTGGCCTCCAGCGACCGATCGAACGTGACGCCGCTGAAGTCCTGCTCAAACGCTGTTTCCATGCGGCGGGTGAATTGTCTGAAATCCATGGCGCGTGCTCCTTCCCACGCAAGAATTACGGTCCGCGGTTTGCCACCCTCAACAGATGATTGGCATCGTCGCCCTTGGCCTTCCCCATCACGTCACCCAGCGCGGCAACCGGCGACAGAAAAGTGGGACACGACCCCATCCGGACCGTAACGCAGCTTTGAAGGCGGAAGTCGAGCATCGCAAACGAAGCGACAGCGTTCGGCGACGTTGACGAGTCGGCAGGAGGACTGTGCCGTGTACTGGAAGGCCACCCAAGAGCGCATCAACCAAGCAATGCAACACATCGACACCTTCGAGCCGTTTACTGGCAAGATGACGCGCGGCGACTTTGCCGGCAATTTCTACGGCTATGTCGCGGCGATCCCTTCCTATGGCGCCGAGCGCGCCTGACGGACGCCGCAGTTGGCGGCGTCAACGCTTCATTCCAGACGTTCGGCGATCCAACGTTTGATCAGGGCCTGTCGGGCGACGCCCAATGAAAATTGTACCGATTCAAGCGCGCCCTACCGCTTCCTCACATAAGCCCGCTCCCCACTTTGCGGGCGAAGCCAGACTTCCAGCGTCTCGCCGGAGGTTGGATCGATGAAGCGCTCGCCGGTGGCTATCCAGCCGGCGCCGGGCGGGGCGTCGAGCGGGATGCGCTTGTAGCCCCCGCTGCGGAACAGCAGCCAGGCCAGAAATGGCGCAACGACTACAATCACGAAGAACAGGAAGCCGATCATAGCGCGGGCTCGATCACCGCCGCGGTGCCGTAGGCGACGATTTCGCTCATCGTATTGCCGATCTCGGCGCTGTCGTAGCGCATCATCAGCACCGCGTTGGCGCCCATTATGGTGGCGTTTTGCACCAGCCGGTCGAGCGCGTGGCGGCGCGCTTCCTCGAGCAATTGGGTGTATTCGTGAATCTCGCCGCCGACGATCGAGCGCAGCCCCGCCATGATATTGCCGCCCAGTCCGCGGCTGCGAACGACGACGCCGAAACACTGCCCCAGCGTTTTCACCGTCCGATGCCCGGCGACGTTTTCGGTGGTGACGACAATCATCTGATTTCCCTCAAGATATCTGGGTTGGGCTTGATGCCGGGCGAAGATGATCACCGCCTTGGGGTTTTTGCAACGCCAGGTCCGCGCCGCCGTCGCCGAGCGTCTTTGCCTTCTCCATCGCCATTTCGATCAGTCGCGCGGCGGCGGCGAAGTCCGTGGATTGATCTGTCGTCTCGGCGGCCCCGGTCGGCGCCGGCGGCTTGTCCTCCTTCTGCGACAATAAATTCGCCGCGAGCAGCAGCGTCGAGCCAAGCGTCAGCATGACAAGCAGTTGCGTCTTGCGTCTTCCGGCGATGCTGTCGAGGCCGCTCCTGGCCTGGTCGGCGTCGAGCAAGGACTGTTGCAGGCGGGCCATCAACGCGTTGGCCTGCGCCATCATTCCATTCTCGAAATCATCGACCGCCTGGTACGCCGTCAGGGAAAAGTCCTTTCGCGCCGCAACGATCAGCGCGTTGTATTTGTCGGCGGTTTCGCGATAGGCGAGCTGGTTCGCCATGGCCAGTTCGCCGATCATCTGGCGAACTGCGGTCGACCGATCGAGCAGCGAAAGCTGATAGAGATTGTTGAGAGTGTCGCGTTGCGGCGTTTGCGGCGCTCCGATGCCGCTGGCGTTCAGCGCGTAGATCAGCACGCCCATCTGCTCGAACAGAAGATACTGGGATTGCGCATTGCGCAGGGTGTCGATGCGCGCGGCGACGATTTTCGAGCGCTGGTCCGTCTCGGCGCTCTGGTCCTCTACCGGGCCGACATAGAATTGCGGCCCGAGCGAACTGAGGACCGTCAGGATAAAGCCAATAAGGATCGCCAGCCGCTTGGCGGACCAGTAAGAACGCGTCAGGATCAAAGGCGCCTTGGGATGCAGGGTGCGTGCGAAGTCGATCAGCGTCATGTCGAGGCGCCCTGCACGGCGGCGGATCGAGCGCGAATCTGCGTCAGCGCGTCGGCCAGCAATCCAATCGCGCCGGGAGTTCGTTCCGCGCCGTCAGGGGCGGGCGTGGAGGCAGCGGCCATTGTCGCGAAAAACACCAGCGTCGATCCAAGCGTGGCGATCAGGAACAGCGCCATGCCGCGATCGGCCACAACCTGCCTGGCTTTGGTTCTGTCGTCCTGCAGCGTGATCGCTCGCATCGCGGCGTCGCCTTGCTCCGTCACCATGCGCGTCCCGAGGTCGACCTCGAAGGCGTTCGCGGCGCGATAGGTGTCGATGTTGAAATTGGCGCGTTCGGCCTCGACCAACGCCTCGTACTGCTGCGAGGCGGTCCTGAAATCCACGGCGCCGGCGACCGCGAGTTCGGCAATATAGCTGCGCACCCGATCATGGCGGCGGTCGAGCGCGCGACGGCGCAGCTCGTACAACGTTTCGCCCACCGTCTGCGGCGCCTCGGGATCGACGCTGATGCTGAACACCAGCGAGCCCAGATGCTCGGCCAGTTCGTCGAAAGCGGTCGCCGCGCGGATCATTTTGGCGCGGGTCGTTTGCAGCGCGATTTCGAGCGACAGCGCTTCGTGGGCCCGCTGGGCCGGAGCGAGATAGACCGGTCCGCCGATTGCGCCAGCGATGTTGAGGAAGAAGCCGAGGAGCACAATCGCGACATTCGCCGACCAGAAGCCCGCGAGTTTCTGGCGCAGGCCGGCCTCGCCTTCCACCGGCGCGCCTGAACCGGCGCGGTCGCCGGCATCCTGTGGCGGATTCTGCATGGCGGCTGTCATGGTTAGAGTTGTCCGCAACAGGGACGCTGGGAAAATCGACTTATATCACTTGAGGGATAGTCGAATAGGCGGGGCCTGAACTATTTGGACTATGAGATCGTTCCTGACTTCGAGTTACAGAGGCAGGCGGACATCGCGCTGTGCGGTAGGACAGCCAAGCGGGCATCGCGGGCAGAGCGCCCAAGTTTGCCCGCATCCTCCCGCCTTGCTAAATGCCCTCCATGTCCGCACCCGCCAACCGCCTCGTCATTGCTCTCGCGCAAATTGGCGCCATCGTCGGCGATGTCGCTGGCAATCTCGACCGCCTGCGACAGGCGCGCGCCGAGGCGGCGGCTTTCGGCGCCGACATCCTCATGTCGCCCGAATTGTTTCTGGCCGGCTATCCCCCCGAGGATCTCGTGCTCAAGCCGGCGTTTCAGGAAGCCTGCCGCAAGGGCTGCGAGACGCTGGCGCGCGAGACCGGCGACGGCGGACCGGCCGTGCTGCTGGGATTGCCCTGGGTCGAGAATGGCTTGCTGTACAATGCTTATGCCTTGCTTGATAGCGGGCGGATCGAGGCGGTGCGCTTCAAGGTCGATCTGCCCAACTACGGCGTGTTCGACGAGAAGCGGGTGTTCGTCTCCGGCCCGGCGCCGGGGCCGATCGTGTTTCGCGGCGTGCGCATCGGCATCCCCATCTGCGAGGATGTCTGGGGGCCGGAGCCGGTCGAGTGCATCGCTGAGACCGGCGGCGAGATTTTGCTGGTGCCCAACGCCTCGCCCTACGAGCGCGACAAGTCGGGCATCCGCCTCGGGCGGGCGAGCGCGCGGGTCGCCGAGAGCGGGTTGCCGCTGATCTATCTCAACGAGGTTGGCGGGCAGGACGAACTGGTGTTCGACGGCGGCTCGTTCGCGCTGCAGAGCGACGGCGCGAAGGCGTTCCAGTTGCCGACGTTTCAGCGCTGCGTCGCCCGCACGGTGTGGGAGCGCGGAGCTGCCGGCTGGCGCTGTGCCGAGGGGCCGAGCGCTTCCGTGTTGGCCAGCGATGAGGCGGACTATGCCGCCTGCATGCTGGGCTTGCGCGATTATGTCGAGCACAATCGCTTCCCCGGCGTCGTGCTGGGCCTGTCTGGCGGCGTCGACTCGGCGCTTTGCGCCGCGCTGGCGGTGGACGCGCTGGGCGCGGCGCGCGTCCATGCGATCATGTTGCCCTATCGCTTCACCTCGCAGGAATCGCTCGGCGACGCCGCCGCTTGCGCCAAAGCGCTTGGCCTGCGCTACGACGTCACGCCGATCGGCGGGCCGGTGGAGGCGGTGGAGGCGGCGCTGGCGCCTTTGTTCGCCGGCCGCCCACGCGACATCACCGAGGAGAACATCCAGAGCCGGGTGCGCGGGCTGATGCTGATGTCGATCTCCAACAAGTTCGGCCCGATGGTGGTCACCACGGGCAACAAGTCGGAAATGTCGGTGGGCTATGCCACGCTTTACGGCGACATGAACGGCGGTTTTAACCCGATCAAGGACCTCTACAAGACCGAGGTGTTCCGCCTCAGCGCCTTGCGCAACCGCTGGAAGCCGCGCGGCGCGCTGGGGCCGGACGGCGAGGTCATCCCGCCCAACATCATCGTCAAGCCGCCGACCGCCGAATTGCGCGAGAACCAGAAGGACGAGGACTCGCTGCCGCCCTACCCCGTGCTCGACGGCATCCTGCAATGCCTCGTCGAAAAGGAAATGCGGCTCGCCGACATCATCGCCGAAGGGTTCGACGCCGACGTGGTGCGCAAGGTCGAGCGCCTGCTTTATCTCGCCGAATACAAGCGCCGCCAGGCCGCGCCAGGCGTCAAGGTGACCGCCAAGAATTTCGGCCGCGACCGCCGCTACCCCATCGTCAACCGGTTTCGCGACTCAGGCGCGCCAAGACTTGCGCCGGACGCCTCGATCGCCCCCGCCGGCGCGGCGGGACAGTCGGAGCGGTTCGAGGATTAGACCGCTTCCAGGAGGGCGCCCACCACGCGATCGATCTGTTCGTCCGTCAAATCAGGTGCATAGGGCAACCCGATAAGGCATTGCGCGAGCGCGTCGGTGATGGGAAGAGGCTCCCGCGCCGCGTCAGCGAACCAGCTCTGCCGGTGCAGGCCGAGGCCGTACCACAGGCGGCTCCCAACCCGCGCGCGCGTCAGCGCCGCCTCGACGCGGCGGGCGGCTTCGCCATCGGCGGCGCGAAACAGCGCATAGCTCAGCCCGACGTCGGGCGCGCTGACGAAAGCCTGCGCCAATCCCGCCGCCTTCATCTTGCGGCGGTAGCGCGCAATCACCTCCGCGAAGGCGCTGCGCTTCGCGTCCCAGCCATCGAGTTCGGCGAGACCGACGGCGGCGTGATACTCGCTCATCTTGCCATTGACGGCGGCGCTCTCGGCATTGCGCTGGCGATGAAAGCCGAAGTTGAGCGCTTGCACGATGCGCTCCATCAGCGCGGCATCGCTCGACGCCACGCAGCCGCCCTCCCCCGAGGCAAAGCTCTTGGTGGCGTGAAAGCTCATCATGACGGGAATTTCGCCCAGGTACGGCGCCGGCGAGGCTTCGAGCCGGTCAAAGCTCGCCGCGCCGTCGATGACCACCGGAATCCCGGTGCTTTGGGAGAACTTCCGCCACGGCGCTTGCGGGACCGGCCGGCCGAACGGCGCCACCGGGATCGCGACGCCGACTTTCGCCAGCTCGGGATGGCTGAGCAGCCGCTCGGGATCGAGCATCCAGGTCGCGGAATCGATGTCGGCGAGCGCACATCGGTAGCCACACCGCTCCGCCGCATGCGCCGTGGCGACGAAGGTGAAGGCCGGCATCAGCGCCAGCGGCCGGCTGGCCGACGCTGGGCCCGCCGCCCCCAGGATCGCGCCGATCAGCGCCGCAGCGCCCGAACTGGCGCAGGCAACGCCGCCGGGAAGGCTGAGATGCTGGCCAAGCCGCTCTTCCAGCTCGCACGACAGCGGCCCGTGATTGGAATAGACCCGCGCCGCGTCGATCCGGTTGAGATAGGGCGCGAGCCGCGCCGCCTCGGGCAGCAAGGGGCGCAGCACGGGAACTTCCGCCTCGGACGGCGCGGCTGGACCCGGCGCGGACGCCGGCTTGAACGCATAGGCGGTGTATTCGTAAAGCCCGTAGTCGGCGCGAAACCGCACGTTCCGCCCCGCCAGCCGGTGCAGCAGTCGCGCGATGTCGTCCATCGGCACATGGAACAGATCATCGCGCTCCCAGTCGACCGCCTTGGACATGACGTTGAACGCGATGCCGCGCCGCACGAACGGCCAGACGCGCTCAATCGTCTTCTGCAAAAGCGCCCACATCTCATGATAAGAAAGAGAAAATTTCGTCGTGAAGACTCCGTTCGCGACAAGATAGTCGCAGGCGAGCGAACCCACATCGGCGCCGGCGGCGGCGACATCGATCGCGACAAATCGCGCCTCGGGAAATTTCGCCCGCGCCTGATCCAGCGCGACTGTGGAAACATCGGCGCCGAAATAGTCGATGCCGCGCATCCCGCGCCGTCTGATATGCGCCAGCAGCTCGCCGGCGCCGCAGCCAAGATCGCACAGCACGAGCGGGCGCGCGGCATCGCCGGAGAGTACGTCGAGCATCACGTCAAAGCGCTTGCGCCGGTCCGCCTTGTTCGGCCAGAACGCGCCCTGCGCGGTGTCGCCAAACGCGATCAGGCGCTTGCTGTAAAGCTCCGCAAGAACAGCGCTGGGGTTTGAATCGGGAGGGCTTGTCGGCAAACTCGGGTCGCTTCTGGTTGCGTCGGGGGCGATTGACGCGGCAATGCCGGCGGTTTGTCAATCCGGCGCGCAAGCCCGGCTCGCGCTGGCCCACTGATTGCATGGCCCCGCTTTGGGGACTGGCGCTCGTCTTCGAACTGTCTTAATCGTCCGCTCTAGTCTGCCATGGGCGGGCCTATCACATGGAGTGTACGATTGATGTCAAAAACCGAGCAAACCGGCGCCCACACCGATACCGCGACCGGCTATATCGCGCCTTACGCGCTGCTGAAGTCGGTCATCTCAGTGAGCAAGCAGGGCAACGGCGCGTCGCGCGTGGAAATGCCGCTCGAAGCGTTCGGCAAGATTTTCGAACTGGCGCTGCGCCAGGTCGGCTTTGACGAAGCCGGCTATCTCAAGCGCAACCCGGATGTCGCGGCGGCGATCGACAAGGGCGAAATCAAATCCGCCATCTCCCATTTCGCCCGCACAGGATTTTTCGAGAATCGCCCGATGACCCCGCCCGCCGTGGACCCGGCTTATTACCTCAAGGAATATCCCGACGTCGATCGGTCGATCGCGCAGCGCCAGACCAAAAGCGCTGCAGATCATTGGGTGCAGAACGGCTATAGCGAGGGACGCGCGCCGTCCTCCAGGCTTGCGGCCGAGGTCGCCAGTTGGCGGTCGCTGTTGACGGCGACGATGTAGCCAAGCTGAGGCGCTTTAGATGAAATCCATTACCGTCCACACGTTGAGCCATGAAGCGACCGCGGACAGACCGGTCGAAGGCCTATCTGACGTATGGGGACGCGTGTTGCCGCTCATGCAGCACTGGGTGGAGTTCAATCGGAGTGAGGAGCTTGTGCGGAAGCAACAGCATCAAACGCTGCATTTCGCGCGCATGCTTATGCCTGCGGTTTTCGGCGAAGGCGCCGACGCATGCGTTTCCTCCCTGTATTTTCAGCATCGCTTCTTTTATTACTTTAAGGCGCAAGAGGAATACTTTTGGGTCACTTCTCTGCTGAGTCGTGGATATGCGTTGTCCACGTTATATTTCCCGCGACGCCATCTGGCCGTGAGTCTTTATGAGCATAATAACCCTCCCGAAGTGCTCGAGGCTTTCGAAGCAATGCGAGCGAGAATAGGAAGGGATTTGGCGCGCGAAGAAGCGGATCGAAAGCCAATCGCGGTCACCGGATTTCATCACTTTGCGCATGTTCTGTGGAATGAGTTGCCGGCACTTGAGGCAGTCGCATCTGAGGAACAAAAACCTCGGATCGCCGTGACGCATGAGCCGTTTGGACCTACCAAAGAACTCTTTCCGGAACTCTCTGACAACATTCAGATGCTTTCGAATGCTCACCTGGATGAGTTCAATCGGACTGAGAAGCTCATGGTGGGCTTGGGAAGTTGGACTGTAACTCGCGGTGTTCAGTTACGAGTTCGGAATGTGGCGCTGCGGTACGTCCAAGCATCTCGACTTGTCGCCCGCGATGCTTTCAAGGCGAAACATTCGCCAATCTTGTGGCTGTCCGTAAAACCACCCCAGAGAACCGCGGTCGAGCAAACTTCGGTGCTCGCGCGCTTGATCGAAGGGATTCGCAACGTGTACCCGCATGCGGGTTTCTTGCTGAACGGCGCGTCAATGCCGTGGGATATTGATAAGAACCCGAACTATGATGGATATCGCGAAGAAATTAAGCGAGGCGCCAAATTATCCGGCGCGCTAATCGAGGAGGTCTTGACGCAACTGGACCCTTCTCTGCGTTCGTTTGTTCAACAGCTTAACGACATATCTCTCTGCGAAGAGGTCGCCTGGGGACAGATCGCTGACTTCTATTTTTGTCACGGCGGCACGATGCAGCACAAGGTTGGATGGATTCACAACATTCCCGGCGTTACCCACTCAAACAGTCGATTTCTCACCTCATTCCAGGGGGGAGTCGTGGAAGATGGCGCCCCTCAATACCATCTTCCAGACGGACTCATTGTCGACGACACTCGAAGCGTTTACACTCCTGATGAAATTGCGCGCAAAGACTTTAATTATAGTTTCAAATCGGTCGACGCGGTTATCGAGGCGGTTATCAACCATTTCAAGATATCGCACGCGGCGTAGGACGGGTTTATTCACTTTAGCCGGACTACTCAGCAGATGATGACCGCTAGCCCGCAAACGCAATCACCCGCGGGCGAACAGTTCTGCCACAAGTTTGTCCGGACTATTCGAATAATTTGCAGTGTCGATCATTGGATATAAATCCCACACCCGCTCAAGCAGCTCCATGTTTAGGTTAGTCTTCATGCTATCCGCGATAATTTGATCGTATTTATCCGAAAGTACCCTCGATTTGTGGTCTAACGATGTTATCGCGACCAAACCTGTTGGCGGGGTGTTCAAAAGACGAATTCGCAAATCGGGCCTATATTTATTTAGCGCGACAATCACACGCCATACATCTCCGGTCCAGGCATTATGATAAAGTCCTTCGTCCGCACTGCCCTGTCGAGGGACTCGCTCCGCCATTCGAAGATTCACGGGCAGAGCATCGTGAATTAGAACCATTGTTCCGGGATGCGACGCTTTTTCAGTGTTGATAAAATCCCGCAAGATGTTCTCAAAAAGATGCATACCGTCCAAGAAACACAGATCCGGACCTTTTGGAAAGTAATTCCTTAGAGTCTCTTTCGCGAAGAACTCGTCCGAGGTCATCTGAAACAATAGCGTACGTTGCCGTCTCCTCCAGACATGGCTTGCAATTTGAAAATTCGGGTCAACACACGCTGCATCACAATCAAATCTCTGTAATGAGTCTCCCGTACTTGTTCCTATTTCGAAATATGAATTCGGTTTATGAGTCTCATTTAGCAAGGAGAAGAAATCGAGATAATACATTCCATCATGTTGCAGGGAATGCTTTTGCGCGGTTCTGGAGCTGTTCAAGCGATTAATCCTTCTCTCTAAAGTGGATACGAATAATAACGTCGGTCAGGCAAGACCGCGGCGCGAGAAAGCACAATGTTTACATTTTAGGGAGCTTACGTAAACACGAAATGGCGCAAAAATATGTCTCGCGTCGATAGGGGTCAACGGGCCCGAAAAGGCAGATTATTGTTTCTGAAAATCTATTTCCATGCTATCTCTAGAATTCGGCTTTTCATTCTTCACCCAAGCGGCTGCGCGACTGGGAGAGCGCGCGGGTTTTCAGCAAAATTCACCCATCCGTCGTCTGTAAAACCCCTTGGAAATCAAAAACGGCTCCGACGGCCTCTAACCCTTTGATATCCCCCAAAACGGCCAACAGATTCCTTGGAAATCCTTGGCAAAAAGCTTGGAGAAATTTGGCGAAAGGCTTGACAAAAAAGCAAAAAAGCTTGGAAATTTGAGCGAAAATTTGGCGGCGAATTCGACTGGACGGCGCCGTACTTCGCCGCTATTTCTCGGCGACGCTCATGTCCGGAGCCAGCGGGTTCTTCATGCCGACGACGTGATAGCCCGCGTCGACGTGCAAAATCTCGCCGGTGACGCCGCGTGACATCGGCGAGAGCAGATAGACCGCGCTTTCGCCGACTTCCTCGATGGTCACCGTCCGCCGCAGCGGCGCGTTATATTCGTTCCACTTCAGGATATAGCGGAAATCGCCGATGCCCGAGGCCGCCAGCGTCTTGATCGGCCCGGCGGAGATCGCGTTGACGCGAATGGACTTTTCGCCGAGGTCCGCCGCGAGATAGCGCACGCTCGCCTCCAGCGCCGCCTTGGCGACGCCCATCACGTTATAATGCGGCATCCATTTCTCGGCGCCGTAATAGGTCAGCGTCAGCATCGAGCCGCCCTTGCTCATCAGCTTTTCCGCGCGCTGGGCGATCGCCGTGAAAGAATAGCAGGAGATCGCCAAAGACTTGGTGAAGTTGGCCTCGGTCGTATCGACGTAGCGGCCGGTCAGTTCGTCCTTGTCGGCGAAGGCAATACAGTGGACGGCAAAGTCGAGGCCGCCCCAAAGCTTCTCCGCCGCGGCGAATGCCGCATCGATCGTCGCCGCCTCGGTCACGTCGCAATGGCCAAGGACATGCGCGCCGAGTTCCGCCGCCAGCGGGCGCACCCGCTTCTCCAGCGCCTCGCCCTGATAGGTCAGCGCGAGTTCGGCGCCCGCGTCCCGGCACGCCTTGGCGATGCCATAGGCGATCGATCGCGAGTTGGCGACGCCAAGCACAATGCCGCGCAAGCCCCGCATCGGTCCGTCGGCTCTCGCGCCTTGGGTCGCCTCGTCCGCCATGCAATGCCTCGCCCCGGGTGATTCTCCGCCGGCCGAAGCCGTCGCGCACCCTTAGCGGCGCTGGACGGGCAAGGGAAGCGCCGCCAGTGGCTTCGCCCGTCACAAAATATGTGAAAATGCGAACAAATCCGCTTGGAAGCAGGAATGTCTCGGATTAGAAGTATTAACGGCTATTAACACTCGGGACATTCCATTGAAGCCTGGGGAGCGATGGAGCGAACACGAGAGGGCGCTGCGCAGATTCGGCGCCGCGCTGGTTCGCGACGATCGCCTGGTGCGCGATGATCGCGCCGCGGCCGCACTGGCGGAGCCGCTCATTCGCCAAGCGTTGCTGGCCTGCTGCAACGACGACGGCGCCGCCGGTGATCGGCGCGCGCAACTGTTCGGGCACTTCATCCAGCGCTTTCGCCGCCATATCCGCCGGACGGCGGATCGCGAGGACGATGGCGAATGGGCAATCGCCCCGTTGGCCGGCCGGCCAGCCGACTTGCGCGCCGCGATCCATCGCCTGCAGCTGGAATATCGCGAGGCGATGCTGCTCGTCGTGGTCGAGGGATTCTCGCACGCTCGGGCCGCGGCGGCGCTCGAAGTTTCCCTCCCGGCGCTGCTCGAGCGGCTCGCGGCGGCGCGGCGGATCCTGGGCTCGCGTGACGTGAGCCAGACGACAGAACCGCTCCGCTGGCGCGGCGCGCCGCATCTGCGGCTGATCAAGTGATCCCCGACCGTCAGGCCGAGATGCTGGCCTATGTGGACGATTGCATGGAGCCGGCACAGCGCAGCGGCTTTGAAAGCCTGATGGCCGCCGAGCCGGACATCCGCCGCCAGATCGAGGAATGGCGCCGCCAGAATGAAGCGATCCGCGCCGCCTTCGGGAGCAGCAGGGAATGGCCGACGCCAATTCGGGCGCAGACGTCCGCCAACGAAAACCCGCCTGCGGAATGGATGCCGCAACCGATCAAGAGCGTGCGCGCGTCGCCGCGACTTGTCGTCAGCGCCAGCCCGGCCCAGGCTCTCGTCGGCGCGGAAACACTGATTCCGCTGCGGCAAGCGTCGATCACCCGAAAAGCCAGCCCGCTGCTCAGCGTGCTGGCGGCGGGCGCCGCGCTGCTGGCAAGCGTGAGCAGCGCCAACGTCACCTCACAGCCGAAAGAAATGGTCGGGGCCAGCCTTTCGGCCTATCGCACTTACGCTTCGGGCCGTTCCAACCCCGTCGAATTCGCCACGTCGAATGCGGGGGCGCTCAAGAATTGGCTGGCGCCGCAATTGTCGCGCGCCTCGCCAATCCCGGATTTTTCTGATTATGGCCTGACGTTGCGCGGAGGCCGGATTGTTCCCGGCGGCCGTTCGCCCGCCGCATTCCTTCTGTACGAAACCAGCGCTCACAGCCGGGTCGGCCTGCTGATCGAACCGCTCGATGCACCGGCGCCGGCGGCTTCACAAGTGAGCAGCGACCATGGCCTGGCAACAGCATACTGGACGGACTCGGGCTACGGGTTCGCGCTAACCGGCCCGCTGGACGAGGAGCAACTGATCGATATGTCGCGCCCCGTTGCTGGCGATTGAGACCAACTGTTCAGCCGAGCGCAGCGCGGGGATCGTAGGGGTGCTCGTCTTTCCAGCGCCGCATCATTCCGCTCAATTCAGCATCCACATGCGCCGGCAAGACGATCCGCAAGGTCGCCATCAGGTCGCCCTGCGGGCTGGACGCGGTCGGCGGCAGACCCTTGCCGCGAAGCCGCAATGTGCGGCCGCTGCTGGCGCCCGCGGGCACGGCGATCTCAATATCGCCCGCCAGCGTCGGCGCGCGCACCTTGGCGCCCAAGACCGCTTCGTAGAGCGTGATCGGCAGTTCGAGCCTAAGATCGCGCCCTTCGACCTTGAACAGCGGGTGCGGCGCATAGCGGATCGTGATCAGCGCATCGCCGGCCAGCGCCTTGCCGCTTCCGGGCTGCCCCTGCCCGCGCAGGCGGATCTGCTGGCCTTCCTCGACGCCGGCGGGAATTGCCACGTCCAGCGTTTTGCCGCTGGGCAACGCCACGCGCGCCGAGCCGCCGGAGACCGCCATGGCCAATGGCACCATCGCGGAGACCGCAACGTCCTCGCCTTTCACAGGCCCACGCGGGCGCGTGGCGCCGCGACCGCCAAACAGCTCTGCCAGGATGTCAGGATCGAAACCGGCGCGCCCGCCCGCATCGCCAAAATCGAAGCTGAAGTGCTGGGCATCGCCGCCCGCGCCCGCTCGTGCACGGCGGGCGCCGCCAAATCCTTCGAAGCCTTCAAAGCCGGTCGCGCGCGGCTTGCCTTCCGCATCGATCTCGCCACGGTCAAAGGCGGCGCGCTTCTTCTCGTCGCCCAGAATCTCGTAGGCCGAGTTTATTTCGGCGAACTTGTCCTTCGCCTTCGCCTCTTTGCTTTGGTCGGGATGGAATTTCTTCGCCAGCCGCCGATAGGTCGATTTAATTTCTGCGGCGCTGGCGCTCTTGGCCAGCCCGAGGACTTCATAGGGGTCGCGCATGATGAGCCCAGTTGTTGGCGTCCGCCCAAAAAGGCGCGGACGCCGATGTCTCTGCGTTTATTTGGGCCGTTCGCCGCAAGTTCGCAAGAGGAGCGCCCGAATGAAGGTCCTAGAGGCCTTCCCAGGGCCGGACACTGTCTAGCGCGATGTCTCCCTGGCCAACCCTGCAGCCCACGCCCTGCACCATGGACTTCGATTCGCTGCCAGAAATTCCCGCCACGAAAGCCCTGCATTGGGCGCCATCGCGCTCGAATCCGACGCCGACCGACTGAAACAACCCTCCGCGGCCGCTCGCCGGATTGGACCAGGCGACAGGCGGCTCAGCGTCGGTCGCGGCAAGAGCCTTGGCCAGCGCGGGCCGGGCCATCTGCCAGTCGGCGTCATCAATCTGGTCCGACAGACGCGAGCGCGGCGGCTTGATCGAACCGGTCTCGTCATCATGGAGAAAAGACGGCAGCGACATTGAAAAAGAACAACCGCTCAGCCCAAGCATAAACGCAATCACCGGCAAAAGTTTCAGGAAGCCCGGTGCGGCAAATAACTCGCCATTCTTCGTCTTAAATCCTATCATCGACAATGCGACGCATGGTGACGCCGCCTCCCACGCAACAAAACAATGAGAGCAGCTTGAGCGTGAATCGGTTAAATTCGAGTGACTTCACCCAGGCTCGCGACCCCTTTGCGCTGTTTGCGCAGTGGTTTCAGGAGGCCCAGGACAGCGAAATCAATGATCCCGAAGCAATGGCGCTCGCCAGTATCGACGCTGACGGCGCGCCGGACGTGCGCATGGTCCTGTGCAAGGGAATCGATGAGCGTGGGTTCGTTTTTTATAGCAATGAGCACAGCGAAAAAGGCCGCCAGCTCGCCGAAAACCCAAAGGCCGCCCTGTTGTTTCATTGGAAGACTTTGCGCCGGCAGGTCCGCATCCGCGGGGCTGTCAGTCCCGCCAGCGCGGCGGAAAGCGACGCCTATTTCGCCAGCCGCAGCCGCGACAGCCGCATCGGCGCTTGGGCCAGTCAGCAGTCGCGATCGTTGCCGGACCGCTCGGTCCTCGAGCGCGAATTTGCTCGCTACGCCGCGCAATTTGGCGAGGGGGATATTCCGCGCCCGCCACACTGGCGAGGGTTTCGATTATCTCCAACCGCCATTGAGTTTTGGAAGGACGGCGTGAGCCGGCTGCATGATCGCCTGCTGTTTGAGCGTAAAGCCGGTGGCGATTGGACGCGGCGCTGGCTTTACCCCTGATGGACAACGACCGGGCCTATCCACCCCGCCCTATCCTGGCCGCTTCGGTGGCGGTTTTCCGGGAGGGCCAGGTGCTCCTGGCGCGGCGCGCGCGAGCGCCGATGAATGGCCTGTATACGCTGCCTGGCGGCGTCGTCGAGATCGGCGAGACGATGCGCGAGGCGGCGTTGCGCGAGCTGATGGAGGAAGTCGGAATTGTCGCGCGGATCGTCACCTTTAACGACCATGTCGAATCCATTGTACGTCGCCCCGGAGGGGTGGAATCGCACTATGTTATCGCCTCTTTCGTCGCACACTGGGTGACCGGGGAGCCGCATGTCAGCGCAGAAGCAGACGCCGTTAACTGGTTCAGCCCCGATAGCATCGGGCATCTTGAGACAACGCCAGGCCTCGCGAGCATCGTAGCGCGCGCCCGCTCACTGATCGGGTTGGCCCCATGAAGGCGCTTATCGCGACCCTCGGGATTTTGGCGCTTTCCTGCGGAGTCGCGGAGGCGCAGCAACCGCCCGCCAAGACAGCGCCCGTCGAGGCATCGCCGCCCGTTGACGCGCCCCCGCCCTATGAACCGCAGCTTCTGCGCCTCGCAGAAATGATGGGCTCACTCGCGTATCTCAAGGAGCTTTGCGGCGACGGCGACGCGCGCGCATTCCATGACAAGATGACCAGCCTGCTTGATGCGGAAGCAGGAAGTCAGGCGCGCAAAGACAGTCTAGCCGGCGCATACAATCGCGGCTTTCGTGACTACGAGATCAACTATCGCGTGTGCACGCCCGCCGCGCGCGAGATCATTGCGCGCTTCTTAGTGGAAATGGCGCGCCTCACTGCAGATATCACCAGCCGCTATGGCGGATGAGGCGAGTCTGTCAGAAGCGGCCGATCCAACGCCCGACACGGCTCGAATATTCGGCGAACTCTTCGGGATGAGAACGTCGCAAGCCTTGCTCTTCCACCTCAATGTTCAAGCGATCCGTCATGACGAAGAACAGCAGCGGGGCAAATATGGCTACAACCATCGCGAAAGGATCTATCGGTCCGATTGCCTGCAACGCGATCAATAGGACTGACCACAGCAAGAACTGGATCAGCGCGACCAAGTAGGTGGGATTTCGCGACCAGCTGTAGGGACCGTCGGTAACCAGCGACTTTGATTCGACGTAGGTGCGGGCGTCGCCGCCCCGACGTTCCAAAAATCGGATGATCAGGATCTTTGCCAAATAGCAAAGCATGATCAGCGAGCCGATGAAGGCGACAACAAGCGTCGTCATCGCGGTGTGTCGCACCTCTTTCAAAAGATGCATCAAAAACAAGACATAGGCGAGGGACACAGCCAAATCGATGACGAACGTGGGGGCGAAACGAAATCGGGCGTTTCGGACAGTTGGCGGCGCGCCTTCCGGCGGCGTCAAGTCGTCTTTGCCTATCGCGATCGACATTCGATTGACCCCTTCCTGGAGAAACCACCTGGCGCAGCCAACAGCGCGCCAGAAGGGATCGACGAACAAGCGCAATCTCGCTTCGGCGCCACTATAGCCGACCAAAAGTAAATACTTCTGGACCGCTGATTCCCAACGGAAGGTTAACCGGCGACAATCTTTCGCGGACTATTAGCTCTTCGATTTTTGCAGGAATGCGGAAAACGCATTGCGCGCCTCTGGCGACGTCAACGCTCGGGCAAACAACTCCAGTTCCTCATCGATACGCGCCTTCAGCAGCGTCGGGTCGCCACGCATTAGCCGTCGGGTCGCCAGCATTGCGCTTCGCGGCTTCGCGGCAAGGGCGGCGGCTTTGGACGCGGCGTGCCCATAGATCTGTTCGGGTTCCACAATCGTATTGACAAGCCCGAGCCGCCACGCTTCGGCCGCATCGAAGGGTTCCCCGAGCAACAGAAATTCAGCTGCTTTCGCCCGCCCGAACCGTTGCGGCGCGAGCAGCGACGACCCCGCTTCCGCCACCAGCCCGAGATTAACAAACGGCATTTGAAAACGCGCGCTCGGGGTAGCGAAGACCAGATCGCAGTGAAAGCATAGGGTGCAGCCGATGCCGACCGCCGCCCCTTCGATCGCGGCGACCAACGGCTTCTCGAAATCGACCAAAGCGCGGAGGAACCGGGCGGCCGACGTGACTGCCGGGCTGCCGCCGGTCGTGGCGAGAAAGTCGGCGAGATCATTGCCCGCCGTGAAGACGCCACCCTCGCCGCGCAAAAGCAGCGCCCCGATTGCCTCGTCGCGGTTGGCGCGCTCGAACGCCTCGATCAGCGCGTCATACATCGCATTGGTGAGCGCATTTTTCTTCTCGGGCCGCGCCAGCGCAACGCAGAGAACCGCGCCGTTGCGTTCGGCCTTGACGTGCTCGTTCATCTTCACCCCGCTAAAGCCGACTGCCAGGACCCGAGGGCGCCGGCCCCGTAAGCGATGGCTTCCTCCAGCCCGCTGGCGGCGGGCAGAATTTTCTCCGCGAAAAACCTCGCCAAGACCACCCGCCCCAACTGCGATGAATCTCCGTCGCGAGCAAGGACTTGTGCCGCGAGGCCAGCCTTGGCGAGGCAAGCGCCGCCGAGGGTCAACCCGAACAAGCGCAGATAGGGCGTCGCACCCGCCAGCGCGTCGATGGGTCGTTTTCCCAGCGCTTCGCGCATCGCATTAGTGGCGCGCTCCAGCGCGTCGATCGCGCGCCCGAGCACCAATGCTTCAGCGCCAAACTCGGCGCCGCCATGCGCAGCCACTTCCCCGGCAACCGCCCTCATCGCGGCGATCTCTCGCGCAACCGTTGCGCCGCCGGACAGCGGCAGTTTGCGCTGGACGAGATCAATCGCCTGCACCCCATTTGCGCCTTCGTAGATTGCGGCGATGCGCGCATCGCGCATATCCTGCGCCGCTCCAGTTTCCTCGATGTATCCCATTCCACCATGAATCTGCACGCCGAGAGACGCCACTTCATCGCCGATGTCGCTCGAAAACGCCTTGGCGACTGGCGTCAGCAGCGCTGCCCGCTCGTTCGCTTGGGCGCGGTCATCGGCGCTCTTCGCATGCAGCGAGAGGTCGATGGCGATCGCCGTCAAGTGGCATATCCCGCGCGAGGCATGGACCAGCGCTTTCATGGTCAGCAACATGCGCTGGACGTCCGGATGCTCAATGATCGGCGCCATTGAATTTGGTTCGCCGTTCGCGGCGCGGCCCTGCCGCCGTTCGCGAGCAAATGCGGTCGCGCGCTGCAAGGCGCGATCCGCCGACGCGACGCCCTGCATGCCGACACCGAGGCGCGCGCTGTTCATCATGACAAACATCGCCGCGAGCCCCCTGCCCTCTTCGCCGACCAGCCAGCCGGTTGCTCCGCCTTCATCGCCATAAACCATCACGCAGGTTGGCGATGCGTGGATGCCCAGCTTGTGCTCGATGCTTGCGCAGCGGACGTCGTTCCTGGCGCCCAGCGATCCATCGTCGTTGACAAGAAACTTCGGTACAAGAAACAACGACAATCCGCGCGTGCCGGGCGCTGCGTCGGGCAAACGGGCGAGCACCAGGTGGATGATATTGTCGGTCATATCGTGCTCGCCGAAAGTGATAAAAATCTTCTGGCCGGCGATGCGATAGGTCCCGTTGCCCGCGCGTTCGGCGCGTGTCTTGACCGCGCTAAGGTCAGAGCCGGCTTGCGGCTCGGTGAGGTTCATGGTCCCGGTCCATTCTCCTTTAATGAGTTTGCCGAGGTACAGGCGCCGCAACTCCTCGCCGCCGAACGCGTTGAGGGCGTTGATGGCGCCTTCGCTGAGCAGCGGACACAGAGAAAAGCTCATCGACGCGCCGGCCCACAATTCCGTACAAGCCGCGCCGATCGCGTGCGGCAGACCCATTCCGCCAAATTCCGGCGAGCCGGTCACACCGCCCCATCCCGCTTGCGCCCAATCGCGGAAAACATCGGCGAAGCCCGGCGGCATCGTGACGATGCCATTGTTCCAGCTCGCGCCTTTGAGGTCGCCGACCCGGTCAAGCGGCGCGATAGCCCGAGTGGCAAAACGGCCAGCTTCCTGGATCACAGTCGCCGCGGTTTCGCTATCGAGCTCGCCGAAAAGTCCTTCGGCGGCCACCTTGTCGAACCCCGCAACGAATCGAAGCGAGAACAGGATATCCGCAACCGGCGACCGATAATCCATCGTCATTCACCCGAAATGCTTGACGTCTCAGCAAAAGCGCCGATAGCTCCCCAGCGATCACTGAAGCAGTTTACGTATAGACCAATGCAGCGCAACTCGCGCGGGAGCGATGAAATGGAGCGCGAGCGGGCGCAGGGCGGGCCGCTGAAAACCGTTCTCGCGCAGGCGAGCCCGCCGGCGATCGAGCGTGCGGGAGCGATCTTGCGCGAAGGCGGTCTTGTCGCGATGCCGACGGAGACAGTCTACGGACTGGCGGCTGATGCAACTTCAGATCGCGCTGTCGCCGCCATCTACGCAGCCAAGCAGCGGCCGGTTTTCAACCCCCTCATCGCGCATTTCGCCGATCTGGAGACTGCACAACGCGAGGCGGTCTTCAGTGATGCCGCGCTGACGCTGGCAGCGGTGTTTTGGCCTGGGCCACTGACCTTGGTTGTTCCGGTGTCGGCCACGTGCCGCATCAGTCTGCTGGCGCGAGCTGGGTTGGCGAGCGTCGCGTTGCGCGTCCCCGATCACGCGATCGCCCGCGCTCTTATTGGCAAGGCTGGGGTCCCCCTCGCCGCACCCTCGGCAAATCGCTCTGGTGGGGTAAGCCCTACCCTGCCAATCCACGTCCTCGCTGACCTCGATGGCTGCATCGACATGATCCTCGATGGCGGTCCGTGCCGGATCGGCTTGGAATCGACCATCGTCGCGTGCCTCGACGGCCCTCCTCGGCTCTTGAGGCGCGGCGCAATAACCCTGGAGGCGCTGAGGTCCGTATTAGGCCATGAGATTGCCGATTCATCGCACGGCGTGGACGAAAGGCCGACAGCGCCAGGTCGCCTGCTTTCCCATTATGCGCCCCGCGCTCGTCTCCGGCTCAATGTCGCCGCGACGCATCCGGAGGAAGCGGCGCTCGATTTTGGCGGCTTCTTAAAGGCGAGCCCATCACTGCGGCGCCTCGACTTGTCGCCAGCTGGGGACTTGATTGAAGCCGCCGCCAATCTATTCGCTTTTCTGCGCGAGCTTGACGCCATGGGCGCCGCGACGATTGCGGTCGCCCCGATCCCCGCCCTCGGGCTGGGATCGGCGATAGTCGACCGGCTGCAGCGCGCCGCGGCTCCGCGCGGCCCATAGGGCCGGGCAGTGCCCGCCAAACTGGGGCCGTGTAGTCCTTGCATTTTCGCCAGAATACATGCGAAGCATGTTTTTCCTGTTTCCGCTCGAGATGCTCAGGAACGGAATGAATTCGGATTTGAGTTGGGACGAGTTTCGCCTCGTCAAATCGATCGCGGACTCGCGCTCGCTGGTCGGGGCCGCGGAAGCGCTGGGTCTCAACCACTCCACGATTTTCCGTCGTCTCGGCACGGTCGAAACGGCTATTGGCGCCCGCCTGTTTGAGCGCTCGCGCTCCGGCTACCAGCCCACCGCGGCAGGTGAGGAGATGATCGAACTGGCGACGCAAATGTCGGAATCGATCACGGAATTCGAGCGGCGCGTCGCCGGCCGCGATGTGAAGCCATCCGGCGACCTGCGGGTGACCACCATGGATACGCTTGCGGCTACGCTGCTGCCGCCGGTATTCGTGCAATTTCGCAAGATGTACCCAGACGTTCGCCTCGATATCATCATGGCGTCGCTGTATTTGAACCTTTCGCGCCGGGAAGCCGATGTCGCTATTCGCGCGACCAACGATCCGCCAGACACGCTCGTCGGGCGGCGCATCGCCGCCATTCGGTGGGGCGTGTATGCATCGCCGGAGTTAAAGGCGCGCTACAGCTCGAACCTCGTTGAAACCGCGCCTTGGGTGGGATTTGCCGACGGCTTCGGTCCCGCAAGTTGCAAGCGATGGCTTGAGAAGAATATCGGCGACAAGCGCCAGGTCTGTCGCGCCAATTCCGTGCAGGGCATGGCCCAGCTCATCGCGCTCGGCGCCGGAGCCGGCCTCCTGCCCTGCTTCATGGCGGATGCTGTTGGACAACTCCAGAGGTGTGGCCCGGTTCTGGGCGATCTCGACGTCAGCCTTTGGATCCTCACGCACGCGGATTTGCGCCACTCGGCCAAGGTGCGCGCTTTCATGGATTTTGCTGGCAACGAACTGGCGAAAATGCGCCGGCTGATCGAAGGGGAGTAGCGCCGGCCCCAATTTATTCATGCTTATCAGTGATATGCATCTTTATTGTTGCTGAATAACAGCAATTATGTCATGGTATAATTCTGATAGTCAATTTACTGGAACGATGTCTATGGCTCGACAATCACTGATTTTCTGCGCGGTCGATGGCGGAGCGACGGCGCGCGGGGGGCAAGACCCATCCTGCGGCGGGAGCGCCGTCGCGCCTCCGATGGCGGGGAGTGCGAGCGATCGCTCGGCCGGCGCGTCCACAGCCGCTGGCGCGCCCGGCAACCGCCGGGTCCCGCCACGCGGCGGAAAATTGTCGCGCAACCCCTTGAAAACGCCCAATCGCGCCGGAAAAGGGCGCCCCCCAGTCGCGGCGAGAGGTCCCGCGGCGCGTCATCCCGCGAAAGCCGGGATCGAGGGCGCCGGCAAGCGGCCCGCGCATGCGTGAGCAAGGGCGGCAATTCTCCTCAGCTCATCGCGATCTAAGCAGCGGCGCGTATTTCGGGGTCGCCGCCGATCAGCCTCGCAAACTGCTTGAGGCGAGTTTGCAATCGGTCGCTATTCAGAGGCGCAAGATCGGGCGCAAGCGAAAGCACAACCTTGCCGCGCTGGCATATCATCGGCGCACGCGGCAAGACTCCGGGCATCGCCGCCGAAACGATGTAGGCGACGCGCATGGCGGCGCCAAGAATCCGGGCGCGATCAAGTTGCCGGGCGCTGACCAGCGAGCGAAGAACCGGCCCAACTTCCTGATCGCCGGAGATGTGTCGATACGAGGCGGCGAGCGCCAAATAGGCGCGCGAGGGATGATCAAGTCCGATGAAGGCGGCGTTGGCGATCAGGTCGTGGGATTGCTCTCCGCGATAATCCGGGTGGGCGCGCCAACCAATATCGGAGAGTAAACAGGCGGCATGGCGCAATCGCGCCTCCTCTGCGGTCTCGTCAAGATGTGTCGATTTGATAAGTTGCGACGTCCAGGCGTAAAGCTCTTCGCCATGAGCTGGCGCACGCGAGCGCAAGAGATTGAATTCCTGGGCAGCGACAATAAGCGGGTCATGGGCGCGTTCCGCCGCCGACAGGCTTTCGTAAAGCAGGCCTTCGCGGACGCCGAGCGCCGATATAACGATCTCCTTCGGGCTTGTCTTACGAATGATCTCCTCGAGCACCGCGGCGCCGTAAGCGAGCAATGGACGCCGTGCGGCGGAGACCGATTCGATCGACATCAGGGCATCCGCCTCGATACGCTCGACCAGCTTGGCGAACTCCAAAGCATCGCGCGACGGAATGACGTAATTGTGCATGACACGGAGCGGGTACTGCCGCTGGCGCATGTGCAGACGCGCTAGCGCGCGCCACGTGCCTCCAACAGCGTAGAACGTGCGTCCATCGAGATGATCGAGCAGTTTGGTCTTCGCCAGCGCCTCTCGGGCGATTTTTGCTCCTCTTTTCGGCGAACGCTCGGACGAGTCCATGAGCGCAAGACCGCCTAGCGGCAACGTAACGCCCTTACCGGGTTTCCCGTGGCGGATATCGATCAATTCGAGCGAGCCGCCGCCCAGGTCACCGACAATGCCGTCGGGTTGGTGGATCGCCGAGACGACTCCGAGCGCCGACAGTTCGGCTTCGCGCGCCCCGTCGAGCAAATCAATGCTCGCGCCTAAGGCGCGCTCGGCGAGTTCAAGGAACTGCGGGCCATTCGCGGCGTCGCGCACTGCGGCTGTAGCAATCGCGCGTATGTCGGAAATGCCCATTGTACGACACAAGACTCGGAAGCGCTGTAGCGCGGCAAGGGCTTTCGAGACGCCGTCCTCCGACAGGAAGCCATTCGCGCCAACTCCGCGGCCCAGTCCGCAGAGAACCTTCTCGTTAAATGTGGGGGTCGGAGATCGCGTCAACGATTCGTATGAAACAAGACGAACCGAATTGGAGCCGATATCGACGATCGCCACCGGGACTCCTGCGAGGCGCCCCCTTGCTTCCAGTACTGTCATCAAACTCTTCCCTAGGAGCCAGACGCCGCTCTAGCGAGCTTGCGCTTTGGCAGCGAGCGCGGGCGCGATTCCTTTAGAGACTTTCCGCGCCCCGACAAGCTTGGGTTCGTGAGAAAGTACTTATGGGCATTGAACGGCTCCTCTCCCTCGGGAGGAACGATCCGCTCGCTCGAACCGTCGGGCAAAATCCGGAAGCTCTGCTGATTATCCATCAGATTGGCTTCCATGATCTGGTTGAGGACCTGTTCATGCACGGTCGGATTGCGCATCGGAACCAAAGCTTCAACGCGCCGATCGAGATTGCGCTGCATCAAATCGGCCGAGGAAAGGTACACATGCGCATTAGGATGAGGGAGGCCATGGCCCCCGCCAAAAGCGTAAATGCGAGCATGCTCAAGAAAGCGCCCGACGATCGATTTGACACGAATATTTTCGGAAAGTCCGGGAACCCCGGGCCGCAAACAACAGATGCCGCGCACGACAATGTCGATCTCGACCCCCGCAGCGCTGGCGTCGTAGAACGCTTCAATCATTTCCGGATCGACCAACGCGTTGCATTTTGCCCAGATTGCCGCTGGCTTGCCGGCGCGGGCAAACGCAATCTCCTCGGCGACGTGCTTCAACAGGCGTTTCTTCAGCATCATCGGGGAGATCGCCATCAACTCGAGCCCATCCGGTTCGGCGTAGCCGGTGATGAAATTGAAGATGCGCGACACGTCGCGGCCGACGGCGGGATCAGCAGTGAAATAAGAGATGTCGGTGTAAATACGAGCGGTCACTGGATGGTAGTTGCCAGTCCCGACGTGACAATATGTGACAAGCGAGCCGCCTTCACGTCGCACCACCATCGATAGTTTGGCATGGGTCTTAAGCTCGATGAATCCGAACACGACTTGTGCGCCCGCGCGCTCAAGATCACGCGCCCAGCGGATATTTGCCTCTTCGTCGAAACGCGCCTTGAGTTCGACCAGCGCCGTCACCGATTTACCCGCCTCCGCCGCCTCGATCAGCGCCCGAACAATCGGGCTATCCGACGAAGTGCGGTACAAGGTCTGCTTGATCGCGACGACCGCAGGGTCGCGCGCCGCTTGCGCCAGAAACTGCACGACGACATCGAAGGACTCATACGGGTGGTGAACGACAAGGTCTTTTTGCCTGATCGCCGCAAAGCAATCTCCGCCGTTGTCGCGCACGCGCTCGGGAAACCGAGCATTATAGGGGGGAAACTTCAAATCCGGCCTATCGAGCGAGACAAGCTGACTGAGTTCTTCCAGCGCAAGCATCCCGTTGACCACGAAAATGCCAGAAGGAACCACATCGACGTCGCCAGCCACAAAACTTCGCAGCGCCTCAGGCATGCTCGCTTCGATTTCCAGACGAATCACCGAGCCGCGGCGACGGCGCTTAAGCGCAGTCTCATACAAGCGCACCAGGTCTTCCGCCTCCTCCTCAACTTCGATGTCACTGTCCCGAATGACACGAAAGCTGCCCTGCCCTGTGACTGAAAAGCCCGGGAACAACTGCTCAATAAAGGCAACGATAATTTGCTCCAGAGCAACGAACCGCTGATTGCCGCCAGACGCAATATCCGGCAGCTTTACAAACCTTTCGACCTTTCCTGGCACGCGAACGAGCGCGCTCATCGACCTCTTGTCGCCGCGATGCAGCAATTGCAGCGCAAGTGTGAAGCCCAGGTTAGGAATAAACGGAAACGGATGCGCCGGGTCGACCGCCAGCGGCGTCAGGATCGGGAATACGTGCAGCAGAAAATAGTCCTCTAGCCACTGCCGCTCGGCGGCGGATATCTCGTCGACACCGACCATCACGATTCCAGCGCCGGCCAGTTCCCCACGCAGTTCACGCCAACGCTGTTGCTGAGAGTCGACAAGCGAATCGACCCGCTCGCCGATGCGCGCCAGTTGTTCGGACGGAGTCAGGCCGTCGTCCGAGCGCTCGGAGAGGCCCGCCAGTACCTGGCCGACCAAACCGGCGACGCGAACCATGAAGAATTCGTCGAGATTGTTGGCCGATATCGACAGGAACCGCAGGCGTTCAAGCAGCGGATGGCTAACGTTGGCCGATTCCTCAAGGACGCGCCGATTGAACTCAAGCCAGGACAATTCGCGGTTGATGAATCGCGCCGACGCGCCAAGACCCCCCTGGGCCTCGTCAAGTGTTTCAGTCGCGGCGGTGCGCGCTCCCGCCGGTTCGACTGCCGTGGCGCGGCGCGTCACATCCTTCTCCTTCAAGTTCACTGCTTTGACTCTGTTATCTCGGTGGGTCGAATCCTGCCGTTATTCTTATTGTGCGACAGATTCGCGTCAGCGCATACCTGCCACAACTCAGCGGTGCGCCAAGCCGGCCGCGATCTCGGCCAAAGCTTTCGGGTAGAGAGAATGTTCCAGCTCCAAGACGCGTTTGGCGAGAGCCTGAGGCGACTCGCCAGGCGCGATCGCGAGGCTGGCTTGCGCGATGACAGGCCCGGAATCGACTTCCGGCTCGACGAAATGAACGGTGCAGCCGTGTTGGCCGACGCCCGCGGCGATTGCTCTGGCATGGGTATCAAGACCTCGAAACGCCGGCAGAAGAGATGGATGAATATTGATGAGGCGTCCCCGCCACCGTTCGACGAACGGCGCGCCGAGGATTCGCATGAATCCGGCAAGACAGATCAGTTCGATCCGGTGAATGCCAAGCATCGCCTGCATCGCTGCCTCGAATTCGTCCCGCCCGGCGTAGATCTTAGGGTCGATCGCGGCGGTGGCGATTCTGGCGCGCCGGGCGTGCGCCAGCCCCTCAGCATCGCCTCGATCCGACATGACCAAAACGATCTCGGCTGGAAATTCCGGCGCTCGCGCCGCCTCGATCAGCGCCGCCATATTCGAGCCTCGCCCGGATATCAGAATTGCTGTTCGGACGCGCGGCCTCAAAGGTTTAGCCGCCCACTCATGGTCACACGCGGTCCCCCGCCGCGCGCGACCACTTCGCCGATCCGCACCGGCTCCAATCCGCTCATTTGCAGGGCCGCCGTTGCAGCCGGGCCATCTTCGCGCCGCGCAAAGACCGCCATGCCAATGCCGCAGTTGAAGGTTCGCAACATCTCGTTTGCCGCAACTCCGCCGGTATGCGAGAGCCAGCCAAAGACCGGTGGCGGGGCGAAGGCGTCCAGTTCGAGCGCGACGTCAAGATTGTCGGGTAGCACGCGCGGCAGATTGTCGGGAAAGCCGCCTCCTGTAATATGTGCGAGCGCCAGTATTCCGTCGCAGGCTTTGAGCGCCTTCAAAAGCGGCTTCACGTAGAGGCGGGTGGGCGTCAGCAGCGCCTGCGCCAGAGTTCGCCTGGGCTCGAAAGGCGCCGGCGCTTTCCAGCCGAGGCTGCTTTGCGCGACAATATGGCGGACCAGGGAAAATCCGTTGGAGTGCAGCCCTGATGACGGCAGGCCGATGACCCAGTCGCCCGCCCGAAGACTCGATTTAGGCAGCAGCGTCCCGCGCTCCGCCGCGCCGACGGCAAAGCCGGCAAGATCATAGTCGCGTCTTGCGTAGAGCCCCGGCATTTCCGCCGTCTCGCCGCCGATGAGGGCGCATCCGCTTTCGATGCACGCGGCCGCGACGCCCTTGACGATCGCTGCGCCGATGACCGGGTCAAGCCGGCCTGTGGCAAAATAGTCGAGAAAGAACAGCGGCTCCGCGCCCTGGACGACGATGTCATTGACGCACATCGCGACAAGATCGATGCCGATCGTCTCATGCAAGCCGCTTTCGATGGCGATCTTGACCTTCGTCCCAACTCCGTCGTTGGCGGCGACGAGTATGGGATCGACGAAGCCAGCGGCCTTCAGATCGAACAGTCCGCCAAAACCGCCTATCTCGGAATCGGCGCCGGGTCTTCGTGTCGCCCTGACCAGCGGCCGGATCGCCTCCACCATCGCGTTGCCGGCGTCAATGTCGACACCGGAATCAGCGTACGTCAGGGAACTCCTAGGCGGGATGGACATGGCGGCCTTGGGCTTGCAAGGGAATGACGGGCCGGGTTACAGGCAAGCGTCGGTCCGCGCAACACTTTGTAGCGGGCGCCTTTCAACGCACCATAACTGCGCTATGGTGAGGACCGGGCGGCGCAAGGCGGTCCCGGAGGGGGGCAACGCCTTTAGCGATGGCTGTTTCATCTTTATTCGCCAGCCTACCCAACCTCATCACGCTGGCGCGGCTGCTGCTCGCCCCACTGGCCGTATCGATGATCATTTCGCAGCGCTTCGTCGAAGCGTTCCTGATCTTTCTCGCCGCGGGCGTATCCGACGCTGTGGACGGGTTCATCGCCAAGCGCTTCGATCTGCGCACGGAGCTGGGCGCCTATCTCGATCCGCTTGCGGACAAGGCCTTGTTGGTATCGATTTACGTCACGCTCGCCATCGTCGGCGAGTTGCCTCCGGCCATCGCCATTCTGGTCGTCTCGCGCGACCTGATGATCCTGTTCGCGGTTCTCGTTTCATGGCTGATGGGAAAGCCCGTCGCCATCAATCCGGTCTGGGTCTCCAAACTCAATACAGCGGCGCAGATCGCTTTTGCCGCTTATGTGCTGGGGGCGAAGGCGTCGGGGCTCAATCCTCCGCCTCTGCTCGAAGCAGCGGTCTGGGTCGTCGCCGCACTGACGCTGGCGTCGGGCGGCGTCTACATCAAGCAATGGCTTGACCATATGAGTGGGTAGGCCGTTATGCCTCAGCGCCTTGCAGCCTTGACCTTGATCATTCCCGACTATGACGAGGCAATCGGCTGGTTCACCCGGGCGTTGGGTTTCAGTCTGATCTCCGATGTTCCGGTTGGCGGCGGCAAACGCTGGGTCGTCGTGTCGCCGGGACCAGGCGGTGCAGAGATCGTTCTCGCGCAACCCGCCGACGAGCGCCAGCGGGCGCGGATCGGCGACCAGACCGCCGGGAGGGTGATGCTGTTTCTTCACACCGACGACTTCTCGCGCGATCATAAGGCGATGCGGGCCAAGGGCGTGCGGTTTGTTGAAGCGCCCCGCGACGAACCCTATGGGATGGTGGCGGTGTTCGAGGACGCGTGGGGAAACCGTTGGGATCTGATCGAACGGCGCCGTTAGAGTACAAGGCGCATCCGAAGATGTCTAAAGGAGGCGGGCGATGACGGCGCGGCAGCTTCCACTGAACCTTCCGCATGAACCAAGCTTTGCGCGCGAGGACTTCCTTGAATCCTCCGCCAATGTCGAGGCGCTGCGCGCGATCGAGGCGTGGCCGAATTGGGCGGGGAGGATGCTGCTGCTGATCGGCCCGGCGGGCTCCGGCAAGAGCCACCTGGGCGCGATCTGGGCGCGGAGCAGCGGCGCAACGATTGCGGAGGCGAAAGCTCTGCCGCAAGCATTCGACGCGCCCGCCTTGCTGGTCGAAGCCGCCGACCGCATCGGTGCGGCGGAAGCGAGCCTGTTCCACCTCATCAACCAGGCGAGGGAAGCTGGCGCCGGTGTGTTGCTGACCGCCCGCTCGCCGCCCGACGCGTGGGGCCTGAAGACTCCGGATCTCACCTCGCGCCTTCGCCTCGCCTTGACCGCCCGCCTCAAGCCGCCCGACGACGACCTCGCCCGCGCCGTTCTGTTCAAGCTCTTCGCCGACCGCCAGCTCGCGGTCGACCCCTCGGTCATCGCCTATATCGCGCTGCGCATCGAACGCTCGCTGGGGGCCGCCCGAGCGATCGTCGAGGCGCTTGACCGCGAAGGACTGGCGCGAGGACGAGCCGTAACCAGGGCCATGGCGGCGGATGTGCTGAAGGGCTGGGCGGGCGAAGAATGAGTTCGTTGGGGGGCGCCCTTTTCCAGCACGATCAGCCGTTTTCAAAGAGTTACGCGGCATTTTTCCGCCGCCTTTCCGCCGAGAGGGACTTGGGCCGGCCCCTAGCGTGCGGGCGCGACTGTCGCGCTCCCGTTCGCGGACGAACTGGGAAAAACGCGTTCCTGATTGTTGCCGATCGCGGCGGATCGTGGATTGCTGGGGCATGCGTCAGCTTGTCCATAACTTGACTGTCAGAAATGCAACCATAGCGTAATTTCTGTTATTCCGCAATACAAAATCGGCTCTTATAGCGTTAGCTGTTGGTGCGGATTAGGGTGATGGCCTCTGATTCGAGGAGGC
>Ga0209698_10000233_pt1 | contig 60130 bp, 46 predicted proteins | sample LitLauG_LLR_2012_FD_187203 | JGI IMG/M metagenome (GOLD analysis project Ga0209698, IMG submission 187203) | Freshwater sediment microbial communities from Pennsylvania, USA - Little Laurel Run_MetaG_LLR_2012 (SPAdes) (version 2) | ecosystem: Environmental > Aquatic > Freshwater > Creek >... | reverse complement strand
GTAAGGTGTCGCGGCCGTCGAGGCGTTCTCGTGTCACAAGCCCGGTGCCGGAAACAGTAAGGATGTCGTCAAATTGATAGTCGATTTCCTTGATCGCCCCTTTTAGCTGCTCTAGTCTACTGATGGCGTTGCTGAACAAGAGCAAGAACAGCGGCAGCGGACAGGAGTGTCCACTCACACACATTCAGCGGCGCGCGGCGGCTGCTACTTCTGCCGGCTCCGGCTCCAGCTTGGCGGTGAAGTGGCGGAGGAACGGGGCTTCGTAGCTTAGCTTCATGCCTTGGATTTGGTCGCGCTTCTTCCAGACTTCGAGGATTACTTCCACCACATAGTCGATGTGGCTCTGGGTGTAGACGCGGCGGGGGATGGCTAGGCGGACCAGATCCATTTTTGCGGCGGCTCCGAACATCAGCGTGCCGATCTCTACCGAGCGGATGCCGCCTTCTAGATAGAGTTCGTTGGCTAGCGCTACGGCGGGAAAATGGTCGGGCGGAATGTGCGGCAGGAAGGCGCGCGCGTCGATGTAGATGGCGTGGCCGCCGGGGGGCTGCACGATCGGGACTCCCTGGTCGGCTATGTGGTTGCCTAGATAGGCGGTGGAGGCTATGCGGTATTCGAGGTAGTCCTGGTGCAGGGCTTCCTGCACGCCTACGGCTATGGCTTCCAGATCGCGGCCGGCGAGGCCTCCGTAGGTGGGATAGCCCTCGGTCAGGATTAGCAGATTTTTCTCCTGCTGCGCCAGCAGGTCGTCGTTGGTGCAGAGGAAGCCTCCTATGTTCGCCATGCCGTCTTTCTTGGCTGACATGGTGCAGCCGTCGCCGTAGCTGAACATTTCCTGGGCAATTTCCTTCGGCTCTTTCTTTTCGTAGCTCTGTTCGCGGATTTTGATGAAGTAGGAATTCTCGGCGAAGCGGCAAGCGTCGAAGTAGAGCGGGATGCGATGCTTGCGGCAGAGGGCGCTTACGGCTTTCACGTTCTCCATCGAGACGGGCTGGCCGCCGCCGGAGTTGTTTGTTACGGTGAGCATGACCAGGGGCACGCGCTGGCGACCGGCGTTTTGAATCAAGGTCTCTAGCGCGGCTACGTCCATGTTGCCTTTGAAGGGATGCTTCAGGCTGGGCTGACGGCCTTCGGGGATTACGACATCGACGGCTTCGGCGCCTACGAACTCGACGTTTGCGCGCGTGGTGTCGAAGTGCGTGTTGTTGGGGACTACGTCGCCTTTTTTGCACATCACGCTGAAGAGGATGCGCTCGGCAGCTCGGCCCTGGTGAGTGGGGATGACGTGCTTGTAGCCGAAGATATCCTGCACCGACGCGCGGAACTGGTCGAAGCTGCGGCTGCCGGCATAGCTCTCATCGCCTTCCATCATGGCCGCCCATTGGTGGGTGGACATGGCTCCGGTGCCGGAATCGGTCAACAGGTCGATCAGGACGTCGTCCGCGGGGAGGAGGAAAAGGTTATAGAAAGCGGCTCGGAGCAAATGCTCGCGCTCGGAGCGGGTTGTCCAGTGGATCGGTTCTACGCTTTTGATGCGGAAAGGCTCGATGATGGTTCGGGGCATGGTCTTATCTCTTTGTCTTACGAGACACGGTTTGGGCGGGGATGTCAGTGACTGGGATCACTGGAACGCCAACGATCGCTCAACGCACACGGGACATCCCCTGCATGCGTTTGGCGGGCGAGGGCGCCCGCCCCACACGATCACACGATCAGACTTTGACTGAGTCCCTGCGCTCGGCGGGAATGTACTTTACAGCGGCGGTGCGATCCAGCTTGTCCCAGGCGAAGGGGCGGCCCTGGATGGCGCGCTTCAGGGTGCGGAACAGGACTAGGGAAAAGACCTGGCGATAGGCGAAGCGCTGCAACCATACCTGGCTGAGCAGCCAAGCGTCCTCGCGGGCTTCGGGATGACGACGTTCCAGGGCGAAGGCTATTGACGAGGCGATGAAATCGATTACAAGGAACGCGACGAAGAAGATCAGCAGTCGCTGGAAGCTGGCCGGATCGGTGGATTCAGGATGAAAGTGCTTCTGCAGGAAATACCAGATCACGCCGACTACAAACATCACGTCGATGAAGGGTGAGACTAGCGGAAGCAGAATCTGGAAGATGAGGATGTTGGGAAGGGCTACGAATCCCAAAGCGCCTTTGCGCGCGAAAACGCCTTTGTGCTTGAAGATGGCTTGCAGGATTCCGAACGACCAGCGGAAGCGCTGTCGCATGAGCGCATTGGCGTTGGTGGGAGCTTCGGTGAAGGCCAGCGCCTGGTCTTCGTATTCCACGCGATAGCCGTTGCGCAGCAGGGCCATGGTGAGATCGGCGTCTTCGGCCACGGTGTCGACGTGGTAGCCTCCGGCGGCTCGAACCGCTTCGGTACGCCAGGCGCCGATTGCTCCGGGCACCACGCTGACCGCGCCCATGGTGTTGAGCGCTCGCCGTTCGAAATTCTGGCTGGTGATGTATTCGAGGGCCTGCCAACGGGTCCAGAGGTTGACGCGGTTGCCGACCTTGGCGTTGCCCGCGACTGCTGCAACTTTCGGATTCAGGAAGTGCGGCACCATGCGGACGATGGCGTCGGGAGCGATGATGGTGTCGGCGTCTATGCCTACGAAAATTTCGGCATCGCCGATGTGCTCGAGTCCAAAGTTGAGCGCCTCGGCTTTGCCGCCGTTGGGCTTGGTGAGAATCAGCACTTTACCGGCGGCTTCTTCGGGGGCAAAGGCGCGGCGGGCGATTTCCAGGGTGCGGTCCTTGGAGCCGTCGTCGATTACGATCACGCGCAGGTTGGGATAGTCGGAATCGAGCGCGCCCTGGATGGTGCGTTCGATGACCTTCTCCTCGTTATAGGCGGGAATGAGAACCGCTACGCGGGGCCGGTAGGCTGCGATTTGCTCGGGCGCGCCGTACACATGCGAGCGCAGACGGTCATAGATGGCTAGAACGCCTACCGAAATCAGGCGGCCGGTCATCAGGATGTCACCGAGGAAAAAGATCACCGTGATCCCGGTCATCACTGCGCTGGCGAGCCAGAAGCCGATCCAATTCAGCAGCGCGGACCAGTACTGGCTGGTGGGAAGCGGCGGCATGACATCCGCCTTCTTTTTGCCCATCAACTGGTAGACGGGGACGAATTGAAATCCGCGGGCGCGGGCGCCGTCGATGATCAGCGGGAGGGCGAGCACGGTTCTTTCGCGGTTGCCGCCTCCATCGTGCATGAGGACGATGTTGCCGCACTGCGTATCGTTCGGCTGGCAGGGGGGCAGGTGGTCGAGAACGCGCGCAGCGATTTGTTGCGGCGAGAGAGCGGGTTCGTCGTTCCAGTCCCGGGTGTCGATTTTGTTGCCGATGGTAATGTAGCCCAAACTTTGCGTAAGCTCGAGCGGGCGCACCTCGTCTTCGGTGTCGGGCTCGGCATCGACGGAGTAAGGCGGACGGAACAGCATGGTGCGAATGCCGAGGCGGCTGGCGAATAGTTGCTCGGTCAGGTTCAGCTCCACCCTCATGTAAGTGTTGCCGATGGTGCTGATATCGGGATGGGTGAAGGTGTGGTTCCCGATTTCATGACCTTCCCGGTAAATGCGCCTGGTCAAACTGCTGAAACTCTCCGCCTCGAGGCCGATCAGGAAGAAGCTTGCCGGCGCACGCTCGCGTTTCAGGACATCGAGGATTTTCGGGGTCCACTGCGGGTCGGGACCGTCGTCGAAGGTGAGGGCGAGTTGGTTCTTGCTGAAGCCGTAGCGCGCCACGCGATAAGGCTCGGGCAGGCTCTTGAAGTTTTCGCCGTCGATCAGTCCAGTCTGCTTGTCTATGGTCAGGTCGCGCGTGCCGTTGGTGGGCTTTGCTTCGATGTGCAGGATTTCGCCGCTCCCCTCCATGTCAACGTCCTGGCCGGGAGGAACCTCTTTCAGCCGATCGGAGGCATTGGCTTCTCCGGGCATATCCCAGACACGCCACAGGGAGCGATCTTCGGCGCCCAGCCGCCACAAGGCGAAGGTCTGGATGCCGAGAGTCTGGGCGGCGCGCATCTCGTTGAGGGCAGTCACCCCATCCAGAAACCAGACATCGTGGCGGAGATGATCGTCGTCGAGGTAGCTGAAGTGCGGATTCAGCGCGTCGCCGTCGTAGTCAATGTCCTCCTCGGCATCGCGCGCCCCGATCCAGGCTTCCTGCACGGAAACGCTCTTGTCGGACACACCGGGAGGAAGCTGGCCTTTTTTCGGCCGCTCGACCCAGTCGTAGCCGTAGTTGCCGATAGCGCAGATGAGCTTCTCTTTCGGAATCTCCTGGACCGCCGATTCCAGGTTCGCCAGGAACCAGTCCTGCGAGGCAACGGGACCGGGCGTTCCGCCGGGAAAATGCTCGTCGTAGTTCATGATGACGACGCCATCCACGGGGGATGAAATGGCCTGGTAATCGAAGTCCTCGTTGCGCACTTGAACGCTGACGTAGAGTTTCAAACCTTTGGCATGAAGATCGGAGGAGAGCTCGTTCAATAGAGCTACGTATCCGGGCTGCCCTTTCTTGGGAAAGGATTCGAAATCGACCATCAGACCGCGATAACGATCGGAGGCGAGATAGAGGGCGATTTCCCGTCGAAAGTTGGCGCGCGCTTCGGGATTGTTCAGGAAATCGCTGATGCCCGGAACGAAGTCGGTGCCGTCAAAGTTCTGCACCACCGGAAAAACTTCCATGCCGGTGCCTTCCGCTTTCAGAAACGTCATCACCTTGGGATCCACGGGACGGACCTGTTGGCCCTGAACCACGTTGAACATGGTGTTGGTTTCCGGGTCGGAGGCCTGCAGGTGGCCGTCGGGACTGAGCACCTGGAGCCAGGTTGGGAAGAGCAGGTCGATCTGGCGGGCATATTCGCGCAAGGAAGAGAAGCTGGCCGCGTCCCAGGAAACGTAGAAGGCGGCGCGAACGCCTTGCTCGGAGTTGAGAGTGAGTTGCGAAGGGGTTTTATGGGATGGGCGGCGATGTCCGGCGCGCGCGACGGTGGCAAGACGGCGTTTCTCTTTGGCCTTCGTCTTTTCGTTCTCAATCAGTGGGTGGTAAGGACGCTTTTCCGTCAGCCAGGAGAGGTCGGGCAGAGGCTCGTTGCGCAACGCGCTGTAGATGAAGAAAATCACGAGCAGGGAAAAGGCCAGGGCTGCCGCGTCGAAAACGCGCCGAATCCGCTTCCAGCGGGCTTGCAAGGGGTCGTAAAAAACCTGTTTGGCCATCGCGTTGTGGTTTCTTCATCCTAAGGGGCGAGGGGCAGGGGGTCAAACCGGTTCTCAGCTCTCGGTTCTCAGTTCTCAGTCGCCTGATTCGCGATATATTCCCAACGTGCTCCGGTTGATGCGCGAACATCACAGGTTTTTTGTGGGAACCGCTTTGGCCGGGTTGGCATTGCGACTGATCTTCTTCCTCTATTTTCCGACGGTCACGGACGACTCGCGGATTTACACCGACCTCGCCGGCAACTGGCTGCAGCACGGTATCTACGGCCAGACGCAGCTGACACAGATCGTGCCGACCGACACACGCCTGCCGGGATACCCGGCGTTTCTGGCGGGGATTTTCTGGCTGTCTGGGACGGGGAATTTCAAAGCGGTGCTGCTGGTGCAGATTCTGCTGGATCTGGGCACTTGCGTGCTCGTTGCCGACCTTGCCCGGCGCGTGGTTTCCGACCAGGCGGCGAGAATCGCCTTTGTGTTGGTGGCGCTGTGCCCATTTCTGGCAAACTACGCCGCCGCCGCGCTGACAGAGACCTTGGAGGTCTTCTTCACGGCGCTGGCTCTGGACTGCGCGGCCGCTGGGCTGAATCGGCTGCGGGAGGGCTCGGTGGGAGCTAAGCTCTGGGCCGCAACTGGTTTGGCGATGGCGGCTTGCATTTTGTTGCGTCCCGATGGCGGCATTTTGCTGGTGGCAGTGGTTCTTTATCTGGCGGTGATAGCGCGCACATTCTTTCGCGGCTCGCTGGTCGCCGGATTCCTAGTTGTGGTATTCGCGCTGGCGCCGCTTGCTCCCTGGACGATTCGTAATTTTCGGACGCTCCATCATTTTCAGCCACTGGCGCCGCGTTACGCCAACGAGGTGGACGAGCTGGCCCCGCGAGGCTTTTACCGCTGGGTCAGGACCTGGATCGTGGACTACGTCTCGGTGGAGGAGATCTACTGGAACGTGCCTGGCGACAAGATTGATCCGGAGAAACTGCCATCGCGCGCCATCGACAGCCCGGCGGAAGGAGACGCAACGCTGTCCGTCATCGCGGATTACAACCAGACGCAGAACATGACTGCGGAGATCGATGCGCGCTTCGGAGCGTTGGCCGTGGACCGCATTCGGGAGCGGCCCGTTCGCTATTACGTTGTGCTGCCTACGCTGCGGGTGGCGGACATGTGGCTGCGCCCACGCACCGAGATACTTCCTCCTGATGTGCGTTGGTGGGAGTTCAATGACGACGTTAAGGAGTCGGCGACGGCGGTAGGGTTCGGCTTGTTGAACCTGGGTTACGTAGCGGCGGCCATGCTGGCGCTGCTCGGTAGAACGTCAGGTAGAATGCCGGGAATTCGCTGGGCGGGATTGCTCATCGGCTTCGTGCTGCTGCGTTCGGTGTTTCTGGGAACGCTGGAAAATCCGGAGCCACGTTACACGCTGGAGTGTTATCCGATCGTGATGGTGCTCGCGTCTTCGCTGCTGGCAAGGAAAACGCCCGCGTAGCGGCGGACGCCCTCCTGCGATTGCGCTTTCGAACTGGGCCGCGGAGCGAGTTCCGCTCCGGGCGGCCCGAGAATTTCTGGCGCGCTTCGCGCGCCGGACAGCCGAGGGCGTCTGTCCCTACGTAATCCTGGCTCAACGAGCGGCAGGCGCCGTGGCCTTGTCGGCTCGCATTCTTTCCCTCTTCTCTTCCGCCGACCTCCCGAGCTGGGCATAGGCATCGGCGAGAAACAGATGGGCTTCCCGCGAATCGGGCTCGACCGCAGCCGCCTTCTGCAGATTGGGCAAGGCCTCGGCGGGCTTGCCGAGCAACGACAGCAGGCGTCCGCGGAGCAGGTTCGCGCGGTAGTGATTGGGTTCCAGCGCGAGTGACTTATCGAGTTCTTCCATCGCCTCGGGTACGCGATCGATGCGGGCGTAGACCGCGGCCAGCGAAAAGTGCGCGTCGGCCCAGCGCGGACTGCGCGCCACCGCCTGCTCAAACTGCGGCGCCGCCTCTTTCCAACTTCCGGTTTCAAATAGAGCCAGTCCGAGTTCATACTGCGCCATGCCCGAGACGGCTTTCAGCTCAACTGCCTTTTGCAGGATAGGCAACGCCTTCTCGTAGTTTTTCATGCGGGTCCACGCCGTACCCAGCTGTACGTAAGCGATGGCCGAATCGGGCTCGATCTGGATCACTCGTTCGAGCTTCGGGATCGCACTCTGGTATTCGCCTTGTTCGACTTCAAGGATGCCGTCGTGCATGAGGTTCGCAATTTCGATGCGATCCTTGGGATCGGTGCCGCCGATTTTTCCTTCATGCCCGAGCGCCGAATCTCCTCCCACGTAGCCCAGGGCACGCAACTTTTCCGCCTGCTCGGGGTCAAGCTTCGCGGCTTCTGCGAGATCGACCGAGGTTTGTTGGCGGAATTTGTCGAGCTCGGCCACCAGAGTATCCGCCACCGCCGGTGATTTGGCCGCGAGATTGTTGAGCGCCTTGGGATCGCCAGCCTGGTCATACAGCTCGCGCTTTGGAGCTTCGATCGCGAGATATTTTTCGGTGCGCAGCGCACGTAGCGAACTCCATTTGAAGGCGCGATGGGGATAGTCGGTCTCGGAGTAGATAGGATGGCGGCCGCCTGTCACCGATTGAGCGATGGTGAAGTTAAGGCCAAGACGCGAAATGCCAACATGGATCTGGTCGAGCAACGACTGGCCCTGCATCTCTTGCGGAACCGCGATGCCGGCAACCTCCAAAACCGTGGGCGCAACATCTACCAGGCCAACACGAGTGTCACTGGTTGGCATGTGCTTCGGCTCTTGGCTGCCACGCGGACCTGCAATCGCCGGCAGCTTGATGAGCAGCGGCACGTGGATGGTTTCGTCGTAAAGAAAGATGCCGTGGGTGCGCTCTCCGTGTTCGCCGAAGGCCTCGCCGTGGTCCGCCATCATCGCGATGAGCGAGCCCTGGTAGAGACCGGCAGCGCGAAGCGCGGCAAACAGCTTGCCCAGCATGGCATCGGCGTAGGCAATCTCTCCGTCGTAGGGGTCGGCGAATTTCGACTTATAAGGCTCGGGCGGATCGTAGGGATCATGCGGATCGTAGAGATGCACCCACAGAAAAAACGGAGGAGCGTGCGCGGGACGCTGCTTGAGCCAGGCAAGAGCATGCGCCACTACGTCACCCGCGCGGCGTTCGATGGTGTCGTAGCGGCTGTCCTTCGCGGTTTTCATGCGATACCCCGCGTCATAAAGATCGAAGCCGCGGTCGAAGCCGGGAGCAGGCCCAGCGATGGGATCGAGAATCAGCGAACCCACGAAAGCAGAGGTACGATATCCGTTGTGATGCAGAATGTCGGGCAGAAAAGGCAATCCTGCCGCCAGCGGCGCGCCAAAGTCATTCACGTGGTTGTATTGCGGATAGGTTCCGGTGAGGATGGTCGTGTGCGAGGCGGTGGTCAGCGGGACGTGCGAGTAGGCGTGAGTAAATGCAGTTCCGTCGCGCGCCACCGCATCGAGGTTTGGCGTAAGGCCGCGAGTGGAGCCGAGGAATCCCATGCGGTCGGCGCGGGTGGTGTCGAGGGTGATCAGGACAATGTTTGGATGGGCTACGTCGGCCGCTTTGACGCTTGGCCCCTGGGATTGTGACGCTGGAGTTGTCGTTTTGGTCTGCGCGGGCAAGGCGAGAAGCACTGCCAACAGAACCACAACCCAGCCGCACCCAATGCGCATAAGAAAAGGGAGTCTAGCATAGCTAGACTCCCACGATGTTCTTACACCGTCCACGTTAGAACACAAACTTGATCGCAAACTGCATGTTGCGGGGCCCGCCCTGAGCAACTACCGGGTTGCCGGCATAGACGTCGGAGGTCTCGACCAGGGTGCCGAAGGACCCGCTATTGTTGAGTGTGTAGTTGGGAAGGTAATTGAAGTTTCCACGGTTCAAGACGTTGAAGACTTCCCACCGGAACTGCATGGCCAGGCGTTCCGCGAGCTTCGTATTTTTGATGACCGACATATCGAGTTGCGCCAGGCCGGGACCGATCAACTGATTGCGGCGTGAGGTCCCTATGGTCCCGGGGCAGGGACGGTAGAACGGAGCAAGCGGAAATCCGGCAAGGAAATTGCCGCTCGTGTCTGTGTTGTCGCCACACGGATCAGACTGTCCCGCAGCGGTGTACGTTTCAACGATGTACTGGGCCGCATTGCGGGTATTGTAATGGACCGGAGTTCCATCCCAGGACGCCCTGATGTCGGCTCCCGTCAACCCTTGCTCTGATGGGTCGCCGCCACTCACAAAAACCGTGAACGGGCGTCCGCTGATTGCCGTGAAGACGCCCGTCGTCTGCCAGCCATTCAGCCAACGTCCCAGCGCGGGAATGTTGGGGACGGTATAGACGCCGCCGAAATTGAAGTTCAGACGCACATCATGATCGCAGAGCCCGTAAGAATCTTTCGCCGAATATGGATTGTTGGCTTGCGGATAGTCCCCTTGTCCGCCACGGTTGACGGAGTTGTAGTCGTAGCACTTACTCCAGGTAAAGTTGGTCGTCAGGTTGAATCCGTGGACATTGCGCTGGTTGAGCGTAGTTTGCAAGCTGTCGTATTGGGATTGCCCGTCGTTAGTCAACTGGATCACGTGCTTCAAGCCAAAAGGCTGTTGGGTCTGGCCGAAATCCTGAAATAACTGCCCGTCATAGGGTCGGGTCCCGTCTCCGCCCATTGGACTGGCATTCAAATCGCGATAAAGAAGCAGATTTTGGCCGCGCTGACCCGAATATCCTATTGTCAGAACGTTGTTCTTACTGATCTCGTGTTGAATGCTGAGATTGAAATTGTGTGCCCGCGGCGTTTTGAGATCTCTGGTCACGGCGAACGCATTGAACGGGCCTGGAGCGTTCGAAGTTCCCGCACCGGGACCGAACACGGGGATGTCCAAACAAATAAATCCGGTGCCATCGCCAGCCGGATCATTGGAGCAACCTGAGGTTTCTGGAGGACCTGAGGCACTTGACGTTATATCGACACCCAGTGAGGAAAACGGACCGAGATTGGGCTCGGTGAACGACCCGGCCCTGGCATGGGAAAAAGTGTACGGAGCCGCTATGGCCGCAAAATTGGCAACGTCATAAGTAAGCGAGTAGCCCGCGCGCATGGCAGTCTTTCCGTTGCCGAAGATGTCCCAGGCAAAACCCAGCCGCGGACCAAAATCAGACTTGTCCAGATTGTAGAGGCGGTCGATCCCGTGACCCAGGGTGACGAACCCTTGACCGGGAATGAAATTCGAGCCGATATTATTCTTCTCGCTCAATGCCCCATTCAAGTCATAGCGCAAACCTAGTGTCACGGTGAGGCGAGGCTTGACCTTCCAGTCGTCACTCGCGTAGAAACCAACGCTCTTCTGGGTAATGTGGCGGTGGGTGTCCCCGAAATTGCGGTTGGCATCGTCCATTTTGCCCAGAAGCAATTGTTCGAGGGCAGCGCAAGCACTCGGGTTCGTGTAGCTACCGCATGTCGAACTCGGGTAATATCCGTACGTCGAAAAGCCCGTCCGCGCACGATTCCTCAAGCTGTTCGTGTAGGCTTTCTGGAAGTTACCTCCAAACTTGATACTGTGGTCGCCTTTCACCCAACTTAAGTGCTCGGACCAGTCATAGGTCTGGTCAGGGGCCGTCGTAATCGGATATCCCTGCACGCCTCCAATGTAGCTGGGGGCAAAGGCGCTCATGTAGACATAGGGAACACCGAAATCAGTGGGAGCGAGAGGGCCGGTGTCGATACCGAGACTCCTGGGGTCGATCTTGTTGTTGACCTTGATGATCTGAGAAAAACGGTTCCAACCGAAACGGCTCTCCAGCACTTTGTTCGCGGCTAGGTTCCAGGTATGGCTGATGCCTGCAAACTGGACCCGAGTCGGGGCTACGCTATTGAACATATCCTGGGGATAAGGGGCCGGGGGTGGCGTTGCTCCCGAAGGCGCCGACTGCACGCTATCCCCATACATATATTTGCCGTTGAGCAGCATGGTGGAGCTCAGTTTGTGGTCAATTTTGACCATAAAAGAATCGGTGGTGGCGGTGGTGGGGGGATTGAGGACCAACAAATTGCCGGCGCCGCTGGGGTTGAGAGTGTAGAACTTAAGCAGATTCTCGCCCGCCGGACTCGTGCTCAAACCGGCGGCCGTAATCGCGGCGCGGGCTGCAGCCACGTCGTCCTGGTTCGGAACGCTGTACTGCTTCGAGGAAAGCGCAGCGTAACGCTGGCCCTCGTAGAACATAAAAAAGAAGGTGCGATCTTTAATGATTGGACCGCCGAGGGTGCCACCGAACTGCATGTTGCGCAGAGGGGCAGGCTGGCAAGAACCGGGAGTACTACAGCCGTTGATCTTGTCGAAGTAGTTTGCGGCATCGCCAAAGGCGGTGTGGCGAACCCAGCGGGCGTCTCCGTGAATCGCGTTGGTCCCCGCCCTGAACACCATATTGATGGGAGCGCCGCCTTTGACCCCAAATTCGGCGGAGGGCGTCTCCTGAATACCAACTTCTTCGATGGCTTCTGGCGGAAAGATCACGGCCGGGATGCCGGTGATGCCCGGTTGCCCAACCGACTGATCTCCGTAGTACCGATCGTTGTTGTACAGGCCATCGATAAGGTAGTTGTTAGACGTCGTGCGCGACCCGTTGATGCTGATTGCCAGAAATCCGCCGCCGGGAGTGCGTTGCACTCCAGGCGTAAGCGCGATCAGCGAATTCAGGTCGCGCCCGTTCATGGGTAGGCTGTCGATCTTCTCTTTGTCGATGTAGGAATTCTCATTGGGAGAAAGCTCGACCAGCGGAGCCACGCTTTCTACTTGGACAGTATCGGTGCGCTGCCCAACCTGCAGCACGAAGTCGGAATGCGTCACTCCGGAGGGAGAGACTTCCAAATTTGTCACGGTAGTCTTGAAGCCCGGCGCGGAAACCGAAACTTTATAGGTGCCCAAGGGCAGCTCAGGAATGCGAAAACTTCCCGTGCCGCTGGCTGTCGCCGAACGCGACAGGTGAGTATTGACGTTTTCCGCAACCGCCGATGCTCCGGGCACCACCGCGCCCGTACTGTCCTTCACATCGCCCGAGATCGTTCCTGTGATGGTTTGCCCAACGCTCGGCAGACTCAAACAAACTAGGCTCAAACAAGTTAACAAAAGGGAAACGCCCACACCAATGGCCCAACCTGACCGCATGTAATCCCCCTCGGCAATGATTGGGGAACAAGTGTAGTGCCGATTGCGAAAAAGTCAACACAATCAAAGACAGCAACGGCTGACTAGCAGTCAATACCGATGTAGTGAAGGCGGGGCGGTTTTGGGATTTTGTACTTCCTATTGCCCGATCGGAGCCGTGAAGAAGGGCGCGGGAAAAAAAGCAATTCTTAGCTAAGCGGCGAGTCGGTCATGCGGAAGCGGGTGCGCACGTGTTCGGAAAGCAGTTCTATGGCTCCGCGATTGTTTACTGGATCGGACTGCGCCAGGTATTTCATGGCTTCTACCAGCATCTTCTGGCCGTCCACGTAGCGGGGGTCGGCGGTGCGTTCACGCTTTTTGCGCGACAGATCCGGAGGGACAGTGATGGTAAAAACTTTAGCCATGCGAACTCAACTTTCGGGGTTCTTTCGCAGTATATAGTCCCCGCCGGTCTTTTTCAGCTTGATTCTGCTGGTTCCGATTTTTGATGGCGAGCCGCTGCGGGAGCTTCTTTTTTGTCTTTGGAGGCGCCACTTGCGCGTCTTCGACGGCCCTGGAGACACGGCAAGCCCGTCTCTACGGGGAGACAAACTTGGTCTTGCCGGTGGTTTTCAGCTTAAAAACGTTGTCGGGAAGCTTGTGATTGATCTGGATGTCGGAATACTTGGCCAGACGGTAGTCGCCGCCGGGTTCGAACAACTCCTGCTGCACTGAGATTCCACGGGCGGGATCGATCCAGAGCAGAATGCGGGCGATATTGTTTCGCAAGCGGACAGACTTCGGAATCAATTCCAGTTTCCCGGCTGCGATGCCGCTGACGGTCTCCGGCCCCAGGAATTTCACTTCGTAAGACTTGAGCAGGTCCTGGCCGCTGCCGCCGAAGCCAAGCACGAGATAGCTTTCGATATCGGCGCGATTCTTGCCGGCGTTGTATTCATTCACCTGATCGATTTTGGGGGTGTAGACTTGAACCCTACCGCCGTTATAGATGACGTACTTCTTGTCAGGCTCGAGGAAGTCGGCAGCCATCTGGATTTCGCCACCTTCCCGCCGGAAATAAATCTTGCCCTTCTGGGTCTCGGTTTCGTCGATCACCTTCTGGTATTGGTCGGAGACGAGAGTGGCCTCGGTGGTCTTGAAATTTCGGGCGGCGGCGTCCATCTGGGCCAGAACGCGGTCCAGTTCGGCGGAGTCGGTCTGCGGCCATGCGGCTGCCGTCAACAGCCACGCGATCGCGAGCGTCCTCATCCCAGTTCTCATAAACCCGGTTCTCATAAACGAAAGCACTATTCTTTTTCGACCCAGACTTTGTAGCTGAGCGTGTGTCCGGAGGCGTCTTTGACCGGCACAACGTCGGTAATGCTGACTGCACCGGAAATGGGTTCAATGATCTGCTCCAGTTGCCGGCGCACGTCTTGGCCTGCTGCAGTATTTACCGCTGAGGCCTGGATCTGATAAATGAAGCCGCCCTTCTCGCCGGGAATCACGACCACGCCGGTAAGATGCGGATTGCGTTCGACTGGTTTGTCCTTGAAATTAATGTAATGGGGGGAAACGAAAACGAAGAGGAGGATCAGCGTGACCATGATGTCATAGTGCAGGCTGCCCCGCTCGTACGACCACAGAATGTATCCGCGGATTGTGCGCCAGATCGCGCCCATGGGAGAGACGTTGCCTGCAGGCATCGTCGAGGCTTCAGGTTGCTGCCAGTGTATTGGGGAATTCATGGGATGGCAAATCGGGCCAGCCGCGGGGCTCCTGGGTCAATCTGCGAGACCTTGAACCACCAAGGCCACGAAGGTACACGAAGGAAATCCTTGAGGCTGAAAGCCTTCGTGATCCTTCGTGGCCTTGGTGGTTCAAGGGTTTTGCGACTGTACCAGCACCGAGCTTTTCGCAAACTGATTATGCGCTCCTGGTCTTCTCCGGAACGCGGGCCGTTATGCGGTCCGTACCCATGTAAGGCTGCAACGCTTCCGGAATGCGCACGCTGCCGTCGGCTTGCTGATAGTTCTCGATTACGGCAACCCACGTGCGCCCGACCGCCAAGGCGCTGCCGTTCAAGGTGTGCAAAAATTCCGTCTTGCTCTTGCCCTCGGGACGGTAGCGGATATTTGCCCGCCGCGCCTGAAAACTTTCGAAATTCGAGCAGGAAGAAATCTCGCGAAACAGATTCTGTCCCGGCAGCCAGACTTCAATGTCATAAGTTTTGGCCGAGGCGAATCCCATATCAGCGGTGCAAAGCGTGACCACGCGATAGTGTAGGCCGAGTTTCTGCAGGACGGTCTCGGCGTTGTGGGTCAGCTTCTCCAGTTCATCGTACGAAGTCTCGGGACGCGAGAACTTTACCAGTTCGACCTTTTGAAACTGGTGCTGGCGGATAATTCCGCGCACATCTTTGCCGTACGATCCGGCCTCGCTGCGGAAACAGGGAGTGTAGGCAGTCAGCGACACCGGGAGGCGGGCGCTGTCGAGCACTTCGTCGCGATAGAGATTGGTGACTGGCACCTCGGCGGTCGGAATCAGCCAGAGGTCCTTCTCGCCGTGCGGCACGCGAAACAAGTCCTGGGCAAACTTCGGGAGTTGACCGGTGCCGTACATCGACTCGGAGTTCACCAGGTACGGCGGAAGAACTTCGGTGTACCCGTGCTCACGCGTGTGCAGATCGAGCATGAAGTTGGCGAGGGCGCGCTCCAGGCGCGCACCCAGCGCCCAATATACGGCGAATCTCGCGCCCGACAGCTTGGCGGCCCGCTCCAGGTCGAGCACTCCCAGTTGTTCGCCCAGTTCCCAGTGCGGCTTGGGCTTGAAATCGAACTGCGGTGGCGTGCCCCAGCGGCGCGCTTCCACGTTATCTTCGGCGCTCTGTCCCACGGGCACGCTGGCGTGAGGAAGATTGGGAATGGAGGTTAGAGTCTCGCGTAAGCGCGCTTCCTGCTCGGTTGCCCTTTTTTCTGAATTTGCAATCTGCTCGCGCAATTCTTTGGTTTCGTTGATCTGCGCGGCCGCGTCCTGGCCGCTTTTCTTGAGCTTGGCAATTTCCTCGGAGGCCCGGTTGCGGCGCGCCTGCAGGGTCTCAGCGGCAGTGATGGCCTGGCGCCGCTCGGCATCGATGGCGCTAAAGTCTTTCAACACTTCCGCGGGATTCATGCCGCGCTGGCTCAGTTTTTCCTCCACCAGCGCCAGATTGTCACGGACAAAGTTCAGATCGAGCATGGTGCTTTAACTTTAGCTGAAAAAGGCGATTCCGTGCAGAACGACGGCACGACCAACGCTGGCAAAAACCTCAACGCAGAGGACGGTGAGAATTACGCAGAGGTTTTTGACATTTCTTTTCTCAGCGACCTCAGCGTTGCTCTCGGTGTCCTCCGCGTTGAAGGTTCTTCTCCTGTAAACTAGCTCGCAATGAGACTTGCCCGCAGTCTGTTCCTGGTGTTGCTGTTGCTCGGCTCGATTCCGGCTGCCTTTGCGTCCGCCTATAATGCCCGGCCCAAGCTGGTTGTCATCATCGTCATCGATCAGTTCCGGGCCGACTACCTGGAGCATTATCGCGACCAGTTTGGCGAGGGAGGCTTCCGCGTGTTTCTCGATCGTGGCGCCTATTTCACCGATTGCTACTACGATTACGCCAACACCCGCACCGCTCCCGGACACGCCACTCTCCTCACCGGAAGCTACACCAGCGGACACGGCATCCTGGCCAACGAATGGTGGGACCCGCAAAAGAAGAAGCGAGTTACATCGGTCGAAGACGACGCCACCAAGCTTGTCGGCATCGCGCCTGGCGCTAAGCCCGCCCAAGGAGAGCTTGGACGGGGCACCCCTTCCACCCCTGGCGTTTCGCCTCACAATCTTATGAGCGATACGCTGGGGGACGAATTGAAACTGGCTACGGGTGGCAAGGCCCGCGTATTTGCAATCTCGCTGAAAGATCGTGCGGCGGTGTTGCCGGCCGGATTCTCCGGTGACGCCGCTTACTGGATCGATCCGAAGAGTGGCGACTGGATCACGTCCACTTACTACCGGGCCGATCTCCCGGAATGGGTGCGCAATTTCAATGGCGGGCTTCCTACGCAAAGACGCGCGGAGAAATTCTGGAACCGCGAATGGAGCGACAGCGACGGAAATACGCTGGGCTCGACCAAGCCGCGGACCGGCAAAGACGGCACGCCCGCCGGTTTCTACGAGGTCGTTGGCTCCACTCCCTTCGCCAATGATTACCAGTTTGAGTTTGCCAAGGAACTGGTCTTGTACGAGAAACTGGGCGCGGGCCCGGCTACTGACTTGCTGGTCATCAGCCTCTCGGCCAACGATATTCTCGGGCACCAGGTTGGCCCCGACTCTCCGCAGATGCACAGCATGGTGCTGGAACTGGACCGGAGTCTGGCGGAGTTCTTCGATTTCCTCCGGCATCAGATCGGGATGGCCAACGTGTGGATGGCGCTTTCCGCCGATCACGGCATTGCGCCGCTGCCGGAATTCGCAAAAACCCTGCGACTGCCCGCGGCAAATCTGGATGCGAAAGGGTTGCGCGAACAGATCAATTCCCTGCTCGCTAAGAAATACGCCAAGAAAGCGGACTACGTGCTCGAACTCGATTACCCGCTCGCCTGGCTGAACACAGACGCCTTTACGGGTACTACCGGCGCAAAGGACGAATCGGTTGCCGAAAGCGACACTGGCGAAGCCATGAAACAAGCGGGCTTCGCCGGGTACTTCAGCAAGTCGCAACTGGCGCGTGGAGACACTCCGGCCACTGAAATCGGACGCCGCTACGCTCACAGCTACTCGCCTGAAGGCGGATGGTATGTGATTGGCATTCCCAGTCCGTTTCACGTCGGAATCGCGAAAGGTACCGATCACGCTACGCCTTTCTCGTACGATACCCATGTGCCGCTCGCATTCTACGGCCTTGCCTTTCAGCCCGGAATCTATCGCACGCACGCCGAGCCGGTTGATCTGGCGGTGACTTTGGCCTCGTTGCTCGGAATCAACCCGCCGGCGCAAGCTACGGGACGGGTGTTGAGTGAGGCGCTGCGGCCGGCGCAACATTCCACCGCGCCCGTTGGCTCGCCGCCCGTCAGGCAACCCGAAACGCCGCCCGCCGGGGGGAATCCATGACGCCGGCCGGCATCCCCGACCTGGCTGTGAGCTTTGCCGGAATCCAGCTGAAGAACCCTATTATCGCCGCCTCCGGCACATTTGGTTATGGCGTCGAGTTCGAAGATATCGTGCACCTTGACCGGCTCGGCGGATTGGTGGTCAAAGGCCTCTCCAAAGAACCGATGACCGGCAACCCGCCGCCGCGGCTCTTTGAAACCGCGGCTGGAATGCTGAATGCCATCGGGCTGCAGAATATCGGCGCGTCCGCTTTCCTCGCGGAAAAACTGCCCTCGTTACGCGAGAAGAAGAATGTAGTCGTGTTCGCCAACGTATTCGGCTACACCCGCGCCGATTACGAACAGACGATTCAGATCCTGAATCAGGGCGAGGGGATTGCGGCGTACGAAATCAACGTGTCGTGCCCGAACACGGCGCATGGCGGCATCCAGTTCGGCAGCGATCCGCTGTTGCTCGACGAAGTTGTGCGGACGGCGAAGCGTGTGTCAGCACGGCCGGTGATCGTCAAACTTTCGCCCAACGTCACTTCAATCGCGCAGATGGCGCAGGTTGCCGAAGGAGCGGGCGCGGACGCTATTTCACTGGTGAATACGTTCCTGGCCATGGCAATCGACGCGGAAACGCGCCGGCCCAGAATTGCGAATGTTACCGCCGGCCTCTCTGGCCCGGCCATCAAGCCGATTGCGCTGCGCATGGTTTACGACGCGGCACACGCGGTGAAGATTCCTGTGATTGGCATGGGGGGAATCACCACTCCAACCGACATAGTGGAATTCATGCTCGCGGGAGCGAGCGCGGTGCAGGTGGGAACCGCAAGTTACTTCGACCCGGTGGCAACGGAGAAGCTGGTCGAGGACCTGTCCGAATACTGCCGCGAACACCGGATTGAGCGGCTGAGCGATCTGACGGGCGGGATGCTGGTGGATTGAGGAGAACGGGAACGGACCTCAGCTCGAAACCAAGAATCCAAGTGATTCCATTGCTGTCTTCACGGCGAACCTCTGATTCGTGCACTTCCGGAAGCGGACAAGCCGATGCCTGAACAGGCTCGGGCCGCTAAATATGCCATGACACGGCTATTAGCCTTGTAGTAATCATTACACAGAGTCCTCATCCAAAAACCAATAGGAGGCGCGTGACTCAGTCCTTCGAAATAGAAGCCTCGCCCAGCGGCGAAGTGTCCTCCGCGCACAAAAGAAATCGGATGGGTGCACTGACGCGGAACCATGGCTCCGCGCCGTTCGCGGTCATCGTGTTCGTGGTCGGGGCGATCGGCGAACTTTGGGCGTGCCTGGTCGCAACTGGGGGCGTCCTCTGCTATACGGTGGACGACACTTACGTCCATATGGCATTGGCCGAGCGCATTGCTCATGGCACCTATGGTCTGAATTTGCACGAGTTCTCCGCCCCCTCCTCGAGCATCGTTTGGCCGTTCTTGCTGCTGATCGGCGTGGGCACCTCGTGGCACCTCTACGTTCCTCTGGCGCTGAACATTATCTTTGGCGGCATGGCGGCATGGCTCATCGGGAAATGCCTGGACGAATGGCCCTGGGAGAACGGAGGTCCGTACTGGCAGGTTAAACGTATGCTCACGGTCGTGCTGTTCGTCGTCGGCCTGAACCTGATCGGGCTGGCATTCATGGGGATGGAGCACATGCTCCAGTTGTTTCTCGCCGCCGCCTGCGCCTACGGTATCTTGCAGGTCCATCGGGGGCGCGAAATGCCATGGTGGTGCATCGTGGCTGCTTGCGCCGGACCTGCCGTTCGCTATGAGAATTTCGCCATCTTGATTGCTGTTGCTCTCGTCCTATACTGGAACGGCCGCAAGCGAGTGGCGATGTACGCCATGCTGGCGGGCCTCGCCGTGCCTCTCGCGTTCTCCGCTTTTTTGCTCGCGCACGGCTCATCCGTGCTGCCCAACTCGGTGCTGATGAAGGGAACTCATGCCGGCGGTTGGAGAGGTCTTCTCGCAAGCATAGTGCTGAATCTGATGCACGACGTAACGGAGAACACGCGGCTTTCGTGGCTGGTCGTGTTCCTTGTTGCGGCGGAATTGTGGTGGTTGAATCGGCGCTCGCGGCCGTCGGCGTTCGCGGCGGTTGCCATTGTGCTTGGGCTTGTGCTCGTCATTGGGAAGGTTGGCAACTACCGCTATGAGTCCTTCGCGGTCGCGTTCACCGTGTTGATCCTGTTTGTTGTTCTCGGCGGTCAATTCCGCGTGCAATGGCACCTGTTGATGCTCGGGTTCCTTCTCTGCGCATGGCCTTACCTACGGTATGTCGCGCAAACGCCGGTAGCTTCGCAAAACATGTACCAGCAGCAGTATCAGATGGCGAGGTTCGTCCGCGATTACTACAAAAGGAACTTCGCCGTGAACGACATCGGGGTCGTGAGTTATCGCCTGCCGCAAAACATCTACGTGGTCGATATCGCCGGCCTCGCGTCGCAGGAATCGTTTCTCGAACTGAATAAGAACGCGGAGTGGGCCGACAGCTTCACGCGCCGCCACAATGCCGGTCTCGCGATGATTTATACCGACTGGTTACGGGGGATTCCGCCATCCTGGAACCTTCTGGGCAGACTCGTGCTCGGCTCGGAACGAATTGCGCCCGCGGAAGACTACGTGGATATTTATGCGACAGCCGTCGGCGATCCGGCGGAGATTGATGCCGAACTTCGGGCGTTCCAGCAAACTCTTCCGTCCCACACCACGCTTCTGCTGCGACCGCAGAGGGTCACGCGTTGACGGGCTCATTGCCGCAGGCACGTCTTCGCGCGGGCAGGCTGCGCTGAGGATGACAATTGAATCTTGGAGTCTGTTCTTACCGTCCGGTGGCGTGCCAGATCGATCCTGGCGACTGATAGTTCAGACCCTCGCCCCACACCGCGTGTGTGTCTCCGTGGTTGTCGATGGCGAGTCCGAAATAGTCGCCGAAAGGAAAGCGAAAACCTTCTTTACCGATGTAACGATAGCCGGGCACATAGGCGGAGATGCGAGCCTCTTCTCCCCAGGTCGCGCCGCCGTTGCTTGAGCTGCGATAGTAAGTATTCCAATAAGAAGAGTTACGCTTATCCATCCATGCGATGCGAACGTCGCCGGCGGCTCCAGCCACGATCGCAGGGAAAGCGTGCTCGACACCGGGCCCCGCGGAGGACACGCTGGCGCGAGGCAGCCAGTTGTCGCCGCCGTTAGTGGAGGACGAAAAATAAATCTGTTGCGGCCCCAGCGGCGCGCTGCCGCGGCTCCACAGGGCATAAAGAGTACCGGCGGCGTCGGAAGCCAGAGCGACCTGCGCGCCCAGAAAGGCCTCGCCGCAATCCTCATCCTTGCAATCCGGCGCGGCCGGGGAAACATCGAGCAGCGTCTCGGCCCACAGTTTGCCCGCGTCCGCCGACTTGGCGACATACAATTTCACACCGCCCCGCGCGCCTCCCGCTTTTGAGTAGGACGCCCATGCCAGATAGGCGTTGCCCGCGGGATCGACCGTAGCCGCGCCGAGCAGCGACCATCCGGGACGGCTCTCCGCATTGACGCGCGCCGGCGCAAAGCTGCGTCCGCCATCCTGCGAGGCCGCAATCCAGACCTGTTCTTGATGATTAAACGCCACGTAAACGCTCTGGCCGCGCACGGCCAGGACCGGTTTATCAAGTTCCACTTCGCTGCGAACCGCAATTGTAAATTTCCAGGTCGCGCCGGAGTCTGCCGACTTCGCCAGCATGACCGCGCGCTTGCCGTTCTGCAGCCAGGCCGCATAGACGGTGCGGCGGTCGGCGGGATCGACGGTAATCTGCGCATCAAACTGCCCCGAACCCGATTCGAGCATCAGGTGGGGAGTCTGCCAGGTCTTGCCGTTGTCGTTGCTCGTAACCAGGAGCATGGTAGGTACGCGGCAGTCTTCGCAATCCGGCACCTTGCCGTAATGGGGATAAAGAACGTAGACGCGTCCCGAACCATCCGCCGCCACAGCGGGTTCCCACTGGTCGCCGGTGGTCAGACCGACTCGCCTCTGCCCGGAAAATTGCGGCGCCGCAGCCCAGGCGGCGCTGGCGAGAACAAGCAGCAACACCACGAACTTGGGGAGAACGAGTTTAGACCAGGCGGAGCGCATGTAAATCATCGAGCGAACACCAGGGCGGGGAGGGAAGAAGCTAAACCCTTGCTATGGAACTTTATCGCGAAGGTGGTCGGGTGGTCAACCACACTACGCGACTAATCTAACCAGCGGTTAGCAAGATTGGCGCGCCGGCGGTAATCACCAGAGTATGCTCAAAATGGGCGGAAAGCGCATGATCACCGGTCCGCACCGTCCAGCCATCCTTGTCGGTAAAGACCCGGCCGGAGCCGCTGGAAATAATCGGTTCCACGGTAATGACGAGGCCGTCGTTCAGGACCTGCCGGGCGTGCGGATCGGCATAATTGGGGACGTGCGGCAGCTCGTGGATGGTGCGGCCGATGCCATGTCCCCCTAATTCCCGGATGACCGAAAAGCCCGCCTTGCGCACCTCGCGCTCCACAATCTTTCCGATCTCAAACACGCGGAACCCGGCCCGGGCTACCAGCATCGCCTTGTGAAAGGCGCGCTCCGCGCAGGCCATGAGTTCTTCTGCTTGCGAACTCACGCTGCCCACCGGCACGGTGATGGCAGCGTCGGCCATGTAACCGTCCTTTTCGACCGTCACGTCAAGCTTCACCAGGTCGCCTTCCTTCAGTTTGCGCTCGCCGGGAATTCCATGGACCGCTTCATCGTTCAAGCTGATGCAACTGGCGCCCGGAAACTGATACACCATCAACGGAGCCGAGCGGGCGCCGTTCTCCTGCATAACGCGCGCGCCGACTTCATCAAGATGCCGGGTGGTGACGCCCGGACGCACTTCAGCCTTCATCGCATCCAGCACCATGCGCACGATGCGTCCCACAGCTTTTAGGGAGACAAGTTCCTGCTCATCCTGAATGCTCAAGTCTCGACTCCCTTCATCGCGGGATTATGAATAGAAGCTATCGCATGAGTAGGCATTTGGGATAGCTGGTGCAAACGCTGTTAACAACAGTTAACTCATTCACCACGAGGCGGTCACCTTTTTTCCATGCTCAGTTTTAAATTCCACGAATCCCGGACGGGTCGTCAGGGTGGACAAAACGGCATTATCTGCCACTGGCAAATCCGAGCCGTTGCTGAAGAACGAACAGGGTGGGTTCACGTCGCCGATTGAAAACGCCGGGAGTCGTGGTGCTTCCCAATCGCCGCAATGAGTCAAGGATTTCTCGCCTGACAGTCCGACCAAGTACGATTGGCTCGGACGTAAATCGGTTCGCGTTATTATTACTGCGGAGTGCCCCCAGTTGACGTGCAGAAAGCCGCTTCGAACTCCATCAACGAAAACTTGACTGCGAGAACTGAACCACCAAGTCATGTAGCCGTGCGCGGTCGAATACCAGAGACCGATGGCAAGCAGCAGGGCGAATAGGAATAACCCTACACAGGCGAGTCGCAGCACCATTTTCACGACTCGCTTCCAAGGAACAGCCATGCTGATAATAGACACCATACGAGGGTTAATTGGCGAAAAATCCCCATAGCACTCACATGCCGATTCTGACCGCTGACGCCTTACTCTTGACAATTATCTTGAACCTCCTGTGGGGCGCCAGGCTTCGAGCAGATTTTCTCCGGGCCCGGCGTCTCGGCAAGAAAACGTCTTAATGGCGGTGATGGCTCAATGCCGGACGAACTCTAAGGAAAATCTGGAACGAGATTGGGTCTTTTCCATAGGCCGAATCCAGCGCCGAGGGCTTCGCGTAAAACGTCAGGTCCGCTCCCAACGCGAGCTGCCAGAGCCGACTCTGGATAAGGTCGCGCGCCCCGCCGAAGGTGTAGGCTCCAATGCGAAAGCTCGGGTGCAGAGCATTGCTCGGAAATAACTCGTCCTTATCGACTAACTCGATGCGCGAGAACGCATAATTACGTAGCTTGAAGGTCGCCGTCGTCTCCAGCAGATAGCCGTTCAGATTGTGGTGATCAACTTCCTTGTGCACTCGTCCCCACACCGCGGTCGTTGCCCAGGAACCGTTCGCGAACGGCATCACATATTCGACCGAAGCCGTCTGGCGGCGCTGGCTGCCGGGTTCCAAAGCCTCGGGATGCTCCAGCCGGCCGTAACTGTATTGCGCGGTCCAGTTGCGCGAAGGCACTATGCTCAGGCGCGCCGACCAGGAATCGAGCGCCGCGAACTGGATGCCGTAACGCTTCTCATCCGGTTCGCGGCCGTTGAACACCGAGCCTTCGAGCTTGAAGTGGTCCACAGTCAGCCCGGTGGTGAGCACTCCGAAGCTGATGTGGGTCGAATCCTGCAGATGGTGCGACAGCGGCGCCATCGGCAACTCCGACGCGGAAGCGCGATGCATGTAGGCGACCGGGCCGAGCGCGGGCTCGCCGGCAGCCGCTCCATAAAATTCCCACGAGACTTTTTCGTGAACTGAAACTCCGATCGGCCGCGTGTAATACAGCGCGAGTTCGGAAAACACGTTGTGCGGATGCTGATGATCCACCAGCGGCTGACCATGATAAGTCTCGCCGGTCTGGAACAGCTCGGGAAATCCCGGATGGGGCGCGGTCAGCGACTCGGCAGAAAACATTTCACGAAATAGGATGCTGCCGCTCCCCAGTTTGCGCTGCTCCATCAGCATCAGCCAGTTGACCGACTCCGCCTTGCCCTCCCCGCGCGGGCCGCCCTGCTGGTTGTAATCCAAAAACACGACGCCGTGGGCCATGAGGTCCCAGGCTGCAACCGACTTCATCCACATATGCGAGGGCGTCGCCGCGGGTTGCCATCCCGTGCCCGAACCGTTGTGCGGCGAGGGCACCCAGTCCGGGGAGGAATGCGACATATCCATGCCGGGCATGTCCATGTCTTGCTGATGCACGTCCGGCATATCTGCTTTTTGCTCAGTCGGATTGCTCACCGCCGAGACGCCGAGGACGCTAAGAAATTCCTCCTGCGCTCCAGCGAAGGGGACTGACAAGATGATTACAAAGAAACCAAGAATCAACGCGCGCACGTCATGCTCCTCATGCGTAAGAATAATGTTTGAGAAATAGAATGCTTGATTGCGTTAGTTGAGGAGGGGGATCAGATCCGGAGCGGAGTCATGCCGGGCGGGTCGGCAGCGAGAACCATCGAAACGTCCGACTCTTCGTAAGAGCATTCGGTCAGCGCAGCCATGATCTGCACAGCGACTTGTGTCCATTGCCGGGACGGCGGCGTCGGATGGGAAGGTTGTACCATCGCTACGTCATGACCAGTCAGGCAACACTGGTGGCTCGCGGGTGCCGGGCGCGGGGAATGAGGCAACTGTGAATCCGGAAGACTCTTGCCGCCGTGCGCGTGGCAACCTGTTGGGTGCTCAACCGGCGGTGCCGGGAGTCCCGCGAGTGACCGAGACGCGAGGTCCGCTGCTGTCAAAGCGCCCGTCGCCCACGTAGCCATCACGAGTGCCGCGGTCAGCAGAAGCCCCAGCGTTCTTGATCCGCACTTCATTATTTTGAACTCGAACCAATGCGCGGTTACGACCCCGTAAGTTTCACCGCTCGCTACCGACATAAGCGAATTTTCCAGGAGACTAAGGATCAACGCACGGAGGTTCACTCCTCATGCTAGCAAGAACCGGGCGCCAAGACAAAGTTACAATGAGCCTGTACGTAAAATCAGCCTTTAGTTTCCAATCGCGTTTGGACAGGAGATGCTATGTACAGAATCACCGGAGTCTTGGCAGTCTTCATCGCTTCTGCGATGGCGCTGCTGACCGTCCCGACCGCTGCTGCGAAGAAGGCGGCAGAGGTCACCGCAGGGCCGATTCCCATACAAGTCCGCACGGCCAAGAAGGTGTTTATCTCTTATGGGATCAGCGATGCAGATCCAGGGGCCCCCGACCTGACCTATAACGAGTTCTACGAGCTAATGAAGAATTGGGGGAAGTATGAACTGGCGCCGGCTCCCGCTGACGCCGATTTGGTTCTCGAAATTCGTTTCGTCAGTGGTATTTCAGATTCCCAGCTTTGTCTGTCGATCCTGGATCCCAAAACCCATGTCGTGCTGTGGCCATTCATCCAGCACGTGGAAAGTTCATCGCGGGAAACGGCGCGTCGCAAAAAGTTCGATCAAGCGATGTCCGATCTTGTGGAGGACGTGAAGAAGGTGACCACTCCGCCCGCAGCCGGTGCTTCCGCTCCCAACAGATAGGATCGTCCAGAGCCGTCCGAATCAGCTGTCAGGCGGTCCTCACGATCCCGTGAGCTTCACCCGAATTTCCTCTGGCAGGCGCTCGCGGATCTCCGCCGGCAGCCGGTCATGCACGTGTCGCGCCCCGAGCTTGGCCACGTCCACCACGGCGGTGGGCGCGGGTGTCGCCACGGCTACGATCAGCCAGATCAGCGCGGAGAGCGCGAAGCCGGCGAGCGCGCCCACCTCCAGCCAGAAAGCGTGGCGCGGCCCAAAATAGCGGATCACGGCAAAGGCCAGAAGAAACACAGCGGCCGACGCCGACGCCAGAACAATCAGCGAAATGTCGATGATGCGGTGCAGTTTCTGGCGGCTGCGGCAATGCTCGCAGGTGGCGAAATGCAGTTCGTAGTCTCCGCGCATTTCCGGAGCGATGCCGGAAATATCGTAGCGCCATCCGGCAAGGATCTTGCCCACGATCGGTTCCACGCACTCGCTCATAAGAAGTCACAACCGAGGTTAAAACCGAGGTTACAACCGGATGGATTCGAGAACCTCCGTCTGGGTTGCCACCAGCACAGGCTTGTGCCATAGTCCGCGACGGCCGACGAGCGCCTGTTCCGCCGACATTCGAGCTCTTTCGAGATGGTTATTTTGCTCAGAAATATGCGCCAGAACCAGGTACTCGGCCCCTCCATCATAGTCGTTGGAGAAGAACTCCGCGAGAGCTTCATTGGAGAGATGCCCGTCCCGGCTCATGATGCGCTGCTTCACCGACCAGGGATAAGGCCCCGAACGCAGCAGTTCGACATCGTGATTCGACTCGATCACCAGCACGCTGCAGCCGCGGAGATGGTCCTTGACGTTGGCCGGAATGTAACCCAAGTCCGTGACAAACCCGAGCTTGACGCCTTCGGCGCGAAAGGTGAAACCCACCGGATCGGCGGCGTCGTGCGGGATGGTGAACGGCATGACTTCAATATCGCCAACGCGAAAAGGCCGTCCGGCAGAGAAATGTTCCGCCTTCGCTAGCTCCGGCATGGTTCCTTTTTCGTCGCGCACCGCCCGGTTCCAGGCATGATGAGTTGGCGCGGTCAGGAAGACAGGAACGTTGAGTTTGGTCGCCAGCCGCTGCAAGCCAGCCACATGGTCGGAGTGCTCGTGGGTAATCAGGATGGCGGAAATCGGCTCGGCGCACTCATGATTACGATCGGCGAGCGCCCGCAGGCGCTTCAACGTTTCGCGGCCCGAGAGACCGGCATCCACCAGAATACGCGTTGCGCTCGTCGCCACCAGCGCGCAGTTCCCACGGCTGCCGCTGGCGAGCACCGACACGGATACTCCCATAAACGTAGCTTACCTCTAGTGGCTGTGGAAACAGCAATGGTTTTTCGGTGGCCCGTACCTTTGGTGGAAACTGCCGTGGCCGGGCAATTTCCTAAGTGGAATAGTCGGCGTTGATCCGCACATACTCGGCGGTCAGATCGGTGGTAAGAAATCGCAGCGAGTGGCGGCCGCGCCCGAGCAGGACACGAAGATCGCAAACCGGCTGTGCGAGATCGCGGTGAGCCTGCCGCTCGCTGAATGCGCAAGCGATTCCATTGCCGCATACTTTCTGCCTGCCGATGAAAATCTGGACGCGCGCTGGATCGATGGGCAAACCACACCTTCCTACCGCCGCGAGAATGCGTCCCCAATTCGGATCGGCGCCCGCCCACGCGGTTTTGACCAGCATGGAATGGGCGATTGTCCGCGCGACGATGAGCGCCTCTTCCCTGCTACGTGCCTGCTCGATGAACAAACGGATGACGTGCTGCACGCCTTCGCCGTCGCTGACAATCTGCTCCGCCAGCGATTGGCAGACTGCGGTCAGAGCGGCGGCGAACTTCTCTCGCGCGCGCGCATCTCTCAACCGGACGCCGCTGGCGCCGCTCGCGAGCAACAGCACCGTGTCATTGGTGGAGGTGTCACCATCAATGGAGATGCAATTCAGCGAGTGGTCGCAAGCCTGGCGCAGAAGAGATTGCAACTGACGCGCACTCGCGCCCGCGTCGGTGAACAAGTACACCAGCATGGTCGCAAGCTGGGGATGAATCATGCCGGCGCCCTTGGCGATTCCCAACACCGTCGCTTCTTTCGAGCCTTCTGCCGCCGAGGCGCGGAAGCGGGCGGACGCGATCTTCGGCCGCGTGTCGGTGGTCATGATGGCGTGGGCAAAGTCGAGTGCGGCACGAGGGCTGGACGAGCGCGTGGCGATCAGCTCCGGCAACCCGGCAAGAATCTTCTGCGCCGGCAGTCGGACACCGATGATGCCGGTGGAGGAAGGAAAGATTTCGGCGGCGGAAACGCCAAAGAAATCTCCAGCTGTGCGGCAGACCCGTTCGCAGGCTTGCATGCCGGCGCGCCCGGTGGCGCAGTTAGCATTACCCGAGTTCACGACGACCGCCCGAACCCGGCCGCCGGTCGAACCCAACGCCGCACGGCCAAATTCCACGGGGGCAGCGGCGACACGGTTCCTGGTGAACAACGCGGCCGCGGTCGCGTTTCCTTCCGCCGCGGCCAGTGCGAGGTCGGGGCGGCCACTGACCTTGATTCCGGCGGCGATCGCCGAAAACGAGAATCCCAGGGGCAAACGAATTTTCTCTGGAGAACGGCGCAGCGCGGTCATGCCTGAATCTTCAACCAGTTCTTCGGCGGCGGCAAGATGGCAAACGTAGGCAGATTGCCGCGGACCATCGCTACTTCATCGCAGCGATAAAGCCTGGGGCACTGATAGCAGTCTTTGTGGATCTTGTCGGGAAGATCCTGGTGATTGGCGGTGGTAAATCCCATGCGCGAAAAGAACTCGGGAATGCGCGTGAACAGGCAGACGCAGGTGACTTTGTGCTTTTCCGCCTGCGCGAGCAGGGCCTTCACCAGGCGCCGTCCGCCGCCGCTGCTTTGGCTGGCGGGATCGACGGTGATCGAACGGATCTCGGCCAGGTGCAGGCCATAGAGGTGGAGAGCGCCGCACCCGATGATGCTTCCATCCTGTTCGAGGACGACAAAGTCGCGAACGTTCTCGCAAATCTCCGCCAGCGAGCGCGGCAGCAGCGTGCCGTCGCCGGAGTAGGCCGCGATCAGAGCGTGAATCTGCTCGGCATCGGGAAGCACCGCTTCACGCGTGCGCATGGGCCTCCTTGCGCCGCGGCGAACCGACTTTCCCTTTACTGGCCTTGATTTTGTGCGCGGGCTCTTCATTCTTGTGCAACGCCCGGTCCAGGGCTTGGATCACCTGATCCACATGCTTCTTCTGTATCACATAAGGCGGCAGGAAGCGCAGCACGGTTTCGTGGGTGCGATTGATGATGATTCCCTGCTGCAGCAGTTGCCGGGTCACTGCCTTCGCCAGATCGGACGAGTCCAATTCCACGGCCTGCATCAGGCCGGCTCCGCGGACGTCCTGAATCGCTTTGTGTTTCTTGTCCAGGGCCACCAGCGCCGCGTGAAAATAATCGCCCAGCTGGCGCACATGCGGCAGCAATTTCTTCTCCTCGCGCAGAAATTGGATGGCCACGGCGCAAGCCAGCGGGCCGCCTCCGAAAGTCGTGCCATGCATACCCGGATGCATACAGCTCGCAACCCGTTCCGTAGTAAGGATGGCGCCGAGCGGCAAGCCGCTGGCGAGTGGCTTGGCGACGGTGACCACGTCCGGCAGCACACCATAGTGCTGGTAGGCGAAATGGCGTCCGGTACGGCCGAGGCCGCACTGGATCTCGTCGAGTACGAGCAACGCGCCGTCCTTCCTGGTGAGGCGCGAGGCAAGTTCGAGAAACTCCCGATTGGCCACGCAGATTCCGCCCTCGCCCTGAATGGTCTCGATGCACACGGCACAGACGCTGGAATCAAATTTCCGTTGCAGGTCATCGAGGTCGTTGAACTTGACGAAAGTCACGCCGGGCATGAGAGGAACGAACGGCGCCCGATATTTCGGTTGCCCAGTGGTAGCGAGCGCGCCAAAGGTGCGTCCATGGAACGAATTGTCCATGGCGAGGATGCGCGTCTTTCGATTTGCCTTGCTGCCGTTGCTCCGGTTCATTTGCGCGAAGGCCCGGGCGAGTTTGAGCGCTCCCTCCCAGGCCTCGGTGCCGCTGTTGCAGAAGAAAGCGCGGTTCAGCCCGGAGATTTCGGTCAGCATCCGCGCCAGTTCCGCCTGATACTCGTGAAAGAACAGATTGGAAATATGAATCAACCGGCTGGCCTGACGCCGGATCGCCGCCTGGATGGCCGGGTGGTTGTGGCCGAGCGCGTTCACGCCGATTCCACTCAGGAAATCGAGATAGCGCTTGCCCTGAGAATCCCAGAGATAGACGCCGCGCCCGCGCACAAACAGGATCGGTTGGCGCTCGTAGGTGGGAAGCAGGAGCTTCGCTTCCAGGCGGGAAACCGAAGCGAGGCTCATGCCCGGAGCACCTCGGTGCCGCATTCCAGTTTGGTGAAATAAAACAGGGGCAGCATTTCGACTTGCGACGCGGGCAGGATGCGGACGCGCCCCACACCGGACTTCAGAGCCTGAGTACAGGCTTCCAGCTTGGGCATCATGCCGCCGCTGACTACCGATTCATCGATGAGCCCGGCCACCTGCTTGGTATCGACTCGAGCCATCACCGAACCGTCGGCTTGCTTAACGCCAGCCACGTCAGTAAGAAAAATCAGGGCATCTGCCTCGCAGGCGATGGCGCAGGCGGCAGCCATCTGATCCGCATTCACGTTGTAGTACTGGCCGTCGCCTCCTAGGGCAACCGAGGAGAGCACGGGAATTCCGCCCTCAGTCCAGATGGCCTTCAGCCAGCGTGGCTCGGAAAAACAGATTTCGCCGACGAATCCCAAATCAAATTCCGCATCTTGCTTCTTGCGGGCACGAAAGACGCCGCCGTCTCCACCGCAAAGACCGATGGCCGGCCGGCCGGCGGCAGCGATCGCCGCCACCAGGCTTTTGTTCACGATGCCGGCGAGCACCATCAGGGCGACATCGCGAGTCTCGGCGTCGGTCACGCGAAGTCCGTGGACGAAGTCGCTTTTCTTTCCCAGTAGCTTCAGCGTGCGCGTCAGCGCGCTGCCGCCACCGTGCACCACGGCGACTTGATGCCCGTCTTCGGCGAGTTGCACCACGGCCTGCGCGCACTTCTTGAGCGTCTCTTTGTCCTCCAGCGCCGCGCCGCCAATCTTGACGACAATTTTCATTGCAGGCCCTCCGCCTCGTCCCAGCCGTACATCAGGTTCATGTTCTGTACCGCTTGTCCGGCTGCACCTTTGAGCAGGTTGTCGAGGCAGGAAACCACGACCAAGCGGCGGCCGTCGCGCGCCAGGCAGAAACCGAGGTCGCAGTAGTTGGTGTGCACGGAGAATTGGATCTCCGGGAGATTCGAAGCGGGAAAGATACGCACCCAGCGTTTCCCTTTGTAGAATTCCTGGAAACAACTTTGAATCTCGTCCGCTGTCATCTCGCGTTTCAGATGCACGTAAATCGTAGACAGAATTCCCCGCGGGATGGGCAGAAGATGAGGCGTGAAGATGAACTGTCCCGAACCGAGGTCCAGTTGCTCGAGGATCTCGCCGGTGTGACGGTGCCCAAAGACGGAGTAGGCGGAAAAATTATCGGCCACCGAGACGAAGTGAGTACGCGCCGTGGGCTCCTTGCCGGCGCCGGAGACGCCGGACTTTGAATCGGAAATGATGCCGCGATCGCAATCCACCAGGCTGGCCGAGAGCAAGGGGGCCAGCCCAAGAATGATGGAAGTCGCGTAACAGCCCGGATTCGCCACCAGCGTGGCCGACGGGATCTGGTCGGCATTCGTTTTCAGTTCGGGGAGACCATACACGGCACGATCGGTCAGTTCCGCCGCGGTCTCGGTATTGGCGTCCTTAAAACCATAGACGGCGCGATGCTGTTCCTGTTTCAGCCGCCAGGCCCCGCTCAGGTCAATGATGCGCAACCCGCGCGCCATCAGTTCGCAGGTCATCGCCTCGCAAACCAGTTCGCGGGAAACGGAGTGCGGCGTGGCCAGGAACAACAGATCGACGCCATGCTGCTGCAGGGTGGAGCAGGAAAACGGCTGGATCGGCGAATGGCCGTTGCCGGGAAACTGCGGCAGTCCAGTCTGCGAAAATCCAGGCCCGCCGGAATCCGCCGCCTCCGCCTTGCGCCGCAAAAGCAAGGGCGTATCCGTTCGCGGATGGCGGCCGAGAAGGCGCGCGAGTTCCAAGCCGGAATACCCGGTCGCGCCCAGCACCGCGGTCCTAAGTTTGGCCGTCATAAAATCTGCTTCAAGCCTTCCCCGCAGGGTGCATTTCCCTTTGAGGCATATTTATCCATTGTGATGCATAAATATTCATCCATGATAAATGGTCTGGCGGACCTGTCAAGTCGAAAGCCCGGTCCAGGACTTTCCGAGGCCCCTGCAGACCGTCAAACTCCAGTCCCTTTTGACAAGTTTTCTGATGGCTGCAAGAAGAAATATCTATTGGACTCAGCCGATCACGGGCATTTAGTGTGGGGAGCTATTGCAGCACGCGAACTGGAGACTTGCACACCCATTTCATGCCATTTTTCACGCCGCCTTCCGTACGCCGCATGATTCCGCAAGCACGATCGATTGCACAAGAAATCAGGAGCATTTCCATGACGAAGAAATTCGACAAGCGCCGGCTACCGTCATTATCTGTAGCTGTTCTGGCCATCCTTTTAGGCACCGGGATGTTGGCGACGCTGGCCGCGCCCTGCCTGGCGGACGAACCCGCGAAGCCCGACCCGTCGGGCATTGCGACTGGGGACAAAACCACTGCCGTGGACGCGGCCGGCAATTCTTTTGTTGTGGCCGAACCAACCGACAAAGCGGCCCCGGACTACGCCGCGAACAAGAAGGCATTCGACGATTACCAGGCGCAAGCGGCGAAAGAGCCGCTCGCGGTAAAACTTGCCGACAGCGTGGGACACGTCCGCGTGGCTACCAATTTCGCCTGGACGTTGAATACGGGCTACCTGGTCCTGTTCATGCAGGCAGGTTTCGCGCTGCTGACTTGCGGTCTGGTGCGAAAGAAAAATGTCGCGCACCTGATGATGCTGAACTTCGCCGCCTACGTGTTCGCCTTTCTCGCCTACTACGCGGTTGGCTACGCCTTCCAGTTTGGAGCAGTGGCCATCAATGCCGCGCCCACCAACCTGGGCGGCATCCCCGTGCTCAACAAGTTTCTGATCGGCAGCGGCCAATGGGGGTTCGTGGGCGGCAAGGGTTTTTTCCTGACCGGCCCGGCCTATGACAGCGCCAGCAACTGCCTGACCCTGTTTGAAGTCGTGTTCATGGAGACGGCCGGTTACATCATCGTGGGCGCGATCTGCGAGCGCATCACTTTCTGGGCCTTCCTGCTCTGCGAACTCTTCATCGGCGCCATTCTCTACCCGATCTCCGGCTGCTGGACGTGGGGCGGCGGCTGGCTCTCGCAAGTCGGATCGACGTTGAATCTTGGTCACGGCTATGTCGACTTCGCCGGATCGACCGTCGTCCACGCCGTGGGAGGTTTTTGCGCCATGGCTCTGGCCATCATTTTGGGCCCGCGCCTGGGAAAATACGGGCCGGGCGGCAGGATCCGCGTCTTTCCCGCGCACAATATCGTTTATGTTGTGACCGGCACCTTTATTCTGCTCTTTGGCTGGATGGGCTTTAACCCTGGTTCCACGCTGGGAGCAACCGACCTTCGCATTTCCGTGGTGGCCGTGAATACCAATCTTGCCGCGGTTGCGGGATCGGCGGCGGCGATGGTCTTGTGGTATTTCCTGTTCGGCAAACCGGATATCACCATGGCGTGCAATGGCATGTTGGCGGGGCTGGTGGCGATTACGGCGCCTTGCGCGTTTGTTTCTCCGACTTCGGCGGTGATCATTGGCGTACTGGCCGGCCTTCTGGTGTGCGCTGGAGTTCTGTTCAACGACCGCGTTCTCAAGGTCGATGACCCCTGCGGCGCGATTTCCGTGCATGGCTACTGTGGCTGGCTGGGCGCGGTCAGCGTAGGCATCTTTGCCGACGGCGCGTATGGTGCCGGATGGAATGGCGTCGGCGCGACGTCGTACCTGGGACACGCCGGCCAGGGGGTAACTGGGCTGCTCCACGGCGATACGCGGCAGTTCCTGTGCCAACTTATGGGAGCAACGTTGTATGCCGCCTGGGCCTTCGGCGCAACTTACGTGGTTTTCTGGTGCGTCAACAAAGTGAAAAGCATGCGCGTTGCGCCCGAGGTGGAAGAAGAAGGTCTGGATGTTCCCGAGTTCGGGATGCCGGCGTATCCGGAAGACGCAGTGGCTCCGGCGTCATACTAGGGGATGGCGGGTCGAGCTTACGGTTTTTTCAGTAGCCCGGCTTTCAACCTCGCTCGTATGTGGGCTAGGTCGAGTCCTACCGCAGTTTGATCCGGGGCAAGTAGCGTCTCGATTCTAGAATCGAAACCCACTACATGTGACCCGCCGCTAAAACGTTCTTTCCATTTTTGCTGTTTTGGGCCGTAATTGTCCTGCCGGAGCCACTTCTGCAGCTCCAACAAATCGGCGAGAGAAATTCGTCCTTTGGGATAACGCTCGGAAGGGTGAACCGCTCTATCTAAGTGGCGAAACCGTTCTTTCGACACAGCTTTCTCGATAAGAACGAGTTCGATTTCCACACAGAACTACTCTTCCACTAGAGTATCGAGGAGGTTTTCCCACGCTTTTGCGTATTCAGGGGTACCCTCGCGGGTGCGAATAAACTCCCCGTGAGCGGTTTCAAGACGCATCTCCGGGGACGAGGGTGGAGTCTGCGATTGTCTCTTAGTTGTCTTACGCGCAGCTTTAACCGGAGTTAGTGACGTGCGCTTCCGTTTGGCTTTCACAGCCTTCAGTATACTTTCGCTGTTTGTGGCGTCAAGGGGACGCGCGGCCCAACTAGCTACCTGGCCAGCAATCCTTCTTACATCTTGAGCCGGAAATCGCTAGACGTGCCGCCGGCCGCCGGAACATAGCAACCGAGCGTGTAATCCATGACCATGCGATCGGCGCTGAAGCGCCAGCCCAGAGTGCGGATGGTGCGCTTCATGCGTTGGATCCAGCCGCGCGGCAGGCCGTCGTGATCGCGCTGATAGTAGAGCGGGATCACCTCTTCGCGCAGAACGCGCATCAGGTCTTCCCCGTCGCGGGTGTCGTGCACATTCATGTCGGAATGAGTTCTGCCGTGTCCGATGGCGAAGCCGTTCAAGCCGTCGTAGGCTTCCGCCCACCAACCGTCGAGCACAGAGAGGTTCAAGCCGCCGTTCAACACGACTTTCTGGCCGCTGGTGCCGGAGGCTTCCAGCGGACGCCGCGGATTGTTGAGCCAGACGTCGACGCCCTGCGTCAAATGGCGGCCGACGTTGATGTCGTAGTCCTCGACAAAGACGATTTTGTCGATAAACTGAGGGTCGCGCATCAACTGGGCAATCTGCTGCAGAACGCGCTTGCCGGGCTCGTCGAGCGGATGCGCCTTGCCGGCAAACACGAACTGCACCGGCCGTTTCGGGTCGTTGACCATGCCGACGATTCTCTCGAGGTCGGCCAGAATCAGATTGGCGCGCTTGTAGGTGGCGAAGCGGCGGGCAAAACCGATGGTCAGCGCGTCGGGACTGAGGACGCGCTCCAGTTGCTGCAGCACAGCGCGCGGTTCGTCGCGGCGCGCCGCCTGCTTGACGGCGCGGCGGCGCACGAATTCGATCATGCGCGACTTCAGGTTGAAATGCGTCTCCCACAGCTCGCCATCGTCAACGTTGTCAATGCCATCCCAGATTTTGGCCTCGCTGCTGCGCAGATGCCATCCCGGGCCAAGATGGCGGTCGTAGAGGCGGAACATCTGCGGCGCCAGCCAGGTAGGGACATGAACGCCGTTGGTAATGTGCCCGATGGGAACCGAGTCTTCGGGCTTGCCCGGGTTGAGTCCCGTCCACATGGCGCGGGAAACTTCGCCGTGCAGCGAAGAAACTGCGTTGGCGCGGCGTGAGAGACGCAGCCCGAGCACGGTCATGCAGAAACGTTCGTCGCTTTCGGGGTCCTCGCGGCCCAGCGCCATGAACGCCTCTTTGGAAAGGCCGAGGGCCTCGCGCATCGGCCCAAGGTGCTCTTCGACCAGATCGGCATCGAAGCGATCATGGCCGGCGGGCACCGGGGTGTGCGTGGTGAAGACCACTTCACGGGCCACCCGGGGCACGGCCTTTTCGAAACTGATGCCCTCTTCCTCCATGCGTTGGCGAATCGCTTCCAGGACGGCAAACCCGCTGTGTCCTTCGTTCAGGTGCAGAACTCCCGGGGTGATGCCGAGCGCTTTCAGAGCGCGCAGGCCACCCACGCCCAGAAGCAGCTCCTGGTGCACCCGAACGCGGCCGTCGCCCCCGTATAGGCGGGAGGTCATTTCACGGTCCTCGGGAGTATTGCCTTCCACGTCGGAGTCGAGAAGAAACAGGTCGCAGCGCCCCACTTTGACGCGCCACACTTTAGCGCGGATCGAACCATGGCGGGTATCGACCTGCACCACTACCGGCCGGCCGTTTTTCCCGATGGCCGTCTCCATCGCCAGTTGAGTAACGTCGGTCTCGAGGTACTCTTCGTGCTGCCAGCCGTCGCGATCGAGGCGCTGGCGGAAGTATCCCTGGCCATAAAACAGGCCCACGCCGACGAGGGGGATGCCCAGATCGGAGGCGCTCTTGATGTGATCGCCGGCCAGAACTCCGAGTCCGCCGGAATAAATTGGCAGCGACTCGTGCACCCCAAATTCGGCGGAGAAATAGGCCACGGGCCGGGGCCGCAGCACTCCGGCATGGCGCGCGCCCCAGGTGCGCTCCGCGTCCTGGTACTCGCGCAGGCGGCGATAGGCGTAGTTGATGCGGCTGTGGAGGACGAGCTCGGTGGCGCGCGCTTCCAGTTTTTCGAGCGGATACTCGTTCAGCAGCGAGACGGGACTGTGATTGAGTTGCCGCCAGCGCTGCGGATCGAGATCGCGGAAGATGCCAGCGGAATCGTTGTCCCAGCTCCACCACAGGTTGCGGGCCAGGGCCCAGAGCCGCTCCTGGACCGGCGCAATGAAACGGTCGAGGGTGCGAGCTTCGCTCACTACATGCGCAACCCGGTTGGCGGCCTCGGTGAGCAGTCGTATCTCATTTTCCGGAAAGACTCGCGCTTCCACGGTTTGCACCACCAGAACGCCTTGCAACACACCGCGATCGATCAGCGGAACTCCCAGGAACGATTGGTAAGCATCCTCGCCAGCCTCTTTGAAGTATTTGAAGCGAGGGTGGGTCCTGACCTGTTCCACGGCCACCGGGCGGACCTGTTCCGCAACCAGGCCGGCAAGTCCTTCACTCACGGCCATGCGCAGCTTACCGACGGCTTCCCGCCGCAGCCCGAGCGTGGCGGCCAGAACCAGATTGGCGCGGTCGGGCTCCAGCAGATAAGCGGAGCAAACATCGGTGCCAAAGCGCCGGGCAATTAAAGCCACCACGTTCATCAGAGTCTCGGCGGGCTTGCCCGGCTCGGCCGCCAGGTTCGCGATTTCGTCCCAGGTCAGCACATAACTGGCATCGAGAGAACACGCAGCATGCTCTTGATCCTGAACGAGCTCTTTCGGTTGGTCCAATCTTGTCTCCATTGGTTTCACTTCCCATGTCCTTACAACCCGCCAGCGCGGGCGAGTCAAAATCCGAGCGACCCAAAGCCGGTCGAAACAACGACCCCTTTGAGCATTCTATCGGGTGAAAACCGAACAGCTCCATATGAGTGATGGAATTGTCGATTACCACGGTGTAGATGGGATGTCCAGAATTGCTGTCTTGCGCTGGCATTCTTGCCGATATCTAACTGATTCAAAAACTCTAAAGGCCCCTTCACTTTAAGTCCAATTCGAATTGTTGATGGTTTGTATTCGCGGGCAAGAAGTCAATGGATGGAGCACGAAAAGGAAAATGCGCGCCGCGTCCCACCCCAGGAGATTGAGTGGAACACAGCGCGCAGAATCGGGCTTCCTCTAATAACGGCTAGCCCTGCGAGGGATGCAACACGCGGAACGTGCTGCCTCCATTCGACCGAACCAGCAGGAGTGCGTCCTGCCCGTTCGGCACGCCCGATAGCGCTTGCGCCGCTTCCGTCGCCGACTTCACCGCGTGGCGGTTGACTTCCATGATGACGTCTCCACGCTGCAGGCCCGCGTTATCAGCCGGGCTGCCGGGCTGGACGTCTTCGACGATGGCGCCGTGGACCGATCTTTCAGACTGGGAGTCCTCCCCCTGCATTTCGTTGCGAACGTTTGACGTCAGGTCTGCCAGTCTCAGCCCCCAGCGCCCTTTTCCGTGTTCGCTGTCGGCGGTCTCCGTGCCTTTGCCGCCGCCCAGGGCTTCGAGCCTTACCGTAATGGTCGTCGGCTTGCTGTCCCGGACTACTCCCAGGTGGATCGTGTCACCGGGCCGCTTCTGTCCAACCATCATCTGCAATTGTCCGGCGTCAAGGACCGGCTTTCCGTCGAGTTCGGTGATCACGTCTCCGGTGCGCAGACCCGCCTTCGCTCCGGGCGCGTCCGGTTCCACCTCCGAGATCACCGCTCCTTCCGCCTTTTTCATCTCGAAGAACTTCGCGTTATCGGGCGTAACGTCGGCGATCTGAATTCCGATAAACGCGTGCGTCACTTTACCGTCGCGAATCAAGGTCTCCACCGTGGGCTGGACGATTTGCGCGGGAATCGCAAAACCCATGCCCGCGAACGATCCAGAATTTGAGATGAGGAAGGTGTTGATGCCGATGAGTTCGCCGCGCGCGTCCACCAGCGCTCCGCCGGAATTTCCGGGATTGATGGCGGCATCGGTCTGGATGAACTCGCCCGGCTTGCGCCGATCGCTGGCGTCAGGATTGGGACGGTTCAGCGCGCTGATGATGCCGCGCGTCACTGTGAAGCGGAAGCCGTACGGATTACCGAAGGCGAGCACCGTCTGTCCGGGGTGCAAGTTGGCCGAGTTACCCCAGGGCACGCTCGGCAAATTGGTCCCATTGACTTTGATGACGGCCAGGTCCGTCAGCGGATCGGCGCCGATCAATTTCGCCGGCAGCACCTCGCGGTTGCTCATGGTGACGCGAATATCGACCGCGCCATCGATCACATGGTTGTTGGTGACGATATATCCGTCGGGGGAGATGATCACGCCGCTGCCCAGGCCGTGCTCCATTCGGTTCTGAGGCTGCGGCATACTGAACTGACGTCCGAATTGGCGGCCGAAAGGACTGCCCGGGCCAAAAAACTGTTCCATGTCGGGCATACCTTCCTGACCGCTCTGCTGCGGGTTGGACTTCGATGCTACGGTGACATTCACGACGGCTGGCGTAACCCGCGCCGCCAACGTTTCCATGGCGCGGTCGAGCGTGAGCAACGCTCCAACACTGTCGTCATCCAACGGCGCCGCGGCCGGAGCCGCTACCGCTGCGGTTGCAGTCTTCGAGAAGTTCAGTGTCGCGATTGTCCCAACTGCCGCGACGGCCAGCAGAGCGACTGCCAGGCGCCTGGTCACCACGGTCTTACAACCTTTTATCCACATCTTCATTTTCGTTTCTCCTTGGTTTCAGACTAAGTTTCAGACTAACCGTACAACTAATTATGTAGTTGTTGGTTACAAAAAAAAATTGCCGGCTAAGTCGAGTTGGCCACGGGCGCTCTCGCCGCCCGTTCGCGCACCGCGCTCACAAAAATCATGCGCCACACCCGAACTCTCCACACCGATGAAGATGAATCGGAAGACCCGTACTGCGTGGCTTCGATGAAGACCAGCGTCTGGAGTTGAGGCACGATCTCCTGGTCCGTGTTTGCGCTGGCTTTGACTACCCGTTCGCGCGGTGGTGTTGCGGCGTTCAATCGGGCGACAGTTTGAGCCGGAGCAAGCGAGTGCGCGGCAAAAAAATGCGGGCGCGCAATTGAGCGATGGGAGTCTCGCGAGGCTGCTTTGGGCGAAGTCGAAGCATCCAGCACACGGGCGGAAGCGCCCAGCTCTCCATTGGACGACGCCAGCGACGGAAGCGCAGGCTGGCTGAGCGCGGCCGAATACGCATGACTGGAATTGCCAGCCATGGCGCCAGGATCGAATGCTACGAGTTGAGGTGCATGCGGTAGCACCGCGAGACACACCACAGAAAAAGCGCCAATCATGCCCAGCGCCGGCTTCCAGACCCGCGTGGCCAGGGGACGGTTTGCGTCCAAAATCTGCGCCAGTCGGAGCGAAGCCTCGCGGGCCCGGTGAACGGCGGCTTGGGCCATCGACCATCGTTTGTCGGCTAGACTCTGGTCCGAGAGACGATGCGCCAGGCTCTTCTCCAGCAGCGAGACCAGACAATTGGCGTAGCGGTGCGGGTTGGCGGTTTCGGCCAGTACGGCATCGTCACACGCCATCTCGCGTTCCACCGAGAGCCGCTTTTCAATCCACCACACCGCGGGATGAAAGAAGAAAAGAGAACGCACCACTTTCTGGATGAGGTTGGTCCACTCATCCCCACGCCGCAAGTGTGCGAATTCGTGCAGCAGGACCACGTTGAGATCTTCGGGCGCCAGTTCCCGCAACGACCAGGCGGGCAGGACGATGGTTCGCTTCCAAAAACCGATGGCGGCAGGCACGCGCACGCATTCTGAGGTGGCAATGGTGACCGAGCCTGCGCCGATTGCGCCTAACGTCTTTCGCACCGCGGGATCGAGATCCGCAGCCACGATGGGAGTGCAACTGCGGCGCAGTCCGCGCAGGCGCCAGAACCCCGCCGCTAAACGCACCATTGCCACGCACGTCCCTAAAGCCCAAACCAGAAAAGCCATCAGGGCCCAGCGCCCTGGTATGGTGATTGCGGGACGCGCACTGTCCCACGCCATTGCCGACCCAATCGCCCGCCCTTCGCTGAAACCGCCAACCAGAGGTAGCGTGGCAACCGTCAGCAACGCCAGAAACCAAACGGCAAATCGGGTGCCCGAATTCTGCCTCCGCAACACCCGCAACAACGCCCACGCACACAGCGCGATCAGGAAGCCTTCGGGAAGCGCGTTAAGAACACGCTCAACCGCGATCTGGGCCACTGTCTGCAGGGAGAGCCAGTTCATTTCCGGTCCTCCCGGATCGTGCCCTTTGGAACTGTGACGTTATGAACCGCGTCGTGCTGAATCAGCATCTGCCGGAGGCGGCCAATTTCCTCCGGCTCGATGCCCTGGTCCTCAAGGAGGTTTAAGACCAGTTGCTCGTGAGAGTTCTTGAAGAACCGGCTCACCAGATGCCGAATTTCTGAACGCGTTGCATCCTTCTGCCCCACCAACGGCGTATACACGTGCGCCCGCCCATCCTTGAGATGCTTCAAATAGCCCTTTCTCTCCAGGACACGAATCGTGGTCAGGATCGAGTTATAGGCCAAGGAGGGCTTTTCAGTAATAGAATCAAGGACTTGCTGGACCGTACTCGATCCCCTTCCCCAGAGGACGTTCATGATCCGCAGTTCGGCTTCGGTCAAAGTTTCCGACTGTCTCGGCGGCATTCCGTCCCCCTACTCCCAGTTTGACGTATCACGCGGCAGAACGTAACTAATTTTTTAGTTGCAATTGGATAAATGCGGGTTGCCTCGGAGAGTCAAGATGCTAGCGGGAGAAGGGAAAGGGATTCCCTCAGAGCGTCCCCTTCTGAGTGGAGGCAAATTCCGTGAAGGCTCACGGGGCCCACGCGCTAGGCGGGGGTTGGGGGTTCAATGAGTAATCGCATTTGTCGCCCATCATGACGAGGTCGGACTGTCGTTGGTTCCCATCCGGCCTCCGCTTAGGGTTTGTATGGATTATCGACCGGCAGCCGTGGCCATTCCTACTGGCACCTTCTGTTCCGCTCGACCCACGTACATTTTGTACGACTGGTAGACGGCTAACAGCACTGCCAGCAGAGTTGCCACCGTTGCCAGGCCGCTTATCGGGCTGAACATAGAGGCGATTGCGGTCAATCCCGCTCCGATCACGTAGTTCGGGAACGACCACAGGAACACTTTGTGCCAGAGAGCGAAAGGATTGCCGCCCTCGGTCAGACCGATGATGCTTGCCACCGGCATCGTGTTCGCCACGAAGTATGTGGCTGCGGCCAGCACCAGATCCATCGTATGGGTGGACGCGCGGGCACCAAAAATCCGGCTGTGGTAAGCCAGGTAAGCGAGTCCTGCCGCGTTCAGCAGTGTGCATGCGTTAAATACAAATTGGAGTGGTTTCGTTTGATTCCCGCCGGAATAGGATTGCGCGATCGCTGCCACTATTGCTACCAACAGGCCACCGAACAATCCCTGCGTGACCGCAAGTAGAATGACGGGCAGATTACCCGACATTGAGCTTGTCATTCCAGGCAGCTTCACCTTGAGCCGCGAACTCACTGCGGCGGCCGCTGACAGGAGCAGCAACTGGGGCCAGGCTTGCGTCTGCCATCTGACGACGCCGAACGACAGAGCGCACAGACTGACAACGGTCACCATTCCGATCATCACTCTGGCTCGAATTGGAAGAGTATTTGTCATGGTTGTCTCACGACATCCTTGCTCCTGCTTGTCGCCCACTGGCGCAGCAAGAACTCTCATGGCTTATTAGTTCTCCCCGTGAATGGTGATATTCAGACTCTCAACTGCATCCTGCTGGCTGGTCCCCCAGACCACGCTCGACCCCCACACTACGCTGGAGCCCCAGAGGACGCTGTAGGCCTGCGTGGTGCTCGAGCCCCAGCACACTGAGCTGCCCCACACCACCGAGCTGCCATTCACCAATACGTTCGTGCCCCAAACGACTGAAGTTCCCCAGACGACTGACTTGTTCCAAACCGAGTCACCTGTATTGAGGCTAACCGTCACATTACCGCTGCTGTCAGTGGTGAACGCGGCGGTCGGGGAAAAGACGTTGCCGTTGGCAACATCCGTGTTGGACAGCGCCGCTTGAATGTCCAAGTAACCAGCGCCTACGGTGAAGAGGTCATACTGGCTGGTATAGCTAATTCCGGTGACCGGATCGACGACTGTGCTGGAGGTCGGAAATACCTTGGAAGCGGTTTTCATTAAACGCGCTTTCACCTGATACGGGTTCAGCGACGGATTCTGCTGCAACATCAGCGCTACCGTGCCACTGACCATTGGCGCCGCCATGCTGGTCCCGCTTAAACGGTAGTAAGTGTCAGAGGCCCCACTGTTGCCGTTGACCTGGTACAGGGAGTAGGGAATTTCGTTGCCGGGAAAGATCTGATTCAACGTCAACCCTGAACTGTAGAGGGAAATGATGCGGTTGCCGGGAGCCACCAGGTCGGGCTTGACCACGTGGTCGAAAAGCGTCGGACCTTTGGAACTGTAGCTTGCGATTTGGTCGTCACCCCGGCTCGGCGTGCCCATCGTGTTCATCGCGCCCACGGTGATCACGTAAGGATCGTTGCCGGGAGCACTGATGGTTCCATAGCCAGTCGTACCAGCGGCATTGTTGCGGCCATTGTTGCCGGCCGCTACCACCACGACGATTCCGGCTTTCGTGGCCTGCTCTACGGCATTGCACAGCGGATCCTTCGTGTAGCTCTCGAACACTCCTCGGCCCAGAGAGAGGTTGATGACTTTGATGTTATAGATGTTCTTTAGATGGATGGCCTGGTTGATGGCCGCAATGACAGCGCTGTCGGTGCCCACACCATTTTGATCAAGCACTCGCAGATTGATCAGATTGACATTCGGCGCCACCCCGTGAATGTTGGCAAAGTATTGGGAGCCACTCGAATGCATGCCGTTTCCGCCTATGATGCCGGCCACGTGCGTCCCGTGACCATATTGGTCTCCGGCGCTCCCGGTCCCATCGCCGGTGAAATTCTGACTGTAAACGACGCGGAAATTGCCGTTCGCATTATGCAGATCGTTCACATCATCGATGCCGCTATCGATGACAGCCACCCCGATGCCTGTCCCATCGAGACCACGGCTTGTAGCGTAGTTGCCATTGATGGTTTGGATGGCGTAGTCGAGAGTGGTGGACGAATCCACGGTAGTCCGCACCGTGTGATCGAGCGAAATATGCGCGATCGCAGGATCATTGGCCAGAGCGGCAAGAGCCGATGCCGGCACTGAATAGGCACCGCTCTTTACCAGGCCAAGGTCGTACTTGAGCTGCCCGCCACGGTTCAGCACCATCTGATGGTGCCTCGCTGTGGGCGCCTGCGTGAACTGTATGATCACATTGACCCGGTCCGAAGGTCTCGCCCCTACCAAGTCCTTCGCGATCTTGGGCGATCCCGCATAGGCCAGGCTGGCGCTCAGGATCACCGCGCATAGCCTCAGGAACCTCGTTCCCCAGGCTGCGCTTTGGCACTGTTTGCGTATCATTGTTGACTCCTGTTCCCGTCTCAGCACACCAAGTTGGCTTGGACGGCTTTCTTAGAAGCACGCGTCGCACCAGATTTGGTGCCCTGCAAGTCGTTGGTTACAAAGTCAAATCGGGATTGGAAGGGAGAGACTATCGGGACAGATTGTCCCAAGCAAAGCCTAGTGGGACGGATTGTCCCGGACTGGTCGTAACCACGAACCTGTTACCGGCGGAATGAAATGGAAATCTTGCTTCGACCGTTGTAGCTTGGACAGTTGCTGAAAGCGCGTTAGCACTCATTAACTCCACGCAGCGCCCACCCGACCCCCGGCTGCGCATGGGCCCTGTGAGCCTTCACGGAATCCTTACCTCCACTCAGAGAGGGGGAGCTCTGTTGAAAGTAGCCCACTACCCTACCGTCAAGATGCTAGCCCACTGGAACCAGACCACTTAGAATAGAAATTCCGCCAAGGCGACAAAACTCAACTCAGCAAGATGATCGCTGCAAAAATGACCTCTGCAATCAGAGTTACTGAACCCAAGGACCTCCCGGCGCTTGCCGAGTTCCTCGTCCGCCTGTATGGGTTCGACCCGACGGACTATCACGCCGATCCACGCTTCCTGGAGTGGAAGTACCTCTATCCCAGGGAATGTTGGGAAGGCGGCCGCAGCTACATCCTCGAGAAGAATGGGCAGATTGTCGCGCACTGTGGTATTTGCCCGGTGACTCTTCATCGGCCGGACATGACCACCATAAACAGTGTGACGATGACGGACTGGGCCGCCGACCCGTTGGTTCCAGGGGTGGGCGTGCTGCTGTATCGCAAGCTCATGGCAATGGCGCGTGCTTCTTTCGTTATTGGTGGCGCGCCCGCCACGCGCCGCATGATTCCGCGAATTGGGTTTCGAGATGTGGGAAAGGCTCTGACTTACGCCGCCTGGTTGCGCCCGTGGCGCGAATTTCGGACGCGTCCTCGCACTGCCGGCTCGATTCTGCGGTTACTGCACGGAGTGACGCATCCCCCGCGCAGTCGCTGGCAAGTGTGTGCGGATTGGGATTTTGTTCCAGTCAAACAATTCGACGATTCGGTGTCGCCGTTATTGAACAGCACAAAGGCCTCGTGGACGCACTGCGGACGGAACCTCGCGGACTTGAACTGGGTGCTGCAATGTCCTCAATTCGAAATGCGGGGATTCGTGCTGCGCCGCCGGGGCCAGCCGAAGGGCTATTTCATCGTCGGGAAAGCGGACTGGGAAGCCCGGCTACTTGATCTGGGAGTCGATTCGGCGGATGCCAATGACTGGGGTGCGGCTTGCGCGATGGTGGTGAAAGCAGCCCGACTCGACCCAGAAGTTTGCCGCATTCGGGCACTCAGCACGCTTCCGATTCTGAGTCAGGCGCTGATCTGGAATGGTTGCTGGCGCCACCATGAGGAACCTATTCTTATTCACGACCCCACGAACGCCCTGGAGCGCTCGTTCCCAGTCAGTTTCCAACTCATCGACGGCGATTCCGGTTACTGACATGATCTCATGATCTCTAAGTGCGCCTCGAATGCGGAGGTCAAGCCCTCACCCCGCCGCGAGCGCTACGTGAACGTGAGATACAATTTTGCGGACAGAGTCGAAAGGCGCCTTGAGATTCGTCACTCCCGCCCTGAAGCACATCGTCTTCCCCGCCCTGTCGAGAAGCGGGTATCTTCGCTTCGCGGCTGGCGCTGGTCCCGCGGTTGTGACCTACCACGGAGTCTTCCCATCTGGCTACAAATCCAACCATCCAGCTTTGGACGGCAACCTGGTGCGCGCCGATGCGCTACGCCGTCAACTGCAACTTCTGCAGAAGCGCTATCACGTCATCTCCCCCGAAGATTTCCTGCGCTGGTTGGAGGGAGGCCGGTCACTTCCCCCGCGCTCCATATTGCTGACCTGCGACGACGCGCTGCGGAATAACCTCACAGAAATGGTTCCCATATTGCAGGAGCTTGGCCTGTCCTGCCTCTTTTTCGCCACGGGCGCGTTCGCCAGTGAGACGCCAGCGATGCTCTGGTACGAGGAACTTTACCTGATGCTGTTGGACGCGGGTGAACCCATCGCTGTCAGCCTTCCCGAAGCGAGCGTCAGCCTTGGCCCAATCCCGGCGGACCAGAAACACGAATGCTGGTGGGACCTTGTCCAACAGCTTTCGCAATTCGATGGGCAAGCGAGGCGCGGATTTCTGGATCGTTTCCGCGATCAGCTCAGGCTTCCCGCGAACTGGAGAGAGAGGTTCGTCCAGGATTCGACCCTCGCCGCCAGATTTCTTACGTTGGATGCAGCTGGGTTACAGCAACTGGCGGCGGCGGGAATGACGATCGGCGCCCACTCCCTCTCGCACCCTGTTCTCGCGCGGACGCCGGACGACTTGGCCTGGCAGGAGATCTCAGAAAGCCGAGGTTCTCTGGAGAAGGCCCTGGGACAGACCGTTTGGGCTTTTGGGTATCCCTTCGGAAATGCCGCCACCGTCGCGCAACGAGATATACGGCTGGCGGAGCAAGCCGGCTTCCGCTGCGCATTCATGAATGTGGACGGCGGCCTGGGCGCCAGGATCAACCGCTTTGCCGTGCCGCGCGTTCACGTCACTGCCGACATGACGCTGTCCGAATTTGAGGCCCATGTCTCCGGCTTTTATCGAACCCTGCGAAAGAAGTTTCGTGGCGCGGATGAAGATGACATGGACGCGGCGCTCGTTTAGGGGCGTCAACTAGACTGGCTGGCGGTAACCGCCGCTCAAGCGCGCCGCCCGACGCGCGCCATGCGCGGAACCAGAATCAGCGCCACCGCGTACAGGCAGATCGACACGGCTGTGGATCCCGGGTGCCCGTGTTGCAAGTCCTCGAACAGCAGCTTCGCGGTCACCAAAGCCAGCGTGCCATAGGCAATCCATACAAGTTCGGTGCGCTGCCAACGAGAGCCGCTGAAAGCCAGCGCGAGGGCGACGGCGCATGTGATCAGAGTACGGATGACCGCGACTTGGGATGCGCCGGGAGTCATGCCGACAGCAGCTAGCCACACCAGCACAGAAACCAGAAACGTGATCACCGCAGCCACCGCCAGGACAGCCGAAAGCACTTGGATCAGGCGCTGGTTCCATCGCTCGGTCCGCAACCGGCCGCCTATCGCGTAGCACGGAACGGCGGAGGCGGCGACGATCCAGACGATCCAGCCGGGGGCGGCTGGAAACGTTCCCACCAGGGCGCGGCCCGCATAATCCAGCAAGCCGGATACGTAGGCCGCCGCCGCCAGATACGCCAAGCCGTGGAATTCCAACGTGAGGCGCGATGCCCGCACGCCCAGGATCGTACTCACGATCGCGGCCACGCTCCAACCCAACGCCAGGAGCCACATCGGAAAACAGAGAGAACTGCCTGCCAGAAAAAGAGCCCCGCTCCAGGTGGCATACACGTGGTAGTTGCGTTCTTCGTGGTAGCGGTCGAAGTGAGCGTAAGCAAGCGCGTAACACGCTGCCGAGAACAACAAACAAAGCAACCCCAGCACCGTCGCACCCGTGCTTGCTCCAAAACGCAAGATGCTGAATGCAGCCAGCAGGAACGCGATGACTGTTTGCACAATCCCGAAGACGCTGATTTTATGGCGCTGACGTGTCGTCCGGAAAACGATGCTGGCTTCATAAATCAGAAACGGAATGCATCCCAGCGCCAGCAACACCGGCGTGGCGACACTCTTGTAGTCCGAGCGAGCACTTTCCGAGCCTGAGTAAATGTAGAGCAGAATCCAAACCGCAAGATCCGCCGCCGCCGCGACCAGCGGCCGGAGCCCGATCCAGCGGTCGCGGCCAGCCGCCACCTCGCTGGCCAGCGCCATGAGGAGAAGCGCCGAGACAAAAGGCACCAGGTCATGGGTTGCAATCAACAAGGCGAGAGTAGTGAGGACCGCAGCGACATTGGCCACCCAGACAACCGATTTAAGACGGCGCTTCCAGGCCAGAGCGTATGCGGCGATCGCGAACAATCCGAGGACACTCGCTGTCACTGAGGTGGGTAGGACCGCGAATCGCAGAGTCAGTTCCCAGAGCATAGGAGCAAGGATCAATGCCGCTGTGGTGGCATACACAGTGCTCGTCAAAACCGCCTCAGCCGGAACCCGCGCCGACCATACCAGCCACGCCGCGGCATAGGCGAGCGCCAGAACAACGACAGCCAACTTTGGAAACGATCCCGATTCCGCCACTGCCCGGAGCACGTAGCCGCCCGCGATTCCAAGCATGGCCTTGCCCAGCACCACGAACACTCCGCCATCTTGGACAGACGGCAACGCTGCTGCGGTGGCCTGGTTTGGCGTTGAGCGAGACGCAGTGGGACTGGCCGCCGCAGTGGGAGAAGACGCGGCGGCAGACGGATGTTCCAGAGTGCAGACCCGCCGTTCAAGATTCTCGATGCGAGTGGTGAGCCGGGCTAAAGCGTCGAGATCGTCCATAATCTCCACTCGCTTTGCAGCTGGCAACGAGTCCTCAGCGCCTGAAGGCGCTTTTCCATGACACAGCACTAGCGGCATGCCTGAAGGCATGCCCTGATACGAACCGCACGTAACCCGGGCCCGCTAGTGCGCGGGCACCGCTTCCGGGAGCGAGCCAGAATTCTTCTCCGGCCACGGCGGCAGCAGTTTCACCAGCACCCACAGAATGACGAGCGGCAGAACGGTCAGCACGATGGCCACGAGCAGTCCTTCGCGCGTAACCAGTCCCATCTTGTACGTCGTGTATCCCAGGAAACTCTTGGAAAACAACTGGCCTCCGATCACGACATTCCAGCGCATGGCAAAGATGCCGACTAGGGTCAGGCATCCCGCCAGCGCGTAAATACGTTTGCGGGCCATTTCGCCGAGCCTCAACACCTGGGTCAAGCCGAGAAGCACGATGGGAACCACGGTGCCCAGCACAATCTGGACCACAATATGCGACATGTACAGCTTGGTATGGACCATGAAATCCAGGCTGCGAAACGATTCATCGGACTCATAGATGCGGTGGATCAGGTCGAGCATTTCCAGGCTGAAATCGATGATGAACGTGTAGAACAAGTAGCGCGCCACCGTGTCCACGCAGTCCATATTGATGGTCTCTTTGCGGGACCACGTCACCAGCATGTAGATCAGCATGACCGCGGCGATCCCCGACACCATGGCCGAGAAGATAAACACCACAGGCATGAGTGGCGTTGACCACCACGGGTTCGCCTTGATGGAACCGAAGATGAACCCGACGTAACCGTGCAGGAGGAAGGCGGAAGGGATGCCGACGATGGTTATCACCCAGCCCACTCGTTCATCAACATGAAGCGCCCGCTCACTGATGTTGCTCGATCCCAGGGTCATCACTCGATAGACCAGGCGTTTCCATCCGGTGGTCGTTTGCGACAGCACCACGATGTCCCGCCGGTAGTCCAGCCAGATCTCAAACACCAGGACCGCCATCAGGTACCAGAGGTACACAAAACCGAACATGGCCATCGCGGAGGTCCGGTGCGGCGTCAAGTACATCTCGTACGAGCGTTCCGGATGCCCGAGGTGCAGTTGCAGCGGCAGGGGCGCGACCAGCAGGAAAGCCAGGGCGGTCAGAAGTGCGAGCCGGTAGGTGGGCTTCACTGCCTGCACCTGAAAGACGCGCTCCAGCGAAGCAAGAATAAATGCGCCGGCCACCAGCCCCGTGAGAAATGGGTACAACACGATCAGCACGCTCCACTGCAGCTCGATTTCGTTCGGATACATGAAGCCTTCAACGCCAGGCATAAACGGTCGCTTCTCTCCTATCGCGTCGAACTTTGTCGCATCGAAGTCTCATCGCACCGACCCATCGAGGCCGTTGTAAAAGAGCTTGGCATGGGTCGCCATGTAAGGCTTCAAGACCTGAACGCTGTGCGTCTTCAGGAATTCATGAATTGGGTCGTTGGGATTCTTCAAGTCCGCCAACTGGCGCGCGCCGGTTGGGCATGACTCACAGCAAGCGGTAGTCAGGCCCTTTGTAATCCGGTGATAGCACAGCGTGCATTTTTCAGCCGTCTCGGTCTTCGGATTAATGAAGCGGCAGCCGTAGGGGCACGCCTGCACACAATACCGGCAGCCGAGGCAGTATTTCTTATCTACCAGAACCACGCCATCCGGGCTTATGAACGTCGCGCCTACCGGGCAAACCTGCGTGCACGGTGAATCCGCACAATGGTTGCACAGCTTGGGCACGAAGAAGTTTTTTCCTCCCAGTTCCTTGGTCGGAGGGAATCCCTTCTTGGCGCCATCGGGCGAGTCCACGTGCGGATTTTCAATGTCGTAGTCGGTCACGTGATAACGTTCCACCCAGGTCCGGAAATAGCCGTCGGGGACGTCGTTCTCGGTCTCGCAAGCCCGCACACAGTTCCCGCAACCGATGCATTTGGGGATGTCGATCAGCATGCCCCACCAGTGCTCGGATAATTTGTAATTGGGAGAGGCTTCCGGAGCCCCGGCCAGGACGTGCTTCCAGGCGATCGCCGCCGCCGGCAACAGGAGCAGCATATGGCGCCGGGTAATGCTCATTTCGTCCCTCCGGTCGTCGCTTTGGCCGTCTCTTCAGTCTTTCCCGTGTCAATGGCCGGGCTGTGCGGCTGGTGACAGGTATCGCACGGCAGCCCTGTGGAGTGTTCGGCGGAAGCGACTTGCGGGAATCCTTTCGGCTTGGCGGTGTTCGCCTCGTGGCAGCGGACGCAGAGCACGGCCGTATCGAGCTTTGGGGGCTGGACCGAACCCGGGTCATCGACGTGCTTTGCCAGGGGTCCGTGGCACGCCTCGCAGTTGACGTGTGCATGCCTGCCGCTCTTCTTCTTTTCCAGGACGTCCGCATGGCAGTCTTCGCAAGCCTGGTGGCCGGCGAAAGCCACCGGACGAGCGGCAATGTCGGCGAGGGCGTCTCCCCGGTAGTGTCCGTACTGCCCGAAACTCTTCGGCACCAGAAACGCACGCACTCCCACAAACACCATGACGCCGACCGCGAAGACCGCGACCAGCCGAAAAACGTGCCCGGCATCTTTGAAGGCAGTCATAGAAATGCTGCCTTGAGTAGATACAGGAATATGCTGCCAGACCGCTGTGCGTAGGATCACAGTCGGAAGTGTTCATGGTTACAGTGAAGTGTGACCCACGGGCCGCGTAGGCGCCGCCCGGCAGTTTTCATCGACGGCTCACTGTTTGGTGAGAAACTCCGACGCAAGCAGGTCCTAAGGAAGGGCACGGCTTCAGGGGCTGCTGAAGACTCGCGCTTCGTATCAGGGCCTCGTATCAGGGTATGCCTTCAGGCATACCGCAAATCGCCGAAAATGGTTTCGGCTTCAGCCGCTGTGGCAGCAGCAGAAACTCCGATGCAAGCAGGTTCTTAGGGAAGGCCACGACTTCAGTCGTGGCGTAAGGTTCTGAAAATGAGTCGCGTCTTAGCGCCCGAGGTGAGCCGGTTTTCCGACTCTCACCAAACCGCTTACGTCGCCAGCGCGGGTGCTTTCAGCGGGACGGCCGTTTCGGCAGGAACTTCCAGCCAGCGGCGCAAGTCAGGCAGCGCACTGCGCATCGCCAACTCGCCCACACGGATCAAATCTCCAGCGCGTTTGAAGTCGTCATAGTCGAAGCCAGCGACATCGGGCTCAATCACGAGATCGGCAGCGCTTCTCCAGGCGGCACTCATCATGTCCTGCGCGATGGCGAACGACTGTCCGATCACATCGAAGAAATGCCGGGGCGCGGTCGTTTTTGACCATTGCCCTTTAAGGTGCACGGCCAGCACGCGCTCCGCCCCCATTTCGCGTAGCGGACGCGACGGAACGGGATAGGAGAGCATGCCATCCACCAGCCAACTCTCCCCGATCTCTACCGGCAGAAACATGCCCGGGTAAGCGCAACTCGCCCGCACCGGATCGATAATTGGACCGGAGGTAAAAACGGTTCCCGCCCCGGTCTTGAAGTCGGTGGCAGTTATCCCCAGAGGGATGCGCAACTCTTCAAAAGTGTGCACTTTCAAAGTCCGGGTCAGAAACGAAACCATGCGGTCGGTGGAGGCGAAGCCGTAGCGCGAGAGCGTCCAGCGCGCGAAGGTGGTGAAGCGAACTTTGTGGGCGATTTCTTCCAGTTCCGGAATCGTCAGTCCGCTGCAATACGCGGCGCCCATAAGCGCGCCGACACTGGTGCCCGCTACCATGCGGACCGGAATGCCCTCTTCTTCGAGGACCTTGAGAACCCCAATGTGCGCGATGCCGCGTGCAAAACCTCCACCCAGCGCAAGGCCAATCGCGGGTATGCGTTTCGAGGCAGTCGCGTTCGACCTGCCAGAGAGTTCGCGGCCGAAGGCTTGTACCGACCGAATTACTTTTCCCAGACTTTTCACGGAGCCCCACACTCCTGGTTTGCCGGGGCCGCAAACCTTACTTCTATTTGGGTAAGATGCCACGAACCCACCTCGAGTTACAGTCCACCTTTGTGCTACCTGGCAGTTACATTAGAGTCCGCCCGATATTACTGGCTTCACCGGACCGTGAGTTCCAGAGCCGCCATCAATGCCTAACTCCTCTAATCCTGCCAACTTGCCCTTGTGACCGTGCGGCGGGCGTGCCGACTTCCAGCCCACAGCCACCCCCAGCGCAATGGGCTAGTATCCAGAGTTCATACATGATAAACCCGACCAGAAGCAAATCGTTGCGCAGGTTTAAGGAGGAGGCCTAGCGATGGCCAGCTACATTGGCGCCCTTGATCAGGGCACGACCAGTTCGCGCTTCATCGTGTTCGACCGTTCCGGACGAATCATCAGCTCAGCGCAGAAAGAGCACGAACAGATCTACCCCCAACCGGGATGGGTAGAGCACGATCCCGAAGAAATCTGGCGCCGAACAAACGATGTTATCCAGGAGGCCATGGCAGTGCGACGGCTGCGGCCGGAAGATCTGGCTGCGATCGGAATCACCAACCAGCGTGAAACCACGGTCGTTTGGCATAGTAAAAGTGGCAAACCCGTTTGCAACGCGATTGTCTGGCAGGACACGCGTGTCGCTCCCGTGGTAACGGAGTTCGCTGCCCATGGCGGGCAGGACCGCTACCGCACCCGGACCGGTCTTCCACTCTCCACCTACTTCAGTGGCCTTAAACTTCGCTGGATTCTGGAAAATACTGCGGGAACGCGCGCCCTAGCCGAAGCCGGCGATCTCCTGTTCGGCAACCTCGATACTTTTCTGATCTGGCATCTCACCGGAGGACCGCGGGGCGGCGTCCACGTAACCGATGTGACCAATGCCAGCCGCACCCAACTGATGAACCTCAATACACTGGAATGGGATCGGGAAATCTTGCAAGACTTCGGTATTCCGATCCAGATGTTGCCCAAGATAGCTTCGAGCAGCGAGGTGTACGGCACAGCGCAACTACCGGCCATTGCCGGAGTCGCGATTGCGGGCGATCTCGGCGATCAGCAAGCCGCGCTGGTCGGTCAGGCCTGCTTCCAGCCGGGAGAAGCGAAGAATACCTACGGTACCGGTTGCTTCATGCTCATGAACACTGGGGAACAGCCAGTGCAATCAAACTTCGGATTGCTGACCACGCTGGCCTATAAGTTCGGCGCGAAACCCGCATGTTATGCGCTCGAAGGCAGCATCGCCATTACCGGCGCCCTGGTGCAATGGCTTCGCGACAATCTCGGGCTCATTGAAAAGAGTTCCGATATTGAGGCGCTGGCCCGGACCGTAAGCGACAATGGCGGCGTTTACTTCGTTCCAGCCTTCTCGGGCTTGTACGCGCCATATTGGAAGGACGACGCGCGCGGCGTGATTGCCGGCTTGACCCGCTTCGTGAACAAAGGACACATCGCGCGCGCCGTGCTCGAGGCGACGGCGTTCCAGGTGCGTGAGGTAGTCGATGCCATGGCAAAGGACTCCGGCATCGCGCTCGAAGTCTTGCGCGCCGACGGCGGCATGGTGATGAACGATATGCTGATGCAATTCCAGGCCGACATTCTGGCAAAGCCGGTGGTGCTTCCCATGGTGAAAGAGACAACCGCTCTTGGCGCCGCTTACGCGGCCGGACTCGCAGTCGGCTTCTTTCAGGATACCGGCGAACTCACCGCCAACTGGGCAGTTGATCGGCGTTGGGATCCGAAAATGGATAGGGACTCTCGCGAGCGGCTCTATCGCTTCTGGAAGAAAGCGGTGACGCGCTCCTTCGACTGGGTAGAATCGTAGAGATGCCGCTCGTCGCGTTTTCCGCCGTCGGTTTCGTATCGGGGTATCGCTTTAGCGATACCGTATTTTCAAGATCAGATGCCCCTTCAGGGGCTGCGTACCGCAAAAAAAACGAAACAGCCATGAATCGATCCGAAATGTGGCGCCGCATCGCAGCCCATCCCCAAGCCTGGGACATGATCGTCGTGGGCGGGGGCGCGACCGGCGTAGGAGTAGCCATCGATGCAGCGGCGCGAGGTTACGATGTGCTCCTGCTCGAGCAGAGCGATTTCGGCAAAGGAACCTCAAGCCGCAGCACCAAGCTCGCACACGGCGGCGTCCGTTACCTGGAGCAGGGCAACATTGGCCTGGTTATGGAAGCGCTCAAAGAGCGCGGCTTGCTTCTGCAGAACGCGCCCCACATCGTGCACGATCTTGCGTTCGTCGTGCCCAACTACGATTGGTGGGAAGCTCCGTTCTATGGCCTCGGCCTGAAGCTCTATCAGTTGCTGGCCGGCAAATACGGATTTGGCGTCTCCCGCATCCTCTCCAAGGAAGAGACCCTCGAACATCTGCCAACACTGAAGACCGAAGGACTGCGCGGCGGCGCAGTGTACTACGACGGACAATTCGACGACGCCCGTTTGCTCATCCACATGGTGGCCACCGCCTTCGAGCAGGGCGCGACGTTGCTGAACTATGTCGAAGTCACGGGCCTGACGAAAGACGCTCAGGGATTTGTAAACGGCATCAACGCCCATGATGCAGAGAGCGGCAACGAATTTCGCGCCGCCGCTAAGGTTGTGATCAACGCCACCGGCGCTTTCAGCGACCGGCTTCGGCTGCAGGCGGAGCCCTCCGCCGCGCCGATGATCGCGCCCAGCCAGGGCATTCATCTGGTCTTCGATTCGAGCTTTCTGCAGGGCGAAAGCGCAGTCATGGTTCCACACACCAGCGATGGCCGCGTACTATTCGCGATTCCGTGGCATGGTCATACTCTGGTCGGAACCACTGACACGCCCATTGCCACAGCAACGCTGGAGCCCGTCGCCATGGATCAGGAAATTGAATTCATTTTAGCGACCGCTGGCCAATACCTGGCGAAAGCTCCCACGCGCGACGATGTGCTGAGCGTATTCGCTGGCATCCGGCCACTGGTGCGGGCTACGGGTGCGGTCAGCACGGCGGCTTTGTCACGCGATCACGTCATCCACATCGATCGCTCCGGCCTGGTCACCGTCTGCGGTGGAAAATGGACCACGTATCGCCACATGGCCGAGGATTGCGTCGATCAGGCAGCCACGTTCGCGCAGTTGCCAGACCAGCCATGCGTGACGCACCACTTGCGCATCCACGGATTCCACGAGGCAGCCAAAGAACTGGGCTCCCTGGCTGTCTACGGTTCGGATGCCTATGAGATCCGCAAGCTGATCGAAACTGACGCGGCGCTCGGCGAACCACTGCATCCGGCGTTGCCCTACATCAAGGCAGAGGTGGTCTGGGCGGCGCGACACGAAATGGCCCGCACCGTGGAAGATGTGCTCGCCCGGCGCACACGCGCGCTGTTCTTAAATGCGCGCGCCGCCCTGGCCATGGCGCCCGCTGTCGCCGACTTGATGGCCTCGGAACTCGGCTGGGACGAGGTCACCCGAACCAAGCAGTTGGCTGCCTTTCGCGGCGTCGCTTCGAACTACGCCCTACATTCCTGAATCGCCCCACCCAACTAACACTGCTTTCCCCTGTGAACCTCTGGGTTCCCTGTGGTGAGGATTCAAAATCTCTACCACGGGGAACGCGGAGGTACACAGGGGAACCCTATAGGGAAGGGGTGTCTCCGTGATGGAATTTCCGATAGAATCCTCCTGCCATGCACAAAGTTGTCGCGAACGCCGACGAGGCGATCCAGGATGTGTTTGACGGCGCCACCATCATGGTGGGCGGATTCGGTCTGTGCGGCATGCCCGAGAACCTGATCCGCGCACTCGCCCGCAAGGGCGTCAAGAACCTCAGCACCATCAGTAACAACGTCGGCATCGACGGCGTGGGCATGGGACTGCTTCTGGCCAATGGCCAAATCCGGCGCCACGTCGGAACCTACGTCGGCGAGAACAAACTGCTCGAACAAATGGTGCTGAACGGCACGGTGCAACTCGACCTCGTCCCACAGGGAACGTTCTCCGAGCGCATTCGCGCCGGGGGCGCGGGCATTCCCGCCTTCTTTACCCCTACCGGCGTCGGCACGGTGGTCGCCGAAGGCAAGGAAACACGCGAGTTCGACGGCCGCACCTACATCATGGAGCGCGGACTGCAAGCCGACTTTGCCTTCGTCAAGGCCTGGAAGGGCGACAAGTGGGGCAATCTCGTCTATCGCAAGACCGCACGCAATTTCAATCCCATGATGGCCACCGCCGCCAAAATCACCATCGCCGAAGTCGAACACCTGGTCGAGCCGGGAGAACTCGATCCCGACCTGGTGCATACGCCCAGCGTGTATGTAAAACGAATCTTCCAGGGCGAGCTGTATGAAAGAAGGATCGAGCGGAGAACCGTGACAAAATCAGCAAAGTAGCTGGTAGCAGTCGATGGTCGTTAGTCGTTGTCGTTCGCACACCACCACCGATCGATTTCCGCTCGCCACCGACTAACGACCATCGACCAACGACCAACAGCCGAGACACTATGCCGACCGAAACCAAGCCCTCCAAAGACCTCGACAAACGCGAACGCATCGTCAACCGGGTGGCCCGCGAATTGCGCGACGGCTTCTATGTCAACCTCGGCATAGGATTGCCCACTCTGATTGCCAATCATGTTCCGCCGGGCCTGGACGTGATTCTTCAATCCGAAAACGGCATGCTCGGCATCGGACCGTACCCCTTCGAAGGCACGGAAGATCCGGACCTGATCAACGCCGGAAAAGAAACCGTCAGCGAACTGGCGGGCACCGCCTACTTTTCGAGCGCCGATTCTTTTGCGATGATTCGCGGGGGACACGTCGATCTCAGTGTTCTGGGCGCAATGGAAGTCGACGAACTCGGCAGTCTGGCCAACTGGATGATCCCCGGCAAAATGGTCAAAGGCATGGGTGGCGCCATGGATCTGGTTGCCGGAGCGCGCCGCGTGATCGTCGCCATGGAACACGCGACCAAAGACGGCCAGCCAAAGATCCTAAAGAAATGCACTCTGCCCCTGACCGGCGTGAAGGTCGTAGACACAATCGTCACCGAGATGGCCTACATCCGGGTGACGCCAGAAGGCCTGCTCCTCGAAGAAATAGCGCCCGGCCTGACCGTCGACGACGTACAGAAAGCAACCGAAGCCAAGCTGCGCGTGAGCCCCGACCTGAAGACGATGTAGGGTGACGCCACGACCCACGTAGGGACGGACGCATTCGTCCGTTCCAGCGAGCACGGCTCGCGGTTTAACCCTCGCAGCGCGCCATTCTCCGCGAACTTTTTCCCTCCGCTTGCGTATCATATGGTGGAGGAGGTGTCCTCATGATCGCATTCTTACTCTGGTGCTTTCTCTTCGTCATCTGTTGGCCCGTGGCATTGCTGGCGCTGATCCTCTATCCGTTCGTCTGGTTGTTGCTGCTGCCCTTCCGGTTGCTCGGAATCGCGGTCCACGGCGCGCTCGCCCTGGTCTGGGCTGCGGTGATGCTCCCCGCGCGGTTGCTCAGCGCCCCGTTTCGTCTGTCTAGAATTTAACAAGCTCGCGTGGCGACGGCCGCCTCGGCCGTCCCGCCGAGCGGAGTTCGACGGACCACTCTCCCTCATAGTTAGGGCGCGACCAGGTATTTTTGCAGAAATTGCAGACTCCGCAGACCCGCGTCCCTCCAGATGGTTTGGTCCTCGAAGCCGTGCCCAACTCCGGGATAGACTTTAATTTCGTAGGGAATTCCCTTCTTTTCCAGCAACTTCTGTAACTGGTACGCTTCCTCGACCGGGACGGTCGCGTCGGCCTCGCCGTGCAGGATGAGCACCGGGCAGAGGCGTCTCATAAAGAAATTCATTTCTTTGGGCATGCCTCCGAAGAACTCGACCACGGCTTTTACGCGATGGTCGATGGCGGAGTTGGCAAGCGCGAGGTAGGCTCCGAGCGAAAAGCCCAACAGCGCGATGCGCCCGCGATCCACCGGCGCCTGCGTTTCAACAAAGCTGATTGCGTCCCAGAGTGTTTTCATCCACAAAGGAAAATTGCGCACGATCGTCTGCTTGACGATCGTCGGTTTGTCTGCGGACTCGATGCCGGTGCGGTCAAAATAATGAAGCACGTACACGGCGAACCCTTGGGCCGCTAGCATGCCGGCGTAGCGCTCCATGCCCGACACACCGCCTCCCGCGCCGTGGAGCGCAATGACGGCGGGCGTAGAACCTGGGTCCGCCTTCTCCGGTAAGTAGGTGTCGAAGCGGATGGGCCTGCCCCCGCTCTGGAAAACTGCTGGCGATTCCACAATCGTGACAGGAGGCATCTTTCACCGACGTTTGGCTGTTACTCCATCTTCGCGTACTTTTCTCTCGCTTCTTGCAGCATCGAGAGCACCGACTGTTTCTCCGTCTCATTGTTCCAGGAAGAATTACTGCGCGCCGCCGACATCAGCCGGTCCATCCACGCCACGAAGTAAGCCGCCTCTGCCTGGCTGCGCAGCGGCGCGCCAGCCACGCTTACATACACCGGACTAGTCGTAGCGTAAGGATACAAATCGAGAATCGGATACTCCGCCTTGTCGCTGAATGCACGCAATACACACCACCCGCTGGACTCAATCGGAATCGATCCGTCAACCCGCGCCTCTGTACGGTCGTTATTCATGGCAAGCTCCCGCGCCACCTTCCCGTTGCACACGATCTGCAGATGATCCACCGGAACAATCGAAGCCATCTCCGCCGAGAACTGCACCTCTTGCTTTTTCTCCAGCCGCACCTCGCCGCCAATCCCCTGCCCACCCAGGGAAAACCTGAGCAACGGCCCGTTCGTCGCAAACGTCCGTCCCGCCTTGATCGCCGCCAGCCAGGGCTCAATCTTCAAAGGCCCGGACTTCACTTCGGCATACACCCGGTTCAAACCGACGGGTCCACGCAACGAGGCATAGTTCCCCATGAAATCCGTGCCCGCAGCCGCAGGCAACCGAAAGCCGCAATTCAGCAGCTTGTACCAAACCTCAGCCGTCGACTTATGATCGGAAAAACCCACCACCTCGATGTAATCGACTTTGCCCAGCGCCACATCCGCGGGTAACTCAGAAGTAAGCGCCTCGTCCTTCGCGGGATCGGGGAGACTGTCAAAAGGGTGAACATATCCCACCAGCGCACCCTGCGCGTGCGCCAAGTCGGCAACGTTCGCGTTTGCCGGATAAAGACTCGCCGCTGCGGTATTGGGATAAGCCGCATATCCCGGAAGAATGAAGTTATGCGTCAGATTGAGTAACCCCAGATGTCCCCAATAACTCGTGTGAAACTCCTGCCCGTGCAGCAACAGACGATCCGAGGTTGAAGCCGGATCTACCTCTGGTGAGAAATACGCCATGTCGGGGATGCGCTGCTCTTTGTTCACAACCAGATCTTCCACAATCGTCACATTCTCAGCCGCTGCCTGCTCTAGCAGATGGGACGGCGTGTTCCGGTAGGTCCCGGCGTAGTTCATGTGCACATGCACGTCTCCGCTGATCCAAGCCTCCGGGTCGAAAGGCCAATGCGGCCGTAAGCGAAGCGTAAGGCTGGTCGTCTCGTTCGGCTTCACTTCGACCTTGTGCCGATCAAACCCAAACTCGAAGCCGCGCATGATATCCACTT
>Ga0209698_10000232_pt1 | contig 60188 bp, 50 predicted proteins | sample LitLauG_LLR_2012_FD_187203 | JGI IMG/M metagenome (GOLD analysis project Ga0209698, IMG submission 187203) | Freshwater sediment microbial communities from Pennsylvania, USA - Little Laurel Run_MetaG_LLR_2012 (SPAdes) (version 2) | ecosystem: Environmental > Aquatic > Freshwater > Creek >... | reverse complement strand
AAAGTGAAGCCCGTGTTGGCCACCTTCGAAAGCCCCGCGGGCGGGGGACGCGGTGGTGCAGCAGGACCGGGCGGTCCCTACGTACCTCCTCCCGTGACGCAGAAAATCGCGCGCCTGACCGGCGCCATTGAAGGTTATTCCACCGCGCCCACCGCGCGCCAAATGGCGGACTTGAACGAGGCGTCGGCACAGTTGCAGGCAGGAGTCGGGGAAGTGAACCGCCTGTGGGACGAAGTGCCAAAGTTCAATAAAACCATACAGGACGCGGGCGTCGGATACTTCACGGTGACCCCGGCAGGACCGGCCACGGGCGGCGGACGCGGAGGGAATTAGCGCCCCGGAAAGATCAGCCATTACTCGTTTTTCGATCGGCCGGGAACGACATCGATCTGTAGCTCCGGATCCGCGGCGGGCACGTACGTTACCGGCAGTCCGAGTTCGCGACGCACGAGATTCGCTCCCTGGGCGATCGCGCTTGCCTTGTAAAACGCAATCTCCCGGTTGCAGCCCTGCCTGCCGAAGCCGCAGTCGCTGGAGACGATCAGGCGCTCGGGAGGGATGTACTTCAAGGCTTTACGAATCTCCGTCGCGACCTCTTCTGGCCGGTCCGCCTGTAGCGCGCGATGGCTGACCGTACCGATACATATCTTCTTTTTCAGGTCGTGTTTGAATGGCTCGAATAGCTCCAAATCTCTCTGGCCGCGATCCTTCATTTCAAGAGTCCACACGTCGCCGCGGCATCGCTCCAGATAAATCTCAATGGAGTTCGCGTAGCTCGTATCTTCCATCACCCGCTGCATATTTGGATTGCCCCAGCAGGTGTGAATCCACAACTCCACATCGTCCAGTCCCTGGACTTCGCGGTTAAACGCATCCACCATGAACTTCACCTCGTCATGATTCTTGCCGTAGGTATTCGCCATGAAGTGGAACGTGGGTTCCTCGATCTGGATGCAGCGGCAACCGGCGTCGCGCAGGGCCAGCAACTCTTTGTTCATCGCTTCCGCCATATCCCAGATCACCTGGCGCTTATCTTTGTACTTTGGCGTGTGGATGTCCAAAAACAGCGCCATCACCTGGGAGCAGCAGGTGCCGAACTTCACGGGCTTACGGGTCTTGGCCTGCGCCAGCCGCCAAAGTTTTGGATAATCGAGCGGCCGGTGCTCGATTTTGTCGACGACGTGCGGCCAGCGCCAGCCTGTATAGATTTCGTTCAAAAGAGTGCCCGCTGGATAGTGAAGCCAGGGCGCCGTGGTTTCCTCCGGCTGCAAGTGGTCGCCCTCGAATCCGGCCCAGCGTTGAAGCGGATAGTGATGCCACGCCCGGCCCGCTAGATCCTCATCGACGTGAAGATCGCCATGGGTGAGAATATCGAGCCCGGCACGTTCCTGATCGCTGATCATCACCGCCATCGCGTCCTGCAGTTTTTCGCGAAAGCGAACATCGAGCATGCAGGTATCGAGGGGCTTCCCCCACATACTCACATCGAACCAGCGCGGACGCGGAAACGATCCGGTGGTTGTACTCGGAAGAATCACATTGGCGGTAGCGGTGAACATAGCTGCACAACATTGTACTGCTCCCGTGGCGGCGCCTATTGGCACCGATCACCTGGGTGTGCTCAAATCAGCCGCAGCCCGCGTCACTCGAGTGAAACGAAGGTCCCAGGCTCGGTCGTCGCCTGCGCTTAATCCAGTCACTTTGCCAGCCTGGTCACGATGAAACACAATCGAGGTAGCTCCTCCTCCGTTTTCCATCATGAAGGCGTCGCGAAACGTCGGCCGCAGACGGACTGGTTTGTTCCATCCGATGGCGAGCGTCACTTCTCCGGCTTTCGATGCGACGGTAAGCGTGCTTCCCGTCTCGCTACTCTCATATTTCCCCGCGAGAGACGCCAACTCCACATCCGCCGGATGCGCTGGTTCCATACGTTCGTAGGCGATGTCGCCCTCCGGCGTGATCATGCTAAACCGGCCATCCTGGAATTTGAACTTATTCAGGCCCGCGGAAAACACCGTTGCGCCAAGCGGGATCAAGGCCAGACGATCGAACATCAGTTTGCCGTCTTTGACGCGGACCTCGATTACGGTATTATCGCGAACCTTGCGATACATTCCGGCTAGTTTCTCCAGCGCGGCCGGTTCCACAGCGACAGGAGTGGGACTCGGTGCGGGAACGCCTCCGGTCCACAAACGGGCGGTCTCGCGGCCCAGCTGCGTCGGATTCGCTTGCGAGGAATTGCACATCACCGCTACGGATACTCCCTTTTCCGGATATCGACCGAGCCAGGTCGCGTAACCCCCTGTCGAGCCACTGTGGGACACTTCGCGGAAACTATCAAAAGTCCCGACGCGAAGTCCTGCGGCGTAGTCGATCGTGCTTCCGCCAGTCAGAACTGCTGGGGTTTGCTGGGCCCGGACAATCTCGGGGCCGCCGACTCTGGCGTGAGTGAAATTCTCATTCCACAGAAGCCAGTCTCCTACTGTGCTCAACATTCCACCCGCCCCAATAATATTTTCGACAGGCGTATCCTGAATCCAGGCTCCCGCCTTGGGGGCGTACGCCAAAGCTCGGTTCGGCACCACGGCGCGAAAATCGTCACGCCACTGGGTGTGCGTCATGTTCAAGGGTTCGAAGATCGCCTCGCGCGTGAATTCCTGAAACGTCTTTCCGCTTCCCAAGGCGCGTTCAATCAGAATCGTCGCGATGTTGAAACCGGTGTTGGTATAGCTGTACGCCCTACCGGGATCGAAGTTCAGCGCACGCTGTCTGGAGGCGATTCGCAACAGATCCTGATTATCCAGCACGTACTTGCCCTCGGGCGTTCCGGAAAATGTTGCAACCAGCCGCCACTCACGGAGCCCGCTCACGTGCGAGAGCACGTGTCGAACGGTCAAGGAAGCTCCATAGTCGGGCAGTTCCGGCAAGTACTTGCGCAGCGGGTCGTCCAGCGAGATCTTGCCCTGTTGCGCGAGCAGCAAAATCGCCATCGCGGTGAACTGCTTGGCCACTGAGCCGCTCTCGAATACCGTATCGGCGGTCACCGGGACGCCGCGCTCGAGGTCGGCCATGCCGTAGCCGGCCCTGACTGCAACTGTTCCGTGCTCGGAGACCCCAACGGCACAGCCGGGCGTGTGTGTATTAAAGGCGGCGAAGATGTGATCGACCTCCGCTGATTTCGACGCCGTATGCTGCGCATTCAGGCAGACAGCCGCGGCCAATATAAAGAGGAGAGTTCGCATGTCTTAGATCATGATATCTCCGCCGCAGGAGGCCCGTTTTGCACCTGCTGACAAGAGGCATTCGCTTCATTCAGTCCGGTGTGGCTGGATCAGGAAGTCGATCGGTCCTGTCCCTCAAAGGCGGGTGGGCAGGTTCGGGGCGCAGCTGAAGATAACCGTTGACTTTGATAAGAACTCCCCGTACAATCGACCAATTCGTGTAGCTGGCTGAAGCCTGGAGGGTTTGCAATGGACGCTTCGGTTTTTGCGCTTGATTTGCCCGCGTGGCTGTCCGGGATCGCGGACGTTCCGTATGTTGCGAGCCTCTGCGTGGCCCTATTAGCCCTGATGATCGTGAGCTGTATCGCAGGGCAGGCAGTGAACCCTGAAGATGATCCTGTCGCCGGCAAGAACAAGACGCGCCTCTCCTAGTGGGCCGCCGGATCGTGCGTATACTGTCGCTAATGCGCTTTCATCGACTCTCGCTTGCTCTTCTTGCCTGCGCTAACCTATTCGCCGAAAAAGAAACCGCGCTGGATCGTTACGTTGCCGCCAAAGACCCCGTTTATAGCTGGAAGCTAGTCAAGACCATCCCGGGCGAAGGCGTCCGCACTGACGTGCTCGAACTCACGTCGCAAACGTGGCGCACCGAGAAGGATGTTGACCGCCCTATTTGGAAACACTGGCTCTCGATCACTCGTCCCGACAAGGTCACTTCCAGCACGGCCTTGCTCTTTATCGGCGGAGGAAAGAACGGCGACCCAGCACCTGCCAAGGCCAATCCCCGCTCGGTGCGCATCGCATCCGAAACCAACTCCGTCGTAGCCGACCTAGGAATGGTCCCCAATCAGCCCCTCTACTTCACAGACTCCCCCAACATGGGCCGCTCCGAAGACGACATCATCGCGTACTCCCGCGTCAAGCAGTTCAGCACGAAAGACGACACCTGGCTGGTCCGCCTCGCCATGGTCAAGAGCGGGGTCCGCGCGATGGACGCCATCCAGGAGTTCCTCTCCAGCGAAGCCGGCGGCAAGACAAGAGTAGACAACTTCGTGGTTGCCGGAGGCTCCAAGCGCGGCTGGACGACTTGGCTCGTAGGAGCTGTCGACAAGCGCGTCGTCGCCATCATGCCTTTGGTCATTGACGCCCTCAACAGCGAAGCTGTCACTAAACATCACTTTGAAGCCTACGGCTTTTTCTCATCCGCGCTGGATGACTATGTCCACCACGGACTCTTCCCGGCGAAAATCGGAACTCCTGAATACAAGGCCGTCCTCGACATCGAAGATCCATATAACTACCGCGACCGCCCGCAGATGAGGATGCCGAAGTTCCTGATCAACGCGTCCGGAGACCAATACTTCCTGCCCGATAATTCGCAGTTCTACTACTCCGCGCTGCCGGAGGAAAAGCACATCCGCTACGTCCCGAACGTCAAACACAACCTTGAAGGCGGTGATGCAACGGACAGTATGCTGGCTTTCTATCAGGCGATCCTGTTGAAGAGTCCTCGCCCGCGCTTTAGCTGGAAGATGCAGAACGGCTCCATCGTGGTCACCGTCCAGGACCAGCCCGCCGCGGTTAACCTCTGGCAAGCGACCAACCCCAACGCCCGCGACTTCCGCGTCGATACCATCGGCAAAGCCTACACCTCCACCAAACTGGGTGAAGAAAAGAAGGGGGTCTACGTTGCCCAAGTTCCAAAGCCGCCAAAGGGCTTCACCGCCTTCTACGTTGAGCTAACGTATCCGGGCCCAGGTTTGCATGGAATACCCCCCTTCAAATTCTCCACGGAGGTCCTAGTCGTGCCTGACGTCCTCCCGTTCAAATGGGAAGACGCCGCCAAGAAGTACCCAGCAAAACCATCCGGCGGCAACTAGCTTCAGTCAGCGGATAGAATCCCGCCAGCGTTCCCGAAAAGCTGGCGCTCCACTTGCTTCTATGAAGTGGCGAAGGGTTGTATACCATGACATTCAAGACAGGCGCCGCTATGACTGCGGTTTGCCTACTAGTCGGAACAACATCGAGCGCTTACGCTGCACCGCAACCACCGGAGAAGACGGCTGAACGTTCCAAACAGGAGGCAAAGCCGCCTCAGCAACAGCAGCAGCAGAACCAGGCTCAGCCCCAACAACAACAACAGCGTGCTCAGCAGCCCCAGCAGCAGCAACCGCGTGCTCAGCAGCCGCAGCAGGCTCGGCCCCAACAGCAACAGCCGCAACAGCGCGCTCAGCAGCCGCAACAGGCTCAACCCCAGCAGCGGCAACAGCGTGCTCAGCAGCAGAACCAGGCTCAGCCCCAAAAGCAGCAGGCGCAACAGCCTGCTCAGCAGCAGCCCCCACAGCAGCAGCAACAACAACGGGCTCAGCAGCAGAAACAGGCCCAACCCCAACAACAGCAGCAGCAACAACGGGCTCAGCAGCAGAGACAGGCTCAACCCCAACAACAGCAGCAGCAACAACGGGCCCAGCAGCAGAAACAGGCCCAGCCCCAACAGCAGCAGCAACAACGGGCTCAGCAGCAGAGACAGGCTCAACCCCAACAACAGCAGCCTCAACAACGCGCTCAGCAGCCGCAACAGGCTCAACATCAGCAACAGCGGCAGAGCGCTTATGCGCCGCCACAACGCTCGCCGCAACAGGCACAAGTATGGCAGCAGAGGAGCGGTTGGAGGACTCAGGGCGCGTGGCAAGGACAGGCGACCTTCCAGCAAAGCCGCTCGTCTAACTGGGGGCGGGACCATCGCAGTTGGGGGCAGCGCGGCGGTTATGGCGGGTACTTCATTCCCACCGCAAGCTTCAGCCTCTACTTCGGCTATGGACACCGGTTTCGCATTGGGCGGCAACCGGTGATCATCGGAGGCTATCCGCAGTTCCAATACGGTGGGTATACCTTCGTCCTTGTTGACCCGTGGCCCTCGGAATGGTCGGAGAACTGGTATGACAGCGACGACCTTTATATCGGTTATGACGACGGATACTACCTCTATAACGAGATGCATCCCGGCGAAGCGGTGGCGATCGCGGTGATGGCGGTGAGCGGCGGCTAAACAGCGACGGCATCCCGTCATCTGACCGCCGGCGGCCACGAGGTTGCGGATTGCGTCCTGTAGGGCTCCAACGGCGCCAGGCGTGCCGGATCTTCGTCTCGAAACGAGCTACAGACGGCCCAGGATTGTGCGTGCGATGGCAGTGGTTTTCGAGTCCGCGTCGGGGATTGGACCTGGGATCACGCGCACCAGCAATTCCCCCTGCAGGACATTCAAGCCGAGCTTGGGTAGCCGTATCGCGCGGTCCCCCAGTCCTGGAATGTTTACGCCGAAACAGTCCGTGGTGCAGGCGGGCTGGCCGGGCTTCGACTGGTCCGCGTCGATAGAGTGAAGCATGCCTCCAAACAAACCGTTCGCGGCGGCGAGCGCGGTCATTTGGGCGCGGCCATCGGAACCCACGACGACCATCAGCAGAGGATATTCGCCATTGCTGCCGGCGACGCCGCCTTGCGCCCCCATGGTATTGGCCATCTGGTCCACGGCGCTGATGACGTCCATGCCTCTCGGCTTTGCGCCGGGAGCCTGCGTCTTTGCCAGTTCCGCGCCCGCCTGCTGCTGCGCCAAGTTGGCCGCCAGGCCTGGGGGACCCAGGTACAAACACATGGAATCCTTCACTTCGGCGATTTCGATCGGCTCGCCAATCAACCGGGAGGCTTCTTCCTTGGATAGGTAATTGCACATGGGTTTGATTTTCGGCGTTGCGCCGTTCGAATGAGCGGCGGGTGGGGTGATGGTGCTGAGGTCCACGCCGTTTTCCGCCGCCTTTTCCATCAACACCTGCTTGACGCGGTGGCCGACGTACCAAAGACCTCCGATGGCGGCGATGCCGAGCATGCCTACCACCACAACGACGGCCAAAACGATTTTCAGCACGGTTCCGCCGCCTGATGACGGGGCTGGCGCTGTGGCGGCTGGCTGTTGCTGCGCGGCTGCCTGCCGTACGCCGCACTTCGAGCAGAATGCGCTCGCGGAGCCTTGCGGAAATCCGCAGTTGGAACAAAAACTTGCCATGTCTTTCGATCCTCCGTTCTAAATTGCGCCGCCGGAGGCTCGAAAGGCTCAAATTCCGCCCAGGAACGTTTTCACGGAGGCCTCCAACTCATCGTGCAGGCCGCCCTTGGCATTGGCGGGAAGCAAACGGAGGGCCTCGCGCTCCGTTTCGATGGCGCGGGAGTTGTCGCCGGAGCGATAGTAGGCCCACGCAAGGGTATCCAGAACAAAGGGATTCTTTCTTGCTGAGGCGCTCACTGCCTTTTGAGCCAATTCGAGCGCCTTCAACGGCTGGCGCAGCTCTGGCCACTGCACTTTTAACAACGCGTTGGCGTATTCATTCCACTCCACCACGCCCGCGGCCGGCTTTTCCGCCGTTTCCTGGAACAGCTCCAGCGCCTGCACAGCCGCATCGCGCGCCCCTGCCTGATTTCCGGCTGTGGCTAATCTGCCGGAAAACGAAAACAAAGTCACCGCGAGACGCAGCGCCGAGTTCAGGTCCGCCGGTTCGATCTCCAGGGCCACGCGCATCGCCTGCGCGGACCGGCGGTAGGCCTCCAGGCTGCCCGAGAGGTCGCCGCCCGACGCCAGCGTGGTGGCGAGCACCAACTCTGCCGCCGACGCCATGCGCCGGTACTCCGCATTATTCGGCGCGAGCTGTTCCAGGTGCGCCAGGGATTGCAGCGCTGCTCGGACGTGCGGTTCGGCTTCCTTGGGTTTTTGCGACATGCGCAGGGCATTGCCATACGCACCCTCGATCCGCGCCAGCGAGCGCTGCACCTGAACGTCGTTCGGCGCGGCCGCGGCCATGGGCTGCAAAACGGAAATCCCCTCCTGGCAGGCCTCCGATGCACCCTGGCTGTCGCCAGAGCCGAATAGAATCGTGCAGCGCCGTTCATCGATCAGGCCGATCGTGCGCGCCGAAGATGCCGTTTGTGCAATCTCCCGCGCGTTGTTGAGCGATGCGGCGGCGTGCTGTGCGTCGCCGGCCCGTAACTCGCCCTCGCCCAGCCGGGCGATACTCATAGCCAAGTCCGCGCGGTCCTGTGCGGATGCGCCTGCGGATTGCGCGATGCTGCGCCGCAAGGCGACGGCTTTGCGATAGGAGCCGAGCGCCGCGGCCGCGTCGTTCTTATCGGGCCGTGCCGGGTCCACTTGCAACTCTCCCATGCGCTCATAGCAGGCGGCGAGGTCGCGCTGTAAACCCGGATCGTGCCCTCCGTCGGCGTTCAGCACCTCAAGTTGACGCTGCACCTTGGCGATGATCAGACGCCGCGCCGTGGTGGATCCCGCCAGATCGCGGATGCCATCGTTCAGATCGAAGAGCAGGGAGGATGCCAAGGAACGGATGTCCTGATAACGCTGGCGATCGATCTTCTGCGCGAGCTCGGCGTCTTTTGTACGCGCTTCGGCGATGTCGTGCTGCGCCATCGCTTCCCGCCGGGCCTGTTCTGCGATTTGCCGCTCACGGTCTGAATTGGTTCGTTCCTGTTCAGCAACCGCGCGAGCCTGTTCGGCGCGCTTTGCCTGAATGCTGGCGGCGATCATGCCCGCGGCCAGGGACAGCATCACCAGCGCGGCGGCGGTCAAGGGCATCCAGTGGCGCCGGGCGAACTTCTTCAGGCGGTACGCGCGCCCGTCCCCTTTGGCCGAAACAGGCCAGCCGCCGCGGTAATTTCGGACATCGTCTGCCAGTTGCTCCACCGACGGGTATCGCCACTCCGGGCGCTTGCGGAGAGCGGTCGCTGCGATGGCGTGAAGTTCTCCGCCGAAATGGGGAGGATCGTCTTCGCAGATGGATCGCATCACCTCGTGCGGCGGCTGCCCTTTTTGGCGGAAGGGATGTTTGCCGGAAATCAATTCATACAAGAGGATGCCGAGGGCGAAGACATCCGTGGCCGTGGTCACCGGGCCGCCCTCGATCTGCTCCGGGCTGCTGTACTCCGGCGTGAGGATCAGCGCGCTGGCCATTTCGGTTTCGGCGTCCGGGCTCTCAATCAATTTCGCAATGCCGAAGTCGAGCAGTTTCACCGCGCCGGCGGGTGTCACCAGGACGTTGTCCGGCTTCAGATCGCGGTGAACCGTCAGGTTGCGGTGCGCATGCCGCAAGGCATCGCAGACCTGGAGAAACAGCTCCAGCCGGCGGTCCTCGGATAGCGCGTGACGGCGGCAGAACTCGGTGATCGGCACTCCGTCGACGTACTCCATCACGAAGTACGGATCGCCGTCTGAGGTTTCGCCTGCGTCGAGAATCGAGGCGATGTGCGGATGATCGAGTTGCGCCAGAATCTTGCGCTCCCGGTAAAAGCGGCTCAGGAACTGGGGATCGATCCGGTCGCCACGCATCACTTTGATCGCGGCCTTGCGCTCGAAGCTCCCGTCGGATCGGGTGGCGAGGTAAACCACGCCCATGCCCCCGGTGGCCAAACGCTTCTCAATGCGGTAGGCCCCGATCGGGTAGCCTTCCGGCAGGCTGCGGCTGCCGCCCTGGAGAGCGGCCAGCGCGGGCCCATCCAGAAGACTGGTGCGCTGCGCGTGCGCGTCCAACATCCGCCGCAATTCTGCGGCCATGGCGTCGTCGGTGCGGGCCACGTTCTCCACCAGCGACGCGCGGTCCGCCTCGGGCGCGTCCAACACGCGTTCGAATAGCCCGCGAAGCTCCTGGAACCGATCGGGAGTCATGCCGGAAACTGAACCGCAGCGTCCATCATAACTGGAATTGCGCCTCCCGCGGCTCCAATGGCTCACGTGAACGCGATCGGGAGAATTATCATGGAAGAATGGATGCTCGTACGCCTCCTCCCGACGTGACGCAGCTCCTTGCCGATTGGCAGGCCGGCGATGACGAAGCCGCGCGCAGAATCATCGCGTTGATGCACGGCGAACTCCGCCGGCTTGCGGCCAAGCATCTGCGCAAGGAGGTGGACTGCAACACCCTGCAACCCACCGCCCTGGTAAATGAATTGTGCGCCAATCTGCTGTCCCGGCAACCGCTCAGTTGCGAGAACCGGCTCCATTTTCTGCACATCGCCTCCCAGCAGATGCGACGCATCATTGTGGATGCGGCGCGGCGGCGGCGCGGGCCAAAACGCGGTGGCCCTCTGCCTCGCCTTCCTTTGGACGAGGCACAGAACCACGCCATTCCCCTGGACCATCGCATCGTCGACGTTCATGAGGCGCTGGATCGCCTGGAAAAGCTCGACGCCCGGCCCGCGGCAGTCGTGGAGATGCGGTTTTTCGGAGGCCTGACCGAGGCGGAGATCGGCGATGCCCTCGGCCTCTCCGTGGCCACGGTGAAACGCGACTGGGAGTTTGCCCGCTCCTGGCTGCTGGCCCAATTGAGTGGCGCGTAGCCAGAACGCCGCGCGGAAGCGATTCTGACAATCTTCCTGCTGTTCGGACTTGCGCTTACTGTCCCGCTTTGGGTTCCGGCGCGGTTTTCGGCTCCGCCTCGCCGCGATGGCAGGTGTAGCAGGAAACGACCATCTTGCCGCCGGGGAACTCGGCGTTGATCTTCTGTGTCATGGCGATCATGTGGCGGGCGACCTCCTTTTTCGGATTCTCGTCGCTGGCGAAGTTTCCCTGCACATGGCAATACACGCACTGGACGCCGAGGCCGGCGGTGAAGGTGCGCATGATCGGGCCCACTTCCGCGCCGCTGGTCACCTTCAACACCTTCAAATTGGTGGGGTTCGCGGGCGGACGCTTGGCTTTGTCTTGTGCTTTCTCTTGTGCCAGCAGGGGCAGTAGGGCGAGGGCGGACAGGGCGGCAAGACGCATCGGGTCGATTATATCGTTATCTCGGGAAATCAGGCTTGGTTTCTTGCAACATTTTCAGCACCGCCTGCGGAGCATTCGCCGCAATCATCCGGTAGACGCGCATTCGGACGCCGTGGGGCAGGGCATCGAACGCAGGGCTATAGATCGTATAACTCAATGGGTAACGGAACAGGCGGGTCTGGAGATCGAACTCGCGCAGGGGGCCTTTTTCGGGAAACGTTTTCGCGAACGAGGAGACGCCTTCCATCGGCTCGCGCAGAGGGGCTTCGTCCGCGAAGGTGAGGTATTTCACCAGCACGCCAATGTCGGCGTCGAGATCGGACGACCCGAGACGCGCCCGCCAGCCGAGGCGAACGATCAGGTTCAGCGCCTGGGTCTGATGCTCGAATGTCATGAGCGCGACGACGTCGCTGATGGGCGAAAGATATCCTGCGGGGTTGAACTCATGCGTGAAGGCGCGCAGATTTTGGCGGCCGGCGTTGTCGAGCGAATGAGGCTCCGCCGGATCGGGAGCGACGCCGTTGGCGCGGTCCGCCTGTTCGCCGCGCAGGGCGCTGACGTACCAGCCTCCCCAACGGTCTTCAAACGGCGTGCGGTGATCCGTAATGATAGCGCCAGTGCGGTCCGGCGCGCCGGTCGGCCCGGGGAAAACGGAGCCGATGAAAATTCCAGGAATCCCCATGGTGGACGGGCCCTGATGGCAGCGCAGGCACTCCTCGTGCCGGGCGAAGACGGGGCGGTCCATCGCCGTCGCGGGCAGAGTATAGAAAATGACGCCTTGCTTCGGATCGAGCGAAGCGATCTCAATGCCACTGCCGCCTCGAACCCAGCCCACTGCGGATTCATCGTTGAAATAAATCGCGCGCGGATTCTTCGGCGAAATCCGGCCTGCCTGGAAACTTGTTTTCGAGAACACCAGCGCCTGCGAATCGGTGGAAATGCCAAGCTCGCGGAGCACAGCGGGTAGGTAGCCTTGACCGCTGTTCGAAAACTCGAGTCGCGCCACGCCGCTGTTCAGCCGGTTTTGAAGCTGCGCCACTGGATCGGCAGCGTCGCTGGAATAGTGGATCGCCGGATGGTTCAGTGGAAGGTTGTCGGCGTAAATTTGCGCATGCACGACGCGGGCCAGCAACAGGATCGCCGCCAGTCGCATACAGTTAATTCGTGCCAGGGAGCCTGCGCGCTACCGGCGAATCCACCAGGTACGAGGCTTCCTTAAATCCCAGCGCGTGCGCGAAGGAATCCAGGTTGTCCTTTTCCAGCTGCTCGGCTGGCGTTAAGGGACGGTCGTAAATATTCGCCCGGCTGGCCACCACGCACTGGTCGGACCGGCAGTTGTGCGAATTCGGCGATCCGAGTTTTTCCAGCAGCGCGACCGCGTCCGGATGCGGTTGGCCGAAACGCGTGGGGCCGTTCGCCATGTCCGCCGCCGAATCGCCCGCCTTGCTCTTGGCATCGACCTTCGCGCCTTTCCCCACCAGGAAGTTGATCATGTCCTTATCGCCCAGGTACGCCGCGCCGTGCAACGCCGTGTAGCCGCGATTGTCGGCGGCATTGACGTCGTTGCCCAGTTCGATGCAGTATTTCACCGCATCCACGAGGGGCTGAGGCGCATTGACGCTCCAGTTCGCGGCCCAGCCAATGCCTGCGGCAGCCATCAGCGGCGTGTCGCCCGATTTGGTGGCCAGCTTCGCGTCCGCGCCGTGTTCAATGAGAAGCTTCATTGCCGCGACGTCGCTCGATTGCGCGGCGCGCCAGAACGCTGTTGCGCCGGCTGGGTCCACCCAGGTGTAATCGTTGGTGAAGGAACGGAACCAGAGCTTCTCGCCCACCTGCGCATTGACGTTCGCACCGTGCTCCAGCAGCGCCTTCATCAATTCCAGATAGGTCACCTTCTCCTGATCCGTGCTGGGCTGCGGGAACCACGCCTTCGGGGCCCATTGCACATCGATCACCGCATACAGCGCGGTCAGGCCAGAGACGCTGGCTGGATTCGGGTCCGCGCCATGATCGAGCAGATATTTCGCCATTGTCAGATGACCATTCACAATGGCCTCCACCAGCGGGCTGAACTTGTCGCCGCCACTCACTTTATTGATGTCCACTTTCGCGCCGCTTTCGACCAGAGCGCGAACGGTTTCCATGTGACCCTCGCGGCAGGCGTAAAGCAGCGCCGTCATGCCGCCGATGAAATCCGCGCCGACCTTGCGAGGAGGTCTCGCCGCGACGTCGCCCGCCCTCTGGCGAGCCTTCGCCGGACGATACTCCGCGGCCGTCAACCCCATCGACCGGCCCAGCACGGTGAGTTCAGCGCGCGCGGTATCGCTTGCGGCTTTTGCCGCCGCGGCGGCGGCTTCGGCGTCCATCGCTTCATCTGATTTTGCCGTGGCGCCGCGCGGCGCGGGTTTATCTTCGACAACGTTGCCGTCCTGATCGAAACGGACGCGTTCCAGCTTGCGCACCGAGGTCGCAATATTGGCGTCCGCGCCGTGCGCCAGAAGCGACCTCACCACCGCGTCGCGGTTCAGCGCGGCGGCGAACATCAGCGCGGTCTGGCCATGCACGGATTCCGTCGCGTTGACCTTGGCTCCATTGGAAATCAGCGCCTCCACTGCCGGGACGCTACCAGACGCCGCGGCCATCATCAGCGCGGTGGTGCCGTTCGCTTTCAACGAATTGGCGGATGCGCCCGCTTTGAGAAGCGCCTCGATCATCGCCCCGTTGCCGTTCTGGCAAGCCATGAACAGAGGCGTAATGGCTCCTTCGCGCGTCGCCGCTTTGACGTTGGCTCCGGCATGGATCAGCAGATTGGCCATCTCCAAATCGTCGTTGAAAGCCGCCCAGTGCAGCGCGGTCGTTCCATCGCCCTGCGCGCCATCGATGTCCGCGCCCTGCTGCAGCAGCGATCGCACCGCGTTGCGGTCGCCGCGCGCCGCCGCTTCGGAAAGACGCGAGTCGCTGGCGCATGCCAACGCCGCCACGAGAAGTCCAGAAATCAAAATGCGCATGGTCTGTCCTAAATGGCGATCTCGCCCGTGCTGTCGCCGAAGCTTTCGACGTTGACGCCCAGCTTGTGCAACATCGTCAACAGGACGTTGGCCGTCGGCGTGCCATCCTGCGTGCGGACGTGCAGATTGCCTTTCAACTGGCCGTTGGCATGCCCCAAGAGCACCAGCGGGACGCGCTTGTGATTGTGCACGTTCGAATCGCCCATGGGACTGCCGTACATCACCATGGAATGGTCCAGCAGGTTGCCATCGCCGTCCGGCGTGTTCTTCAGTTTTTCGAGAAAATACGGCAGCATACTGACGTGATAACGGTTCAGCTTGGCGAACTCCGCGATCTTCGTGGGATCCTCGCCATGGTGCGAACAGGGATGGAACGGCGTCTTCACGCCGCTTCCGGGCCACACTCGGCCGCTGACGTCGCGGCTGAGCTTGAACGCCGATACGCGCGTCACATCGGTCATGAACGCCAGCGCCTGCAGGTCGAACATCAGCTTCACGTGCTCCTCAAACGAATCCGGCACGCCCAGCGGAGCTGCCGGCAGAGCGCGCGCTTCGCCGCTGGAATTGTATTTCTCGATTTTTTGTATCCGGCGCTCGATTTCGCGCACGTCTTCCAGATAGGCGTGGAGCCGTTGACGGTCACTCGCGCCCAAACCTTTTTCCAGGCGGTTGACGTCGTGCGCGATCCAATCGAGAATACTGCGGTTCACCTGGCCGCGCGACAGGCGCTCTTCCGGTGTGCCGCCTTCACCGAATAAATCCTCGAAAGCCATGCGAGGATCGAGCGTCATGGGCAGAGGCTGCGTCGGGGACGCCCAACTGATCGTGTCTGCGTACACGCATGCGTAGCCGTAATCGCAGGCTCCCGAAGCGTCCACCATTTCGATGCAAAGCTGAATCGAAGGCAGCGGCGTTTCCTGGCCGAACTTCTGCGCGTAGAGCTGATCGATGGACGTGCCGACGAAATAATCGGAGCCCTCGGTCATCTTCGGATGCGCGGCGGTCAGGTACACGGCGCTGGAGCGGAAATGGTCCGCGCCTTCTTCCGCCGCGGCCCACGCCGTGGCGGGATGCAGGTCCGTATCGCTGACGATGGTCAGATAATCGCGGTACGGAGCGAGAGGCTCCAGCGACTGGCTCATCTCAAAGTCGCGGCCCTCTTTTTGCGGCGACCAATAATGCTTGTTCGATCCCTCGCCCGTGGCTCCAGCAGAGCCGTGGACAATCTCGATGCATGCCAGACGCGTCGGCGGCGCGGCGGCCGTTTTGTGCAGAGGCGTTTGCGCGGGCACCATGGAATCCAAAAGTGGCAGCGCCATGGTGACGCCCAATCCCCGCAACATCGTGCGGCGCGAAAGATGCTTCTTCGTGATGAACATGCTGTTTATCCCCGCAAACTAATTTTGCATTGCCGAACCGGTCGATTTTTCGCCGGGAGCCGAGGTGCTTTCATCGGCTCGCCTCATTTGAAACGGCGCACTCTTAACGATGGAGAGCACGAACGCAGAAAAATGATTGTTATTGCGCGCGGCGTCCCGAGCCACCGACCGCACGACCGGCATATCGGACGGCTCCGTGACGCGGCCCAGGCCGTAGCTGAGCAGATTTTCCGCGAAGTTTCCAAGGAACACATCGGAGTGGTTCAGGATGGCCTGCCGCAGGCTCGCCGGGCCGTCGAGCTTGGCGCCGTCGAACATTTTGCCGGAAGGGTCGATGCGGAAGCCGCTGTCATTGGTCCGCCAGACGCCGATGGCGTCGAAGTTTTCAAGCGAAAAGCCGATGGGGTCCATCATGCGATGGCACGCCGCGCAGACCGCGTTTTTGCGATGTTCTTCCAGGCGCTCCCGCACCGAAAGCAGCTTGGCGGCGTGGCCCGTCCGCAGATCGGCGTTTTCAGGCAGCGCGGGAACGTTCGGCGGAGGAGGCGGGGGAGGCGTGCCCAGCAGTACCTCCATCACATACTTGCCGCGCTGCACGGGCGATGTGCGAATCGCGGTGGACGTGATCGTCAGAATGCTGGAGTGGCCCAAAAGTCCGAAGCGGTTCGGATCGGTCACGGGCACCTTACGGAAGCGGCTACCCAGAACATCGGGGATGCCATAGTGTTTTGCCAGCCGTTCATTCACGAATGTGTACTTCGCCGTCAGTAAATCCATGACGTCCGCGTCTTCGCGCACGATGTTCTCAAACAACAGCTCTATTTCGCGGCGCATGGCGTCGGCCAGGGTGCGGTCGAAGTCGGGGAATTCGAACAGGTCCGGACTCACGCCCTTTAAATTCTGAAGATGGAGCCACTGGTCGGCAAAGTTCGCGGTCAGCGCGGAAGACTTCGGGTCGGCCAGCATGCGGCGGACCTGCTTTTCCAGCACCAGCGGATCCTTCAGCTTGCCCTGCGCGGCCGCGGAGAGCAGTTGCTCGTCCGGCGCGGTGCTCCATAAAAAGAAAGACAGGCGCGAGGCTAGCTCCAAATCGCTGATACGAAAATTCCTGCCCGGCGCGACGTTCGCGGGCGTCCGCTCAAACCGGAACACAAACTCCGGACTGGCGATGATGGCCTGAATCGCGGTGCGGATGCCGGAGTCGAAGTTGCCTCCATTGCGCCCACGTTGATAGAAGCTGAGCAGGCCTTCGAAATCGTCCCCGCTGACAGGACGGCGGAATGCCTGACGCGCCAGCGCGCCGATGATCTGCTTGGCGCAGGGAATTTCGTCGTCGCCCGCGGGCCGGCAGGTGAAGATTCTGCGCCGGCTGGGAGTTTCGGAAACCCCCGCGGGAACGGTGGGGCCGGTGATGGAAAGCTCGTGCAGGTGTGGCAGCGTGGTCATGCCTGGAACCGTCCCCGCGCTCACGTCCACCAGGCTTTGCTCCACCATCTTGTATTCGTCTTCGATCGGGCCGTCGAACTTTTGCGGGAACGACGCGGAAATTCGCTGCGGACCCGCGCGGACCTTAACCGGAGGCGTCTTGACGCCATCGTTGGCGAGCTGCCAAGCGGGATTGATGTCGATCAACGCCACGCGTTCGCCATTCACCGCGATCTCAATCTGCTGGCCCTTGCCCTGATTCAGCCCAAACAGCGGGCCTGTGGGTGAATAGTAAAAGCCGAGCTTGAAAATGTACTCGCCGTCGGCGGGAAAATCGTGCACCACCGCCATGCCGCCGCGCGTACCGAAAGGCGTGCCGTCGACGTGCCTGGTTTGCGACGCGACGCGGGGGATCGTATATGTGTGGGTCAGCGGTAGCGCTGCCGGGTCTCCGACAGCCTCGCGGCTGATGCGCGCCGCCGCCCGGATATAGCCTTGCATCAGCGCGGGTGAAATGGTGAGCACGTCCGCCATGTTGTCGAAGCCGTGGCTCATATCGTCAGCGGGCAGCAGAGGCGTGACGTCCACATCGACGTTCAGCAAATCCCGAATGACATTGGCGTATTCCGTGCGGTTCAGCCGATGCAGAGCAGGGCGGCCAGGATTTGGATGCAGCGCGGCAACGCGGTCGATATTGGTTTCAAGCGAAGCAGCGAAGGCTTTCGCCGCCGCTGCATCGGGACGAGGCATGCCTGCCGGCGGCATCAGGCCGGCGCGAACTTTGCGGATGACTTTTTCCGCCTGCTCGGAGTTCAGTTCCGGATGATCGACGTCCAGTTTGGTGAACGAAAATCCACCGGACTTGAGCTTTGCGTTATGGCAACCCGCGCAGTATCGATCGACAAACGTGTGCGGAGGACTCGGAGCTTGTCCCCAGGCACACATCGCGGTGAGCACGGTTACGCCGCACCACAAGGACAATCGGATCAATCTTCCTCCTCGAAACTGACTGCTTGGTCACCGAGGCGACAATATTCTGAAAGTTTAACCACAGGCTTCATCGAAGTCAAGCCGGATGAATAATATAGCGATCACGCCTTCATATTTTTCCCGCTGATTTGAAGATCGAAACCGTCGGGGTCCTTGACGTGAAAACTATCTTCGGTGTCGGGCCGGGGATCCAATCCGCGGCGTCTCAGTTCTGCTTCCACCGCGTTTTTATCCCAGTTGTCGATGGTGTAGGCGATGTGATTGATCAGCGGCGGTCCCGTCTTGGCCCCAGCGCGCGCGTTGCGCGGCAGCAGAAACGTGTCGCCGAAGGACAAGTAACACTGCTTGCCGTCGTCATGCGAGACCTTCATGCCAAAAAGATCGGCGTAGAAGTCGCGCGTCTTGGCGTAATCGGCCACCACATAGGAAATGTGGTTGACGCCGACCGCCTGGAATCCCTTGCCTTCGGCGGCGGCAGCCGAGCCTGCGGCTGCCGCAGCGACAGCCAGGCTGCGCACCAGTTGCCGCCGGTTCATTTTCCCCTGTTCGAAGTCCTGAAGAAGTTTGTGAATGAGTTGTTCCATCGCTGTCCTCCTGCGATTGAGCGTCTATCTTTCTTATCACAACTTGCGCAGGCATGCCGGGCGATGTTATCCTCCCGAAGGCTTTTCCCTGTTGATAAGGAGATGAAACCCCGATGAACCGCTCAAGATTATCGATCTGCCTGCTGGCCCTGAACGCCTGCGCCCTGTACGCGCAATCGAAGGTGGACTTCGAAATGATGACTTGGCCTGAGGTAAAGAAGGCCATGAGCGAGGGCAAGACCACCGCGCTCGTCTACAACGGAGGCACGGAACAAAGAGGGCCGCAGAACGTCAACGGAGGCCATACGCTGATGGGCCGCGCGACGGTGATCGCCATCGCGGAAAAGCTCGGCACCGCGATCGCCGCGCCCGTGCTGCCTTTTTCTGTGAACAACGCCAGCGCGCAGCTTCCCGGCACTATCGGACTCACCGGGCCTCTGTTCGCGGAGATCAACGAACAGGTGGCGGAACAATTGATTAAGACCGGCTTCAAGAACGTCGTATTGATGGGCGACCATGGCGGTGGACAAAAGGAACTGGGCGAGGTGGCGAAAAAGCTCGATGAAAAATACTCGAGCCAGGGTATTCGTGTGGTCTACTGCGACGAGGTCTATCAGAAAGCCAATGGCGATTTCGACAAATATCTGGCGGCGCACGACTATCCGCTCAGCTCGCACGCGGGCATTCCAGATACGTCGGAAATGCTGTACCTGGGCGGGGACAAAGGATGGGTGCGCAAGGATCTGATTCCCACCGCCGTGGGCGATCCGATGCGCAAACCGGGTGAGGCGCGCGATCCGAACGCCAAGCGCGTCAACAATGGGATTCAGGGCGACGCACGTCCTTCGACGGCCGAATTGGGCAAGCGAATTTTCGACATGAAGGTGGACGCGGCCGTAGACCAAATCCATCGCTTACTGGCGAAGTAGAAAGCGCCACCAATAGACAGGCTGCATGACGCCGAAATGAATTTGTGAGAACAATAGGTCTGCGGCGGCCGTTCAAAGACGGCAAGAGGGAACCGGCGCGGAGGGCCGGAAACACTGCACTTGCTGCCACACGAGCGTTGCCGGCAGCGCCGCAAATTCGCGCTCCACGATGGCGCGCAGCGAATCCGGATCGGCCAGCGCACGCAGGTTCAGCAGAATGTCGTGCTGCGCGGAAGGCGAAGCGTCCAGAGGGCCGTCCACTTGTGGGTCCTGGCCATTGCCAGTCAGCGCCGCTTTCAGGTAGCCGGCGTCTGAATCGGCGAACAGCTTCAGATGGACGATCCGAATGTGCTGCTCCAGCCGGTCGAGCAATGGCCCAACCAGCATCGGCGCTGAAATCGGCGGCGCGGCCAGCGCGGTGACGCGCGCGTTCATCCAGGCGAGCGCAGCCTCAGCTTCTGCGTAGCGCCCGTAATCGATGTCGAGCTTGGTTGCGCCTGCCTCGACGGAACCGGAGAGCAAGCGGTCCAGCCAATGTTCGACGCTATCGCCACGTTGGAACAAAAGGTCGGCCTCGGCCACTTGATTGCGGTAAAGGAAGTCGAGGTCAGCATCATTGAATTGCCTCTCTGGATGCAGAACGACGGTAAGAGGCGCGACGCGAAACCGCTCTCGATGATCGCGCAGCAGAGGGCGCAGCGTAGTGGCGACAATATCGGCGCAGCTGCCAACGGCTTCGGCGAAAATCACATCGGGCTGTGATTCCAGCAGGCGTCCGGCGGCTTCCAGCAGGTCCGGGAAGCGGCAGCAGAAGCATCCGCCAGTGACCTGATCGCAGGCGACGCCCTGCGCGCGAGCATAGTGCGTATCTACCAATTCGTCGCCCTGATCATTCATGACGATCGCGACGCGCTGGCCTCGCTGCTTGAGCAGACGCGCGGCGTTCAGGATCAGCGTCGTTTTGCCCGCGCCTAAAAATCCGCCGACGGCGGCAATCACTGGCTTCACAGCGCCAGCTCTTTCCCCTCGATGACGGTCGCGTTGGGCGTCGACGTTTTTCCGTTCACTCGCGCGGCCCGCACCGCGAGGCTGCCGTGGTCGACGCGCAGAACTGCACCGGTCGCCGTGACACGAAACGTTCCCCATCCCGTCGCCGTGCTCCAGAAACAGTGGAACCCAGGCGGCGCTTGAATCGCGACGGATTGTTCTCCACCGTGATAACGGAAGCCGCCCGCGGCGAGCAGCGTGCTCCAGCTCGACATCGCGCGAGCGTAGTGATGGCCGCATTCCGGCTCATTCCAGGGGTTGCGGCGCTCTCCGTCATACCGGGCACGGACGTTGTTGACCGCTTCGATTCCTTCGCGCGTCATCCCGGCAAAGATCAGGTGCGCCGCTGCCAAATATTCCTGGCCCGTCCACGACTCCGCGTAATACGGAAAGGGGATGTGCGGGCGCTCGGCCTTGCCGTAGTCGCAGACCATCAGTGCCGGTTCGTCGTTCAGCACGTAGGTGCGCTGCACGTTATCGTGCTCCGCCAGCGTGCGCTTATAGTTGTAGCGCCAGATGGATTCGAGCGTTTTGCGGATGTTCACGTTTGATGTGAGCGGCCCCAGTCCTGCCACGTCCGCCAGGTATTGGCCGATCAATTGATCCAGCAGGCAGCCCTCGCCCACCTGATACTCGGGAGTCTCCGTATTCGCGGAGCCCATGTCACTCATCAGGTGCGGCGCAATTTTGTCCTTCGCAACGCCGCGAATCTTTTGCACGTAAAATTCTCCATTGAACAGATTCGCGTCGATCCATCGCCGCCCGCTTTCAAACACCGCGCGATATTCGGCCGCGCTCGCTGAATCGCCAACGGCGCGGGCCATTTCCTCAGCAGCACGAAGCGCGCCCAGATAGAAAATTCCGCATTGCGGGTTGGGGCCGTAAAACTCCACGTCGTAAGTGTTGTGCTGCACGCCTTCCAGCACTCCGTCTTTGTCCGCATCCCAACCGCCGGGGACCCAGGCGAACTCCATGGCTTTTTTAATGTTCGGCCACATCCCGCGCAGCCACGCCGTATCGCCCGAGAGCAGCCAGTCGAGGTGCGCGTGCATGATCTGGCCCATCTGGCCGTCGGCTGCGGCGAATCCAAAGCTCTCGCCGTTGTGAGGAAGGCGCTCGCGGAAGCGGATGCCTCCCTGTTCGTCCAGCTGATACCCAAAAGCCGACCCGCGCAGCGAGCGCGCGAAGCTGGGGAAAATATGCGCCGTGGCCGTTTCGTAATTCCACACATGCGCGCAGCTTCCATGGCAGCAACCGGAATGGTCGTTCGCGCCCTCAAAGCCGTGGAACTCGCCATCGGCGGTGCGGAAACACACAGGCGTCACCAGCGTGGACAGATTCGCACTGGCGGCGTCTCTGATCGACGCAGGAACCGTCGATTCGCGCATCGCGGCGGCGAACGTGCGCGTTTTTCGCTCGAGCGTTTCCAGGTGCGCGGCAGCGTATTCGGCCGCAGCCCAGGCGTCGGCGAAGCGCGTGGTGTAGTGATTACCGATCAGTGTGTCTTCGTCGCCTTTTGCAGCACTCCAGCCGCAGCGGCGCGGCGTGCGATTCGGGAAATGCCATGACAGAGCGAACGTAAAATCGGCATGCGCGCCCGGCGCGATCGTGCGTCCAAGCGACAAAGCGCCCACTGGGCCGGGATTCGCGGGCTCGGGTCCGAGCTCGCCGTCAGCCGAAAAATCGTCCCAGAACAGCATGGGTGAGTTCCACCAGCGGCTGCGCTCCCATCCGCGCAGGTGCGTCAAGCGCCCGCCTGCTGGATCGAGCGCGGAGAGCAGGAAGCTGCCCTTCAGAGGATCGTCGGCAGGAAGCTCCGGATTTGTCATCAACAGGCCCGCGAGGCGCTCGGTAGCCTTATACTCGTTCAGCCGTGTGCCTTTCGTTCCCACCGGATTCTCGATGGACCACGCAATCGAAACTTTGGCGGGTAAAAGACCCGGATTGCGGACGCGGTAGCGCAGGATCGCTACAGGCAGGCCGGATTCGTCGGGCTCATGTGGAATAAACGGCGAGAACGCTTCGAGTGAAACCTTCACCGGCAGGCGCGAATCGGAAAAATCGATGCGTGCCAGCGGAAATTCGCCGGTGAACTTCGCCGAGGCAAGGCGCGTCAGGCCGGGCGCGTTTTGATCGCCCAAGCCGCTTGACCCCATGAACGGCGGCTGAATGCGCGATTCCAGCACGCGGGCGACTGGTTTGCGCGTTCCCACCTGCGCCCAGATTGCAGGGAACGCGTACGACGGAGCGTTCCCTTTGTCGGGACGGTTGAAAATCTCCCAGTCTCGAAGCTGCCCGCGTCCGCCCAGGCTGATGCATCCGGCGCAAACGCCTCCCAAAGGGAAAGCGATCGCGGTGAGGTGGCGTCCGGTGAAGACGCGAGGGAAGGTGAGCTCGGAGTCGGCGGGTGGGTGCGTGGCCGCCTCCGGTTTCGCTACTTGCGCACTGGCGCCAGTGGCCGCTCCCGCGAGACCAATCTGCTTCAAGAACGTACGCCGCTTGGTGGACATCACGTCTAGCATACCCCTGGCGCGATGGCTTCGCGCCCATCGCCCGCGCTGCTAGCGCCTTGTCCTCCCGCGAAACTTACTTCCGGCCCCCGTCTCCCTCGGAGTCCCGCGAACGATTCTTACGGCTCCGCTTGCGTGCCAGTGCTGCTTTGACCCGCATCTTCTGTCCTGGTTTCAAATAGAACGCGTGACGTTTAATATCCTTGATGATATCCTCGGTCATCACCTTCCGCTTAAAGCGTTTAAGCGCGCTCTCTAGACTTTCGCCAGCGTTTACCTGTACTTCAGCCAACTGACTCACCTCGGTTTCGTTATTGGTACTTCTCTCAGGGTAACAGGTCGGACCAGGAGGTTGCAGCTAGGCCGATAGAAAGCGCCGGATGTGCTCGAGCACCAGTCCGTCTAGCGGGGACGATTCGTCGCTACAGAATCCACTTGCCTGCGAAGCGGCCATCCCGGATTTGTGCTCAGGTCTGGATCAGGAGACTCTTTGCGCCTCAGCCGCGGTTTATAATCGGTATCACTGCTATGGAAAACGTTGCCGAGCCGACGGAGCCGTCACCGCGCGAACCTTCGCGTCAGTCCAATCTCCGGATCGCCGCCGGAGCGATCCTGCTCGTACCGGTCATATGGTTCACTTGGCTGACCATTGACGGTCTTGCGGCGCGGCGCCAGCTTCGCACCGACTTGGCGGAGCTCACTCACGTGCGCTACGGGGTGCTCAGCGCTGACCGTTGGCGCGATATCATCGCACCCATCCTCAACGCTCAAATCGACAAGATCGATCTAAAAGGGCAGAGCAAGAGTCTCCGGCCCATGGTCCAACGCTCGCTCTATGCCCTTCTCGACAACATCAAGAAGCAGATGAGCGCCCCGCTGCCGAAGGGGGCTAAGGCCAGCATGCCCGGCCAGGGTAACCCACTCCTGGTGAACATGATCATCTCCTCCTTGCGGCCGCATGTTCCGGAGTATACCGACACCGTGATGGCGGAATTGGCGAAGCCCAAGAATCAAACGGGTTTCAAAGACTCCATCCGCAGCGTCCTCGCGGACGGGATCAAGAACACATTCAGTGCGGTGGACATGACAGAGTATTCGTCCATTCTGAAGCGGCACGAATGCTCCAGCGGTGAGGCTTGTGAGCAGAGTCTCGGCAAACAGATCCAGGAAGCGGACGAACGAATCGCCAGGTACTACCTGACTGTGCTCGGATCGGTGGCGTTGGGGTTTGCCTTGCTCATGGTCGGAAAGCGGGGCCTCTCCCGATCCGCTGTCGCGGTCCTGATGTTGTTCTCGATCGTATTGCTGGTTGGCGGCGTGCTCAGCCCGATGCTCGAAGTGGAGGTCCGCATCACCAGCTTGAACGCCACGCTCCTCGGCACCCAAATCCACTTCGGAGAGCAGTCGCTTTACTTCCGCAGCAAGAACGTGCTCGAGGTGTTTCAAACCCTCATCGAAATGGGCCGCCCGGAGATGTCGATCGTCGCCGTGCTGGTCCTGATGTTCAGCGTGGTCTTCCCTGTGCTGAAGATGTTGGCTCTGAGCGCCTCTCTTTTCCGGCCGGCGATATTGCGCACCAGCCGCATCGTCAAGTTTTTCGCTCTCGACTCTTCCAAATGGTCGATGGCCGACGTCATGGCGGTGGCGATCTTCATGTCCTTCGTCGCCTTCAACGGAATCATCGGAAGCGCGATGCAAGACCTGATGAATGCCGGCGGTCAACTGGCGATCCCAACCAACAGCTCGAAGATTCTGCCGGGCTATTACTTGTTTATTGGATTCTGCCTGGCGAGCATCTTTCTTTCGAAGAAACTGGAGCGCGGAATCGCCTCCAATGCCCCTTCCAGCACGGCTCATCTGGACGCTGTTTCGTGAAGAGCCGGGCTGGGGCGAAATTGCCGTCCGCGACCTCCTGCTACAGAAAAGGCGACGGCAATTTGGCGTTCGCTTCGTAAGTGATATCGAGAAGCTGGAGTTTACCCGCGGATTCCGCGCGCCAGTCAAGGGTGATGGTGGTCGAAGGCAAGATCCAGACTTCCCTTTCTTCCTTCTTACGGCCCCGGGGCGCAGAGTCGTGGCTGGGAGTTCCGTATTGCTGAGTGAGGTTATTGCGCAGAAACTGGAACGCCGTCTTCCTGTGCTGTACAAAGGGCGCAAGTTTGAGAACGATACGGGTGATCAGGTCGGAATCGGCCCTGGTCTGGATGGAAACGTTCATCTCCACGCTGCCAATCATAAGGACAGGCTGGATCAGGCGCTCTTGGAACCCTCCGCTCGTGAGCTCCGAACGTTCGGGCGCGCGGAGGCCCGGAAATGCGGCTTTAACCTCGGCGACGGTCATACCCCATTTGATGCTCCCGAAGCCATCTGCATCTCGCTCGCGATAGAGATCCTTCGGTTGGCCCAGGAGCAAAGGCAACGCGATCGCCGCAAGGAGGAAAAGCCGCATCACTTCAGCATGTCCGATTTGGATGGCTTTCGCCAAGGTTGCTTTTGCGAAGGCTGAATAGGAATGGTGGGCCCGACAGAACTCGAATCTGTGACCTCTACCGTGTCAAGGTAGCGCTCTAACCAACTGAGCTACGGGCCCGTAAGTGCGGGCGAATCTCTAATATAACACGGCCTTCCAGTTCGCTACACTGGAAGGCATGTCTGCTCTTGCCCCTCCCTGCCGCCTCCTGTTCGGACCCGGACCCACGCAAGTGGAACCGCGCGTCTATGAAGCCATGACCAAGCCCGTGGTCGGCTATCTGGACCCCTTCTTTTTCGAAACCGTAGAGGAGACGCGCCGCGATCTGCGCGTGTTGTTCGGTACCGCCAATCCGCTCACCATCGCCGTCTCCGGCACCGGCAGCGCGGGGATGGAAACCGCTGTTTCCAATTTCACCGGACCGGGCGTGAAATTCGCCGTCTTCATTTCAGGCTTCTTCGCCGAGCGCATCGCCGAAATGGGCCGCCGCCATGGTGCGCAGATCGTCCGCTGCGAGAAGCCCTGGGGCGAGACGTTCACAGAAGCCGAAGCCGCCGCCTTCCTCGAAAAAGAGCGTCCGGACGTGGTGGCCTTCGTCCACGCCGAAACATCCACGGGAGCGCTGCAGAATCCCAAGGCCATCACCGGGCCCGCGCACGCCATCGGAGCGCTGGTGATCGCCGATTGCGTCACCTCGCTGGGCGGAGTGCCGATCGAAGTGGACGCCTCGGGCATCGACATCGCCTATAGCTGCTCGCAAAAAGGCCTGAGCTGCCCTCCCGGACTTTCGCCATTCACAGCCTCGCCGCAGGCGATGGAGCGCCTCCGCAACCCCGGCGACAATCCGGTGTGGTACCTCGACCTGAAAATGCTGGCCGATTATTACGACGCGCCGCACAAGTATCACCACACCGCGCCCATATCCACTTTCTATGCGCTGCGTGAAGGCCTCGCCGCAATCATGGAAGAAGGTGCCGCCAACCGCTTCGCGCGGCATCAGCGCTGCCACGAGGAATTTGTGCGCCGCATGGAAGCTATGGGACTTCAGATGCACGTCGCGGCGGGGCAGCGCATCGCGACGCTCAATACGGTGCGCGTGCCCGCGGGCGTCGACGATCTGGCGGTCCGCAAGCGCCTTCTCGCCGAGCACAGCATCGAAATCGCCGGAGGTTTCGGCCCCCTTGCGGGCAAGATCTTCCGCATCGGCCTGATGGGGCCCTTAGCGACGCCCGACAGCACCGCGCGCTTCTGCGAAGCGTTCGCACAATGCCTCGCCCCGGTCGCGGCATAATATCTCGTATGTCGAAATTCGCGTTGAACAAGACGATCGAGGCCGCCAAGCTGAACCCGCGCACGCTGCGGCCGCTCACGCCCATTAAGTCCACGATTCCCTACGGCGCGATCCTGGAAAAATTAAGCCAGGAGAGGGACATGCAGCGGTTTTACTATCTGGGCGAGCCTTACCAGTGCCCCATCGCCGACCTTGAATCGGCGTTGGACCCAGTCAATTAATGTAACTGGCCGCCCGCGAGCGATTCCAGGAATCCGCGCGACACGGGCCACGATCCGTTGACGCGTTCTTTCTGCTGCGCGAACGTGCCGCCCACTAGCACGCCGCTTAAATCGTTCGGACTGGCGGTGAGATGTTCGCGCTCCAGCATCTTTTTCAGCATGTCCGTGGATGCCGCCAGCCGCCTGGTCATCAGCTCCGCGATCTCCGGCGTCGCGCACACGGCTTCGACCCGCAATTGAAAAGCTCCGCCGGCGGGACCCGCCGCGAACGTCACTTCCTGCGCCTGCGATAACGGCTCCAGAAACGCGTGCGTGCCCGCGCCGAGGCTCGCTTCGCTCAGCGCGTAGGATGGGACGGATAACCATACCGGCTCTGCGGGCAATCGCGGAGGCTTGCGCCAGTCCTGCAGCCCGATCATCTTCACGCCATGCTCGTCGGTGGATACCGCAATCGCCAGCACCGCCGGACGCAGCGGCGTCAGCGAGACGAAATACCCCGGACGCGTCGCCGGCATGGAACACGATGGCTCCGCACACCGGCCGCCCTGGCTCTTCACATAGGCCGACAGTCTTTTCCAATCGAAGCGGCCGCGCATCGCCAGATAGGTGTTGCCTTCGGAAAACGCGGCGGCGATAGCGTCGATGTCGGTGCGGTAGTCCAGGCCTGTGTGATCCAGGAACGCTTTATAATCCGCGTCCTCGGCGGACTTCGATCCGGCGATCAGATCCAGCACGCCTCCGCGCCGGAGCTTCTCCACGTCGAGAAATACATGCGTCGCGCGAGCCTGCGGCAGGCACTGGATCAATTGCGCGTCGTTAAAGGTTCGCAGACTGCGCGAGACCAGCAGTCCGGTGACCGCCGCGCCCACCATCACAACAATGAAGAGGAGTTGCTTCACACGGTTCTATTACACCGTGACGGCAGCTTCTTCGCGGTCGTGCTTCCACAGTTCGATGTACGGCGCGAGGTCGGCCATCATCTTCGCGAACCCGATGGGATCCAGCGATTGTGCTCCGTCACTCACCGCCTTGGCCGGATTCGGGTGCATTTCCACGATCAAGCCGTCCGCGCCAATCGCTACGCCAGCGCGCGCCAGAGCCGGAACCAGGCTGCGCTTGCCCGTCGCATGGCTGGGATCGAGAATCACCGGCAGATGCGTCAGTTCGTTCAATGCCGCGATGGCCGCGATGTCGCAGGTGTTGCGCGTCACCGTTTCGAACGTGCGGATGCCGCGCTCACACAGGATCACGTTGGGGTTGCCATGCGCCACAATATACTCGGCAGACATCAGCAGCTCCTTCACAGTCGAACTCATGCCGCGCTTCAACAGAATCGGACGTCCGCACTTGCCCAGGGTCTTCAGCAGCGCGAAGTTCTGCATGTTCCGCGCGCCGATCTGCAAAATGTCGGCGTAGCTGGCCACCAGGTCCACGTCGCGGTCGCTCATTACTTCGGTCACGATGCCCAGGCCGGTCTGCTGACGAGCCTTGGCGAGCAGTTTCAGCCCTTCTTCTTCCAGGCCCTGAAAGTCGTAGGGCGACGTCCGCGGTTTGAACGCGCCGCCGCGCAGGAACTTCGCGCCGCCGCGCGCCACGATCTCAGCCGATTCCAGAATCTGCCGCTCGCTCTCCACCGAACACGGGCCGGCCATCACCACGAACTCATTGCCGCCGATGGTGGTGCCCAGGACGTTGATCTCTGTCTTGTGCGGACGGAACTCGCGGCTCACGAACTTATAAGGCGCCGAAATGCGCACGGCGCGTTCCACACACGGCATCGCTTCAATTGATTCCAGGCAAGCCGTCACGTCGCCGACGCCCACCGCGCCGATCACGACGCGCTCCTCGCCCTCAATTGAGTGCACTTTGTAGCCGAACTCTTCAATCCGCGCGCGGACGCTGTTCACCTCATCCCTGGAGGCATGCAATTTCATCGAAATAATCATGAAGTTCTCATTTTATCATGGCTTCCAGTCTCGCCTCCGTGTGTAATGACAGCGCGGGCAAACCTCGGCCTTGACGCTGAAGACTGCAAATTTGTTAACCGCGGGCGGGGAGGTCCCTTTTTTAGCCGGGCGGTTTAGACTTGGCTTCTGTAAAAACGAAGCCATCGTCAGAGAACGCCCTTGCGCTCAGTGTTTTGCAGTCCACTTATTTCCGGCGCCTCGCGGTCGAGGCGAGCTTTCTGGATCTCGCGGAGTTGGGTGACGGTGCGTTCGAACTGGCGGGAGAGGCGCTGCCTGTAGAGGCTCAGGGCGGCGAGGGCCTTGGACGTTTTTTCGCAGGCGGCCTCGGCCGGGTCGTGTTGGTTGGTGAGTCCGTTGCAGACAGCGTTCAAATAGGCGTAGTGTTTGCCGGCTTCGGTTTTGGGTTCGGTGGAGTATTGCACGTTGGCGCGGCTGATTTCAGGTATCGACAGATGGGTTCTCTCCTGAATGGGGAATACCACGCGGCGGGCCCAAGGGTGCGGCTTGAAAGGCCGAGGTTTTTGAAAAGGCCAGGGTTGTCGGTCGGCGGTGAGGGTTACTGCCAGACGCGCATTGCTGAAGATCCGTCAACCGCCCGGTCGACGCTGCACGCCCGCCCATTTTGAGCGCGCTAGACTGTGCCAATGAGCCCGATCTCCGATTTGCGGGAGTTGCTGAGGACGATGCGCCCCGTTTTGAATCCGGGCACATTCGTCTTCGTCTCACTCAAGCCTGGAATCGTTATCGAACCGGAGCGGATCATTGCCTCTATCAGAGAGCCTGAGGGGCTTTCCGTCGTCATGCGTGAATCCGACGCCAGGGATCGAAACCTCGACGCGGTATTCCGGTGTGCGTGGATCACGCTGCGGGTGAATTCGGACCTGGCATCGGTCGGGCTGACAGCGGCCTTCGCGACGGCACTGGGAAAGGTGGGGATCAGCTGCAACGTGGTGGCCGGTACTTGCCACGATCACATATTTGTACCCGTCCACCTGGCGGAAGAAGCCATGCACGCGCTGCGTTTGCTGCAAGAAAGCAATTTCATTTTGGATCCGGAGGCTTAACCGAAACTCTGAGGTTTCTTCCGCGCGCAGCGATGCGCAGATACAGGGCTCCGGCCATCATTTGCCGGCGATCGGGATCGGAGAGCTTCTCCGTTCCGGCAAGGCTCTCAAAGGCGTGGTTCGCAAGGACCGCAATCGCGGGCCCGTTTTCGCCAGTCGCTGCGGCGCGATGGAGCGTCGCGGCAAACCCACTCGCCGCGATCTGGTACGTTAATTCGCCGGTCGCTGGATCGAACGTGAACTTCGCCGGCGCCTGCGCGCTTGTTTCCCAGGTGACCGGAGGGACACTCGGCCGTCCGCCCAGGGCGGGAGTTCTGGCCGGAGCGTGGCGTTTATGCGCCGCCTGCTCGTAGGCGTAGGCGTAAGACACCAGCTTGGCGTCGTCGAATGCACGGCCGAGCAATTCCACGCCGACCGGAAGACCATCGGCGGTAAATCCAGCGGGCATGCTGATGGCCGGAAAACCGCTGGAGGCACTGAGCTGGCAGGTGCCTCCCGCCTGAGGATCGCCAATGCGAGCCGGTCTGCGCTTCATCGTCGGGTACGCCAGCGCATCCAGCTTCTGGTCCTCCATCAGCTTCAGGACGATCTGCTGCAGCGCCGTCCGCTTCGCCATGGCGAGTTTGTATTCGCGCGAATCGCGGCCCTTCGATGCGACCCGCGCCTTCAGCACCGTCTCAAGCGATGCGTGGATCAGGCCGCCGTTCACGATTTCCTCCAGTGAATGCACCGGCGGGTTGCCGTTGCTGGCCAGATACGCCGCGAGGTCCTCCTTGAATTCGGCGTTGATGACCGACGCGCCATCCAGCGCTGCCATGAGGTCCGGCATGGGGACGGAAACCGTGATTGCGCCCTGCTTCTTCAGATCCTCGATGGACGCGCGGACGATGCGGATGACTTCCTGGTCGTCCGAGGCGTCGCCGAACAAAGGCTCAAGGATGCCGATGCGCGTCCCGTTGAGCGCTCCCGCTTGCAGCGCGTCGAGGAACTTCGGCCGCTGTTGTCCCTCTGCCAGATGAGTGGCTGGGTCCGAGGGATCTTCGCCGATGGTGGCGTCGAGCATGGCGGCGAGGTCCGAGACAGAGCGGGCGAGGGGTCCGCCGACATCCTGGGTGCTGGATAGCGGCACGATGCCCGCGATGCTCGACAGTCCCTTGGTCGGCCGGAGCCCCACGAGGCTGTTGAAGGACGCCGGGATGCGAATCGAGCCGCATGTGTCCGAGCCCATGCCGGCGGCAGCGAGACTGGCAGCCACTGCGGCAGCCGTTCCACCGCTGGAACCTCCAGGATTGCGGGAAGGGTCGTATGGATTCAGCGTCTGTCCGAACGCGGAGCCGGTGGTCGTAATGCCGGAGGCCAGTTCATGCAGATTGGCTTTGCCAAGGATCACCGCTCCGGCCTCGCGGAGCTTGCGGACTTGAAACGCATCGCTTGACGGAACGAACCCAAGCAGCGCTATGGTCCCCGCAGTGGTCTGCATATCGGAGGTGCTGTAGTTATCCTTCACAATCACCGGGATGCCATGCAGCGGGCCGCGTGGACCTTTGGCGGCGCGCTCCCGATCTAGAGCCTCGGCTTCACTGAGCGCCTTGGGGTTCAGCGTGATCAACGCGTTGAGGCGGGGGCCGCGGCGGTCGAACGCCTCGATGCGGGCGAGATACGCCTGAACGAGGGCTTTGGAGGTGACGTGGCCATCGGCCATCGCCTTTTGCTGCTCCGCGATGGTGGATTCGGCGACCTCAAAGGCTTGCGCGCGGAGTGCGGGCAGGCTTCCCATCCACAACAGGACGAGCAATACGCGGGCGGCTTTCATCTGGAGATGGTAACATTCTGTCCCCATTTTCGACTTCCCGGAACTCCCTCCGACTAAGTCCGATAGCACTTCCACCTGCCTCAAGCGCGCAACTCTCCGGATACACTTTTGCATGTCGAGGGCCGAGGCCTTCTCGGCTGAAAATAGGAAGTCAATGATTAAAAATAGGTTCGTTTGCATTATCGGGGCGTTATTTTAACGCGAGGCGCCTCCGGAGCGCATACCCGCGCCCAGGCAGCAATACTTGTGACTGGCTACGCGAAGAATAATTTCCAGGTGGTTACCACCAGGGCGTGGGCTACCATCGAGGCTTTTATGGATTTGGCTCTATTGAACGCCGCGCCGTAGAATAGGCCGGCTAGGGAGGCTAATATGGCGAAGCGCCAGTTTGGGAACTGGTGGTAGAAGAGGTGGACGGAGCCGAACAATAGTGATGCGGCGATCAGGCCTACCGTGGCGTTGCTCCATTTGGTTAGCCATTGCTGGAGCAGGCCTCGGAAGAAGAATTCCTCGGCCAGGGCGACCACCCATAGGATTCCGAAGAAGGTCGCGATGGCTTTTTCCCAGCCTCCCTGGGGCCAGCGTGGGTTCGCGAAGTGGATGAAGTGCGCGACTACGGCGGCCACGGGGACGAAGGCGGCGTAATGGAGCGCACCGATTTTCCAGTCTTCGGCGGAGGGGAAGAAGCCGAAGCCTACGCCTTGCACCTTGCGGATGGAGAGGAAGGCGAAGAGGCCTGTGCGGAACCACATTAGTTGGCCTAGGACAGGCAACTGGAGCTTCGGATAGGGGCAGACGTACCAGTGCTTGAAGAGGGCCGCGATCCAGACTGTGGCCATGAAGACGAGCAGCAGGACGTCGGAGGCGGGCTTTTTCGGTAACGCGACGAACCAGAAGGACGCGGCTCCGGATAACAGCGCGATCCAGCCTAGATTGGTCCAGGAAAAGGTGCCGAACGCCGCGGTCGCGAGACAATAAGGGATCACGGCGGAGGCGGTAAGCAGCGCCGCGAGAAGCGCTTCGGGCAGCTTTTCGAGACGGCGGCGGAGCGCTTCGGACCCCAGCGAGGCATAGAACACGGCTTCGACCAGGAACGCCGGGAGAGCGGTCAACACTAGGGGCCAGGTCATGAATAGGGGCTGTAACTTTCCTCCAGTGTAACGGTATCCTCTTGTGAACGTGAACGCAAACGACAACGAGCTGATGGCGCAGGTTGGCGCGGGCCAGGTGCAGAAGCTCGCGGTGTTGTTTGAGCGGCACCACAGGGGATTGTTCCGCTACTTCGTTTCTTTGAATCGGAATCGCGAGGCGAGCGAGGATTTGGTGCAGGACGTCTTTTTCCGCATGCTGCGATACAGGGCCAGCTACGATCCGAAGCAATCGTTCACGGCCTGGATGTACCAGATCGCGAGGAACGCGAACGTCGATCAGACGCAGAAGCGGAGGGGCGAGGTGATCGGTATCGATGAGTTCGCGGAACGGCGGGCGGACGCGGCGCCGGGGCCGGAAGAATCGGCGGCGCGGGGTCAGGATTTGACGCTGCTGAGGCAGGCGCTGGACCGGCTGCCTCCGGACAAGCGCGAGTTGCTGGTGTTGAGCCGGTTCGAAGGGATCAAGCATGAGGAACTGGCGCGGATTCTGAACTGTGAAGTCGGGACGGTGAAGGTGCGGGTATATCGCGCGATGAGGGCGCTGGAGCAGGCGTACACCGCATTGATTGGGGAGAAAACAGCATGAACTGCGAAGAAGCAAAGCTCGATTTGCCGGAGTATTTGAGCCATTCGCTGACCGAGGCTCGGGAGCTGGAGTTTGCGGCTCACATCGCAGGGTGCGAGGCGTGCCGGGCGGAAACGGAACGGCTCGGAACGCTGTGGAAGGGACTGGCACTGCTGCCGGGCATGATGGCCGCACCGGGCGACAACGTGCGGGAGCGGTTTTATGAATCGCTGGCGGCGTATAAGCACGGGATGGCGTCGGCGAGGCCTTCGTGGAGAGAGAAACTGGCAGCATTTTGGCCGGCGGTGGCGTTCGCGATGCTGGCCGTTGGCGTCGGTATCGGATATATGGTTCGGCCTGGAGCCGCGCCGCAAGCGAATGGATCGGAAGTGGCGCAGTTGCGCGGGGAGGTTAGCAGCATGAGGCAGATGGTGGCGTTGTCGTTAATGCAGCAGCAATCGGCGGGCGAGCGGTTGAGGGGCGTGAGCTGGGCGTATCGCGCTGCGCCTTCGGACACGGAGGTGTTATCGGCGCTGTTGGAAACGGTGAACAACGACGCGAGCGTGAACGTGCGGATGGCGGCGGTGGACGCGCTGCACACGTTCGGGTCCAGCCCTGTGACGCGGACGGCGATCGTGCAGTCGATCCCGAAGCAGACGTCACCGCTGGTGCAGATCGCGCTGATCGATTTATTGGTGGACCTGAAGGCAGCGGAAATGGCGACCGAGTTGAGGAAACTGGCCGCCGATGCGTCGCTGGACGCAGGCGTGCGGGAGCGGGCGACGTGGGCGATCGGGAGGCTGGTGCAATGAAGCGCGTTTTGATGCTGGTTCTGGCCGCGGCGTGCGCGTTCGCGGCTGAGGAAAAATCGACGGAGCACAAGACGTTTTCAGGCGTGCGGGAGCTGGTGGTGGATAACGTTACGGGCTTCATCGAAGTGACGGCGTCCAGCGGCGGCAGCGTGGAGATGGACGTGGAGAAGACGTTGAGCGGCGATTCGGCGGACCGGCTGGCGCTGGCCCGCAAGGAGATCAGTCTAAATACGACGCAGGAAGGCGGATTGGTGAGGCTTTACGTCGATGGGCCGTTCCGGCACGGCGGGGGCTGGCACGAGGTCTATGGGTTCCGCTACAACTTTCGGATTCGCGTGCCGCAGGGCGTGAAGCTGGAACTGCACTCGGTGAACGATTCGCACATCACGGTGGACGGGACGGTAGGGGATTTCAAGATCAGCAACGTGAACGGTCCAATTGAGATGAAGGAAGTGACGGGCGTGGGCTCGGTGACGACGGTGAACGGGGGCGTGAAGGTGATGTTCGCGAAGAATCCCACTGGGCCAACGTCGTTTAAGACCGTGAACGGGTCGCTGGATGTTTCGTTCCGTTCGGGCCTGAACGCGGATTTAAAGATGAAGACGACGAATGGCGGGTTATATACCGATTTCGACGTGTCGGCCATGCCGGTGGTGGGCGAGCCGGCGCAGAATCGCAACGGGAAGTTTGTGTGGAGTAGCCGTAGGATGACCGGCGTGCGCATCGGCCAGGGTGGGCCTCTGCTGCAGTTCGAGACTCTGAATGGCGACGTGATGGTGAAGAACAGGGAGAAATGAAAATGTTCAGGCAAGCGATTTTATTTGCGGCGGCAGGGGTGATGCTCGTCGCGCAGGATTCGGCGAACCGCGTGACGGTGCCTTTTCGCGATCCGGCGGGGGCGAAGACTCTGAAAGTTTCGCTCCAAAACGGCAGCGTAACGGTGCGCGGCTACGAAGGAAAAGACGCGATCATCGAAGCGGGCGCAGGGCGTGTGACGCGAAACCGCGAATCATCGTCGCATCCGGGGATGCATCGCATCGACAATTTCGGCATGGGGATCGACGTGACCGAAGAGAGCAACGTGATCAACGTGGTAGGTGGCAACACGGCGGGCCACGTGACGATTCAGGTACCGGTGCAGACGTCGCTGGTGCTACGGAGCGTGAATGGCGGCGCGATCACGGTGGAGAATATCTCCGGCTCGATCGACGCGAATCATACCAACGGAGGGATCACGATCACGAACGTATCCGGATCCGTGCTGGCGAATACGACCAATGGTAAGGTGATCGTATCGCTGAACAAGGTCTATCCGGACAAGGCGATGAGCTTCACGTCCTTTAATGGCACCGTAGACGTCACGCTGCCCGCCGACGTGAAGGCCAACGTGATGATGAAAACCAATAACGGCGAAATCTGGAGCGATTTCGACATTAAGCTGTCGGCGAACACCAAGCCCCCGGTGGTGGAGGATTCGCGCAGCAAGAACGGCAAGTACCGGGTACGGATCGACCACGGGATGTACGGGTCGATCAACGGCGGCGGGCCGGAGATGCAGTTTGTGACGTTCAACGGGAACATTTACATCCACAAGAAATAAGTGCGCCGGCTCTCCATCGACAACCTCCGCTGGACGATGATCCTGGCAGGCTGCTGCGATTTGAACGTGGGAGTCGTTCACGTGCGTGGCGGTGTGTTTCGGGTTATTGGTGATTTATCGCGACAGATTTCCAACCCAAGGCGTTTCGCGAAGTTCATGTCGGACAATGCGTTCAGCGTGTATGTCTTTCATCCGCCTGTTGTGATTCTGGGGGCGCGGATGCTGCATGGGCTTGGGTGGCACATAGTGGCGAAATTCGCATTGCTGACGGTTTTGGCCAGTGTCGTTTCGTTTGGGCTGAGCGCGGCGGTGTTTCGGAGGATACCGTTGCTGCGGGCAATATTGTAGTCTGTGGCACGTGCACCACACTGCTGCATTTGCTATTCTTCGAGCCATTGGGAGCCCGATCAGGTAACGCTGTTTTGCGCGAGCGGCCATAACTGGTAGAATCCGAATCAACCAAAGGATTCTTCTATGAAAACCGCAGTGCTTTCCCTCTTGCTTTTCGCATGTTCCCAGACGATGTTCGGCCAGGGAGCGCCGGTGCATGGCTCGGCCGATGCGCCTTATGTTGTCGAGTATTACTACAAGGTCCAGTGGGGCCATCAGCAGGAGTTTTTGCAGCTCTTCCTGAAGAACCACTATCCGCTGCTGAAGAAGACGGTTGAGAGCGGACGCATGCTGTCGGTGAAGATTGAGACGCCGGCCAACCACATGACCGAGGACCAGCGCTGGGATTACCGGGTGACGATTAAGTTCAAGAACTCCACTCTGGGCACGACAGCCAATCCGGATGAGGAGCGCATGATCAAACAATTGTGGCCGGATCAGGGCGCGTACAAACGCGAAGAGCAGCGGCGGTTCGAGATTTTACTGGGCCACTGGGATCTGCCGGTGACCGACGTCACGCCCTGAATCGAGTACAATCTCCAGAGGCGATGAACATTTCCGTTAAGGGCGAGTACGCCCTGCAAGCGATCTTCGATTTGTCGATGCAGCCGGTTGGGGAACCCGTGAAAATCGCCGACATCGCGGCCCGCCAGAAAATTCCGCAAAAATTCCTCGAACTGATTCTGGCGAGCCTCAAGCAAGGCGGCTTCGTCGAATCGCGCCGCGGCGCGGAGGGAGGCTATCGCCTGTCGCGTCCGGCGGACCAGATCACCATCGGCGAGGTGCTGAAATTCGTCGAGGACGGCAAGAGGGCCAAGCGCCCCACGCCCGATGCGTTCTCCGACCTGTGGAAGCGAGTGGACGCGGCCATTTCGGGCGTAGTGGATCGCACCACCTTCGCCGAACTGGTTCGCCGCTGGCGCGAAATGCAGACCCGCTACGTGCCGAACTGGGAGATTTAGATGGTCTATCCCGATAATTCTTTCAGCATCGGCAAAACACCGCTGGTCCGGCTGAACCGCGTGATCGACGGCGCGCCGGTGACGTTGATGGCCAAGATCGAGGGCCGTAATCCGGCGTATTCGGTGAAATGCCGCATCGGCGCGTCCATGATCTGGGACGCGGAGCGGCGCGGCATCCTGAAACCGGGCAAGGAACTGATCGAGCCCACGAGCGGCAACACCGGCATCGCGCTGGCGTTCGTCGGCGCGGCGCGCGGCTATAAGGTCACGCTGCTGATGCCGGAAACCATGTCGCTGGAACGGCGGAAGGTGCTGAAGGCCCTGGGCGCGAACCTGATCCTGACGGACGGCGCGCTAGGCATGGGCGCGTCCATCGAACGGGCTGAGCAGATGGTGGCGGCGGAGCCGGACCGCTACGTCCTTCTGCAGCAGTTCCAGAACCCCGCTAATCCCGATATCCATTTCCAGACTACAGGCCCTGAAATCTTCGAGGATACGCAGGGCTCGGTTGACGTTCTGGTTGCGGGCGTCGGCACCGGCGGTACGATTTCCGGCATCTCGCGCTACATCAAGAAGGAGCGCAAGCATCCGCTGATTTCCGTGGCGGTGGAGCCCGAAGGCAGCGCGGTGATCACGCAAACTCTTGCGGGCGAGGCGATACGCCCCGGTCCGCACGGCATTCAAGGGATTGGCGCGGGGTTCATCCCGGGGACGCTGGATCTGTCGCTGATCGACCGCGTGATGACGATCGGCGACGACGAATCCATTGACATGGCCCGGCGGCTGGCGCGCGAAGAAGGCATCCTGTGCGGCATCTCCTGCGGCGCGGCAACGGCAGCCGCGGTGAAACTCGCGCATGAGCCGGAGATGCACGGCAAGCACATCGTCGTGATCCTGCCCGATGCGGGCGAGCGTTACCTCAGCTCAGTTCTTTTCGACGATATCGATTAGCGAGAAAACTCGTTAAGGCTCCCTGTGGATCGGGCGCACCGTAAACTTCGAGGAGGTTAAAGCGGGCGCTTTCTATGGGTGAAAAGGGGTGAGAGCGCCCGCGTCGTAACGGGGATTTAAGTTATCTATATAAACGCGCACCCCCAGGCGCAAGTTACGCTTTGTAAAGAAATTTTTTTTCAGTTTTTTGTGGCCGGAAGAGGCTAACATTTTATTATGCCGAAGGGCCCGGAACTGGCAAAATCCCGATCCAATTTCCGCTGTTCGGAGGCGATGAAACTTGCCATTTCGGCATATGAAGAAGTGCTCCTGATAGCTCCCTCCTATTTGGCAGGTGAGGAATTAGCCTATTCATTAGACAGGATCGCAGGATTGCACCGGACAACTCCGGTGCAGTTCGCGGCTGACCTGGCGCGGCCTGCCATGGCCAACCTGGGCTTGGCGCCACTTACGTCGCTGGGGATGGAAGCGCTGGCCGCGCGGACCATTCAGGTGGAGCATGGGGCGCTTCCGTTCCTCTATTTTGAAAGCGTCGCGTCAATGCCCGGATTTGCCCGAGCCCTGGCGCGCACGCTGGGCGAATTGCGCCTGGCGAGTGTGACCCCGGAATTGCTGGCCGCGACGGGTGCTCCGGGGAAGGATTTGGCGCGGCTGCTGATTCGGTACACCGCGGAGTTGGAGGCTCGGTCACTGGCGGATCTGGCGCGGGTGTTCGAACTGGCCCGGCAGTTCGCATCGCATCGCTGGCTGGGGTTGCCGATGCTGATTCTGGATCCCCCTATCGACGCTTTCGCGCAGCGCGAGTTTTTCCGCTTCCTGGCAGGGCGCGCGGCATCGATCCGTGCCGCGGTGACGTCGAACGTGGAGCAATGGGAAGAAATTCTTGGTGTAAAGGCGGAAGATTTGGACGCCTCCGCACCAGCTTCGGCGCTCGCACATTTACGCCAGTATTTGTTTTCGCCGTCCGCGCCCGCGTACACGGGAGACCGGAAGGCGTTCGCCGTGTTCTCCGCGCCAGGCGAAGCGCTGGAAGCCGTGGAGATCGCGCGGCGGATTTTGAAACTCGCGGCCGATGGCACACGCTTCGATTCCATCGCCGTGCTGCTGCGCAACGTGGATCGTTATCAGCCGGTGATGGAGGACGCTTTCCACCGGGCCGGAATCCCGGCGTATTTCAGCCGAGGCGCGACGCGTCCGGATCCCGGCGGGCGGGCGTTTCTGGCGCTGTTGACCTGCGCTGCGGAAAAGTGCCCGGCGTCGCGTTTTGCCGAATATCTTTCGCTGGGGCAAGTGCCGTTCGAGCCAGACCGAGCGCCGGATTGGGTTGCGCCCGAAGATGAGTTGCTGGCTGCGGAGGCTGCGCCGCCGGCGCCGGCGCGTCCCGACCGTCCGGCGCCAGCGGCCTGGGAAAAGATGCTGGCCGACGCCGCGGTGATCGGCGGGCGCGAGCGCTGGGCGCGGCGGTTGAAGGGCCTGGAGCGGGAGTTCGAACTGCGGGTCCAGTCCATGGTGCGCGAAAACGATCGGGAATCGCTGCTGCATGCGGAATGGCAGCTTGCGCAGCTCCGGCAATTCGAACACTTCGCGCTGCCTTTGATTGAAACATTGGACGGGCTGCCTATTCGCGCGTTATGGAAGGATTGGCTGCCTGCTTTGGACGCACTGGCTCGGGGAAGCCTGAAGAATCCGGAAGGCGTGTTGAGCGTGCTGGCCGAATTCGAGCCGATGGGCGAGGTGGGACCCGCGTCGATTGAAGAAGTCGCGGAGATCTTAGGCGAGCGGCTCGGCTTTTTGCGGCGCGAGCCCGCGGGAAGGCGCTACGGGCACGTGCTGGTGTGCTCCATCGAGGAGTCGCGCGGCATGGAGTTTGGCACGGTGTTCCTGCCAGGACTCGCCGAAGGACTGTTTCCGCAGCGGGCGCTGGAAGATCCGTTGTTGCTGGACGAGTTTCGGAAGACCGCGGACGAACATCTGCTGCTGCGTCACGACCGCGTGGATCGGGAGCGCGTGCTGCTCCGTCTGGCGGTCGGCGCGGCCCGCGACCGATTGATCGCCAGTTATCCGCGCATGGATGTGGCGGAGGCGCGTCCGCGCGTGCCGTCCTTCTACGCGCTGGAATTGCCTCGCGCCATTCAAGGCGCCTTGCCGGATTTGAGGACGTTTGAAGAGTCCGCGCGGGACGCAGCGCCGGCGCGCCTGAACTGGCCCGCACCTCCCCATGCGGCGGACGCCATCGACGACGCGGAATATGATCTGGCGCTGCTGGCCCGCGCGTCGCCAGGTTGCGCTCGTTACCTGGTGGCTGCCAACGCGCACCTTGCGCGCGCGCTGCGGACACGTTATCGCCGCTGGGAAATTCCGCGTTGGAAGGAAGAAGACGGCCTAATCACGGCGGACCCTCGCGCATTGGCCGCGCTAGCGGAGCATCGATTGGGGGCGCGCGCATGGTCGCCTTCGGCGCTGCAGAAGTTCGCGGCGTGCCCGTACCGGTTCGCGTTGAGCGGCATCCTGGGCCTGCGTCCGCGCGAAACACCGGAGCCGCTGGAGCAAATGGATCCGCTGACCCGCGGCGCTCTGTTCCACGCCGTGCAGTTCCGCTTGCTGGGTCGATTGAAGGAACGTGCGCTGCTGCAGCTGAACAACGAACGCCTACCCGATGCGCTGCACATCGCTGACGCTGTGCTTAACGACGTGGCCGCGGAGTTCGCCGATCAGTTGGCGCCCGCCATCGACCGCGTGTGGCGCACTGAGATCGAGGACCTGCGCACCGATTTGCGCGGCTGGCTGCAACACGTCGCGCAGAACGACGGCGACTGGATTCCCGGGCACTTCGAATTTGCCTTTGGCCTTGCGCACGAACCGGGGCGCGATGAGGCCAGCACCCTGGATGAAGCCGTCCTTGACGAGGGTGTGCGGCTGCGCGGCTCTATCGATCTGGTGGAGCGCCACGGGTCCACGGGAGTGCTGCGTGTTACCGATCATAAGACGGGCAGGGCTCCTGAAGTGGTGCCTGCGTACGTTGGCGGAGGGCTTTGGCTGCAACCTTTGCTTTATGGCCTCGCCGCGCGCCGCTTGCTGGGCGCGGATGTGGCATCGGGCCGGCTGCTGTTCGCGACGCAGAAGGGCGAATACAAGTCGGTGGAAATTCCTCTCAACGACCGGGCACGTGCGTTTCTTGCGAAGCTGTTGAAAAATATCGACGGCGCGATCGAGACGGGATTTCTTCCGCCCGCTCCGCAAAAGGATGCATGCAGCCAGTGCGATTACCGTCCGGTGTGCGGACCTTATGAAGAGCGGCGCTGCACAAAGAAAGATCGTCGCGACGAGCGGCTGGAACCACTGACGGAGATTCGGGGGATGGCATGAACCCGTCGGCATTTCCCAGTTCAGACGCCGCGGCGCGGGAGCGCATCCAACGCTCGCTGGACGAGAGCCTCATCGTCGAGGCATCGGCGGGCACCGGCAAAACTACGGCGCTGGTGGGACGCATCGTTGCGGTTCTCGCCGCGGGCAAAACGACCATCGACAAGATTGCCGCCGTCACGTTCACCAACAAGGCCGCAGGTGAGTTGAAGCTGAAGCTGCGCGCCGAGCTCGACAGGCAGCGCCGCAAAGCGCCCGCGCTGGAAGACGCGTTGCAGCGTCTGGAAGAAGCGTCCATCGGCACGATTCATTCCTTCTGCGGGCAGATCCTGCGTGAGCGTCCGGTCGAGGCTTGCGTCGATCCTTCATTCGCCGAGATGAACGAGAGCGAGAGCCGGCGCTTGTACCAGCGGTCGTTTCGCGCGTGGTTTGAAAAGGCGTTGCAGGAGCCTTCCCCTGCGCTGCGCCGCGCGCTGGCGCGATTGGCGTGGCGAGATTCCTGGGATTCGACGCCGCCTCTGGAGCAATTGCAGTTTGCGGGCAGAAAGTTGGTGGAGTGGCGCGATTATCCCGAGCCGTGGACGCGTCCGCCATTTGAGCGCGACGAGCAAATCCGCACGCTGACGCGCATGGCGCGCGAACTGGCGGCGTTCAGCGCGAATCCGCGGCGCATGAATGATAATTTGTATCGCGGGTTGGCGCCGGCGCGTCATTTTGCCGGCAGGTATGAGAAAGCGGACGCGGCGGGCACGGTGGATTTCGACGCCCTGGAAGCCCTGCTCTTGAAGCTCGGGCGCGATTTGCTCCGTGATACGAAGAAGGGCTCCGGCGAATATGGCGGAGGTGTTTCGCGCGAGGATTTGGTGCTGCGCCGAGACGAACTGCTGCGCTGGATGGAAGATTTTCGGCGTGACGCCGATGCCGATCTGGCCGCGGGACTGCGCGAGGAAATGCGCGGTCTGGTGGACGAATATACCAGCCGCAAACAGCGCGCGGGTAAGCTGGATTTCGTCGATTTGCTCATCGCCGTGCGCGACCTGGTCCGCGACAACGGGGAAGTGCGGCGGCATTTGCAGGATCGATTCTCGCACCTGTTCGTGGACGAATTTCAGGACACCGATCCGCTGCAGGCCGAGATTCTTCTGCTGATCGCCAGCGGGGGCCGTCATGAAACGGACTGGCGGAAGGTCGCACCGACGCCTGGGAAGCTTTTCCTGGTGGGCGATCCCAAGCAGTCGATCTACAAATTCCGCCGCGCCGATATCGTACTGTACCGCCGCATTCGGGACGTTCTCGTCGACCGAGGCGTCGGCTTCGCGCGGCTGACGAAAAGCTTCCGGTCGGTTCGCAACATACAACAATTTGTGAATGCGGCGTTTGAAACAGAAATGACCGGCGATGCGGAGAGCGGGCAGGCCGACTGGGCGCCTCTGGAGGAAGAACGCGCGAATCCGGTGGGCAGGCCGAGCGTCGTGGTGCTGCCGGTGCCGCGTCCTTATAAGTCGCGCCTGTCGAGGGAAGCTGTGGATGCGTGCCTGCCGGATGCTATCGCCGCGTTTATCCACTGGCTGGTGGAGGAAAGCGGGTGGGGCTTCCGCGCACGCGACGTGGCTGTACTGTTCCGACGGCGCACGCAGGCAGGCAAGGATCTCACGCGCGAATATGCCCGCGCGCTGGAAGCCCGCAACTTGCCGCACTTGCTTGCCGGTTCCAAATCGTTTCATCGCCGCGAAGAGGTGGAGACGCTGCGCGCCGCGCTGTCCGCGATCGAATGGCCCGACGATGAGCTGAACGTGTTCGCCACGTTGAAGGGCTCCCTGTTCGCCATTCGCGATGAAGTGTTGCTGCGATATCGTCACGATCGCGGCCGTTTGAAGCCTCTGTTCACGCCGCCGGAAACCGCGCCGGAGGAGGAGTACGCACCGGTGGAGCAGGCTCTGCTGCTGATGGGCGAATTGCATCGCGCCCGCAACAGGCGTCCGTTCGCGGCGACGGTGAATGCCTTGCTGGAAGCTACGCGGGCGCACGCCGGATTCGTGCTGCGTCCCGGAGGCAATCAGATTCTGGCCAACGTCGCGCGGGTGGCTGATCTGGCGCGCGGCTATGAGATGTCCGGCGGCATGTCGTTCCGCGGATTCGTGGAAGAGCTCGCCGCGCAGGCCGAGCGCGAGGAGGCGGCGGAAGCTCCGGTGCTGGAAGAAGATTCAGACGGCGTGCGCCTGATGACCGTGCATGGCGCGAAAGGGCTGGAGTTTCCGGTCGTGATTCTGGCGGACCTGACGGCCAACGTGGCTGCGAAAGACCCGGACCAGTTCGTCGATGCAGAGCGCCGCTTGTGTGCGACGCGACTGCTGCGCTGTGCGCCGCATGAACTTCTGGACAACGAGCCGGTGGAGGCAGCCCGGGAGCGCGCCGAGGGAATCCGGGTGGCTTACGTCGCGGCGACGCGCGCGCGCGATTTGCTCGTTGTACCCGCCGTGGGCGACCAGCCGTTCCCCGATGGAGGCTGGCTGAGCCCCCTGAATCGCGCCGTTTATCCGTCGCGCAGCGGGTGGCGCAAGGCGCAGCCCGCCGAAGGTTGCCCGGCGTTCGGCGCGGCCAGCATTGTGCAGCGTCCCATGGAATACGATCGCGAGGACGAATTCTCCGTCAAGCCCGGCCTGATCCGCCCAGAACATGGCGAGCATGAAGTGGTTTGGTGGGATCCCTCGAAGCTGGCGCTGAACGTGGAAGGCGGCTTGGGATTTCATCAGGCCAAGATTCTTGCGGACGACGGCGGCGCGAGTCTTGCTGATTACCGGCAGTGGGCGGCGGCGCGCGCAGACGCGATTCACCAGGCGGCCCTGCCGCGGCGCGACGTATTCATTGCCAGCCAGGCCGCGGATTCGCCGGATGGGGCGACTGAAATCGAAAGCGTCGAAACCGCGCGTCCATCGCGCTCAGCTTCAGGACGACGCTTCGGCACGCTGGTTCACAACATTCTGCGAGACGTGGCGCTGGATGCAGACGCGGCGGCGATAGGGCGGCTTGCGGAGTGGAACGCGCGCGTGCTCGGCGCGTCGGAGGATGAGCGCGATGCGGCGGCGCAGGCAGTGGAAGCGGCTTTGGCGCATCCGCTGCTGCAGCGAGCCCGAAAGGCCCAGCGCTGCCATCGCGAATATCCTGTGATTTATTCGCTCGGGGACGGGCGGATGCTGGAAGGCATTCTCGACCTTGCATTTGTGGAAAACGGCGCCTGGCAGATTGTCGATTTCAAGACCGACGCGGACACTGAGCGGAAGACGCAATATGAGCGGCAGCTTCAGTGGTATGCGTTCGCGCTCGCGAAGCTCACGGATATGCCGGTGCGGGCGGCGCTGCTGCACATCTGAAGCGCCAGCCGTCGACTCAGTGTGCGCCAGAACATTCAAGCGCCCGCCTCAAGATCTACGAGTGCACGCAGCAGGGCTTGCGCCACAGGTTCCAGCATTTGGGCGCTGGTGGTGGACGGCAGATCGCTGGGCGAATGAAAGAGGCGATGCCCTCCGGCGATGCCGAAACATGGATATTTCAGGGCCGCCAGTTGGGCCAGTTCGCCGGGGGGCGAATCAGTGAGTTGCGGCGCCAGATCAAGGATCGAGGAGAAGCTGCGGCTCAAGGCTGGAACGAATTCGCGACGGTTGGTCATCAGGCGCCGCATCGACCCCTTCGCCGCGATGCTCGCGCCCAGATGCAGCCATGCGCGGACGCGATCGGGCTTGGGCGCGTCCTTCGCCAGAAAGTCGCGCATCCCGATTTCGCCGATTTCATGGCCCGACGTGGCGACAAACGTGTATCGCGCATTCGATTCGCGATGGCTGGCCCAGCGCGCCAGCGCCAGCCAGATGGCGATGCCGGGCCCCCGTTCGCCCGCACAATGAAACCAGCCCGAGGATGGCGTGGAAACCACAATGCGCTTCTCTCCCGATCCGATCTCGGCGGTTACATTAAAGGCTTCGGCGCGCAGTTCCTGGCGTCCTTCGATGAAGACGCCCGCACCGGTTGCTCCGATCAAACCTGCGGCGTCCGCAGGGCCAACCAGAACCACCGGGACGCTCCACACGGGAGCCTCCGCCGCGACGTTCAGCGCAGTCAATTCGCCCGATTCGCTCGGCGTGACGCAGATGACGGCAACCGCGCCCGCATCGATCGCCGATTGCACCGCCGCGCGAATCTCCGGCGTCAACGCCGCGGCTTTGGGGAATCGAACGATGGCCGCCGCCCCTTTCCTGTTCCCGTGAGCCACCTGCGCCCGAACCTCGCCTGCACGCGGAGGCCACAGCGGAAAGCACGGCACCGCGCGGCCGTCGGCCACCAGCCTCGCCGACGATAATTGAAAGCTCTGCGCGCGAAACGGACTGAGCCTGGCGATGAATCCGAAGCCGAGAAGCTGTTTCACGAGCCAGTCGGACGTCTTGCGATCCGCTTCACTGGCGGTACGGTGTTCACCGAACGCCGAATAGGTCTTCACGTCGTTATACAACAGCTCCCCGGCGAGGAAATGCTGTGGATCGAGCGTGGCGGCAGATTGCATTCGAGGAAAAGTTTAGCAGATGATGAAGTTGGTTCTCACGATGTCGAATCCTTTGCAGTACCTCACCGATCAGTTAATTGCCTGGCGCGAGGCGGGCACGTTTCAGCGTCTGCGCGAACTGGAATCGCCCTGCGAGCCTGTTTCGCGCTTCGACGGCAAGGAGGTGATTAACCTCGCGTCGAACAATTACCTGGGCCTGGCGAATCATCCGAAGCTGGTGGAAGCCGCGATCGACGCCACGAAACGATATGGCGCGGGCTCCGGCGCGGTGCGGACCATCTCCGGCACCATGAGTCTGCACTTGGAACTGGAGCGCCGCATCGCCGCGTTCAAGCATGTCGAGGCGTGTGTGGTATTTCAATCCGGATTCGCCGCCAACTCGGGTACGGTCTCCGCGATCCTGGGGCCGGAGGACCACATCATCTCCGATGAGCTGAATCATGCCAGCATCATCGACGGCTGCCGCCTCTCTCGCGCCAAAATTCATGTGTTCCGCCATCGCGACGTCGCGCACGCCGAGGAAAAACTGGCCGCGCTCGAAGGCGGGCCAGGCCATAAACTGCTGATCACGGATGGCGTGTTTTCCATGGATGGCGACATAGGGCCTCTGGACAAGCTCACCGCGCTGGCGGAGCGCTACAACACCATCATGATGGTGGACGACGCGCATTCTTCGGGCGTCTTGGGACGCAACGGACGCGGCACAGTGGATCATTTCGGCCTCCACGGACGCGTGCAAGTGCAGGTCGGCACGCTCTCGAAAGCTGTCGGCGTGCTGGGAGGCTACGTCTGCGGCAGCCGCGACCTGATCGATTATCTGTACCATCGCGCGCGGCCGTTTTTGTTCTCCACGTCCCACCCCCCAGCCGTCCCCGCCGCTTGTCTGGCCGCGTTCGACATCATGGAAAACGAGCCGGAGCGCATCGCACAGCTGTGGAGCAACACGAAGTTCTTTCAAGAAGGGCTGCAGGCCAACGGGTTTTCCACCGGTGCGAGTGAGACTCCCATCACGCCGATCATGGTGGGCGAGGCCGCGACGGCGCACGCGTTTTCACGGGCGCTGTTCGATGAAGGGCTATACGCCACGGGCATCGGGTTCCCGACGGTGCCACAGGGCAAGGCCCGCATCCGCTGCATTGTCACCGCGACGCATTCGCGCGAGTTGCTGGAGCGCTCCATCGAAATCCTGACGCGCGTCGCCAAGAAAATGAGCATCGTTTAGCCGTTTCCGAAACGCAATCTTATCGTTCCAACCGCCGTGGCGGTCGGTGGTCCGTCTTCAATTATGTTATTCTCTATAGAGAAGGCGTACATAATGTCATCAGCCCTCCTCTCAAACCTCCAAGCCGTTCAAGATGAATACGATGCCACCGTACGGGAGGACATCGAGCTATTCCGTCGCCAGGCGCAAAAGCTGCTGAACGGCGAAATGACCGAGGACGAATTCCGCCCTTGCCGCCTCCGCCGGGGCATTTACAGCCAGCGGCAGACCGGCGTGCAGATGATCCGGACGAAGGTCCCCGGAGGCCTGTTGACCGCCGGTCAAATGCGGCAGTTAGCCCAGGTGGCGGATGTTTACGGCGGCGGGAAAGGGCATCTGACTACGCGCCAGAACATGCAGTACCACTTCGTGCCACTGGCGCAAGTGGCAGATCTTCTACACATGCTGGCCGATGTGCGGTTGACCACACGCGAGGCTTGCTACAACACGGTCCGCAACGTCACCGCGTGCCCGCTCGCGGGCGTGCATCCGCAGGAGCCTTTCGACGTGCAGCCCTACGCGCGCCGCCTCGCCTTCGCGTTTCTCCACAAGGAACTGACCGACAATCTGCCGCGCAAGTTCAAGGTCGCGTTTGCCGGGTGCCCAGAGGACTGCATCGCCTCCGCCATCAACGACGTCGGCCTGCGCGCGGTCATCCGCGATGGCGAAAGAGGCTTCCGCATGACCGTCGCCGGAGGGCTCGGACCGCTGCCCACCGAGTCAAAGGTTTTGCATGACTTTATCCCGGCAGAGGATGTAGTGAAGCATGTCGAGTCCGTAATTCGCGTATTTAATCGGCACGGAAATCGGAACAATAAAAATAAAGCCAGGCTTAAATTCGTATTGCGCGAGCGTGGGTTCGACTGGCTGCGCGACACCATTGCCGAGGAGCTGCGCGACATCGAACTGAACGGCGGCATTCCGATGCCGGCCGAGGTTCCGGAATCCTTCGGTGGTTTTCAGCCGGTGGCACCACCGAAAGGCTCCGGCGAGCTGCTGGCCGTCTACGATTCGTTGCCGAATTTTAATGAGTGGAAGGCCACCAACGTCCGCAATCAGAAGCAAAAAGGCTACGCGATCGTCACGGTGACAGTGCCGCAGGGTAATCTTACCGGGGAACAAATGCGCGGCCTGGCAGATCTTTCCGAGGCTTCGGGCGATGGCCAGTTGCGCTTCGCCATGGATCAGAACGTAGTGCTTGCCTACGTGCCGCAGGGCGCATTAAGACGCGTTTATGGACGCCTCACCGAACTCGGCCTAGCCGACGCGGGCGCGAGCGAAATCAGCGACGTGCTCACGTGCCCTGGCGCGTATAGCTGCAACCTCGGGCTGACCAAAACGATGAACCTCGGCTATGAACTGCGGGAGCGGCTCAAGACGGAAACGGACGCCCAGATTCGCGCGCTGCGTATCAACGCCAGCGGCTGTCCGAACTCCTGTGGCCAGCACTGGATTGGCGACATCGGCTTTTACGGCAATGCGCGCAAGATAGAGGGCAGGGAAGTTCCCTATTATTTGATGCTGCTGGGCGGCACCTACGAGCAGTTTGGAGTGGCGATTCAAAGCCTGCCTGCGCGCAGCGCTCCAGAGGCCGTTTCGCGAGTGCTGGCGCACTATAAGGCGAATCGCTCCGGAGGCGAGTCATTCCGCGAATATGTCCTGCGCCACAAGGTGCAGACGTTTCGCGAACTGACCGCCGATCTGGTGAAGCTTCCCGCCAACGCGCCGGCGGAACTGTTCATGGATTGGGGCGACGAAGTGGCGTTTTCGCTGCAGCTCGGCAAAGGCGAGTGCGCGGCATGAAGAAGTAGCCATGAGCCAGATTGCACCGGCTCGTGGCTACTGGCTTCGTTTTTTCAACCTCGCTTCGACGTCCTGGCGGATTGAACCCGCGGCAGATCCGCCGCCGCGCCGCTCGATAGCGTCAACTGCGGGATGGTGACGGAATTATCCACTAGTTGCGCCATGTCCTGGACCGGCAGTCCTTCGGCTTCGCGGGCAAAGCGCAGGGCCTTGTCGTCCTCGTCGTATTCGACGCGAATCCAGTCGCCGCCGCGCACTTGATCGGTCGCGATCAGGTTCGACATCGGATGAACCAGCAGGCGTTCGATGGCGCGCTTCAAATGCCGCGCGCCGTACTTCAGGTCCGTGCCCTCCGTCAGCAGAAAATCCTTGCTCGGATCGGAGAGCGTGAACACGAACGCGCGGTCGGCCGAGGTGTTGAAAATTCTCTGCTGCACCAGGTTCAGCTCGATGTCGAGAATCTTCTTCAATTGCTCGGTGCCTAGAGGGGAGAACGTCACCACCTTATCCAGGCGGTTCATGAACTCCGGCGTGAACTTGCGGCGTGCCGCTTCCACTCCGGTGCGGGCGATCTTGCCCGTCATTTTGTCGTCAAAAACACCAGTGGTGGATTTCAGCCGCTCGTCGCTGGAGCCGAAGCCCAGCTTCGGAGCCATAATGGCGCTCATTTCCGACGCGCCCAGGTTCGACGTCATGAAGATCATGGCACGCGAAAAGTCCACTTTGCGGTTGTCGCCGAGCGTCAGCGTGGCCTTGTCCAATATGCCCAGCAGCAGGTTCCACAGAGCGTCGGACGCCTTTTCGATCTCGTCGAACAACACGAAGCTGACCTTCATCGTCTCTGTGTGGAACTGATTCAGCACTTCCTGCGACAACAGAGGATGCGTTTCGCGGTGCCCCAGGTATCCCGGAGGCGAGCCGATCAGCTTGGCGATTTCATGGCTGTGTTGAAACTCCGCGCAATCGATCTTGATGACCGCGCGTGGGTTCTTCAGCAGCGTTTCGGCGGTGGCCTCCACAATGCGCGTCTTGCCGGAGCCCGTGGGGCCGAGGAACAGGAAGTTGCCGATCGGGCGGCCAGGCGCGTTCATCCCCGTGAGGTGCATCTGGTAGATGTTCACGATCTGCTGGATAGCTTCGTCCTGTCCGATGATCATGCGACGCAGGTTGGACTCCAGCGTGCCCGCTTCGCGTCCGGTTTTCGCCGGGTCCAAAGGGATATTCAGCCGTACCATTTTATCTGCCGCCTTTCTTCTCATACCGCCGTTCGTGCCGCGGGTCGGGGTCCCGGTGCTGCTCTCTACGCCCCGCCACAAACTCTCAGGCAACCGGAGTGCCATTTCTTAGATGCTCCTAAACCTGCGACGATGCGTTGCCGCCGCGCTTCATTTCCGAACCGACAATTACCTCTTCGGCTTGGCTGGCCTCACCTCGACCCGGCTTATTAAGGTTCTTTCCGGCATTTTGATCAAAGTGCGCACGATTTCGGCAATATCGTCGGAGTGGATTTTCCAATCCGCCCCCGAATCTGCATCGTGTCCCCCGAACTCCGTCGCCACGCTTCCCGGCATAATATAGCTGACGCGCACATTATCGGCGCGCTTGTCCAACATCATGGCCTCGCTGAAGCCGTTGAGCCCGAACTTCGACGCGTTATACGCGGATCCTCCCGCAAACGGATTTTTCCCAGCCAAGCTGCTGATATTCACGATGTAGCCTCCGCCGCGCGCCGCAAATCGGGGAAACGCCTCGTGACAGCAGTAAAATACCCCTGAGAGATTGGTCTCGAGTACCTCGTGCCACTCTTGCACGGATAAATCCGATACAGACTTGAACACACCGACGCCGGCGTTGTTGACGAGAACGTCGAGCCCGCCAAAATGGGTATCAACGAATCGGAAGAGTCCGGCAACATCTGCATGTGTTCTTACATCGGCGGCTTTTCCCGCGACTTTACCGCCCGTCTCCGAGCGCAGTTCCAAAACGGTACGATCGACAGCGTCCTGGGAGCGCCCGCAGATGGCGACGGAAGCTCCTTCTTCAAGCAACATCTTGGCGATGGCGCGGCCGATGCCCTTGGTCGCACCGGTGACGAGGCAGATTTTGTTGGTCATGACTTCATTATGATGTGAGGGACGATGCGGAACATCGAGCCGATCCGGGAAATAGAGCTGCAGCATCGCGCGTACCACGTCACGTTGTCGGCGATGGGACATATAGTCGCTGTGTCGCGCGAGGGAGTCGCTGGTGATGCCCGACTCGAACGAGGCGTCGTCGTTCGAGCGGCTGTTTGAGCCGGGAGGGATCTCGCTCAATCCGGAAGGAACGCTGCTCGCCGTCGCAAGCGATGGCATTTATTCGGTCCCTTCCGGGAAACGGGTTCACCGGATCCCGGCCGGATCGGACAGCGTGCTTTTTGGATCAGACGGGCTTTTGTGGACTTGCGTCATAGGCGGGCTTGTGCAGATCTTTGAGCCCAAGCAATGGAAGTCAGTCGCGCGGCTGGAGTTTGAGGATCCGTATGGCGGCTCCTTTGTCCACTTGTTTCCTCATACGGACGACGGCTCCGTGGTCATCTGGATTGCCGCGGGACAGGATGGACAAGCGATCTTCTGGGCTCGACATCGTAAAGGCAAGATCGATGTCGAGATGTTCCCAGAGTTGAGCGATACGGCTCCGCGCGCCTTGAATCCGTGGCTTGAGGAGTTTCTCGTCGTTTCCGAGGGAGAGCTTCAGCTTTATGATTATCCGCGCGGCCCTCTCAAAGGCCGTCTGGTTTGGCCCGAGGAGGAGGAGTACGGCCTCGCCGAATGTGTCGTGTACGTTGATGAAGACCGCGCAGTCGTCTCCTCGCTTGACGACCGCTTGTTCCTGATCGACGTGGACAAGATGAGGATCATCGATCCGGTAACGATTGCTACGGAAGCGGGCATCGGTTGGACTTACCGGCTGGCTCCTGGCCGGTTTGTCACTGTACAAGGCCCAGAGCGCAATCACCTCGCCGTGTGGAACGTGCCGCCTCGCTAAACCGACTGATCGATGCAAACGCGTATCCGTGACCGGCTGCGGAAAAATGCTTGCGTTTTCCCGGCCCTTACGGACCGGGCTGCGCAGCCCTCGGCGTCAGTCGAGGGACAAAGCCGCTGGCTGCCCGCACCGTCGAAAATCGACCGTGGAGCGGCGGCGAGTCCGGGCTGCCCACGGAGATAGACACAGCCGGCTGTGCTATCTTATTGAATCGTGAAGCCCCAGATGTAGGACGCTTCCTTGCCGGGCTGCGTCGCGCCGGTTTGAGGATTGGTGGGGAACGTCTCGTAGCCGTTCGGGAAGATATTGCCGGTGGCCGCACCCGTGATCCACACCGCGCCATTCTTATCGACATCGACGCTGTAGGCGGTCTGGTTCCCCGGGCCGGTGACATAGCTGGAGTACGTCAACTGGCTGGGCTTCGTCAGGTCGATCACGGCCACGAATCCGTTCAAGCCTCCGCCGGACGACGTGGTGTTGAACGCGTTGTTCGTGACCGGAAGATTGCTGGAAAGCGTGTAGCCCGAAATATAGAATCGCCCGGCTGAATCTCTTGCAAGGCCGTAGATGACCTCGCCGCCGTAGCCGCCGAAGTAGGTCGCATAGACCAGGCCTTGCCCGGGCGCGGTGGTCTTGGTCAGGTCGAAGTAGGCCAGGAATCCATTGCTCGTGGCCTGACTGCCGAACTGGTCCACGTTGGCCAGCGAAGGCATGACCGGCTGATAGGCATTCTGCGTCTTCGGCAGATCGAAGGACATGGTGTAACCGGCAATGGCGATCCACTTTCCATTCGGATCGAGCACGATGCGTTTGGCTTCGTCGAAGCCCGAGTTGCCGCCGAAAAACGTGAGGTAATTCACTTGCGCGGCGTTCGGGTCGATGATGGCGAAAAACGCGTCGCCTTCGCCGGAGTAGTTGGCATAGGCCGTGCTCGCTGTTACCTCGATATCGTCGGAGAATGTCGAGCCGGTGGTGTAGATCAGGCCGTTGTTATCCACGGCGATGTCGAGGGCCCTGTCCTGCGCTCCTCCGCCGAGATAGGAGCTGAAAACTAATCCCTTCAGGCCCTGTTGCGTGGGGTCAAATTTGGCGATCCAGGCGTCCTGGCCGCCGCCAATCGATCCCTGAAACGCGCCCGAAGTGGGAAAGTCCGTCGATTCGGTGTAGCCGCAGATGTAGATAAAGCCGTTCTTCTGAAAAATACCTTCGCCGTAATCGTTGCCAGTACTGCCGCCGAAGTACGTGGAGTAGATTTCTGAATAAATATTGTCCTGATTGGAATCGAGCGCCACCAGGAACGGGTGCCAGTAGGGAGCCGCGGGCACGTTGGAATAGGCAGCGCCGGAGGTAGGGAAGTCGGTCGAATGGGTGTAGCCGGTGAAGTAGAAAATGCCGGCCTGATCTACCCTCATGGCCGTCAGAATGTCGTCGGAAGAGCCTCCGAAATAGGACGAATAAACGATCACCTGAGTCGGGTCCGACGCAGTGGGGTTGATCTTCATCAGGAAGCAGTCAACGCCACCGTGAGGTACCGTGGCGTAGCCAACCCCTCCCGCCGGAAAATCGGTCGAATAGGTATAGCCGGCGAGGTAAAGGTAGCCCGCCTGGTCGTGCTGCACCGAAATGCCCTTATCTGACGCCGAGCCGGACAGGAAGGCCAGATACGCGATCGCCGGGTCGATGGTCAGCGCTTGGGAGGCGTCGTAATCGCCCAAATTGAATCGCACGATGCCGCTCTTGCCCAGATGGTAGGAGCCCTGGACAGCCACCAGTTCCCCGGAGGCCTTGCGCTGGTACATTTCGGGCGCGCGCTGGGTCAATTCCTGACCCGCCATAGTGACGATCAACTCGCCGCGGTCGTTCAGGCGGACCGCGTCGGCGCCCTGGAATTGCAGGGCGATGGGCGATGGGTCGGCGCCTGGGGCGATCTCAAAATCGTACTCGAGTTCGCCGTTGCGGCTGTAATAGACCAGGTCGACGCCGGGATAGATGCCAGAGCGGCGGAGCTGCGAAAAATTGTCGACACGGCTGTAGCTGTTGCCGCGAAAGATATTGGTGGGATGCGCCGAGGGATGGATGCCGGTGAACGGCGCGGAGGCATTGGCTCCCAGGAATTCGGTTCGCAGGGTGCGGTCGCCCAGACGTATGGCCGCTCCGGTGTTTTCGAAGCGGAAGGCGTAGCCCAAGCCACGGGCGGTCCAGCCTTGATCGCCGTGTTCGAACTGGATGGGAGCGGTCTGGAGGAGTTTGACCGGTGTGGCGGCGTAAACGCCTGCGCACAAGAAGAGTAATAAGGCAGACCGCATGAGTAGTGAGACGTAACTCCCGAGCCCCCGGGTTGCGGGGAACTTTTCTATTAACCTCTCACTATTAAACCATGTTAGCGGCGGGGATTGTCGCGCCCGCCAGCATGCTACCGCATGGCGGCTCGCAGGTCAGCAGTACGGTGAGGTCCAGACCTGTTTCGATTCCCCGCCATGCCGTTCGCATTCGGGCCGGCGGGGGCTGCGCGGGTCTAGTGGCTGTCGCCGTCTCCGTCCGCGTCGCCCGATGCGGCCAATGCCGCTGCGCTCAGGTGGACGCTGTCCTGCTGGGGGGGCGCGCTGGACGTGGATGCCGGGGTGGGCGTCTTGGGCGCGGAGGCTTGCACCGCGCTGGTCTGGTAGGCTGCCGTTACGCTGCTTATGGTCATGAAGGACGTATCGCCCCATCCCGGCTTTCTATTAGGCCGGAAGGCGCTTTCGGATCAGAAAATCGTAGATGCCGCCGCCGATCAGGCCTCCGATGAGAGGTCCGACGATGGGGACCCAATACGCATTCGAGCCGTCGGTCATGCCGTTGTTCTTGAAACCGGCGACCACGGTCCACAGCCGCGGCCCGAGGTCGCGCGCGGGATTGATGGCGTAGCCGTGCATGCCCCCGAACGCCATGCCGATGACGACGACGACAAGGCCCACCATCAGCGGACCCATGTTCGCTCCCGGAGGCGTGTTGCGTTCGTCAGTGATGGCGAAAATCATCAGCAGCAGGAGCGCCGTACCGATGGTCTGGTCGAGCAAGCCTGCCACGGGTTGCATCGGAAAGGCCGGGAACGTGGTGAAGATACCGGCCGTGGATTCCAGAGCCGGATCTACCTTCATGAACTGCGGATGATAGTTCCAGAAGACTAGCGCCGCGGCACAGAAGGCTCCGGCGGTCTGCACCAGGCAGTAGGGAAGTACCTTGCTCCAAGGGAATCCGCGGAAGGCCGCCAGGGTGACGGTGACCGCCGGGTTCAGATGCGCGCCGGTGGTTTTTCCCGCGATGTAAATGCCCATCGTCACGGCCAATCCCCAGGCCAGCGTAATGTTGGTGTAACCGCCCTTGTGGAACAGAACATCCATGGCGACGACGCCGTTGCCAAACAAAATCAGGACCAGTGTGCCGAGAAATTCGGCCATAAGCTCTGCAGGGAGCCGATTGTTCATCGCTACAGGATATACGAACTGCTGGGTTAACGTTCCGGCAGCGCCCAGGCGAAGATCGAGTTTTGGATGGCGGTGATCAGATACTGGCGGCCTTCGAGCTCATACGTCATCGGCGATGCGGCCATGCGCCCGCCTACCGGAACGTGCCACAGCGTTTTGCCCGTGGCTGGATCGAGCGCCATCAGATTGTCCGAATTATCCTGCGCGAACAACAGATGCCCCGCGGTGCTGAGCATGCCTGACGAGTTTTCACCTTCGCCCACTTCATGGCGCCAGCGAATATCGCCCGTTTTGGGATCGATCGCTTCCAGCACCGATTGCGCCCATAAATTGCGGTCGCGCCCGGCCCAGCCTTCGGGCTTACTCTCGGCGGTCATGTAGAATTCGCTCCACATGCGGCGCGCGCTAATGAAGTACAGGCCGGAGTTGGGATCGTAACTCGGGGCCATCCAATTGGTCGCGCCATCGGAGCCGGGCGAGACGAGAACGCCATCGGGCTTGGGTTCCTTTTCACGCTTGGGACGTGGCTGCCCGTGCGCGTCGATGCCTTGCGACCAGTTGGTTTCGATAAACGGCTTGGTCAAAATATGCTCGCCGGTGGTGCGGTCGAGCACGAAGAAATATCCATTGCGGCTGGCCTGGGCGATCAGCTTGCGCTGAACGCCGTTCTTCGTATCTTCAAAAAGAATGGGAGTCTGGGCGGCGTCCCAATCGTGGGTGTCATGGGGAGACGGCTGGAAATACCACTGCAATTTGCCGGTATCGGGATTGAGCGCGACGATCGAGCACGTGTAGAGATTGTCGCCGGGGCGTCCATCGCCGTTCAGTACTGGATTCGGATTGCCCGTGCCCCAATAGGTGAGATTCAACTGCGGATCGTAGGTGCCAGTGATCCAGGTCATGCCGCCGCCGTGCAGAATGGCGTCGGTGCCCTTGGGCCAGGTTTCCGATCCAGGCTCGCCAGGCTTGGGTTCGCTGTACCAGCGCCACTGCACTTTGCCCGTTTCGGGATCGATCGATTCAAGAAAACCGGGGATGTCGGTGACGTCGCCCGATACGCCGACGAGAACGTGGTCGCGGATGACCAAGGGCGCCATGGTGGCAAAATAGCCCAGCTTCGGGTCGGCCAGTTCGATATCCCAGCGCACGGTGCCGTCCTTCGCGTTGAGCGAAATCAGGTGGCAGTCGGGCGTTTCGAAATAGAGCCAATCTTTATACATGCCGACGCCGCGCTGGCCGATGTGGTCGCCTTGCGATTCGCGCAAATAGTGCCAGATGGTGTGGCCGCTGCGCGCATTAAGCGCCCAGATGTTGTCGGGCGTGGTGATGTACATGACGCCATTCACCACCAAGGGCGTGGATTTGATGCCCACCGTGCGCAACGTCGAAACCCAGGCCAGCGTCAACTGCTTCACGTTCGATTGATCGATCTGCTTGAGGGTTGAATAGCGGCGTCCGGAATAATCGCCGTTGTATGTCGGCCAGGTGTCCGTGGGCGGCACCAGCATTTTCGCCGGATCGAGGCCTTGCCCGAACATCGGCAATGCAAGCAAGAACAGCACGGTTCTCATTGGAGAGTCTCCAAGTAGGCGAACAAATTATGGATGTCCTTGTCGGTGTATTTTTCCATCAACGCGCGATGCGCGGCCAGGGGATCGTGAAGATCGACCTTGACGTCCCCCCGTTTCCAGGACTTGTACCAGCCTCCGGCGGTAATGGCGATTTCGAATTCGTCGTCATGCGCCACGGCGCCCTCGAACGTTTGGCCGTCGCGGGTGGTGACGGTGGCCGTGACGCGCGCGGCTCGCGCGGGATAGAGAAATCGCTGTTGCAGCGCGAGCGGCGAATATTTCTTCGCAACTCCGCCCAAATCCCCCGCGGGTGAATGGCACCCCGAGCAGCCTCCCGCACCGTTGAAATATATCTTGCCTTCTGCGGCATTGCCGGTAAGCAGCTTCTTGAGGGGATAATCGTTCGGAACGCCGGCGCTATGCAGCGCGTCGTAGGCCTGTTTGTGGAGGAACACAACCATGTCCGCGACGATCTTGTCGCTGAGCGTGGGGAACGCGGGCATTTCCTTATCCGGACGCCCGTTGCGGATCACGGGGCCGATCAAGTCGCCATTCACGTCGTGGCTGAGTAGCGCGGAGCGGATCAAATCCGGCGCGCGATTGCCGGTGGCATCGTCGGCGTGGCAGAATCCGCAGTTGGATTTAAATTGGGAGCGTCCGCGCTCTACCGCCGCGGCGTCGAAGGCGGGCGGTTTCTGCGCAAACAGCATGGGGGCGAGGAACAACAGGGTGAATCGGAAGCGCATGGGTCGTTGCGAAAAATTATCGCACGGCGGCTAGGCCAGCATCGCGCGGACTTGGGCTTCGTCGAACGAGCCTTGCTGGCGGACGCCGTTCAGAAACAGGCCCGGGGTGCCGTTGACGCCGTTTTGCACGCCTTCGATGAAGTTTTTGCGCACGCGCTGGAAGTGCGTTTCTTCTTTCAATTCCCTGCGCACGCGTTCGACGTCCAGTTGAAGGCGCAGGGCGTAGTCGAGGAGATGCTTGCGCTCTAGTGCGGCCTGATTTTCAAACAGCAGGTCGTGCATTTCCCAGAAGCGTCCCTGCGCCGCGGCCGCTTCGGCTACTTCCGCGGCCATTTGCGCGTGTTTATGAATGCCGGAGTACGGGTAATGGCGGTAAATCAAGCGGAGCTTGGGCCCGAGCTGATCCTGAATGGCGCGGAGGCTTTGAAACAGGCGTCCGCAGTCCGGGCACTCATAATCGCCGTATTCGATCAGAGTGAAGGGAGCGTCGGCAGGACCGCGCACGTGGTCCCATTCATAGACTGTTAATAATTCGAGTAGCTTATCTTCCATGCGACTTTTCATCGTACCCTGAATCAGATGTAGTCAGACCCATGCGCAAGCCCTATATTTTAGCCCTGGACGATGATTCCGCCGTGCTGCGGGCCGTCGAGCGCGACCTCAAGTCTCAGTTCAACGCGTCCTATCGCGTGGTCTCTGCTGATTCGCCTGAAAAAGCGTTGGACCTGGTGCGCCAGTTGACCGCGCGCGGCGACCGGATCGCTCTGTTCGTGGTGGATCAGCGGATGCCGGGCATGAGCGGCACCGAATTCCTGCGTCAGGCGCTGCCGCTGCAGCCCGACGCCCGACGCGTGTTGCTTACGGCCTACGCCGATTCGGACGCAGCGATCGATGCGATTAATAAGGTACGGCTGAACCACTACTTGTTAAAGCCTTGGGAGCCTCCGGAGCAGAACCTGTTTCCTGTGCTGACGGACCTGCTGGGTGATTGGGACGCGAACAACCTGGCGGCGTTCGAGGGCACTTATGTGGTCGGCGCGCGATGGAGCTCCGAAACGCATCAATTGAAGGATTTCCTGGCCAAGAGCCAGATTCCTTATCGCTGGGTGGAACCGGGCGCGGCCATGGACCCACGGATTGAGGCGGCCCTGGGCGCGGCAGCGCGATCCCTGCCGGCGGTCATTTTTCCCGATGGCTCGGTGCTGGAAAAGCCGACCACGGCAGCGCTGGCGGCGAAGCTTGGGTTGACCACATCGCCGAGCCGCGATTTTTACGACGTGATTATCGTCGGAGCGGGACCTGCTGGTCTGGCTTGCGCGCTCTACTGCAGCACCGAAGGCCTCCGGACCGTGTTGATCGAAAGAGAAGCGGCGGGCGGACAGGCGGGTTTGAGCTCGCGCATTGAGAATTATCTCGGCTTTCCATCGGGGCTCAGCGGAGCGGACCTGGCGCGCCGCGGCGTGGCGCAGGTGAAGCGCTTCGGCACTGAGGTGCTGGCACCGGCGCGCGCGGTGAAGCTGGCCGCGGATGGCGAGTATCGCGTCATTACGCTCGATAACGGGCGGGAGCTGGCCGCGCATAGCGTCGTGATCGCGTCGGGAGTGCAGTGGCGCAGACTGGAGATTCCAGGCGTCGAGAGCCTGACCGGGGCCGGTGTCTATTATGGCGCGGCGACCACCGAAGCGATGTCGTGCGAAGGCGAGGATGTATACATTGTGGGAGGCGCGAACTCCGCCGGGCAAGCGGCAGTGCATTTTTCGCAGTTCGCACGCAGCGTGACGATGGTGGTGCGCGCTGACGGGCTGTCGAAGTCGATGTCTCATTATCTGGTGGAGCGCATTAAGGAAATCTCCAACATCGCTGTGATGCCGAACGCCGAGGTGGCGAAGGTCGAAGGAGAAGGGCAGCTCGAAAAGATACACATTCAGCATCACGATACGAAGGAGATCGAGGAACGCGCCGCCCGCGCGCTGTTCATCTTCATCGGCGCGGAGCCTCATACGGAATGGCTGGAGGGCACGCTGGCGCGCGACGCGAAGGGGTTTCTGCTTAGCGGGAAGCGCTCTGCGGGCTGGAGCCTGAAGCGAGATCCTTACTTACTGGAAACCAATATGCCGGGCGTTTTTGCCGTCGGCGACGCGCGCGACGGAGCGGTGCGGCGCGTGGCCAACAGCGTTGGCGAAGGGTCGATTGTGTTGTACTTTATCCGCCAGCACATGGCGAATCGCT